>FWWL01000197.1_pt1 | contig 175681 bp, 142 predicted proteins | sample 2228331 | NCBI WGS metagenome assembly FWWL01 (sample SAMEA103939775, study PRJEB20133) | metagenome | reverse complement strand
AGTAAAGTAGTAAATTTCTCTTTTATGAAAGGTACGGATTTAAGTTCTTCCTCCGCTGCATCAAAAATGCCTTTGATTGAGCCAAACTTATTGAGAAGCTCTTTAGCAATTGGCTTAACATCTCTTTGAGGTAAAACATATGTCAATAAAAGTTCCACAATTTCGTATTCTTGAAGAGATTTTGCGCCAGTTTGAATAAACCTGTTTCTTAATCTACTCCTATGTCCTATATAATGTTTCTGTATTTTTCTTTTCATATATAAATCATCTCTTGTAAAATTATCTTTCCTATATAAGGTTTAAGTGCTAAGCTCATTACAAGGTCAACCTTAACTTTAAGCTTTTTTGATAGAAAATTTTCAAGTTCAATAAATGTGAATAAATCAAGAGGTTTTTCAAACTCAACAAGTACATCAAGGTCACTCCTTTTTTCTGCTTGCCTTTCACATAGAAACCAAAAATTCCTATCTTTTTCATTTTATATTTTCCCTTAAGGAGAATTTTTAATATCTTATCTCCTGCCCTTTCCACTTCTTCTATTATTAATTACTCTTTTTGCGATTTCAACTTCTTTTTTCATTCTTATCACTCTTTTATTTTAATTTATTTTTATTCCTTCAAGCAATATCTCCATTTTTTTCCTCTTTTCAAATAATTTTCAAATAAAGGGATAAAGTAATTTCCTTTTTTCTTCTGTTATGATTTAAGTTTCAGCATAATGATCTTTAAAAAGTAATTAAAATTTCCCTCTACAAAACACTTTTAATGGATTTTTAAATTTTTTCTTTTTTAAGCTTGTTTAATGCTTTAACAACTTTCCTTATCATTTGGTTTAGCAAAGTACCTTCTTCAAACTTATTTACTTTTTTAAGACAACTTTCCTGTTCCTTAGTGAATTGTTTGTTATTTTTTATTTTTTGCATAAATTTCAGAATCTTTAATAATTCAGTTTCACTACTTTTTTCCCCGGGATGATAACCTTTAATAATATCCTCCACAGTTGAATCAAAAAAAGCAGTCTTATTTTTGTCAACTAGCTCACGATAATCCTCAACTGGGGTGTTAGTTCAAAATATCTGTTTTGGAAATAACTTTATTTCAAACATTGGTAAACCGTTTTCATCCTTAACTCAAACTATGTTTAATTCATCATATATCTCATTAACCTTTCATTTTTTATCTATCAAGAATTATTTCTCAAAGCCATCTAAGCTACTTCAGCCTAACTTAGTAAGTCTGTTGGTCACAACTTTGAACGATCGTCTCTAAACGTGACACTTTTAAGGAGTATTCCAATGTATAACAAAAAATCAAATAAACAATTAAAACAAAATAAAATATCCTTTAAAACAAGTGCTCGTTTTTCTGAATGGGAAAGATAACAATATTTAAACGCTTGTCTGAATATTGTCATGATTGTAAAAGTTCGAAAAGACATTTTTTATAATCTAATTCAACTAGCAAACTTACGCTACATATGCAAAATTTCTTTCTATTTCATAAAATAAAAGGATACCCCAAAGAATGTAATATGCTTAGTGTCCTTAAAAACTTAAAGATAACAAAGTTTCATCCTTTATTAGTAGAAAATATGCGAGAGTTGGGAAAGGAAAGATACTTTGCTAGAAAAGGTGATAAAGCGAAATAATTAGTTTTGAAGGTTAGTTGTAAGGTATATCCTGATCCCGATAGCAAATGGTAAGAACCACATAAATCATTGAATATGAAAACGCCATTAAAATTAATTTCAAAAGATAAAATCTCGCAAATGTGTGTAACTTTATACAAAAACTTGAATCTTAATTAAGTAATATGCTAAAATAGTATATTATGTACGCTATAATTAAAACAGGTGGAAAACAATACTGGGTAGTTCCAGGTGAAGTTTTGCAGATTGAAAAAATAGACGCCAAAGAAGGTCAGGATATTGAAATAGATGCTCTTTGGTCGGGCGGTGAAAATAACACACAGCCTTCAAATAAAGCAAAGGTAGTTGCAACGGTATTACGACATCTTAAAAGCGATAAGATAATTGTTTTCAGGAAGAAACCTAAAAAAGCTTACGAAAAATCTAAAGGTCACAGACAGCTACTTACCGAAATAAAGATAAAAGATATTAAGCTTCAATAAGGGAGTTGTTATGGCTCATACTAAATCACAGGGTTCATCTTCTAATGGAAGGGATAGTAATCCAAAATATTTAGGTGTTAAAAGATATGGCGGGCAGTTTGTGAAAGCAGGTGAGGTTCTTGTAAGACAGCGCGGAACCAAATTTCTACCAGGTATTAATGTAAGACTAGGGAAAGATTTCACCCTTTTTGCTGTCAAAGATGGGATCGTCAGATTTGAATACATAAAGAAAGGAAAACAACAGGTAAGCGTTTATCCAAATAACTAATTTATATTTTTCAAAATTGAGCCCCCTAAACCTACAAGGGGGTTTTTTATTTTCAGAAGAATTATGGAAAAAAAAGATTTTGTTGATGAAGTAAAAATATATGTAAAAGCTGGGGATGGCGGAAATGGATGTGTTTCATTTAGAAGAGAAAAATATGTTCCATTTGGTGGACCGGATGGAGGTAATGGAGGAAAAGGTGGAGATGTATACATAGAAGCATCAAAAGATTTAAATAATCTTTTACATCTGTATTTAAATCCTCATATAAAAGCTGAAAATGGTGAACACGGTAAAGGTTCAAATAAATATGGGAAAAAAGGAGAAGATAAAATTATATACGTTCCTGTTGGAACCACAATCTATGATGAAAATAATAACCTGATATATGATCTAACAAACGATGGTGAAAGAGTTCTCATAGCAAAAGGAGGAAAGGGCGGAAAAGGAAATGCAAGCTTTAAATCTTCCACAAACCAGGCTCCTGATTATGCTGAAAAGGGAGAAAAAGGAGAAGAAAAAAAAATTAAATTGAGCCTTAGAATAATTGCAGATGTTGGACTTGTGGGATTTCCAAACGCCGGAAAATCAACGCTTCTTTCAGTAATAACAAAAGCAAGACCCAAAATAGCAGACTATCCATTTACAACCTTAAATCCAAATATTGGTATATGTATTCATAAAGAAAAAAGTATAATTGTTGCAGATATCCCCGGTCTTATTGAAGGAGCAAGTGAAGGAAAAGGGCTTGGACATAATTTTTTAAAACATATTTCACGAACAAAAGTATTACTTCATCTCATAGATCCTCTTGGTTTTTATGATATAGATCCATTAAAAGGAATAAAAATAATAGATAAAGAACTTAAAAAATATTCAGATGAGCTTGCATCAAAAAAGAAAATACTTGCAGTAAGCAAGGCTGATTTACCCCAGGCAAAAGAAGTTTATGAAAAAATAAAGAAAAAATATAAAAACACAAGGGTTTTTCTTTTTTCTTCTGTAACAGGGTATGGCATTAATGAAATCTTAGATTATATAATTTCAATCATAGATAAGATAAGAATTGAAATAAAAGAAGAAAAGAAAAAACCAGATAATATAATAAAACTTGAAAAAGCCTTTAATGTAATTAAGGAAGGAAACATATTTTACATATATGGAGATGCAGTTGAGAAATTTGTAAACAAAACAGATATAAACAATGAAAATGCAATGAAAAGATTAATGAACATCTTTAAAAAGATAGGGGTTATAAAAGAACTCAAGAAAAAGAAAATAAAAGAAGGCGATACTGTAATTATAGGTAAAAACGAATTTATCTGGAAAGAATAATAATTATCTTGAAAAATTGTTATTAAGATAATCTCTTATTAACTTACTTCTTGATGGGTGCCTTAATTTTCTTATAGCCTTAGCTTCTATCTGTCTTACTCTTTCCCTCGTTACTCTGAATATTCTTCCAACCTCTTCCAGAGTTCTGGGATATCCTGTATCTATACCGAATCTTAATTTAAGTATTTTTGCCTCTCTTTCACTCAAAGTAGAAAGAATCTTATTCACTTCTCTTTTCCTGAGGATATCAACAACAGAATTAGATGGAGGGGTAGCCTGTCTGTCTTCTATAAAATCTTCAAGCGAAGAATCCTCATCCTCACCAATTGGTGTTGCCATAGAAACTGGGTCTTGCATTATTTTTAACGCAGTTTTAACCTTATCTATAGATATATTGAGTTTTTTTGCATATTCACTTACATCAGGATCCCTTCCATACTCCTGTCTGTATTTTTTGGCAATCTTCATTAATTTTGATACAAGCTCTTTCATATGTACAGGAATTCTTATTGTTCTTGATTGATCTGCTATTGCTCTATTGATTGATTGCCTTATCCACCAGGTTGCATAAGTTGAGAATTTAAAACCTCTTTTATATTCAAACTTTTCAACAGCTTTCATAAGTCCAAGACCACCTTCCTGGATTAAATCTGGAAGTTCAAGATTTGAGTTCATGTGTTTTTTTGCTATAGAAACAACAAGCCTTAGATTTGCTTTTATAAGTTTAAGTTTATCCTGAAGTATCTGTTCTTCAAGAAATAAAATCTTATCATTAAGACTCAAAAACTCATCTATATTCTGAGGAACAGATTTACAAAGAATTGCCTCCCTATTTTTTAGATTTTTTATATTATGAACTGCTGCTTCAACCTCTTTTGGATAAAAATTATGTAATTTTTTAAACTCATCTTTTGTCATCCTGCCATTTTCAAATTTTTCATAATCAAAAAGAAGTTTGTCTATATCTCCATAATACTTTGAATATCTTTCAAATTCATTCCTTACTTCCTTTATTTTAGCAGCTGTACTTTTTATTTTATTGGTTAACCTTTTAAGTTTTTCATTATTTAAATTAAGCTTTAAAAGATTATCTACTATTTTTGCTCTTTTCTCATCTATCTTTGCCTGAATTTTCAACTTCTTTTCATTAGATTCAGTTAAATTAAGCTTATTAGTTAATTTTTCTATTTCTTTTTCTATCTTTGTTATCTCTCGTATAGTTTTTTTCATCTTTTTTTTCATCTGATTAAGCTGTCTTGTAGTTTTTCTTCCTCGTGGCATAAGTTCTTTTGTCGTCATTTCATCCATTTCTATAAGTGTTTCCCAATTTTTTATTTCTTTTACAGTAAGAGGACATTGAAGAACAAGATTTTTTATTTCCTTCTCTCTTTCCTTTATGTTTCTTGCAAGGGTTATTTCCTCTTCTCTGGTTAAAAGCGGAGTTTTGCCCATCTCAGAAAGATACATTTTAATTGAATTTGAGATATCAGTTGAAGATTGTATCCATTCATCACCAAGATAATCTCTTTCTGAAGTTTTTACTTTCTCCTTTTCCCTGACTTCTATACCAAGTTCTTCAAGAGTTGACATAAAGTTATCAACGTCCTCAGGAGTCATAGAACCTGATGACATTGATTTCGATATTTCATCAAGAGTAATATATCCGTATTCTTTACCTAGCTCAATTAATTCTCTTAACTGTTTTTGTGTTGACATAACCTCTCCTTTTTATCTAAAAATTTAAATTTTTAAGTTTTTCTGAAAGCTCAATAAATCTTCTATATTCTTCCTCAGTCAAATTAGGAATCTTTGATTTTAAAGCTCGCCATTCTCTTTCGTAATAATTTTTTTTGAGATAGAAAACAGTGTTTAAAAAATTACTTAACTCAAAAACCTCACTGTTCTCTTCTGATTTAATAAGCGACTTCATAATTACAGCATTGTAATTTGGAAAACCTTCAATTATTTTGTTCAAAAAATCAGGATCACGATAATTATCCCTTATAAAATTAAACAATTCCTTAGATGATGTTTGAATAAAATAGTCAGAAGTTATATCCATAACCTTTTCAACATAATCAGGTCTTGCTATAAGAATATCAATAAAATTGTTCTCTATATTTACATTTTCATCTGATGAATTTGATACATCGATATGTTGTTTTGCCTTTTTAATATTTTTGTTAAGATAGCTTTTTATTGCCTCTTCAGGTATTTTAAACTCTTCTGAAATCCTTTTTATCCATTCAAACCTTATAATCTCATTATTTTGTTTTAAAAGTGTTGGTGCTATAAACTCTATTATTTTGAATTTTTCATCAGGATTAAAAGATGTTTTTTTACTTTTTATAAGACTTATTTTAAAACTTATTATATCAACTGCGTTGTTTATTATTTTCAGCATCTCATCACTACCATTTTTTACAAGAAATTCATCAGGGTCAACTCTCTGAGGCATTATAGCAATTTTAGGATATACTCCACTCTCAATAAAAAGATCAGATGCTTTTATTGCCGCATTTATTCCAGCCCAATCACTGTCAAACATTATTATTACTTCTTCTACATAATTTTTTAAAAGCTTAGCTTGTTCGTATGTCAAGGATGTTCCAAGAGGAGATACAGTTATCCCAAATCTATACTGATGCATCATAATAAGATCCATATACCCTTCAACTATTATTGCTTTTTTCAGTTTTCTTATGCTTGAAATGGAATTATAAAGACCAAAAAGTGTTTTTCTTTTTGAAAAAACCGGAGTCTCTGTAGAATTAAGATATTTTGGTTGATCCTCATCATTAATAGCTCTTGCACCAAAAGCTATAATCTCACCTGATAAAGATTTAATCGGTATAATTATTCTATTTCTAAAAGTATCAAATATATTACCATGGACTGAAGAAACAACTTGAGATTTAAGAAGAATTTTATCGTCATACTTTTTTGAGAGAATTTGATATAAAGCACTTTCACTATCAGGAGCATAACCAAGATCAAATTCCTTTATTACCTCTTCTTTAAACCCTCTTTCCTTCAATAAAGCTAAGGCATTTTTACCTTCAGATGAAAATAAATATTTTTTATAAATCTCCATTGTTTCATAGTTTATTTTTTTAATTACAATCTTTTCATTATCCTCATAAGGAATAGAATAAAAGCTTTCAACATCAACTTCTATATTTGCTTTTCTGGCAAGTTTTTTTATTGCTTCAATATAAGAAAGGTTTTCGTAAAGCGTTAAAAATTTTATTATATCTCCTCCCACATTACAACCAAAACAATAAAAAATCTGCTTTTCTCTTGAAACCGTAAAAGAAGGTGTTTTTTCACCATGAAAAGGGCACAATGCAACAAAATTACGCCCTCTTTGTTTTAAACCAATATATTCAGAAATAATATCTACAATATCTAACCTTTCTTTTATTTCGGTTACTATTTTATGAATATCCATTAAAGAAGAATTTATTTCTTTGCGTTTAACCTTCTAAGTTTCCTTTTAAGTTCCTGATTTCTTATTTTCTTTTCAAGACTTGGAGAGACATAAAATTCTCTCTTTTTTATTTCCCTTAAAATAGCATTCTTTTCACATTCATGCTTGAACCTTTTTATTGCCTCTTCAGGACTTTCTCCCTCTCTTAATTTTACGTATACCAAGTTAATCACCTCTCTTTATAAAAATAATTTAAAATCATCCTGGTGGCCATATAAATCTTCTACCAGCCATAAAATGATAATGTAAATGGAAAACACTCTGACCTGCTTTTCTACCACAATTTGTAACAAGCCTAAAATCTGTTATATTTAATTTCTCTGCTATTTTTTTTGCTACAATATTAACCCTCCCTATTACATTAACATCTTCATCCTTTGCATCAAGTAAATTTTCTATATGTTTTACCGGAACAATAAGTATATGAGTTGGAGCTTGAGGATTTAAATCCTCAAATGCCACCACATCATCATCCTTATATACAATCTTAGATGTTACTTCACCATTTATTATTTTACAAAATATACAATCCATATTATATAATATTATATCATTTTTAAAACTCCGATAAAATAATAACTTTTTCTTTAAACTTACCTGGATTATAAGAAAGATTATTCAATGTTGATTTAGGATTTCTCTTTATCCTCACAGGATATACACCTGACTTTTTAGCTTGAATAATACCCTCATCAGAGTTAGAAAAGAAAATGAGATACTTTTTACTTTCAAGGATCTCATATTTTTTATTCTGATCTTCAACAAAATATATATTACTGACAAAACCTCTCCACTTTTTATTCAAATCCTGTGTATTTACAGAAGGTCTATCAGCTATAATATCAATATTAAATCCTAAAACTTTAAATATTAACAACAAAAAAAATGGAATCACTTTTGTCCTTTCATATTGTGTATATCTATTTATTTCAGAATCATAATTCTCCGGTCTTTCTTTCATTGCCATTTTCTTAGCTATCTCACTATAAACAATTCCATCATCATATTCAAAAGCAACAGCCAGCCCACATATGCTTATCGATGAATAAAGAACAGCCCATATAGCATAAATGTAACATAAAAGTTTGAATCTTAAATACCATCTGTTAAAAAAGTTTTTTATTTTTTCAACTAACTCTTTCATCTAATAATTAAATCAATTTTATGATTTCTAAAATACCACATAATACTGTCAATAAGTTTAACATTTAATATAGAAAACTCTGTTATATAATTAAGTATATCATTATTTTCTTTTATAAAAGAGTCTGTCGTAAGTATTTTATACATTTTACCAGCATAAAAATTTAAATTTTTTAAGTTATTTTGATTTATTACAGTTTTATTTAAATATATGCTTGTATCTGCTTTCAGTGAATACTCAAGAAAATCTTTCATCTTTTCTCCTCTAACTTTTACATAAACAAGCCTTTCACCACTATTTTTTATAATAGAGTAAACATCTTTAACCTTCACATCCCCTTTATTAAGAGAATTTACTAAAAGGTTATTATTGAATACTGCAACATCAGATTTTAGAAAATTATACATTGCACAGGAAATAATTACTCCAAGAGGCGACCCATCTGATGAAGAAAGTTTTATATCAGATAAAGAAACTGTTAGCTTTTTATTAAAATAATTCTCTGTATTTTTTATTAAATTTTCAAGTTTCTCAATAGTCTTCTTTTCATTTCTTTTTTCAAAATCCATAAAATAAAACTTATTGTACATATTAAATTTCTTTTCCAGTATAACTTCACCTTTTCTGAAAGGAAATATCTTGGTTTTATTTATCTTGATAGTTTTATCTATATCTGCAATAATCAAATCTGGCTTTCTATCAAGCTCTGATATGAAGGCAATAAAATTTTTTCTCAAATCTTTTGAAGAAATCTTTTTCTCTGTATGTAAAAAAATTATTATATAATCTGGTTTAGTTTTGTGAATTACTCTGTTTATTTCAAATGAAGGTTTTTCAATTCTATAATACGTTAAATAATATGGAACAAGAAAATTATCACTTTTAGCAATTACAGATAAAAATACAATTTTTTGCTTATTAATATTTTTTTCATAAAATTTTTCAACTTCAAGATTTTTTCCTCTTTTATCATTTATATTTGTTGCCACTATATTAATCTTTTTAGAATAAGAATTAACCTCTAATGGAGAAAGATAAAGAAGATCCTCATATGTTAAGAATGCTGAATCCACATCACAATCTTCAGAAAAATTAACTATATCCATACCTTTATTATACTTACTTTCAATAATATTATCATCTATCAAAGGAAACACAAACGAAAATTCATTTTGTTTTTTCTTAAAACAAAGATAATTAACATTTCTGAAATTCCATATATTTTACTGAATATTTTTGAATATGATGAGTTTATAATTATAATCTATCCTGGTACAGGATATTAAAAAAATCAGGAATAAAACCTTTCTCATTCAATAGGTATAAACCTTCCAACATCAGGTTTAAAAATTTCTTTATTTTTACTTATATATTCAATAATAGCATCTCTTACTGAAATATAAGTATCCTCAACTTTATCTTTTTCAACATTAGTAAAAACTCTACCACCGCTTCCGCCACTAACAAGATAATTATTGGTAGCAACAATATATTCTTTTTCCATATCAAGAGGTCTGCCATCTTTCTCGATAATTATTTCTGCTATCTTACCTTCATTAATTTTATACTTAACTGTAATTCCTGATACATACATCGATGTTCTATTAGTTTTTAAATTATCTCTTATAACATCATATATCTGAGTTCCCTTCATTTTCAACTTTACAATAGTATTTTCAAAAGGCATAACCTGATACACATCTCTAAATTTTATATCTCCCTTATTTATAACATTCCTCACACCTCCCGCATTTTGAAAACCTATATCAGCATTTATCTTCCATCTTGTTATATCTGTAACAAAATTTCCTATTGGTGTATCGAAAAAGTTTGATTCAAAATTTATATCTTCTTTTGCCTCTCCGATTTTAATATCCATTTTTTTCGCTGTAAATGTTGATATTTCTTCAAGTAACTTCAAAACTTTCTCGTTTTCTCCTGTCTCATCAATATATAAAGGAATTAATTCACATCTTACATCCTTGAGTTTTTCAGTTTCATCGTCAAATTCAAGCACAGCTTTTGTAACATGAGTAAGTCCCCAGTAACTTTCACATATCATTGTACCAGTTTGAGGATCCTTCCAGCCTTTTAATAAACCTGTATGATTATGTCCACCTAAAATAAGATTTGCCTTTTTTGCTGCTCTTGCAAGACCAACTGTGGTATGTTTTTCGTTTGAAAGTGTATATGTTGATATATCAATCATCTTTTGAGAAAACTCCCCACTTATTCCGATATGTGCAAGAACTATTATAGCATCCGGTTTTTCTTTTTCTATCTCTTTTATATATTTTGCTACCTCCTTATTTTCGTTTTTAAATTCAAGATGTTTTACATAAAGTGGTAAAGTTGATATTTTTGTATGTTCTCCTGATATTCCAAGTATTGCTATCTTCTTGCCCATCTTATTTATAATTATCCAGGGTTTTGCGTAATCAACTGGTTTACCTGTTTTCTTAACATATATATTTGCTCCTAGAAATGGAAACTTTGCTATTGAAACCAGATATTTAAGATTATCTTCACCAAAATCATAATCATGATTTCCTATGGTAACAGCAGAATATCCGATTAAGTTCATAACATCGATGGAAGCTTTTCCCTTAGTTATATTCCCCTCAGGTGTACCCTGAAACATATCTCCCGAATCAAGAATAATATATGGATTTTGATCTTTATCTATAAGAGATTTTAAAGCAGAAAAACCTCCAATCAATCTTTCAGGGTTTTCTTTATCCCAGCTAGTCTTTCTTGAAAAATACATTCCATGAACATCGCTTGTATGATATATAGAAATTTCTAAGGAATAACTAAATGATAAAAAAAGAAGTAATATTCCAACTATTCTTATCATATTTCCTCCTAAATATATATTATCATATTTTACTTAAAATTAAAACAAAAACCCCTTACCATCCGATAAGGGGTTATTGGGAGGGTATAGGGAGGTATACGATAACCAGATCTTATCTCTTTGAGAACTGGAATCTCTTTCTTGCCTTTGGCTTTCCAGGTTTTTTCCTTTCTACCATTCTCGGGTCTCTTGTTAAAAATCCAGCTCTCTTCATTGTAGTATGGAAACTTTCTCCAAGTTTTGCTATTGCTCTTGCAATAGCATGTCTTGCCGCCCCAGCTTGAGAAGATATCCCTCCTCCCTTTATGTACAGTCTGCAATCAAACTTCTGATCCTTAACATAATCAAAAGGAGCAAGGACAGTTGCTTTAAGTCTTGGATTATTTCCAAAATAAACATCAAGTTCTCTATCATTTACTGTTATTTTGCCACTCCCATTAAGGGTTAAAAAAACTTTTGCTGTTGAAGTTTTCCTTCTTCCTGTAGCATTTATTACTTCCATATTATTTCACCTCTTTTTTAGAAGAAATTTGGATATCAATTTTATCATCTTTATAAAGTTTGAGTCTTTTAAGTCTCTTATCCCTGAGCTTGTTATTATCAAGCATTCTTTTCACTGCCAGGTATACAACTTTTCTTGAATCCTTAGCCATCATATCCTTAAATGATGTAATCTTTGCACCTTTAGCATAACCTGAATGAGAAAAATAAAACTTTTCTTCCTCTTTATTTCCACTCAGCCTTATCTTATCAGTATTTTTAACTACAACAAAATCACCGCAATCTAAATGCGGAGTATAATATGGTTTATTTTTTCCCATAAGCAGAGTTGCTATTTTTGAAGCCATTCTGCCCAGAATTTGATCTGTAGCATCTATAATATGCCACTTTCTATCTTTTAAAACTTCATCTTTTTTAGGTAAATAAGTTTTTGTTGCCATATTATATAGTATACCAAATTGCAAGGACAAAATACAAGTAAATTACTGAATCTAATATACACTCTAAAAACGTTGACTAAGATGCTTAATAATTTACTATCATATATTTATGTATTTCTTAAAAAAACTGCTAAAAAGCCTTCTAAGACACCGAATTTATATAAATTTTAATCCAACAGCATACCTTCCTTCATTTAATCTGAATATAAGCTTTTTGAGTTTCATCATAATTTTTATTTCATTCTCTCTATTTATAAGTTTTGCTTTAATAACATATGCTGAAAAATTGGATTACTATGCACTAAAACTTGAAAATAAAATTCTTAAAAACAAATTAAATAATATAATAACAACAGCAAAAGAAGGGATTGAATATCTCCAGTGGGTTAAAAGAACTCAAATCCAGATTTCCAAAATAATAAAAGAAGAAAAAAATGAATCCAGATATATATCATCTTTTATTGGAGGGCCATCCTCAGAAGAATCAGATAAATTAAGATGGATGCTTGAAAATATAAATTACTCTAAACTGAACGAAACTGAAATTATAAGCTCTTATAAAAAAATTAAAATTGAATCACACCAAAGACTGAGTTCATATAATGAAATTCTGAATTATATTACAACTAAATTCAATCAAACAAAAGCATTACCGGCTATCTGGCCTGTAAGCGGTAATATAACCTCACCTTTCGGATACAGAATACACCCCTTTACATTATCTTATGATTTTCATAGTGGAATAGATATATCAAATAATCCAGGCGCTGAAGTAAAATCGACAGCTGATGGAGTAGTAAGATATACAGGCTGGGCTATGGGATATGGACTGTGCATAATAATTGACCACGGTTTTGGTTATACAACCTTATACGGACATCTAAGTCAGAGTTTTGTAAAAGAAGGAGAGGTTATAAAAAGAGGACAGAAAATCGGACTTTTAGGTTCTACAGGCACTTCCACAGGTCCACACTTACATTACGAGGTCTGGCATTATGGTGTTCCTCAAAATCCAATTAAATTTTTAACAGGGAGTAAGAATGGGAATACTTAAAGAAAAGGTTTCAGAACTGCAAACATCTCAAAGTATTATAACACAGGATTGCATAGTTAGTGGCAATATTACAACAAAGGGTTCTATAAAAATAGAAGGATCTCTGGAAGGTAATATTAACGAAGCGAAAGAGGTTTTTATATCAAAGACAGGAATGATTAATGGAGATATATCCTGTTCTAACTGTATAATTTACGGAATTGTTAAAGGTAATATTACTGCTAAGGATATCATAGAAATAATGTCAAGCGCTTCAGTCGAAGGGGATTTAACCACTTCAAGAATAATGATTGAAGAAGGAGCAAAGTTTAACGGTAAAATAAACACAAATTCTAAAAAGTAAGGAGATCTTATGATAAGCTTCTTTAATAAACATAAAAAAACAATATTTACAATAACAGTAATAGTATTTATAGTTGGAATATTCTTCGGTATGGGAGCATTGATAGGACATATGTCATTTGGAGATACTGTCGCTAAGGTAGGGAATGGAAAGATTTCTTATGAACTTTATCAGAAGCAGTTAAGAATTGCATACAATAATATTACCAAAAGTGGAGAGATAACAGAGGTAAATGAACTTCTTGATAAAATGATAAGACAGGAAGTTTTTAAGGAAATGGTTATAACTGAATTACTAAAACAGGAAGCACAAAAACTTAAAATGGGGATTTCAAATTTTGAAGTAGCTATTGAAATTGCAAACACTCCTTTTTTTATGATTGAGGGAAGATTTGATCCAAGATTATATGTAACAAATATATGGAGTGAATACAGAATGACACCAAAGGAATATGAAGAATGGAGAAAAAAAGAAAGATTAGCAATGAAGCTTAAACAATTTATATATAACTCAATTAAACTTACTGAAGATGAAGTTAAGTTTTATGCTTCACTTGAGAAAAATAGTGAAAATCAAAAAGAAAAATTATATTCAAAATTAAAACAGGAAAAGTTTATTGAGGTGGCTAATTATTATTTAAAAGAATTAACATCAAAGATCGAAATAAAAGATTATAGAAAAAAATTTGAAACAGAGACACAGGGCTAAGTGATAAGGATAATAAATCTTACAAAAAAATTTGGTAATTTTATAGCAATTGATAACCTTAATATTGAAATAGGTAAAGGAAAAATATTTGGTTTTCTTGGTCCAAACGGGGCTGGTAAAACAACAACAGTAAAAATAATATCAGGTATATTGAAACCTACATCAGGTAAAATATATGTTAATGATATAGATATTCTCAAAGACCCAATAAAAGCCAAAAAAATAATATCATATATTCCTGATGAACCATTTGTTTATCCTTATCTTACAGCAAGAGAGTTTTTAAAATTTATAGCAGAAGTATACAATCTAAAAGAGTATAATGCCAAAATAGATGAACTTCTTGATTTTTTTGGATTATTAAATGACGCTGATAAACTTTTAAACTCATACTCTCATGGAATGAAACAAAAATTATTAATAGCAAGTGTTTTACTTAGAAATTCTGAAGTAATATTATTTGACGAGCCAACTGTAGGGCTTGACCCGATAAGTGTTAAAAAGTTTAAGTCTTTAATGAAAAAATTAACATCAGAGGGTAAAATTATATTTATGTGTACTCATATACTTGAAATGGCTCAAAAAATATGTGATGAGATAGCAGTTATAAATGAAGGCAAAATAATAATTAAAGGAAGTGTTAATGAAATTCTTACTAAATTCAATGATACATCACTTGAAGATGTTTTTTTCAAATTAACTACATAAAAATGTTTTTAATAATAAAATATAAGGCAAAAAGCTGGATTAATAAAATATCAAATCTTAAAGGATGGAGACTTTTTAAAACAATCATTTTTACATCTACATCTATATTTCTTTTAATAATTCTGTATTTATCTTTTGTAAGAGTCATTAAATATCTTAATGGAATAGAACTTATTGGAGAGTTATTAATATGGAAACTAACAGCAATGGTTTTTGTTATAAGCTTTTCAATGATAGTTGTCTCTTCACTTATAATATCGATGACAACACTTTTTTATTCCTATGATTTAAAATTTCTTTTTTCACTTCCAATAAAGGAAGAGAATATATTTACTGAGAAAATGATTGCAACAGTGTTCTACTCTTCATGGAGTCTTATGGTAATAATATTACCTTATATATTTGCAGTTGTTAAGGTAAAAAAACTTGGATTTGATTTTATAGCTTCGTTTCTTATTCTTTCACTTCCTTATGCATTTCTTGCATCAATTGTTGGAATAATATTCAGTTTAGTTTTAATGTATCTTTTCCCAAACTCGAAAACAAGAGATATAATATGGATCATTTCAAGTTTATCGTTTGCACTTTTATATGTAGCATTAAGATTTTCAAAGCCTGAAAAGCTTTTAAGACCTGACATGCTTGGAGTTATAGCAAACTATCTTTCATACCTTCAGACACCAACAGCACCATATCTTCCAAGCTGGTGGTTCACAAAGGCATTGATTTCCATATCTAATTCAAATTATAAAACATTTATTATTTATTCTTTTCTACTTTTTATAACTTCATTGATTCTTTATTTTCTTTTAAAGATTTTAAGCAGAAAAACATATTTTTATGCTTTCAGTGGAGCGCAAAGTTCAAATCAAAAAATATACAAAAGCAAAGATGGTATTTTTTTTAATATTTTCAAAAAAATCTTTAACTCAGAAATATATGTTATTCTTTTTAAAGAAAAACTCAACCTTTTAAGAGATGTAAGATATATTTCTCAGATTATTCTAATAATTGCTCTTTCATCCGTATATATATTCAGTATTAAAAGCCTTCCGCTTGATAATTATGAAGCTAAAAACTTTGTTTCTTTTTTAAACATAATAGTTTCAGGATTTGTAGTTTCTGCTATATCCTTGAGATTTGTTTTTACATCTATAAGCAGTGAAGGAAAAGAGTGGTGGATAATAAAATCTTCGCCCGTAAGTATGAAAAATTTTCTTTTATCCAAATTGTTTTTTTATTATATTCCAATGTTAATATTTTCACTTACTCTTGTGGTTATTTCAAACTATTATCTTGAGGTTGATAAATTTATGTTCAGGCTTTCCACTTTTATATCAGTAATAATGAGCTTTGTAATATCTACACTTGCTATCGGTTTTGGAGCTATATTTCCTGATTTTAGGATTGAAAATATACATCAGGTCGAATCATCTTATGGAGGATTTTTATTTATGGCTTTTTCATTTTTCTACTGTGTTTTTACAGGGATTATATTTTCAACACCTGTTAAAAGTTATTTTTTATCCATTTATAACCCCAACTACAGCTTTGAAAAAGAAACACTTTACCTGGCAATTATTATATTCATTGTTATAAGCTTTTTGACATCTTACTTCATATTCAAAAAAGGCATTAAAAATCTTGAGAACTTTGAAGAGTAATTTCTAATTTATATAATGTAATTATGAAAATAACCAATTTTATTTTTCTGTTTCTTTCTCTACTTGTATATTCAAATTCTCATACTCAGATTTTATACTCAAATGAAAAAAAATCAATAAAAGAGGTTGCTTTAACATATGATGATGGACCATCTTATATCACACCAGAACTCTGTGATCTTTTAAAAAAATACAACGTAAAAGCAACATTCTTTGTTCTTGGTGAAAATGTAAAAAAATATCCACAATATCTAAAAAGGATAAAAGAAGATGGACATCTTATAGGAAGTCATACATATTCCCATATAAATTTTTACAGACTTAAAAAAAATCCAGAAATTGAAAAAATAATAAAAGATGAAATAAAAAAAACTGAAGAAGAAATTATTAAAGTTACAGGAGAAAAACCGGTATTTTTAAGATTTCCTTATGGTTATTCAGATAAGAAAGGCATTAAAATAGCAAATGAACTGGGATATAAAGTTTATAACTGGAGTTTTGGTTATGATTGGAATAATATTTCAGATGAAGATTTAATAAAAAGATACATAGCTAATATAAAGCCAGGGTCAATATTTTTAATGCATGAGGGTTATAAAAAAACAGATAGAGTATTAAAATTAACCGAGGCACTTATTCAAGAATTAACAAAAAGAGGATATAAAATTGTAAGGCTTGATGAGATGAGTTTTAAATGACCAGTCTTGAACTTAAGGTAAAGGTTGAAGAATATCTGAAAGAAAAACTTCCATTTTTAAAATTTAACAAAAAAAGAGAAATAGAAAGACTTATCTTTGAGATAGCAAAAATAAAAAAAGACTATACTTTTTCATTCATAGAAAAATACAAAAATTACAAACAATTTAAAGAAGAATTATTAAGGAAAAGATACCCAAAATCATTTAACCATTATCCACTCAATAGTTTTTATCTACCAGAACTAAAACTTAATGAAGGAAACTCATTTATTGAAAATAAAGATTTTTTAAAGCCAGATGAACTCATTATTGAAAAAGATATTGATAATCATAAAATAATTGATAATATAACTAAAAAATGGAATTGTAAAACAACAATTATAAACAGTTTTAAAGAAACTGAAAAAAAGTTTGATATAAAAAAATATAATCAAAGAGCAAAAAAGATATATCTAATAAAAGAAAAATTTGACTTTATAAAAAAATGTCCATGTACTAAAAGTTGCATTAGTTGTGGATATTATGTTATTAATCTCGGTTTTGGATGCCCTATGGAATGTGAATATTGTTTCTTACAATCCTATCAAAATTTTGATGGTATAATACTTCCAGTTAATCCAGCTGATTTTGTTAAAAAAATTATATATCAATTTAACAATACTAATTCAAAAATAAGAATTGGAAGTGGCGAGTTTACAGATAGCCTTATATACGATGATGTAACAGAGTATTCCTATGAAATAGCTAATTTACTTAAAGAGAAAGAAAATATAATATTTGAATTTAAAACAAAAACTAAAAATATATATAACTTCTTTAAAATTCCACCACAAAAAAACATAGTTGTATCATACTCATTAAACCCTCAAAAGATAATAGATATAACTGAACATTACACAGCATCGTTAAAAGAAAGGATTTTATCAATGAAGGACCTTACAGAATACGGATACTATACTGCTATCCATTTTGATCCCATAATAATAATGGAGAACTGGGAAGAACTTTATAAATATACCATTGATGAAATATTTTCAATAATTGATAAAGACAAAATTTTATGGATAAGTCTTGGAACATTTAGGTTTAAACCTGAAACCAAAATCATAATAGAAGACAGGTTTAAGGAAAATAAGATTCTTGATGCAGAACTTATACTTGATTTTGACAGGAAACTCAGATATCCATATGAGCTTAGAAAAAACGCATATTCACATATAATTAATATTCTGAGAACTAAAAAATTTTCCGGCAAAATATATTTGTGTATGGAAGAAGCAAAAATGTGGAAAGATCTAAATCTTGATATTAATTTTAAATGGTAAGAATATTGGTATAATTATAATGTAGGAGGAGTAAATGAACATTGTAATATCACTATGCATCATAATAGTTACAATCTTGATTATAATAGTTGCTGTTGAGATAATAGATACACTTAAAAAAGTGAAATCAGCCTGTGAAAGTGTAGAAAAACTTGCAAAGGATATTGATGCAAGAGTAATGGATGTGGAACCAGCATTCAGAATAGTTAATGGAGTTTCCACTCAGGTTAATAATCTTTTTTCAACAATAATAAAATCAATAACATCTTTTTTCAGTAAATTATGATATTTGATAAATTATTTAACAAAGTCTATGATAAGGAAGTACTTGAAAAGGTAAAATTCCTTTCACAGATCCTTCTATTCAGAAATATAAAAAGAAAAGAACTTCTTTATATTCTTGAAAATTTGTATGAGAAAGTATACGAAAAAGAAGATGTAATATTTGAAGAGGGAGATATAGGTAGAGCTCTTTTTATAATATATAAAGGAAGGATTGGACTATATAAAAACAAAGATGAAAAGAAAATACTTTTCTCGGAAGTAAAAGAAGGAGATTTTATAGGAGAAATGGCACTTCTTGAGGAACTACCTCGAACCCTTTCTGCTATAGCAGAAGAAAAAACAACTGTTTTTATGCTTTATAAAACAAACTTAGAAAATATGATAACAGCAAAACCCAAAATAGCTGCCAGAATAAATTACAATCTTGCAAAAATACTTTCAACAAGATTGAGGAACTTAATACAGGAAAAATGAATAAAACTTTAAAAAAGTTTTTCTCTCCCCTTTTAATTTTATTGATTCTGTTTCTTATCTTTTATTATGCAAGAAAAACTTTTTTTACTCTAATATTATCAATTGTATTTTCTTATCTTTTAAATCCTGTAATTAAATTTTTTGAGGTCAGAGGTATAAAAAGAATATATACAGTAAGTACAATTTACATACTTTTTGGAGCCATAATATCAATTCTTATAATTGTAATTATAAATCTTGCAAGCATAGATATAAATTCATTTATAAACAGCTGGCCTTCGTATTATATGAAATTTGAAAACTTTACAATATCATTCATAAATAAAATAATTGCTTTTTTTCCCATACTTGAAAAATTTAAAATAGAAGAAAAAATTTTAAGTTTTATCTCATCAATCCCATCATTTGTTATCTCATTTATTCCTTCTCTTGTTATACTTTTTATAATCCCTTTTGTTTCATTTTTTATTTTGAGTAAAGGAGATAAAATCATAGAAAATATTGCAGGTAACCTTCCCTCAAAATATGTTGAAACATTTTATTATATAATTTCAAGAATAGATTTTAATCTTGGAAGTTATTTAAGAGGAATAATGAGTGAGGCCTTTATACTTTTTACAATATCATTCTTTGGGCTTTTCCTTTTAAATATAGATTATTTTTCAATAATTGCAGCCATAGTTGGGATATCCTCACTTGTTCCCTACCTTGGAGCAATTACAGGAGCAACAGTATCATCAATAATAGCATATCTTCAGTATAATAATATATATGCAGTTATTAAGGTAGTTCTTTTTTTTATATCCATAAGATTTATAGATGATTGGTTTTTGCAGCCATACATAATGAAAAAGGCTGTAAACTTAAATCCTGCGATAGTTGTTCTTTCTCTTATGGCAGGTGGTGAAATAGCTGGATTTTGGGGAGTTATTTTTGCAGTTCCCCTAACCTGCATAATAAGAGAAATGCTCCACATAACACTTGAACTTTACAGGAATGAACTCAGGATAAAAGAAGAAGCCCAATTGATTAAAATAGAAACACCTTATACATAATACTTTGTAGAGGTAATTCTATGGAAAAAATAATAATTAAAACAAAAAAACAACAAGAAATAATTGACATAACTGAAGAAATTAAATCTAAAATAAAACAGATTAAAATAAATAACGGAATATGTTTTATCTATAATCCACATACAACCTGTGCTGTTTCAATCAATGAGGGCTATGATGAGACAGTAAAAGATGATATATTAAATAAATTAAATGAACTCATTTCTGTATGTGATAATTATAAACATCTTGAAGGCAATTCTCATGCACATATAAAATCCGTTTTATGTGGTAATAATATTTTTTTCTTTATAGAAAATGGAAATATATTTCTCGGTAGATGGCAAAGTATATATTTGATGGAGTTCGATGGGCCAAGAACCAGAGAGCTATGGATGAAAATTTTATAAAATTTAATATTATAGAATTCAAGGGCAAGTGGCGGAACTGGTAGACGCGCAGGTCTCAAAAACCTGTGACTCTTTGAGTCATGAGGGTTCGAGTCCCTCCTTGCCCATGCTGGCACTAAGAAATGCGTGAGCATTTCGTGGGACTCAAAAGTCCGCAGGCAAATATAAGCATACAATTTGCCGAGGAGCGGCCTGCGAAAAAAAATTCGGTGAGAATTTTTTATTTGTAGGCGAGTCCCTCCTTGCCCATGCTGGTACTAAGAAATGCTTTAACATTTCGCGGGACTTAAAAGGGTGAAAAAAGTTTTTTTAAAAAAGGAATTTTTATATACTATTAGTGTATAAAGGTTTTATGAAAAAATTACTTGTGATAGATGATAATGAACAGTTTGTGACTTTAATCAAAGAATATTTTGTTGATGAGTATCTGGTCTATTCCTGTACTAAATTTAATAACGTTGATGATATAATATTAAAAGTAAAAGAAATTTTCCCGGATATAATATTACTTGATATAAATCTGGGCAAAACAACTGGAATAGAAGTTGTAAAAAACATAGAAAGATTATCTCTTTCCAAAAAAATACCTGTAATTGTACTAACTGCGAGTGATTACAATACAATTACAGAAAGGATTTTAAAAGAATACCAATCTGTCTGTGCTTTTTATTCAAAACTCCATCCACTTGAATTAATAAAAGAAAAAATCGAAAATATCCTTTCTAGCAATCCAAAGGAGTAAATATGGGAAAAAAGAAAGTACTTATTGTTGATGATAATCCAACAATGATAGACATAGTAACTATGGCTCTTGAATCTGAATATGATGTGATAAGCGCAAGTGATGGAAGGGAAGGAATAGATCTTGCAAAAAAGATAAAGCCTGATCTAATAATTATGGATGTAATGATGCCAAATGTTTCAGGAATTGAAATGTTAAGAGAGCTTCTATCTGATGAAGAAACCAGTAATATACCGGTAATAATTTTTACAGCAAGCCATTTTGATCCATCTACAGAAATGATTTTTACAGTAGAAAAAAATGTTAGAGCTTTTTTAAGAAAACCCTGTACGGTAGATACACTAAAAGAATACGTTAAAAACGCTATAAATTCAAAATAATATGTATCTTCAGTATTTCGGATTTAAAAAAAAGCCATTTGAAAATATATGTGAAAGAGAGTTTTTTTATGAATCAGAATCTCATAGAGAGGCATATTCAAGAATAAACTATGTTATAGAAGAAAAAAAACAACTTGCAGTTTTAAGTGGAGCATATGGTACAGGGAAAACCTTTGTTTTAAGGTCTGTGGAAAATGATTTATCAAGAAAAGGTTATATATTCTCATACATCTCAAATCCATCTGTTGATAGTAATGGTTTGCTAAAGCTGATACTACATAATTTTATAAGTTATAAACTTCCAGATGCAAAAGCTGATATTCTTATCCTGCTTGAAAAATTTCTAAAAGACACTCATAGAGACGCCAAACATTGCGTAATAATAATAGATGAAGCACAGAATATAAATGATGAAAATGTTTTTGAAGAATTAAGAATGTTATTAAATTATCAACTCAATTCAAAACCACTCTTAACTTTAATAATCTCAGGACAGAGTGAAGTAAACGAAAAACTTGCATCAAATAAACAATTAATACAGAGAATTTTTCTTACATATGACATAAAACCTTTAGATGAGACAGAAACAAGAGAATATATTATTCATAGACTCAAAACTGCAGGAAGAGATGATATTTTTGAAGAGGAAAGTTTTAAAACAATATATGAATTAAGCGGTGGAATACCAAGATGGATAAATAATATTGCCTCAATGGCTCTTCTTACAGCATTTTCAAAGGGAGCAAGAACAATAAATGCAGATATTATAAATGAGGCATATCTCAGTATGAAAGGAGAGGTATGAAAAAAATACTTGTAATAGGCTCTCATCCGGATGATATAGAATTTGGATGTGGTGGAAGTTTATATAGTCTTTCACGAAATAATTTTAAGATTCATATGTATATTGCAACAAAAGGGGAAGCCGGTGGAAATCCAGAAATTAGAGAAAAGGAGCAGGAAAAATCAGCAAGAATTTTAAAAGCCACAATTCGCTGGGGAAGTTTCAATGATACCAAACTCTTTTTTTCAAGACAACTTATAGATGAAATTGAACTTATATTGAAAAAAATAGAGCCCGATATAATATTTGTAAATTATTATGATGATACACATCAGGATCATGTTGCTATTTCAAAGGCAACAATCACAGCAGCAAGATACATTAAAAATTTAATCTTTTATGAAACACCAACTTCCATTAAATTTTTACCAAACCTTTATTTTGATATAACAAGAGTACTTAACAAAAAACTTCTTTTACTCAGATGCCATTACTCTCAAATAAATAAGACCAGGGTTAAAAACTTATCAATTATTGAAAGTGCCAGAAGCACAGCAGTTTTTAGAGGCTATGAAGCAAGAGTAAAATATGCAGAAGCATTTATGTCATTAAGATTCATATTGAACTCTATATGCAAATCCACTTAATTACAATTCTATTTACAGCCTTTTTAATCTATATTCTGCCACCAGGTGGATTTTCAGCATGGAGTTTTGAAGCTGGAGTAAGGTGGTTTTATCTATTCTTTATATCTTTCTTAATATTCAACATAACCTATCCTTTTATCTATAAATTAGCCTGGAAAATAAAAGCCATAGATATACCAGATGAAAGGAAAATTCATTTAAAACCAACACCAAGAATAGGAGGAGCAGGTATATATCTTGCTTTTATCTTAACTGTTATAAGAAACTTTCAATTCTCAAAAGAAATTGTTTCAATTCTTATGGCCTCAACCATAATTTTTATCACAGGTTTAATTGACGATGTAAAAGGCCTTTCAGCAAAAAAAAGATTGGTATTCCAACTTATTGCTGCAATAATAGTTGTTGGCGGAGGATTAAAAATAACATATACACTTTCATTTGGAAATATTGGTGAAATAACAGCATGGATAATATCAATACTCTGGATAGTTGGAATAACAAATTCATTTAATTTTATGGATGGTATTGATGGGCTTGCAGGAATAATGGGATTTATAATATCTTTAATATTTCTTATGGTATGTATAAATACAAATCAGTATAAAGTTATGTTTGTCACTGCAAGCCTTTGTGGAGCTATTGCAGGTTTTCTTATTTACAATATAAATCCAGCTAAAATATTTTTAGGAGATAGTGGTTCTACTTTAATTGGTTTTATTCTTGCCTGTCTTGGAATATATGTATCCTGGGCAGATAATAGACCTCTTGTTTCTATGACCGTTCCAGTTATAATTCTTTCAATACCAATATTTGACCTTATATACACAACAGTTTCAAGAATAAAAAGAAATCAAATCAGAAACATTACTGAATGGCTTGAATATGCTGCAAAGGATCATTTTCATCATAGATTAATTAAAATTGGTTTTACAGTAAATCAGTCGGTATTTTTTATTGGACTTTTAAATCTTCTTCTGGGACTTATTTCAATAATTATAATAATTAAGGATGAAACAATTGAAACTTTTTTTAGTTTTTTTTCAGTAATTCTAATATATGTTATAATAGTTATGCTTATGATAATATCAAAGAAAGAAGTAAAAATTTGAAGGAAAACAAAATGAAAATAGTTTTAATTCTTCTATTAGAAGCCATACTTTTAAATGCAGAAAATAAAATTCCATCCAGTTATTTATTTTTTAACCCAGGAATTTCAATACCGGTATTTGGAGATTTTGGAGATTCCTCTTATGGATTTAAAAAAACATATGGGCTAACTGCTGGATATATAAAAGATATTGATGAACTTATCTCTTACGGATTTTTTATTTCAAATTATTCAAATTATGAAAATAAAAAACTGAATATGAAAATAAATATATTTTCTTTTACACCTGTTTTATTTTCATGGCTTGGATTAGTTGAAAGAAAATATTATGTATACATTGGACCGGGAATATATCACTGGAAGAGAGAAAAAAATATTGATTTTGATACAGTATCATCAAACGAAGGTGGGATAAGAATAGGGTTTGGATATATTGGATATAAAAGAAATATAAAAAATTTATTATATGGTTTCAATATGGAATACAATCATATGTTCAATATGAATAAAAAAGATATTAATCTTGGTTCTGTAAATACCATATCATTATCCTTTTCTCTCGGATACCAAAAATAACTATTTTAATTCCAGAACAAAAAAGCCCTGCACTTTTTTTGCAGGGCTTTGTATAAATATAATATTTTATACTTTTTAATAATTACTTCTGGATCCTCGATGTTTCACCTTTATCCATATATGTATCTTTTGATATCTCACCTATTCTTTTAAATCCCCATTTAAGATAATAACCCCTTGTTTCGAATAATTTCTCGCCACCTTTATATGAATCGTTATCATTATCATACTGAGGTTTTACTAGTTCATCCTCACTGAACTCCATCGTATAATTATCAGAGATATTAAATGTATATTCCTTTATTCCGAGGCTTGAATCAAACCAGTTAGCCTTATCTTTTTTAAGCTCAATTTTTATATAAACCTTCTCTCCAGCATATTCTTTTGCCCATTTATCAGATACCTTAAAGGTATATTTTTTCGTTTCTTTGTCATAGCTAAACTCTGTATAATTGAGCCCATCAAGATCTGGTTTTGTTGGGATTTTTCTTTCAGGATATAAAACAAAAAGAACATCATTATAACCATTTCTTGTAATTTTATATTTATATGCTGCTTCTATGGTATAAATATCAAGTCTTGAACCTTCAAGACACACTTCAAATATTTCTTTTTCCCATGGATAAAGCTTTCTTGATTTTATATTTATCTGAGCCTGACTTCTATAGGTCATACCAGGTCCTTCATAACAATGTTGCTGTGGTAGTTGTTGACCATTTGGGCCAGGAACATATGTTATATAACAATCAGTTATATATTCTTCGCTTCTAAGCCATATCTTATCACTTGTCACCTCTCCATCTGAAGGACCAAAGTTAAACCTTGCACAATCCCTTGTATATCTTATTGATCCAGGAATACCATACCTTACATCAGGAATAGATAACTTTCCGGCTTCCTGAATTAATTTATCTTTGCTAACTCCTGCATCAAAATTAACTTCTCCATATACAAGAGAAGTTAATCCTATGAATAACGATAATACTACCATTTTTTTCATTTTCTCCTCCTTTAGCTTGTTTCATTAAATTATATTTTAACAAAAAATTTTATTTTACCAAATCCCCAAAAGACCTATTTCATCAATTTCTTATTTACTATATTAACATGGGTCATTCTTCCTATTCAATAATTATTTCCTGCGGTTTTGTAAATTCACCCTCAAAACCAATCAAATCTATATACGATAACCTGAAATAATACTTACCTTGTGGAAGATAATTTCTAAGATTAAGTGTTTTAAAAACATCAAATCTTCTATCAATAATAATATTTTTAAATTCCGCATCCTTTGCCACCTGAATTCGGTAACCACTTATTGCTTTACCTAAATCTATATTCACTTTATTAACAATTTTTAAACTTGTAGTAGTTTCAGCATTATTCTCAGGAATCTTAGGATTATTTTTAAATTCATCGCTATTAACTTTATAATTTACAGAAACAATGCCACCTTTTGCTATCTTTATATCAAATTTAGATATATTTACATCTCCTATAACCTCAACTGTTTTTACAGGTAGAAGAGGAGGAGCATTTAATTTTACCTCAGTTGTAAAACCTTCTTTAACAACAACCTTTTTATCCTTACCTTCTACCTCTGCTTCACCTTTATATACCTGCACAACTGTTGAAAGATCTTCTTTTATCTTTGCTCCTATCTCAGTATTTTTAACCTTCGGAGTAATTTTTGCAGAAACTGTTATTATTGAAGTATCTTTTGTTTTAATTTGACCTGTTAAAAGCCTTACATCAGAATCTTTCGATTCTGGTGGTTTTAATACAACCATAGAATTAGCATATATGTTTAAAACCTGTCCGGTATAAAATCTGACATCTGAATATGAATTAACATTGGTTCTTATAGTATCTCCCTTAAAAAGATCTTTAACTTTATTAGCATCATTCCAATCAGATTTTCCTTTCGGTCTTACCCTCACATCTCCTATAATTTTTATAAAATTTGCAGCTCTATATTCTTCCTTTATTAAATTTACTGGAACTTTTAATTTTTTGCCTGTCAAAACCTGATAAAGGTCAGGAGTAAGATTATTATATTTAACTATCAAATCCCATTTTCTTGGATCTTTAAGATAAATATTAGAAATCTCCCATAGGGTCTGTCCTGGTTGAGCTTCAATTATCTGAAATTCTTCAGCGTACAAAAAAGGAAAAATAAGAAAAAAAATTAATAATTTCATATATATATTTTAGCAGTAGTTTTTTAAATTTACAAGGTTATTTCAAAGTGACTTTTCCAAATTCATCTTTTGTAAGATTTAGAGGAAATTCAAAAATAAACTTAGCACCTTTACCAGGACTGTTGGTTGCCCATATTTTCCCGAGGTGAGCTTCTACTATATATTTCGATATTGCAAGTCCAAGTCCAGTACCTCCAGCTTTCTGCCCTTTAACCTGCTCAAATTTTGAAAATATCTTATCAAGATACTCAGATGGTATACCCTCACCTGTATCCTCAACCCATGAAATAAATTTATTATTTTCTTTCCTAATAGCTATTGTAATTGTACCGTCCTGTGGGGTAAACTTTATAGCATTACCTATTAAATTTACATAAAGTCTTTCAATTAAATTTTGATCTGCATTTATTTCAATATCTTCTCCATCTATTATAAATTTTATATTCTTTTTCTGTGCAACAGCATACATAAGTTCAACACATTTTTCTATAACTTCCTTAATATTAAACTTCGATATATTAATATCCATTTTACCTGCTTCCATTTTTGCTATATCAAGTATATTATTGACCATTTGAAGAAGCCTGAACGCCGCTCTGTCAATGGATACAATCATATTTTTCTGGTTTGTATTCAATGGTCCTGCTATTTCCTTCAATAAAAACTCCGAAAAACCCTTTATAGCACTAACCGGATTTCTAAGATCATGAGTTATCGAATGTAAAAAATCCTCCTTCATTTTTTCAAGTTCTTTATCATAGGTAATATCATAAAAGGTTATAAGATAACCTATAAGTTCTTTTGTTTTTTCCATTATTATATCTGTAATAGCAACCCTATAAAATCTTTTATATGTCTTAAAATCAATCTCAAACTCAGTCTGCCTTTTTTCACTATGGTAAGCTGTTTTTATTGCATCTAAAACTTTTTCATTTTTAATTGAGGAATATAAATCAAGACCTTCCACTGAACTACCATCTGCTCCTATTATATCAATTGCCTTTCTATTAATTAATTGAACCTTATTTTCCATATCAACCATTATTATACCTTCCTCTGTTGAATACATAATCGCTTGGGTATTTTGTCTCTCTTTAAGAATCTTTTCTATCTGCATTTTTGAATATTTATCAAGTTCCTCAATCATCATATTAAAATTCAAAGCAAGATCTTCAAGCTCATCTTTTGTTGAAATATTAACTCTAACGGAAAAATCTTTTTCCATTATCCTTTTACTTGCATTTATAAACTTAATTATTGGACTGGTTAAATTTTTTGACAAAAAATAAGAAGCAATAACCACTACAACAATTATTAATAACAGTACTTTAATTGCTTCAGTTTTTATAGACATAGCATATCTAAAAGCATCTGATTCTTCCTGTAAAGAAACTATAAAAATATCAAGAGCTTTAATATGCGAGACAGCACCAAGATACTTTTTGTCACCATAAAAAACCTCAAAAGTCCCATTAGCAACTTCCACTTCTATATTATTTTTAATTACCTTAGTTTTTAGTATTTCATCTACGTTAAAATTTTGAAATTCCCCAACCCTTATTAATACATTAAAATTCTCATCAATGAATACCAGTCTGTCTTTCTTACTTAAAACTTCAATTCCAATATTTTTTATAAAAATATCCTTATTAACCACAAATCTCACAAGGTATGTAAAATTGTAATAAATAATAAAAAACTCATTATCTTTAATAAAAACTTTTCTTCCCTTCTTTTTAAGTTCATCAATAAGATAAAAATTAGTTTGTTTTAAACTATATGATTTTTTAACAACAGAAAAAACCTCTTCTCCTTTCAAGTTTAAAATAGAAATAGCATTAACTTCATCAACAGAATTTACAATTGAAGAGATAAAATTTAATCTTGTTCCCCAATCATTTTTAGAACGGAAGAAATCATCTATTAAAAGATTAAATCTATCATAATAAAGAAGTTTATTCAAAATAGTCTTTTCTATACTGTTTATTCTATTTAGATGAAGTTCAAGAATTGGAGTTTTAATACTAAACTCAGCACGATTTATTAAATTTTTCCCAAGCCATAGAAGAGGAAGAACAGTTACAACTAAAATTAAAAATAGAAATTTATAAAATATCTTAAACTTCATAGATATGAAAGATTTTGAGACAAACCTTTTAAATAAACTATCAATCTATCAATATAAAATTCAATTTCATAAATTATCTTTTCACACTTTTTTTTATTACTTAGTTCAATCTTCGCTTTTTTGAGAATATTTTTCGTTTCATCAATTTCAAGAAGTATGGTGGCTATCTGCGAAAAAATATTAGCATTATCCCTATTCTTTTTAATCTCATTTAATTTAGTTTTAATCTTTTCCAGTAAAATCTCAATTTCAATTAAATCATTTCTTCTAATTTTTTCCAATTTATTTATCTTAATCAAATTTTCAATCTTTAACTTATGTTTTTCAAGTTCAATTGATAATTTATAAATGATAACATAATCTTTACTTTCAAATATATTTTCAAAGATACTTTCCTTTTCAGTTGAAAATATAAAAAATGAAAAAAATATTAATATAAAATTATATATCACCATAATAAATGAGCTTCTCAATATATGGTTTTATAAGTTCCAGAGCCTTTGCTCTGTGACTTACTTTATTTTTTAAATCGCTTTCCATCTCAGCATATGTCATTGAATAGGAAGGCAAATAAAAAACACTATCATAACCAAAACCATTTTTTCCTTTCATTTCAAAAGATATATAACCCTCCACCTCTCCAACTACACTAACATATTTCCCATCAGGCTTTGCAAGAGTAATTGCGCACTTAAAAACCGCCTTTCTATCCTCCCATTTAATACCTTTAAGCTCATTCAAAAGCTTGATATTATTATCATAATAACTACATTTTTCACCAGCCCATCTTGCTGAAAAAACACCAGGTTGTCCACCGAGAGCATCAACAAAAAGCCCGGTATCATCGCTGATAGCAGGTATATTGAAAAATCTTGCAATTTCAATAGCTTTCTTCCGAGAATTTTCTTCTATGGTTTTCCCATCCTCCACAACATCTGGAAAATCATTATAATCACAAAAACTTTTTACAACCACAATTGGTGGGAGAATTGATTTTATTTCCTTTATCTTATCTTTATTTTTACTTGCTATTAAAATTTCATTTATCTTTAATTTCATAAGGATTCAAAATTATTGTAAAATTTAAATAATGCTCAATATGGATAATGAACATATCAATCAAATTTTAAATAATTTTAAAAAAATTTCAAAACTTTATATTAAAGTTTCTCCTAAAAATATATCAGATATAAACTTTTTTACAGTATCAAAAGAAGACCTCGAAATATCAGATACTCCTCTTTCCCCTCCATATTACTATAATGACCCTCTTAAAATTTTTTCAATGATATTTTATAATAAAAAAATTTCAGAATTAAACCTTCATATTGGCAACATAAAATATACATTAAATAAAAAAGAACTTTCTTTTATAATAGGATACCTTTATCACTTAAATGATCCACATACATCATTTGAAAAAGCTTTTCAAAAAGCTAACTTTCATCTTGCCCATTATCTAAGTTCACTTGAAAAAATCTCAGCAGATAAAATAGCACTTGTAATGTATGAACTAAATCTTTTAGACGAAGCACAAAGGATAACAAATGAAATAAAAGAAGATAGAAAAACTATAATACTTTCAAAGATATATAGAAAAAGAGGAGAATTAAAAAAATCACTTGAAATACTTTCAACCATTAAATCAAATGAATATGAGATAGAAAGGAACCTTGAGTATGCGTGGCTACATTATCAGACAAATAGATTTGAAAATGCTTATAAGTTATTCAATTATTATGCTTCATCTCTTACTGATGAAAAAGCTTATGAAGCATCCACAGGATTGCTAAAAACAATGGTATCCTCAGGTAAATATAATATTCTTGAGATAACAAAAGTTAATGAAAAACTTATTAAAAATGAAAATTTTAAACAACTTGAAGCTAAAAAAATTCTTTCTGAATTATATATGGACATTAAAGATTTTATAAAGGCAAAAAGTTTGATTGATGAAATTATAAATCTTGAATATTCATCCGAGAACATAAACAAAAAAATACAATGTGAATTTTCCCTCGGAAATGATGAAGAAGCATCAGGTCTTCTTTTTGAAAATATCTTATTTGAAGATGATAATACAATTAAAATACTAAATGAAATTTCTTCTAAAAGAATAAAAATCTATTATAGAAATTTTGTAGTTGAAGAAACTAAAGAAAAACAAGAAGCTTTTTTTGAAGCAATGTTAAAACCTGAAGATATAACAAAAACACAATTTAAAAATATTCCAAAAACAGAAAATTTACAAACTGAACTTCTTGCTTCAAACTATGAAATTAAAGAAAATGAAGAAGATGATATTTCATCTCTTGCATTTTCATTTTCAAAAAAACTCGAAGAAGAGTTTAATAAAAAAATATATTTCAACTATGAAGGAATAGATGATATTGAAAGAAAATTAAGACTAACTACCATGGTGGAAATTTCCGAAGTAGAGAAGGAAGATGTATTCAAAAATTCTTCTGCTTTTATAATGTTTTTTATAAAGGAAAGATTTAAAGCAAAAATATTAAAATATTCAGATCTTGATATGTGGGCATGGCCATGTATTATAAAAAATAAGCATAATTTTGAACTTATTACTTATCCTGCAGCAAGAGTATATCTGGCATTATGGCAAAATTCACTACCTGAACAGGGATGGCTGAGAAAATATATAGCATATCTTAATGAATTTATGAACCAGAAAGAAGAAATTTTAAGTGGAAAGGAAGCAATTATAAATAAGATTAAAAGTAATGCAAACAAAATCTTTGATGCTCAAATAGAACATAAAAAAATTCTTTTGATATCAAAAGATCTTGATGAAACAAAATTTATTCCTCTAAATATATCAGCACTTTCCAAGTTTGAAACAGAAATAAAGAAAAGGTTTAAACCTCAAACCCCTCTAACAACTGATGGTTGGAAGATTTTAAGATGTTACGCTCATATCTTTCTTGAAATGCTTATAAAAGAGTTTCATCTTGAATGGTTCAATGTTGAAAAAAATGATGGATTGTGGTCATTTAAAATATCAGAAGATACTTATATATTTCCTGTTGGCAAAATATACAAATCTACATTTACAGGAGAAAGCTTAACAGAATATTACGAAATAATAAAAAGAAATCTAAGAAGAAAATAAAATACAAATTTTCAGGTAGTTAGTTTTATCTAGATGAAATACGCTTAAATGCGCGGTGCAGGATTTGAACCTACGACCCCCTCCTTGTAAGGGAGGTGCTCTGCCACTGAGCTAACCGCGCATATATTTTATTTTACAACAATAAATAAATCTAAGCAAATTTAATTAATGATGTGAGGCATCAAGGATATATAATTATTTAATTAATTTTCTGGTTTAATAAAGTGTTTCAAATGAAGATAAAACTTCATTAAATATTTTATTGTTTTTTTGAAATTCACTTTCCTTAACCGAAAAATTTAGAGTATAGAAACCTTTTTTGGCAGGAATTACAATTATTCTCTCTTTAAGCCAGTAAGAAGAGGATTTTGCCTCTATAGATTCATAATAAAGTAATTTTCTATTTATCTCATATGCTTTTTTTCCGTTTATTTCAATTTCTTTCACTTTTTCATACTTCTCAGTTGGACTTTCAAGTTTACCATCTTCTGTTTTAGACTGAAGTTCTATAAAACTTTTATAATCCTTACCTGAAGATGGAGAATAGTATTTTATTGTTATTGTTGTTTGAGAAGAAGGATCAACAAATACGACCTTATATATTTTATTTCTTCTATCTGATTCTTTATTTCTTTCCATCTTAAAATTTTCAGGATATTTACATTTAAAATATTTATTATCCATAACATAACTCTTAAAGCTATAAGAATGTAATAATCCTGTACATAAAAATATTGTAGCCAAAAAAATCTTCATTTTATCCTCCTCAAGAAATAGAATTGATTATTGATTTAAGTTTCCTGTCATAATTGTTATCCGAGAGAAGTTCATCTCTGAGTTTAATCAATGCTTCAGTTTTTATATCTTTTATATAATTTGTTATCTCATAAGGTGTTAAACTCGCAACATCTTTTTTGCTGAATATAGCATATTTATCAAGATTTTTTCTTTCTTCTGTATTTAATTTTTCTCTTCTTTCAAGTTCCTTTGTAACTGCAATGAGTATTTCACTCCTTGAAGATGATGAAGATGGTAAGTTGGGATAATACCTCAAACTTGCAGTTTGTATAAAATCATTTTCATTATCAGACTTTTTATAATCCCTTCTTACAATACTAACTTTCCTTGCATAATCAGAAACCGGTTCCATAGAAGAAAAAATACCTTTAAAACTATCTTCTTTAAACCTCTCTTCTGTATATTTTGCTTGAAAAAGAAGGGCAGATGCATATTGTTCTCTTGTTTGGGGAGCATAGGAACCACGGAGTTTATTTGATGTGTTTATATTTGCCATTTCCCTTACTATAATGGGAGAAATATAAGTAAGAACCTCTTTTTTTACCCTTTCATTTCTCACTAAATCTTCGGAAGTATAACCTTTAACTCTAAGATACTGTTCAATTATTTTGGCATCTATTACTATCTTTCCATTTTCATTTTTACTTTCAACCCCATCAATATATTCAACCACTATCACAGGTCTTTTATTCTTACCATAAACAGCTTCTACAAGTTTTTTTCCTGTTTGGGAACTTGAAATTTCTGCTTTTGCATTATTTGAAATATAAGATGAAAAAGTATCTCTTTTATTTTGATCTAAAACTTCATTTGTGAAAGATGTTCTATTAGCATTTATAACAGCAATATCACCCGCTACTTCAGGATTGCTTCTCAAACCTCCTCTGTCAAAAAGCATTGAAAGAAGATACATCTGTTCATGAAGTGGTTTTGATTTTATTTCATTAAATTTAGTTGTATCTATAACTTTATTTTCAAGCATCTTGGTCATAACATTATCAACTGCCTTCAAAACCTCCTGAGTATTTCTAAAAAGATCATTCCTTTTCTGACTGAAAGCAAGAAGAGGAGTATTTTCATTTCCGCTTGCTAAATCATTTTTTACAATATTTTCAATAACGGCATTTCTTTCTTTTACACTCATCTCAAGCCATGTAGTGGAAGAAAAGCTAACTTTTCCCGCCTGAGCCCATCTCACAGTAATGGGGTATTCATCTGGAAAAATCCTTTCCCATTTTCTTATTGCTATCTCAACATTTGAAATATTTGCCTGAGAATAAGAATTTGAACTCATCCAGACTATTAACCGTTCCGGAGGAATACATATTTCAAGATTACATATCATTCTTGATTTATCAAGCATCACTTCAAGTATCTTACTCAAAGAATTTAAATCTTTTTCATTATAATTTCTCGACACAACCCTATCAAGCTCAATTATCTCTCCCGCATAAGACATAAGCTTTACTGTTCTATTTCTGTCTATTTTCATAAACTCGTTTTGAAGTTCTCTATCTTCAAGAAGTTTTCTTGAATGCAATAGACTTATATTAGTTGTTATTTCTATCTCAAATTCTTTGAGCTTCTCCTCATACTGTTTTCTTTTTTCCTTATCAGGAAATAGCTTTTCAACAACATCATTAGTTTTTTGAACAAGACTTACAACCATATCCTTCATGGAACTTTGAGCTTTTTCCACAGATGAAGTTAATAGAGATTTTTGTTTTTCATTTTCTTCCAGAGATTTTTTTTCAACACTTTGTGGTGATATACTTCTTTTATCCACGGCTGTAGCTTGTATTTCAAGCTCCTCCATTGATGGCTTCATTGTTCTGATTGATGTGTATTTTGTGGAATATATTGATGGCTTTGCTATTATGTTTTTAGATATATTTATATTCTTGGGGAGAGAGGCAAGGGTAGATATATCTATCCTTCCAACATCTGAATAGTCTATTTTCGTTTCAAATAAGTTCGTCTTGAAATATTTATCAGCATTCATTACTTTTTCATTACCTGAATTATAAGCATTATGATTAGTCTGATTATTAGCATCACCTATTTCGTCATCAATTCCTTTATCAGATGGCATCTCATTTAAATCATTATAAGCTCCAATCTCTCTTGGAATAATATAATCCTTTGAAAGCATCTTTTTCAAAAAATCATCCCACAGACTAACTCTTGAAAAAAGAAGCTGTTCATATTTATTTGAATTATATCTTAACTGAGGTAAATATATTGCAAGTCCATAAGTATCTGTTGCATAAGATAATCCCTGTCGATTCTGATAATCTCCTCCTTTATGCTTTATAACAAGCTCTTTTTTTATATAATTTATTAACTCCTCGGTGATATTTTTGAGATTTTCATCTTTCATTCGTCTTAAGGCACTCTTAAGATAACTTACAAGATCGGCACTTCTCCTTAAAACTTCTTCGCTGTCAGTATTTATTATAGGACCACCGTAAGCTTCTCTGACGTCACCTACTGAAAAGAAAAAACTATTATTTAAAATATCAGTGGTAGTTATCAACGTAAAATCTTCCGAATTTCCTGCAGCTAAAACCCATCTATTCAATCTTTGAAGAAAACCATTAAATTTTGAAGTTTTTATAGCGCTTAAAGTAATTATTCCTGAACTATATCTTCCAAAGATGCTACTTTTCCCGTAATTATATGCTTTATGATAAACATCAACCCCACATTTAACAATCTCTTCAGCATTTCTTTTTTCATTAACACAGCTCAACATATCATCATAAGGATATCCATCCCCCGGGATTATTTCTTCACTTGCCATTATATAACTGGCATAGTCTTTTATCTCAGAAACGACCTCTGCCATCTGCATTAAGCATGCATCCATCGCCAATATATCAATTTTCTTTCCATATCTTCTTGTTATATCATTAAGCGCAATTCTAAGCTGTGGAACGGTTATCATATTTTGACTAACATCATCACTTGCTATACCAAAATATCCATTCCCATGATTCCAAACAATTACCATCAGTTTTTCTGGTTTGAATCTACTTATTGCTTTTTTAACTGATCTTGAAAAATGCCTGTAACTCCCCATATCCCCATCAGGAGTTTCGTCTATAACAGGCGATATAATCTGACGATCTGAATTATTATCCTTGACTATAAAATATGTCTGAGCTCCATTTCCAAATTTTAAATAACCTTTATCTCTTGTAAGTTTATTATGCTCTACAACAACAGCAACCTTTTCAGTTGAACCAACTTCTTCCATCTCATTAATATCATTAATTGAAAAATTAAGAATCCCAAGATTATTAACACCACTTATAAAAACAAAAACAAGCCAATCATATTTATCTTTAATAATAAAATTTCCAGAACTTCTCTCAATAGAATAAGAAACAGAAGGAGGATTAGTTGAAATTATATTACCATATCCCTGAAGTAAATTTTGATTAATCTCGATGGGGTAATTCTGTGAAATAACCGGGGATACAAATAGAAAAAAAATTGTTAAAAATTCAAAAATTTTCATAACTACCTCTCTAATTAATTTATAATATACAGAAAATAAAAAATCAAGGCTTTCAGGACCTTTATGTCAATAGGACGAAAGTCCTATATTACTTTTTTGTTTTTAGAACCTGCTACCAAGACCAACTAAAAATCCTGAATATTTAGTATTTACAGAATGAGACTCATTATCATAATTTCCTCTGTCCATAGAGAAAGTATTGTTCTCATACCTATACTCAATAAAAAAAGTTGTGTTTTGAGAATTAAACCTAAGTCCAACAGGAAATCTAATTAATATACCCATATTATACTCATCTACATATCCACTATTATTGTATTTTTTTAACCAGGTAGATGTCAGATGATTAATCGTAAATCCTAATCCCATACCAAAATAAAACTGTACTTTACCCGGAACTCTAAATAATAAATCTCCACTTAAACCAAAACTTGTAACATCAAAATATCCTTCCGGCATTACTAAATTCTGTCCATTTGTAAAATATATATTTTGCTTACTTGCTTTAGTTTTTGTTAAAGAAATTTCCATATCCCCACCAAGAATTTCCTTACCAAATCCACCAACTCTAAAACCAATCGGTCCAATTCCACCTGCTTTAATATCCTTAATTTCAGACCAGTTTCCTGAAAGTCCTGGAAAAGGAAGCCCGAAAGAATCAGCTTTTGCATCTATCTTCTTGTTTCCAAATCCAATAATAACATCAAAAAAACCATAAGATCTTTCACCTACAACTTTATTAGAATAATTACCACCGTATGATTGCTGACTAACAGGAGTTATTGAAGGTTTTGAAATCTCACCACCAACCCAATCCTTAACCACATAACCCTGAGAAGCACCAATTGCCTGAGCTGTTTCAGTTTTTATTATTCTTGCATTAATCTCTATCTTACCATCAGATGTCTGAACCAAGGTACCGGTTATAATGGCATCCACACCTAAGATTTTACCAAGCTCTTTTGCAGTTGAAGCATCTATAGCTCCTGAATTTTGAAGCTTTAATTCATTAAGAACCTTATCAAGAACATTTCTTTCAATTACCTCAAATCTTTTTAAATTAATGAATTTTATTGTAAGTCTTTCAGCTATAACAGAACCGTCTCTAACCATAGATGGATTATCAGCATAAGAAAAAGGAATTATTGCTATTTTTTTAATTCCTTCCGCCTTTATTGCAAGTTCATTTACAATTTTATCATAAGAATCCTCTGCGGCAAAAATAGCCGTTGCTAAGAAAATCAAACTCATACTAACATATTTTTTCATATTCTCTCCTTTTTTCTTTTTTCTCTTTAATTTTATTTTATAAAATTTTTTGTTTCAGAAAAAATTTTATATAATTTAAATATGGCATACAAATGCGAAATATGTGGAAAAGCACCAAAAAGCGGTAAAAGTTACAGCCATTCTAATAAAGCATCATTAAGAAAATTTAGACCAAATCTTCAAAAACAAAAAATAATATTAAATGGCAAAATAACAACCTGTTATGTTTGTACAAGTTGTATAAAAAGTAATAGAATTGTTAAGGCTGTTTAATTTTTACCCTTTTTTACTTTACCAACCAGCAAGCTGACCACAGGCACCTTTTATATCAAAACCATAACTTTTTCTTATTGTGCACTCAATTCCATAAGCAATTAATAGATTTGAAAACTCTCTTATTCTTTCAGATGTTGAAGAATTAAAACCACTTCCGGTATCATTATAAGGTATAAGATTTACAGTAAAGTATTTTCTTTCACCAGACATATCTATAAACTCACATATTTTGGTAGCATCCTTTTCCCTATCATTTACTCCCCTAAGCATAACATACTCTATGAAAACCTTTCTTCCTGTAATAATCAGATAATCTCTAATTGCTTTTGCAAGTTTATTTAAAGGATATTTTGATGAAAGAGGTAGAAGTTTATTCCTTCCCTCTTGTATTGCTGAGTGAAGTGAAATTGCCAGATTTACTTGAGGCATATCCTTTGCAAAATCTCTTATTCTTGGAATATGTCCAAAAGTAGAAACAGAAATATTACGTTTACCAATTCTAAGATACTTGTTTAAACAATCAATACTTTTAATCACATTATTATAATTAAAAAATGGTTCACCAATCCCCATATATACAACTTTTTTAAGCTCGCCAAGTTTTTTATCTATAAGATAATTTTTTAAAAAAAGCACCTGATCAAATATCTCTTCCCAGTCAAGATTTCTTTTAAAACCTTTTTTTCCTGAAGCACAGAATCTACACCTCACAGGACACCCAACCTGAGTTGACACACAAACAACCCACTCATTATTACCTTTATTAAAAAGCATACTCTCTATCCTGGTGTTATCTTTAAGTTCAAATAAAAATTTAAAAGCATCGTCATTTTTTGAATTGAAAATACCAATTACTTTTACAGAATAAAATTGGAACTTCGCTAAAAGCTCGTTTCTTAAAGATTTTGGTAGAGTTGTAAAATCATCAAATGAAGATTTACCAGAAAAAATAAAATCTATAATCTGTTTAAATCTGTAATCAGGATATCCTTTTTCTTTGAGGTAATCTTTTATCTTTAAAATATTCATAGGTAAATTATACATAAATTTGACTAAAAAATCTAAAACTTGTATTATAAATATATGGTTATTTTTTTAATCTTTCAACCGTAACATTATAATATGTTTCACTCTTTTTTAACTCATCTTAATAAAGGAGGCAAAGTTGGCAGAAAAAAAACATAGAATTAACAATCAAATCAGAGTGCCACAGGTAAGACTAATATCACCTGATGGACAGATGATAGGAATAAAGCAGACATATGAAGCATTAAATATGGCAAGGAGTATGGGACTTGATCTTGTTGAAATTGCTCCAAATTCAAATCCACCAGTTTGTAAAATAATGGATTATCATAAATTTTTATATGAAGAAGAAAAAAAAGAAAGAGAAAATAGAAAAAAACAGAAAGAAAATATTTTAAAGGAAATAAGACTCAATCCAAGAATTGCACAACATGATCTTGACACCAAGATAAGGCATATGGAAGATTTTTTGAATCACAATCATAGAGTAAGAGTTGTTTTAATGTTTCACGGAAGAGAAATGCAACATAAAGAACTCGGCGAATCGCTTTTAAATCAGGTAATAGAAAAATTATCTCATGTTGGGGAACATGAGGGAAAAATTTCAGATACTGGCAATAAAATGATAATAATGTTGAAACCAAAGAAAAATAAAAACCAATAAATATTTATCTTACCCACAACATAATCTACTCATACGAAACTTAAACCTTATTGATTTTAAGAAATTAAATAAGAGGCATATTAACATTTGTGAAACAACATCCCATACCAAAATATAATTAGCACTCTTGACAAATGATTGCTAATCTGCTATAATATAATTAGCAGTCTATTATAACGACTGCTAAATCTCTTAAAAAGGAGGGCCTATGAAAAAGGATCTTTTCCCAACAATTAAGAGATATGATATAGAAAAGTGGTTCGATGATATTTTTGATACAGAACTTGATGTGCCACTTTTCAAAGAAAAATATCCTAAAATAGACCTTAAAGAAACAGATAAAGAAATAATAATAAATGCGGAAATTCCAGGCGTGGATAAAAAAGATATAAAAGTAGATGTAAATGATAATCTACTTACCATCTCATTTGAGAAAAAACAGGAAAAAGATGAAAAAGATAAAGGAGGATGGAGGATTATTGAAAGAAGCTATGGAAGTTTTTCAAGAACAATTACACTTCCAGCCTCCGTTAAAAACGATGGAGCAAAAGCAAGCTATAAAGATGGGGTTTTAAAAATAGTTTTACCAAAAGAAAAAGAATCAAAAACAACCCAGATTAAAATAGATTAATTAAAAAGGAGGCGTCTATGAGAGAACTTCAAAAATTCTCATATGAACTTTATCAGATGAGAAAAAATATAGATAAAATAATAGAAAGCTTTTTTAAACCACAACATAATAAAGAAACAGAAAATGAGATAGTAAAAAACAGCTTTGTTCCACCAGTAAATGCTGTGGAAAATGAAAATGAAATTAAATTATATGTGCTTCTTCCATTTGCAAAAAAGGAAAATATATCAGTTAATATAAAGGAAAATATTTTATGGATAGAAGGAAACTCATCCTTTAACGTTTCAGATAAGGAGGAGATCTTGAGAGAAGAGATACCCTATGGAAGTTTTTCAAGAAGCTTTAAAGTTGCCAACAACATAGAAACTTCTAAAATAAAAGCAAATTATAAAGATGGCATACTTGAAATAATTCTTCCTAAGAAAGAGGAAGCAAAAATTAACAAGATCAATATTGATTAATTAACATTAAAATCCGGGAACGGAGTTTCCCTCCGTTTCCGGTAATTAAAGGAGGTAAAGCATGAAAAACAAAATTTTAATAATTTCTGCTATAATTCTATCTGCATTTCTATTCTATGCCTATCTCTCATCCAGAGAAGAAAAATCATATAAAAGTATTGAAGATATAATAAAAAGTGAGATAGAAAAACACAGAAAAATAGAAAAAGAACTTTTTGATTCACTTTTCAATGATAAATTCTTTTCAAAGGATTATAATCCATTTGAGGAAATAGAAAATTTCAAAAAAAGAATAATGAGGATATTAAATGATGATAAATTTTTTCTCAGGTCTTTTGAAGATTGGGAAAAATTAAGAATTAGCAATGAAGGGATAGATATAAAAACTTATGAAACTGAAAAGGAATATGTATACGAGATAAATATTGAAAAACCTGAAAATAAAAATCTTTCAATAGAAGTTAGAAATGATTATATAAAAGTGTATAACGATACTAAAAATATCAAAGAAGAAGAAAAAGACAATACAATTAGAAAATCATTCTCCTCTATAAACATCACTAAATATATATCACTTCCTCCTGAAACAAGAGGAAAAGAACATAGTGTTGAGAAAAACGAAAACAAAATAATTATTAGATTCAAAAAATAATGTATAATTAAATTTGTATATAAAGTTCCGGGATGGTGTAATGGTAGCACAGGTGGCTCTGGACCACCTGGTCTAGGTTCGAGTCCTAGTCCCGGAGTTTTTTATTTTTATGCCACCAAAAAATAGAATTAAAAAATTTAAGCCTAAAAAAAGATATAAACTTAATACAACAACAGTTATAAACTCAAAAACAGGAATAATTGTATTCTCACTTATGGCTTTTTTATTCTTCTCAATACATATCATTAAAAATATTTCAAAAATAAAACTCTCTGGAAAAACTTTATTTTCCAATACAATTAAATCATCTAAAGTTTCAATACCTGATATAGAAATATCAAATATTATCAGAGAAATCTCTTCAAATTATAGAAATAGTATATTCAATAAAGAAATACAGGATCAAATTTATCATGAAATAAAAGATAAATTTCCATATCTTGATCCTGTAAATATAAATTTTAATAAAATAACTGGAAATTTAAATATAACTGCAAATATAAATAAATCGATAGGAATTATAAAAACAGGGAAAGAATCTTTTTTCCTGCTTGAAAATGGAAAAATTTCTCCGATATCATATAATAAACAGGAAGAACTTATGGAAATATTCGCAAATAAAAAAGATTTTGATGAAAAAGAGGTTTCTCTAATTAAAAAATTTTATACAAACAAAAAACAACTTCCTTTTGACTTCAAGATAATTATAAATGATAATAAAATATTATTAATAAATGAAAACCTTAGAATAAACTGGGGAAGTTTTAAGCATTTTGACTATAAATTAAAAAGGTTAAAAGATGTCTTAAATGACGCTACTCAAAAGCTATCTCCCCCTTTAGAGATAGATTTAAGATTTTTTGAAGATGGTAAAATAATTGTTTCTCAATCTCAATTAAATTTGATAAAATAATAAAGAAGGAAAAACGTTTTCCATAAATTATTTGTCAGAAGGCAAAGCTTATGGATAAAGAAGAAATAATAACTTCTGTTGATATAGGAAGCGAAAATATTGTATGTGCCTGTGGTAAAATATTATCGGATAATAAAATAGAACTTTTATATGCAAATTTCAAAAGCTGTAAAAAAGGCTTGAAAAATGGAGTTGTTACCAATATCTCTGCATTTTCAACTGAAATAAAAAATCTTCTTGAAGAAGCTGAAGAAACTATAAAGATAAGGATTGATGATCTTTATGTTGGAATAAGAGGCACTCATATATCATCTACAAACAACACTGGTGTCCATACAATACCCAGAAGTGATAGAATTATTACATCCGAAGATGTTTTTAACGTAATTGAAAATGCCAAAGCAATACACATACCTTCAGAAAAGGAAATAATACATGTGATTCCGCAGGAATTTATGGTAGATAAAGAGAAGGGATTTGAAAATCCTATCGGGATGGAAGGCAATATACTTGAAACCAATGTTCACATAGTATCAGCAGGGGTATCTCATTTAAATAATATATCCAGAGCAATCGCCAATGCAGGTTTTAATCTCAAAGAGTATGTATACCATGCGTTCCCGCTTGCTGAAATGGTTTTAAGCGAAGAGGAAAAAAAGCTTGGTTCATTATTAATAGATGTAGGTGATCATATTACCACCATTGTGGTTTATTATGATGGTAAGATAAGATTTTCAAAGGATATTCCCATAGGTAGTTTTCATATAACAAATGATATAGCTTTTGCTCTACACATCCCATTTGAAGAAGCGAATAAGATAAAAGAAAATTTTGGATATGCTATGAGTATTCTTCTTGAAGAAGATAGAGAAATTGAGGTTTATACCATAGATAAGCGAAATAAAAAAAGAATAACCCAATCCACTTTGATAGATTACATAAAACCCAGATTGGAAGAAATACTTCTAAGAATCAGGAATGAACTTGAAAATACTGAATTAATTGATTACATAAATGGAATAGTTTTAACTGGAGGTGGATCGCTTTTGAAAGGAATGGATAAAGCAGTTGAAGCAGTATTCGGGATAACCGATGTAAGGTACGGATTTATAAGTGAAGAATTTGTTATTGTAAATGATAAAAAATATCTCCATCAAAAATTTACAACAGCTTTATCACTTCTTTGTTATCCTAATAATATAAGACCACAAATTGAACAATTTTTAAGCTCAGAAATAAATACAAATGGGTTTGAAAGATTTTTTATGTGGATAAGAAAACTTTTTTCATAAAATAACTTTATGAAAGAATTTAACCCTCAAATAAAAGAAACTACAATAAAAATAATAGGGGTTGGTGGAGCAGGTGGAAATACAGTTAACAACATAGCAACATTTATTAAGGAAAGTAATAATATTGAACTTATAGCCGCAAACACTGATATCCAGGTACTTAGAGGAAACAAAGCTCCAATAAAAATTACACTCGGAGAAAAACTTACACAAGGCAGAGGAGCAGGAGGTAATCCTGAGATTGGTAAAAGTGCCGCTCTTGAATCTATAGACGACATAAGAGATGTAATTAAAGGAAGCAATCTTTTAATAATAACAGGTGGTATGGGTGGTGGGACAGGAACAGGAGCAATGCCTGTTATAGCAGAAACCGCAAGAAAATTTGAAGATATTTTAATTATGGGAATTGTAACCAAACCTTTTCTTCGAGAAGGAGATTATAAGATAAAAATTGCCGAGGAAGGGATTAATGAATTAAAAAAACATGTTGATGCATTAATAATAATACCAAATGAAAAGCTTTTAACACTTGGAGATATCACAAGCAAGGAAGCATATAAAAAAGCTGATAATGTTCTTATTCAGACAATCGTAGGAATAACAGAAATAATAACAACTCAAGGGCATGTGAATGTAGACTTTGCAGATATAGAAAGCATATTAAAAAAATCAGGGAAAGCGTTTTTTGGTATAGGGACAGGAAAGGGAGAAAAAAGGCACATTGAGGCTATTAAAAATGCATTAACATCTCCCCTTATAGAAGATGCGGATATCCAGAACTCAAAGGGACTTATAGTTTACTTTAAATCAAATGAAAATTTAAAAGTAAAAGAACAGGGCGATGTTCTTGACTATCTTCAGAAAAAAGTTTCAAACAAAAATGTAAAGTTGAAGTATGGAGAGTGTTTTGATAAAAATATGCCCGAAGATGAACTAACAATAATAGTTATAGCAACAGGATTTGGGTTTGAAGAAAACTCTTTACAAGATACAAACATATCCAAAGTAAGAGAAAGAAAAACTCTGGAAAACTTCAATAAAACAAGCAAAAAAAATTCAAATGATGAGCTTTTGAAACCAGCATTTTTAAGAAGAAAAACAATGTTTCTAGACTAAATATGAATATCAATTTATTACTGAAAATAATGGTCCAGAATAATGCAAGCGATATACATATAAAAGGAGAGTCTCCTGTATTTTTAAGAATAAACGGCAGACTTTTCCCGATAAAAGATTCAATAATTTCATCAGCTCAGGTCAAAGAACTTGTACTACCTTTAATGAACGAAAGGCTTAGAAAAATATTCGATGAAAAATTTGAGGTCGACTTTTCATACGAAGTAGAAGGGGTCGGAAGATTTAGATTTAATTATTTTCTTCAAAGAGGCAAACCTGCACTTGCAATAAGATATATACCATTTAAAATACCATCATTTGAAGAACTCAGACTTCCCACAAAACCACTTGAAAAACTTGCTTCAAGCCCACGAGGTCTTATTCTGGTTACAGGAGTTACCGGTTCTGGAAAATCAACCACACTTGCCTCAATAATAGAATTTATAAACAGTAATTATGATAAACGAATAATTACAATAGAAGATCCCATAGAATATGTATTTAATGATAAAAAAAGTGTAATAAGTCAACGAGAAGTAGGAAATGATACAACAAGCTTTCTTGAAGCGCTAAGAGTTGCTTTAAGACAGGATCCTGATGTTATAATGGTTGGAGAAATGAGGGATCTTGAAACAACAAAGGCTGCAATAACAGCTGCTGAAACCGGACATCTTGTATTATCAACCATGCATACAGCAAATTCAGTTCAAACAATATCAAGAATAATTGATCTTTATCCACCTTATCAGCAAACTCAGATAAGATTACAGCTTTCCGAAATATTGAGAGGAATTATTTCTCAAAGACTTTTAACATCATCTAAAGCTGGAAGAATAGTTGCTACAGAAATAATGATTAATACTCCTCTTATTAAAAAGCTTATAGTTGAAAACAACCTCGATGGGATAACTCAAGCTATAGCAAAGGGTGGGTATTATGGAATGCAAACATTCAATCAGTCTTTAATAGAAATATATAAAAACAATATGGCATCTCTCGAAGAGATAGTAGAAGCAGCATCAAACCCTGATGATGTTCTACTTGCCATAAAAGGCATAGAGCAAGATAGTGGTTCTGGATTTCAGATGGAAAAATAAAAACGGAGGTATATATGTTTGCAGAAGGGTACATAGGAATTGCAGGAATAATTGGTGTTGGAAAATCAACATTAACGCTTGAACTTGCAAAAGCCTTGAACTTTGAACCAGTACTTGAAGAAGTAGATGGTAATCCCTATCTTGAAAAATTTTATGCAGATATGAAAAAATATGGCACAATAATGCAAATATGGTTATTAAATCATAGATTCAGACAACACAGAGAATTTATAGCCAGAATAAGCCTTGGTAAAATAAGAGGCGTAGTTCAGGATAGAACTATTTGGGAAGATACAATATTTGCCAGAATGTTAAATCAGCACCCTGAAAAAATAATAAGTGATCTTGATTACAATACATATCTTGATCTTTTCGATAATATGGTTTTAAGAGAACTTGTATTTCCTCAGCTTTTGATATTTCTTGATTGTAGCGTTCAAACAGCAATGGAAAGAATAAAAACGCGTGGTAGAAAGATGGAAAAAACTATAACAATAGATTATTTGAAAAGTCTTCAAGAAAATTATTATCAGTTTATTGAAGAAATGGAAGATGCAGGAGTAAGAATTTTAAGACTTGACTGGGAAACATTTAAACCCGTAAGTGAAGTAGTAAGGCTTGTTCATGAATATTCTCTTAAGCCTTCAAGCTTTACGAAATGGGTAAGACCATTAAGAAAACCACCTGAAGAAATAAAAAAAGAAGAAAAAATGGTAGTGTAAAACTATGAGAAAAAATGGAATAATAATAGCAATTGATGGACCCGCCGGTGTTGGAAAATCCACCGTAGGGAAAATGGTAGCAGAAAAAATAGGATACAAGTTTATAAGCAGTGGGAAAATGTATAGAGCAATAGCATGGTTATGTGTAAAAAATTCAATAAATACTGAAGATGAAGAAAAGGTTATTGAAATTGCCTTAAAAAATCCACTAAAATTCATAGATAATGGAAGTGTAGAAATGAGTATAACAATAGATGGAAAAATTCTTGATAAAGAGCTTTACGATGAAAATATTGCAATTGCTACAAGTAATGTAGCAAGACTTTTAAAATTACGAGAATTTCTGGTAGAAAAACAGAGGGAAATAGGGAAGGATGGTGGGATAATTATGGAAGGAAGAGATATAACAACCAATGTATTTCCTGATGCAGAACTAAAGATATATCTCGACGCATCTCCTCAGGCACGAGCTCAAAGAAGGGTTAATCAACTTAAAGAAAATGGAATTGAAGCAGATTTTAATGAAATAGTTCAAATGATAATAAAAAGAGATGAACAGGATGCAAAAAGAAAATATAATCCTTTAAAGAAATCTGAAGATAGCATATACATAGATTCTACAAATTTACAGAAAGAAGATGTTGTTGATATAATTCTAAAACATTATAACAAAATAATTACAAAAATTAAATGAAGGCTGTGGTATCTTTTATTCTTAGAGTTTTTTTTAAAATTTTTTATAGGATAGAAGTAATAGGACTTGAAAATATACCTGAAAGAGGAAGAATTATAGTAGCTTCAAATCATATATCAAATACAGATCCACCTGCAATACTTTCTTTTATAAATAAAATAAGGCTTGATACAGTTGTACTTGCTAAAAAAGAGCTTTTCAGAAATAAAATTTTTGGATTATTTTTAAAGAAAATGGGAGCAATACCACTTGACAGACAAAACCCTGACATTGGAGCATTAAAAAAATCTATAAAGGCACTTGAGGATGAAAAACTTCTTTTAATATTCCCTGAAGGAACAAGAAAAAAAGAAGGGAAAGAAACAAATCCCAAAGCTGGAATATCATTTATTGTTAAAAAAACAAAAGCTGATATATTACCTGTCAGGATTGAAAAGGTAAAAAACGACTCAAAATTAAGTAAAATAATAATAGTATTTAATAAACCTATTACTACAAGGAGTTATGATTTCAATGATAAAATAACCTTTGAAAAGTTCCCGGAAATTATAATGAATAAAATTTACTCTATAAATAAATAATCAAAAAGGAGAGCATATGGAAAACAATCAAAAAGAAATAAATTCAATAGACTCAATCCATAATGAAGATACTAATAGGGAAAAACAAAAATTTGATAACTTAGACTCTACCTCTGATGGGAATAATGATATAGAAAATGAAGAAATATCAATGGAAGAGCTTCTTAAAGAAGAAGGGGAAAAAATATCAAGCAAACTTTATAATAGAGAACCTGTTTATGTACAGGTAGTTGCGGTAAATAACGACTATATATATGTTGATATTGGTGAAAAAAATGAAGGTATAATTCCAGTAAAAGATTTTGAAGGATTTAAACTTCCAAGAATTGGAACCAAAATTATAGCAGTACTTGAAAAAAAAGGAAATGAAGAAAAAAATACAGTTCTCTCATACAGAAAAGCAAAAGAAACAATAACACTTAAATGGCTTGAAAAGGCATTTAAGGAAAGACAAAGGATAAAGGGGAAAGTAGTTGAGCAAGTAAAGGGTGGTTATATTGTGAGCATAAACGGTGTAAATGCATTTATGCCCCTTTCACTCTCAGAACTTGGAAAAGTACATAAACATTATCTTCCTGTAAATGCAAAAATTAAGTTTTATTTAACAAATTTTGATCCAAAGAACAGAAAAATAATTGTTTCAAGAAAAGAAGTACTTGAGGAAGATGAAAGAGAAAGACGTGAAAAAATATTAAATGAAATAAAAGAAGGTGATATAGTAAGAGCAGTTGTAGCAAAAATAATTGATAACGGGATATTTGTAAGATTTCAAGGTATAGAAGGTTTTGTAAAGCTTGAAGATATAGACTGGAAAAATCCGAAGGAAGCATTAACACAATACAGACGCGGGCAGAGGATTAAAGCAAAAATACTAAATATTGATAAAGAAAAGCAAAAACTAACATTTGGAATAAAACAAACAAAGCCAAATCCAATAGATATTATTAAAAGAAAATTTCCTTTAAAGACAAAACTTTCAGGAAAGGTTGTTGAAATAAATGATGGTTATGCTAAAATTCATATTGTTGATGATATATACGGAGTTGTATATGAAGAAGACTATAGCTACGATGGTTCTCCTGAAAAAAATAGTATTGTTGAAAGTGTTGTGGTAGGATATTTACCTGAGACATTTGAATTAAAATTATCAATTAAAAAATATGAACAGATTGAAAACAGAAAAAGAATAGAACAGTATACAAAACAAACACCCAAAATAACTCTCGGTCAACTTTTAAAGGAAACAACAAATAAAAATGCTGAAGGTGAATAAAAGTAATTAAGTACATATTTTGTGAAAGAGAGAATTAAAATTGTGTTGGTTATATTCTGGTTTATTTTAATACCTTTATATCCCTCGATATCAAAAAACCAAAAAGCTAATTCTATATGGGATATTATAATGCAACACCAGAGTATTATAAATATTCAAAAAGGAATAAAATATATTTCTGAAAACGAATATTCAAAAGCATCAATAGAATTTTTGAAATCAATTGAAAAGAATCCTTCTTCCATGGGATACACATTTTATGGTGCTTCTTTATACTGGATGGGAGATAATAAAGGAGCACTTGAAAGTTATCATAAAGCAATAGAAATGGATCCTGAAAATGATATTGCATGGCAATTAAAAGGAATATCTGAAGCAAAAGAAGGTAATTTAAATGAAGCACTTAATTCATTTTTAAAAGCCTATGAAATAAACCCTAAAAGAAGTGATATACCAATGAATATAGGTTCTGTTTATTTTTCTTTAAATAATATAACAAAAGCCTTGGAGTACCTTAAAAAAGCAATAAATATAGATAAAACAAATCCTTTATACTACTATCAGCTTGGACTTATATACTTTTACTCAGAAGATTTTGAAAATGCAATCATAAATTTTCAAAAAGCAAAAGATTTAAAAACTGATTATGAAGAAGCCATTTTATGGCTTGCAATAACATATGAAAAAATAAATAAAATTACAGATGCTATTCCTTTATATAAAAGAGCAATTGCAATTAAACCATATGATTTTTTTGCAAGATATCGTCTTGCACGTCTTCTTTCGAAAAAAGAAGAGAGAAATAAAATAATTATTCCCTGTTTTGAATTAATTCCACAAAAAAACTTAAATACCTTAGGACTTCAAATATCCTATTCTGCAAAAACTTTTGAGAAGGAATATAAAACTAATCCATTGATAAAAACAGTTTCTGACTTAATTTTATCACTTAAAGAAAATGAAGAAGCATATATAAATATAGATATAATGGAAATTGAAAACTTTACTTTTGAAAACAAAACAGAAGGAAACCTTCAAAAAAAGCTTTCTCAAAAATTTAATCCCATAAACTACAAAATTACAACAAAAAAATATATCTTGAATAAAAAAAACAAAGATGAAATTCTTAATAAAATAACACAGGAAATTGAAGAAACAATAAAAAACAAAAAAGATTATAGAATTAATTTCAATATAGAAACTAAAAAGATAACAGAAGAAAAAAGGGAAAAATATTTAATATACATTCCAAGAAATGTTGGCAATGATATGGGATTATGGCTCATAGGAAATCCGTGGATAGAAACAGTCATTGAAGATCTTGAAAATTTTCATTCCTATAAAGATTTAAAAGAAAATAGAATAATAAATGCCCTTGGGCTTTTACTGATAGGTGAAATAAAAAAAGCAGAAGAAGAATTTTTAATAAATCAGAAAGAGGATGAAGAGATTTCTAATCTTGGACTTGGAGTAATTTATTATCTAAATGGAGAAAAAGAAAAAGCAATTGAAAGATTTAAAGAAGTTTTAAGAATAAATCCCAAAAATAAAACAGCTTTACAAAATCTGAGGTGGATAAATGGAAATTAATAAAATTATAATTATATATGAATCCCATAAATTAAAAAACCACATTCTCCAGACAACGCTACTTCCTTATAAAGACTTCATTGAGGGATATTACACTCAAGAAATTAGAGAAAAAAATACTTTGAAAGGTTATGATATTATCTTCCTTAATGGAGAAAAAATTTTATTTGCAAGCAAGGAAGAAAATTTTGAAATAAAATATGAAAAATACTCAATAAACAAGAATGCACTTGAAAAAGTATCTAAAAAAATTTTGAATTACATAACAACAGAAAATAAAATCATACTACTTGAAGTTGGACCTATGTTTATTAAGGATAATGAATTTACATTTGACTTTTTAAAGATTTTAAGCAGTGATAAAAAAATTTTAATATTTTCACCAAAAAATAAAGAAATAATAAAAACACTCTCAGCAATGGACGACTCTTTTGTAATGGAACTTACCAAAAAACATAAAGATGATATCAAAAAATATATTGATAGATGGCTTGGAGAACTTATAACAAGGATGGTAATAAATGAATAAAGACAAGAAAATATATTTTATAGGAATTGCAGGAATAGGAATGAGTGGGCTTGCCATTATAGCAAAGGAAAAAGGATATAACGTTTATGGAAGTGATATAGCAGAAAATTATATTACAGAAAAACTTAAAAAATACGGTATAAAAGTATTTAAAGGACATAAACCCGAAAATATAAAAAATGATATTGATCTTGTGGTAATAAGCTCCGCTATTGATGATAAAAATCCTGAATTAGTTAAAGCATCGAGTTTAAAAATACCAATTGTAAAAAGAGCAAAATTTCTTGCTATATTAAGCGAAAAATCAAAAACCATAGCAGTATCTGGCACACATGGTAAAACTACAACAACAGGTATGCTTGCCTCAATATTTGAAGTATCAAATTTAAACTATACAGCTGTAATAGGTGGGATTTCAAAACATTTAAAAGAAAATGCAAGAATGAAAGGAGAAGAATATTTTGTTATAGAAGCTGATGAATCAGATGGAAGTTTTATGTATTATAACCCCTTTGTAATAATAACAACAAATATAGATAATGATCACCTGGATTTTTATAAAAATATCAAAAATATAAAAAATATCTTCATATCATTTATAAACAAAATTCCAGTTTATGGAAGAGCTGTCTTATGCGGTGATGATAATAATATAAGTGATATCTTAGAGTTTATAAAATCCCCATATTATTCATACGGTTTTAAAAACACAAATAACTGGCAAATTAAGAACATAATAAATGATAATACCGGTATGATTTTTGATGTTTATTATAAGAGCAAGAAAGAAGATAGAATAAAAACTAAGGTTTTTGGTGATCATAATGCACTTAATTCACTGGCAGCATATGTGGTTGCAAGGTATCTTGGAATCGATAAATACAAGATTAAAGAAGGACTTTATAAATTTGAGGGAATGAAAAGAAGAATGGATTTTATAGGCAATATAAACGATACTTTATTTTATGATGACTATGCTCATCATCCACGAGAGATTAAAGCAACATTATCTGCTATAAGATCATTTTATCCTGAAAGAAGAATAGTTGTAATATTTCAACCTCATAGATACACAAGAACTAAATTTCTTTTAAAAGAGTTTCCCCCTTCTTTTACAAATGCCAATGAAGTATATATTACTCAAATATATGGCGCAGGAGAAAAACCAATTAAAAATATAAACTCAGAAATTTTAATTCACCAGATGATTAAATATGGGATAAATGCAAAAAAATTTGATGATATATACGATTTTATAAAGAAAATAAAACCAAAAGATATTGTTATTTCAATGGGAGCAGGAGATATATATAAACTAATTAATGAAATAAAACTTAAATATGAACTTATTTCAGGATAAACATGATGAGAAAATATAGTCAGATTTTCTTAAAAAATAAAAATACTGCACAAAAAATAGTTAAAATATTTTATAAAAACATATCACCAGAAAACAAAATAATTGAAATAGGACCGGGTAAAGGTATTCTCACTGAGTATCTTTTAGAAAAATATAAAGATAATTACCTGGCTATTGAGATAGATCCATTAATGATTGAAAAACTAAAAAACAAATTTGCCTTAATTAACATCATAAATAGAGACTTCCTTGAAATTGATTTAGATGAACTTAAAATATCATACTTTATAGGAAATCTTCCATATCATATATCAACAGCCATAATTGAAAAACTACTTGAATATGATGGATTTAAATACGGTGTATTTATGTTACAAAAAGAAGTATGCGAAAAAATCACAGCAAAAAGTGGAAATTCAATTTATGGATTTATTTCAGCACTTACTCAAATAAAATGTGATGTAGATTACAATTTCACAGTATCAAGATTTGAATTTTTACCCATTCCAAAGGTTGATTCAGGAATAATAACACTAAAAATAAAAGATAAAAGCATTAGGGGAAAAGAATTTAAAAGGTTTAAAAACTTCTTATCTATAGCTTTTAGACACAAAAGAAAAACTCTTTTAAATTCACTTCATCTCTCCACAACAATTGATAAAAAAGAAATAATATCAGTGCTTAAAAGACACAACTTAAATGAAAACACACGTGCGGAAGAGCTGTCACCACAAAAGCTTTTTGAATTATTCTGTGATTTTAATCTTTAAAATAGGATTCAATTTTTATAACAGCAATCTTTCTTTTTTCCTTAGATAAAACTAAACCGAGTTGTTTTTCAAGAGCTTTAGTTAAATCTGATACATTTATTTTTGTTTTTAAATTATATGTATAAAGATTATTCATACCTGTTTCATCAATAATAACAATACTAAATTTTTTCTTTATAACATCTATTAAACTATCAAATTCAGAATTTTCAGAAATAATTTCAAGAGTAGTATCAGAAAAAGAATATTTAAAACTTCTTTTTATATTATTTGAATTTTGAGTTTCTTTAATTAAATTAGCTTTTTTTCTAAGAACATAAACCTCTTTTAATTCATAAGTTTTATTTATCCTTATATTTAATGCTAATTCTATTCCTTTTTTAATAAACTCTCTAACATTTTTATCTTTATAAGAAATATTATGATTAAATTCTACTTTAACACTATATTTCCTGCTAAGAATTTGTCTGGAAAACTCAGTTTCCTCAAAAACAAAAGGTTCATCAATAATGTTACCAAGTATTTCTCTTAAACTCCATCCTTCAAAATCCAATATCCCATTACCATATTTTTTTGATGTAGCTGTATTTTCCGTCTCTGAAATATAAAAATATGATAAAGCATTAGAAAACTTTTTATCAGATTTTAGTTTTATGTTATTAGCTGATTCATAAAAGGATGGTATATTTTCTATATTTCTACCTTCAATAAAATCCTCTATATTTTTCTGAGTTAAAAAAGAAGGGTGAGTTTTTAAAACTATCTCTCCTTTTGAGTTTATAAGGAAGGTTGAGGGTACTCCTCTCACTCCATATTTATTAAAAACATCCTTAGTAATATCGCTGACAATAAGCCCTTTTATAGGGTTTGATTTTAAAAATTTTTTAACAGTATCAGCCTTTTCATCTGTAACTGATACAAAAGCAATATTTTTATCTTTAAATTTATCAAAAAATTCATTTAAATGAGGAATATTATCAACACAGGGTTTGCATGTAGTATGCCAGAACTCAAGAATAACATATTTTCCATGGAAATCCGAAAGCTTTTTTACATTATAAATATTCTCATTAACAATGTTTATAAATTCAAAGTCATATGCTTTTGATAGAGTAGTATTTTGTGCTGAATAATTTTGAACCTTAGATTCAGTTCCCTTTCCATTACATCCATAAACAAAAAAAGAAATTAATATAATTAAGCCAATAAACAAATTTCTCATAAACACATTATTTATTTTATATTATATTTCTTTTTCAAGTTTTACAGGTATTCCGGGTCCCATGGTTGTAGATAGATAAACAGAAAGAATATACTTACCCTTGGAAGCCTGCGGTTTTGATTTGATTACAGCATCAACAACAGCTTTAATATTTTCAAAAAGAGCTTTCTCATCAAATGATTTTTTACCACAACCAACATGAATTATACCAGAAGAATCGTTTTTATATTCTACCCTCCCCGCTTTTGCTTCTTTTATTGCTTTTTCAACTTCAAAAGTAACTGTTCCAGTTTTTGGATTTGGCATAAGTCCTTTTGGACCAAGTATCTTACCAAGCTTTGCTATATCTTTCATCATATCAGGAGTTGTAATAAGAATATCAAAATCTATCTTCCCCTTAGAAATCTCATCTATAAATTCATTTGAACCCACGACATCAGCTCCTGCGTTCTGAGCTTCAATTAATTTTTCTCCTTTTGCTATAACCCCAACCCTTACTTTTTTACCTGTCCCATGCGGTAAAACAACAACTCCTCTAACATTTTGATCTGCTTTCTTAGGATCAATCCCCAGCTTAATATGAAGCTCAACAGTCTCATCAAACTTAGCATTTGATTTTTCTTTCAATATTTTTACTGCTTCTTCTATAGTATATTTCCTTGATAGATCTATCTCCTTTTTTATATTTTCTAATCTTTTTCCCATCTTATCCTCCTTGAGGTAATAACGTCTTTAAGACTCCCTCAAAATCTTATTCAACTATTTCAACACCCATGCTTCTTGCAGTACCTTTAACCATTTCTATTGCCTTATTTATATCTTTGGTATTTAAATCTGGCATTTTTTCTTTTGCTATTTCTTCAAGCTGTTTTCTTGTAAGCTTACCTACCTTGTTTTTATTAGGTTCCCCTGAACCTTTTGCTATTCCACATGCCTTTCTTATTAATGCAGACATAGGAGGCATTTTTGTTATAAAAGTAAAACTTCTATCTTCATAAACAGTTATTACAACCGGTATCGGCATTCCCTGCTCAAGTTTCTTGGTTCTTTCATTGAACTGTTTACAGAAATCCATTATATTAACACCATGCTGACCAAGTGCAGGTCCTATAGGTGGAGCAGGATTAGCCTGTCCTGCTGGGACTTGAAGTTTAATTTGAACTTTAACTTTCTTTGTTGGTGGCATAATATTCTCCTTAGTTAAACTTTCTCAACTTGAAAAAAATCAAGTTCAACTGGAGTAGGTCTATCAAATATTGTAACTATAACCCTTAATTTTGATTTTTCTAAATCTACTTCCTCCACAACACCTGTAAAATGTTTAAAAGGTCCATCAGTTATTCTCACAAGTTCACCTTTATAAAAATCAATAGCTGGTTTAGGCTCACTTTTCTGAGTTTCTTCTATCTGATTCATTAATCTATTAACATCTTCATCTGTTAAAGGGCTTGGGCTATCACCACCAAGAAACCCACTTACCCCTGTTATTGTCTTAATTTTCCAGTAAATATCTTCATTTAAATCAAGCTTAACTATTATATATCCAGGGAAAAACTTCCTTTTTCTAACCTCTTTTTTATTATTTTTAACAACAAGCACATTCTCAGTCGGTATAAGCACCTCAACTTCCTGTGGAAGTTCATTGTTCTCTTTTTTTAAAAGGATTGCATCTCTAACCTTATACTCATACCCCGTTTTTATATTCAAGACATACCACTTATAAGCCATTTTCATCTCCTTAATATCTTGCACCTACAAAAAAAGAAACTATCCTACTTATTATAAAATCAAGCAAACCAACATAAATTGCAAAAAATATAACCACCACAAAAACACCTACACTTGCCCTTATAACATCCTGCCTGCTTAACCAGGTTACTTTTTTAAGCTCAGCATAAGATTCTTTAAAAAACTCTATTAAATTTTTAGGTAAATTAATAATTTTATCCATATTATAAATTATACTAAAAAATCTATTAACTAAACAATGTATTACAGGAAGTAAAACTATTTTTCAAATTTCTCTTTCAACTTTTCCACAACATAAGGAGGAACCATTTTTGAAATATCCCCATGAAATCTTGCTATTTCCCTTACAACAGATGAAGAAAGATATGAGTATCTTAATTTCGGCATAAAAAAGATAGTTTCTATCTCAGAACAAAGTGTTCTATTCGCTGCTGCATACTGAAATTCATATTCAAGATCAGAAACCGCTCTAAGTCCTCTCACTATAATCTTTATACCTTTTTTTCTAAGATAATCAACAAGCAGACCTTCAAAACAATCTATCTCGATACTTTTATAGTTATTAAGAACATTTTTCAATATATCAACTCTTTCTTCAACTGTAAAAAGGGGATTTTTATGATGATTTATAAAAATACTTACTATAAGTTTATCAAATATCTTAAGACTTCTTTCTATTATATCAAGATGCCCGTATGTAAGCGGATCAAAACTTCCTGGATATATAGCAATCTTTTCCATTATTTTAAAACTACCTTTGTTGGCTTTTTTACATTCTTTATAAACTCATCTACATCTTTTTTGCTACCAACTATATCTCCCCAGTGTATCGGAATAGCCACATCAGGTTTTATCGTATTTGTAAAATTAGCCGACTCTTTTGCATTCATTGTATATGTTCCACCAACAGGAAGTATTACAATATTAACTTTAAGTTCTCTCATCTCAGGAATAAAATCCGTATCCCCAGCTATATATATTGAAACTCCATTATACTCAATTATATAACCAAGCCATTTGTTTTCTTTTGGATGAAAATTTTTATTTAAATTATATGCCGGAAAAGCTTTTATATTTATATTGCCAGATTTAATTTCATCATAAGGCTTTAAAACCTTTTTATTTTTCAAAGAAGTTTTCGAAATAACATCCTCAGGTCCATAAATAACACTATCAACCTTAGCAACCTTTTTTATATCTTCCTCACTGTAATGATCGAAATGGGAATGTGTAATAAGAATTATATCAGCTTTATCTTTTATCTCCTTTATTTTCCATGGGTCTATAAATATATTTTTATCATCAACTTTAATCATAATACTTGCATGCCCAAGCCACTTTATATTATCAACCATCCTATCAATCATACTCCCCCCTTTCAATTTTATATTCTCTACACAACCATCAACATTATTCTTAGAACAACTATTTTTTGTGTAAATTAATAATTTACTTAACTCATCAATATCCTTAATTTCTTTTGAAAAAATTACAGATGAAAAAATCATTAGTAAAGTAATTATCCTTTTCATATCTTAAAGATATACCTCACACCTATAGAAATGTATATCTCTCCTTCTGTTTCTTTAATAATTTTTACAGATGGAACAAATTCTCCAAAAAACTCAACCGGCTCTTTTTCAACTCTATACCTTATTCCAAGAGGTATTCTGAAGATAAGATTAAAGTCTTTATCAAAATCAAAGGCAAACCCAAAACCATAATAGTATGGAAGATTTATATAATCGTTTTTTCTTTCTTTAACATATACCCTGTTGTTAATAAGATCTCCAGAAATAAAGAAATTACTCTTATCCAAGGAAATGATTGAAGATATTGATTTTTTATCCTTCTTCAAATTTTCATCCTCATACGAAAAGCTCAAACCTGATTTTGTACCAAGTGTTATACCAGCACCAAGATCTTTTGAAAGCAAAATTGAGTTATTTAAAAACAATAAAATAAAAAACAAAAAAAACACAGGCTACTCCTTCCTTAAAAGTATTTCACAAACTGCCTTTATTTTTCCAGCAAGATTTCCATTAATTCTAAGATGTTTATATATTTCATCAAGAAATCTGTGTTCAGTTTGAGCTAATTTTTTGTCTGATTTTATCATAATATAAAGCCAGCTATAAAGAGTAGGTTTAAGTCTTTCAGGAATAAGGCTCACAGCTTTTTTTATAACTTCATCTCTTGAAGTTTTTGTAACAAGATTATAAACACAATCAAGATAAAATTTAACTGGTTTAACACCTTCATATATTGGACTTATTTTTATCATGTTCTCAAGTATATCAACTTCCTTTTTATCAATCTTCCCATCACTGGATATTGCAAGAATAGAAAGAGCAACTATAGCATCTTCGTATGTTTTTATATCATCAACCTTACCATAGGCACAACCAATATTTTTCTTTTTCATAAATTACCTCCAAATATATTTTACAAAAAAAACATATAATATATTTATGGAGATAAGGTTTATTTTTTTTGATTATGGTGGTACAATTGATTCTAATGGAGTTCACTGGCGAAAAAGGTTTTATAATATATATCTTGAAAATGGAATAAACATAAGCTATGATGATTTCTCTAAGGCATTTTTTGATTCAGATGATAATCTTCCATACAGGCACGATTTAAAAGGCAAAGGATTTGAAGAAACAATTTACCTTCAGGTGAGAGACGTTTTTAAATATCTAAAAGTTGACAATGAAAAAAAATTTCAAGCTATCACTTCGAGATTTATAGCAGATACTAAAAAAAACATAGAAATTAACAGAGAAGTGTTTAAGATACTTAAAGGAAAAGGTATTAAACTTGGTATCATATCAAATTTTTATGGAAATCTTGAAAATGTTTTAAAGTCTCTAAAAATAAGAGATTATTTTGATGCTGTAGCAGATTCAGGAGTAATAGGCCATATAAAACCTGAAAAAGAAATATTCTTATGGGCTTTAAATAAACTAAATGCGAAACTCAAATTTTCAGCAATGGTAGGAGACAGTTGGTATAGAGATATTAAAGGAGCTCATAATATTGGGATGTGGCATTTTTATCTCTCAAATGAAGAAAAAAATAAATGTTGTAAGAAACTTATAAGAATAAAAACACTTAAAGAAATTCTAAACTACATATGAAAATACATTGTGGAATTTTTGCAGCAGGAAAGGGAAAAAGATTAAAAAAAGATTTTCCATCTATTCCAAAACCTCTTATAAAGATAAAAGATAAAACACTCATAGAATATACAATTGACAATTTTTTAAAGCTCAATTTTTTAAAACTGGCGTTACTTTTAAATAACGAAAGTGGGAAAAAGATAGTTGAATACCTCAAAAGCAAAAATTATTCATTTAAAGCTATTATATTCGATTCAAAAACATCATTTGAAAGCTTTTTTACACTTGCGAACTTTTTAAAAGAAAAAAACTCAACAGTTGTTCTTTCAACTGTTGATACTATAATAAATTTTGAAGATTTAAAAAATCTCGTTAACCTTCACATTGAAAATGCTTCTTATATAACGCTCGGAATTACTCCTTTAATAAACGATGAAAAACCACTTCTTGTTGAAATAGATGAGTCATCAAAATTAATAAAATCCATCGGTAAAATAGGAAAGTTTGCTACCAACGGAATATATGTATTAAGTTATGATGCTATAAGTGATATAAAGCCATCAAAATATAATGCTTTAAGAGAATTCCTTTCATCAATAGATTTCAAATCCAAAAAAGTAAACTATCATATAATACAAAAAAGCTTTGATATTGATGATATTTCAGATCTGGAGTTCTTAAATAAAAACCTTAATCAATAAACTTTCTTTGGATAGAATAAAATAAGTGTTCTTGCAAGCTCTGGTGTATCCCCAACATGAATAACCTTAACTCCAAGATTCTGTCCTTTAAATATAGTTTCGCCTTCTACTATTTCTCCAGGATTTTCAAAAGCCTGCCCTATTAGTCTTAAAAGATTCTGCTGCTGACTTTCAACAACATCAAGCAAATGAAGTTGAGTCCCTTCAATATTTTTTAATTCAAAATTAGCATAAAGGACATTATTATTTTCATCAACAACCATAACATACTCATTAAGAGGAACTACTGTTTTTAAAATTGCCTTCCACCATTTTTCTTCTATTTCTTTAAAATATTCTTCTTTTTTAGCATACTCATCTATTTCTTTTTTAAATTTTTTAAGAAGATTATTTATGCTTTCTGCAACAAACCCTATCTCGTCATTTCTAATATTGTATTTCAATTCGAATGTTTTAAATGATGCTACTTCAATAGCATCAACAAGTGACATAAGAGGATTTATAACATAATGATATATAAAAAAATAAAGGGGTATACCTAAAAGTATAAGCACTCCAAGAGCACCTATAACATATTTAGTCATAGCTGAAGAGACTAAAGCATCTGAAGTTGCTTTTGAAACAAGAAGCAAAATACTTCCAACAAGTTCATTGTTCACGGTTAAAGGTATTGCTATTTCATAATACGGTTGTTTTGGTACAGGTCTTACTTTTGGAGTTTTTGCCATTATAGCTTGAGCAATTGCATCTGTAAGAGGAGGAACCTGCGATATATACTCATCCCAGCTCATACCTATAAACCTTGCATCTCTATGCCATCTTATGATACCTGCTCTATTGAGATAAACAATAGAAGCAATTCTTTGATCCTTTGAAAGGCTTTCAAGCATAAGGTTAAGTTCTTCAAAAGTTATAGCTTTTTGATTTTTCAAAAGCCCTTCCCTTAAAGTAGGGGAAATCCGAGCAACTGTCTCTATTATATCTGATTTTAGCTTCTCATCAAAAGTCCATTTAAAAAGATTATAATAAAAAACACCCCCTAAAATCATTACATATACTCCTATCCCTATGAACCATAATGTCCATTTTGTTACCAGTCTCATAACTATATTTTACCTTTTCAGATGTTAACAAAATATTAAATCAAAGTTAAGATTTATCTTTACCACAACATTTTTTATATTTTTTACCACTACCACAAGGGCATGGATCATTTCTTCCAACTTTTTTAAAACCAGTTGGTTTATTTACTTCATTATTTTGATTTTTTGGTAAATCCTTATTCTCGAAACTTTTCTCCTTTTGTTCTCCATCCTTTGGATACTGGGGTCTTATTATTCTTGGTGGTAGTTGAATTTTGAAAAGGTACTCAATGGTATTATCTCTTATTCTATCAAACATCCTTTCAAACATAGCATAAGATTCTCTTTGATATTCTATAAGTGGATCTTTCTGACCATAAGCTCTTAAGAAAATTCCTTTCTTTAAATGATCCAGCTCATAAAGATGATTTTTCCAGTTATGGTCTATTATCTGTAAGAGAAGTATTCTTTCAACCTCTTTAAAGTTAACACCTCTTTCTGTGAAATCCTTTTCTCTTTTCTTATATAGATCTTTAACTCTTGATATAATCTCATCTTTCAGTTCTTCATAACTAAACTCATCTTTCTTTTCAACTGTAAAACCAAATGTTCTTTTAAGCGTAATGTTAAGATTATCAATATTCCACGCTGATGGATGGTCTTTAATGTTTATATTATTATTTATTATACTTTCAACCATTTCTTCTATCATTGAATTTATCCTTTCAGTAATGTCATTTGATTCGAGAATTGTATCTCTCAACTCATATATAGCCTGTCTTTGTTTATTCATTACATTATCATAATCAAGAACCTGTTTTCTTATACTGAAATTCATAGCCTCAACTCTTTTCTGAGCATTTTCAATCTGTTTTGTAATTATTCTTGACTCAATTACTTCACCTTCCTTCATTCCAAGCTTTTCCATTATCACAGATACTCTATCAGAACCGAATAATCTCATCAATTCATCTTCAAGTGAAACATAGAATACTGACTCTCCTGGATCCCCCTGTCTTGCGCATCTTCCCCTAAGCTGATTATCTATCCTTCTTGACTCATGCCTTTCACTACCTATAACACATAATCCCCCAAGCTCAATAACCTCTTTTTGATTCTGTGGGTCTGGAGGATTGCCTCCAAGAATTATATCAGTTCCTCTTCCTGCCATATTTGTAGCAATGGTAACAGTTCCTTTTCTACCAGCTTGAGCAATTATTTGAGCTTCCATTTCATGATACTTTGCATTTAAAACCTGATGGGGAATCCCTTTTCTCCTTAACATCTGAGATAGCATTTCAGATTTCTCTATAGATCTTGTACCAACAAGTAAAGGTTGTCCTCGTCTCCACCTTTTTTCAATTTCCTCAACAATAGCATTAAATTTCTCTCTTTCAGTTCTATAAACTCTATCTGGATAATCTTTCCTTATACATTTTTTATTTGGTGGTATAGCAACAACATCAAGTTTATATATTTCCCAAAACTCTTGCGCTTCTGTCATTGCAGTACCAGTCATACCTGCAATCTTTTTATAAAGCCTGAAGAAATTCTGGAATGTTATGGTTGCAAGAGTTTGATTTTCTTCTTTTATTTTCAAATGTTCTTTTGCTTCAATTGCCTGATGTAATCCATCCGACCATCTTCTACCAGGCATAAGTCTTCCAGTAAACTCATCAACTATAACTATCTCACCATCTTTAACCACATAATGAACATCCCTTTTAAAAAGGTAATGTGCTCTTATAGCCTGAGTTATATGATGAGCCCACTCAGCATTTATATCATTATAGAGATTTTCTACTTTTAAAAGCCTTTCTGCTTTCTGAACACCTTCATCTGTAAGCATAACTGTATGATTTTTTTCATCCACAATAGCATCATATCCTTTTCCTATATCTATACCTTCCTTTTTTGCTTCAAATTCTTCCTTTTCTGTTATAAACTTAATTTTTAAATAAGGAATTATTCTATCCACAATGTAATATTTCTCGCTTGACTGTTCACTTGGTCCTGATATTATCAAAGGTGTTCTTGCCTCATCTATAAGTATTGAATCAACCTCATCTATTATTGCATAATTTAAACCCCTTAAAACTCTCTCACTCTTATTCATTACCATATTATCTCTTAAATAATCAAATCCTAGTTCGTTATTTGTAACATATGTTATATCACATCCATACATTTTCTGTCTTTCTTCACTTTCCATATCATGATTTATATATCCCACACTTAAACCAAGAAACTCATATATCGGCCCCATCCAGTTTCTATCCCTTTTAGCAAGATAATCATTTACTGTAACTACATGAACACCTTTACCTGTTAAAGCATTAAGATATGCGGGAAGTGTCGCCACAAGAGTTTTTCCTTCACCTGTTGCCATCTCAGCTATCTTACCCTGATGAAGAACAATACCTCCAATAAGCTGAACATCAAAATGTCTTAAACCAATTGTTCTTTTTGATGCTTCCCTTACAGCTGCATATGCCATAGGGAGGATATCATCAAGAGTTTTCCCATCCTCAAGCATCTTTTTAAATTCAACTGTTTTATTTTTTAATTCATTATCACTTAATTTTGAATATTCTTCTTCCAGAAGATTTATTTCATTTACCAGGGGAAGAATCTTTTTTATATCCCTTTCACTTTTTGTTCCAAATATAATATCTATAATTTTGGTTATCATATACTTATATTATACAACTTACTAAGGAAATAAAATACTAATAGTTCTCTAAATAATCATCTAAATTTTTAATTCATCATAGAAACCTGAAATTAACTATTATGCAAATTTAAGTTTATATAGTATAGGAACAACCGAAAATTATATAAAATTTAGTTAGATGCCAAAACTTAAAAATTATACTTTTGTTTTATTATCAGCAATACTAATCTTTCTTTCATACCCTAAAATTTCTATTTCACCACTTATTTTTATATCCCTTATCCCTTTTATAACGGTCATAATTAATACGAGCGAAAAAAAAGAAGCAATAAAATACGGTTTTATTTTAGGAGCTTCTACATACCTGCTTTTACTTTACTGGATAATTCCTACACTTTTAAATGGTGGAGTAAATCTTTTATTATCAACAGTTGCACTTTTTCTTTTGTCATTAATATTATCTTTTGAATTTATAATATGGAGTTACTTTATCTATATTGCGAAAAACTGCTCTGTAAATATGTTTATATATATAGCACCAGCTTTAATGGTATTAATCGAGTTTATAAAAATTCAAATAACAAAATATATCCCATATTTTCCCTGGTTTAGTTTCTCTTATACCCAATGGAATAATCCATATATTTTAAATCTTTCATCAGTTGGTGGAATGTATATTATTACATTTATTATAGTTTTAATAAATGCTCTTTTTGCCACAATTATTACAATAAAAGATAAAAAATCTAAGATAAAAAGAACGATTATAGCTTTTTTAATAATTATAATATCAATTTCGTATGGTAGAATTAAACAAAATGATATAAAAAATATAATAGAAAGCTCAAATAAAACAATTAAAATTGCTATTATTCAGCCGTCAATAGATTTTTATAAAAAATGGAACCAGGAATATATTAATGAAATAAAATTTAAAATAGAAAAACTTTTAAATGAAGTTTCAGTTAAAAATCCTGATTTAATAATATGGCCCGAAAATTCGCTCTATGGATGGATAGATGATGAAGAGGTTTTTACCTGGCTTTGTAACAACATAAAAAAGACGAAAACATATAATATAATTGGAAGTGTATCTAAAATAAATCAAAAACATGTTTCACTTTACCTTCTAGATGAAAACTGTAAAATAAAGGGAGAGTATCACAAAAGGCTTCTTGTTCCATTTGGTGAGTATGTACCATTTAGGAAATTTATTGGAAAGTTTGTTGATGTAATAACAGGTCTTGGAGAGTTTGAAAAAGGAGATTTTAAACAAAAACCTCTTATTTTCAAAGATTATAAAATTGGAGCAACTATATGTTATGAAAATATATTTGATTACTTATTCTATCCTGATGATGATATTGATTTTTTTGTTAATATAACCAATGATGGATGGTACTTAGATACCTCTGCTCCATATCAACACTTTGTCACTTCAATTTTAAGAGCCTGCGAAAACCAGAGAACTCTTATACGATCTGCCAACAATGGAATTTCGGCTGTTATATATCCTGATGGAAGTATAAAAAAGAAACTTGAACTAAATGATTACAATTACATATATGAAGAAATAAAAATTATCAATATTGAAATAAATAGAACACTTGAAAAAAATATTTTTGTCTATATAAGTTTAATGATATTTTTTGCTTTTATTCTTGCATTCATATTCAGATAAAACAAAAAATTGTATAATAAATTGTGAAACCTTTAGAAGAGGAGACGACCATGAAAGTTGAAATCAAAAAATTAACATCTCAAGAAATTGAAAAACTCAATATCAAAAACTGGCCTATTTGGGAAAAAGAAGTTAGCGAGTTTGATTGGTATTATGATTCAAAAGAAATGTGTTATTTTATTGAAGGAGAAGTAATTGTAAAAACAGAAGATGGAGATTATAATATAAAAAAAGATGATTTTGTTATATTTCCTAAGGGACTTAAATGCAGGTGGATTATAAAAAAACCAGTAAAGAAATATTACAACTTTGAGTAAGGAGGTTTTTATGGGTGGTTCTGGAATACTTGTTATAAATCCAGGCTCAACAAGTGATGAGGTAGCTTTTTTTAAAGGGAAAAAACTTATATTCCATAAAGTTGTAAGATATACTCCTGAGGAATTAAAACCATTTGAAAATCAAAAAGTTACAGCTCAGTTCGAGATGAGAAAAAAAGTTGTTATGGATGCATTAAAAGAAAACGGAATCGAACTTTCTGAAATAAATGCTGTTATAGGAAGAGGAGGGCTTTTAAAACCCATAGAAAGCGGAGTTTATGAAGTTAATGAGAAGATGGAAGAAGATTTGAAAAATGGCATTATGGGAGATCATCCTTCAAATCTTGGAGGACTTATAGCAAAAAGTATCGCAAAAGAACTTGGAGTAAAAGCTTTTATTGCAGATCCAGTAGTTGTAGATGAAATGGAACCACTTGCAAGATATTCCGGTATGCCAGAAAATCCAAGAATTTCAATATTTCATGCATTAAATCAAAAAAGAGTTGCAAGACATGCTGCAAGACAACTTGGAAAACCATATGAAGAATGTAATTTAATAGTTATGCATGGTGGTGGTGGGATATCAGTTGGTGCCCATAAAAAAGGAAAAGTTATAGATGTCAATAATGCTCTTGATGGGGAAGGCCCATTTACTCCTCAAAGAAGCGGTGGAGTACCAGCAGGTGGTCTTGTAAAGATGTGTTTTTCTGGAAAGTATACACTCGATGAAATAAAACTAAAGATAAAAGGAAAAGGTGGACTTGTAGCTTACACTGGAACAAGTGATATTGTTGCTATTAAAAAATACATAAAGACAGGTGAGGTAAGTGGTGGAGTAAATCCTGAACTTGTTAGCCGGGAAAAAGCAAAAGAAGTTTTACTTGCAATGGCATATCAGATAGCAAAAGAAATTGGAGCTCTTGCCTGTGTTTTAGAAGGAAAGGTAGATGCAATTGTGCTTACAGGAGGCATAGTTTATGATGATGAGTTTATTGTACCTGAAATACGAAGAAGGGTTGAGTGGATTGCACCAATAATAGTGTATCCTGGTGGTGATGAGATGAGTGCACTTGCGATTGCATGCGAAACTGCATTAAAAAACCCAAACAAAGTTAAGATTTATAATTAAAAAAGGAGAAAATTATGATAAAGTTTAAAAGCTTTGATGAGCTTACCAATATGGTAAGTGGAATGCCAAATAGAGTTATTGTCCCTGGAGCAAATAATGAAGAGGTGGTAGAGGCGCTTGAAATGGGGATTGAAAATAAAATTATTTCTGGCGGAATTCTTATAGGACCTAAAAGCGATGTTGAAAATTATCTTAAAACCAAAAATATACCTCTTGATTTCTTTGAAATAATTGATGAAAATGATGTTGAAAAGATGGCAAATATAGCGGTTGAACTTATAAAAGATGGTAGGGGAGATTTTCTTGTAAAAGGACTTGTCGATACAAAATATTATATGAAAGCAATACTCAGAAAAGATATAGGTGCTGTTAAAAAGGAAGGATTACTTTCTCATTTTGTTCTTTTCAAACTTGATAACTATCACAAATTTTTTGCCTTAACAGACGCTGCAATAGTTATAAAACCAACACTTGAAGAAAAGATTAAAATAATAAACAATGCAGTCGAAATAATGAGAATAATCGGAGTTAAAACACCAAAGGTTTCAATTGTATGCCCTGTTGAAAAACCAAACCCAAAGATTCCAAGTACAATTGATGCGGTGGAACTTGTAAATATGAATAAAGAAGGCAAAATACAAAACTGCATAATAGAAGGTCCTTACGATATTTATATAACATTTTCAAAAAAACTTGCTATTGAAAAAGGAGTTAAAGATGGAGTTGTACCTGGAGATGTGGATATAATTATTTTAGATGATCTTGATGCTGCAAATGCAACATATAAAGCGATATCATTTTTTGGAGCTGGAATGAGTTCAGCAACAATTTTAGCAGGAGCAAAGTTTCCGGTTATTCTTCCATCTAGAACAGATTCACCAAAAACAAAACTTTATTCAATTGCCTTTGCTTCATACCTCAAACAATTAAATACATCAAAAATGAGATGAGAAAGATAAAAAGAATAGTTTTTACAGGCGGACCTTCTGCTGGAAAAAGTTCAATAATTGAAATAATACATAGAAGATATCCAAAATATTTCATTCCAGTACCAGAAGCTGCTTCAATACTTTATTCAGGAGGTTTTCCAAGGTTAAAAGATAATGACTCTATAATGCATACTCAGAGAGCAATTTATTTTACAATAATAGAGCTTGAAGATATGTTTTCAAAACTTTATCCTGACAAAATCCAACTTTGTGATAGGGGAACTCTTGATGGAATTGCATATTGGCCATCAAGAAACAAAGTAAGTTTTACAGATTCATTAAATACAACTATTGAAAAAGAGTGTAATAGATATGATATTCTTATCCATCTTAGAACACCAATAAATAAGGAATTTTACAAAATAAATGGAGTAAGGAATGAAGATCATAGAGTCGCAGTTGAACTTGACAAAAAAACATTAAAAGCATGGGAAACTCATCCCAGGAGATTTATAATAAACGATGAAAAAGATTTTCTTATAAAGGTTGAAAAAACAATAGAAATAATAGAAAATGAAGTTCTTAAAAGATAAAAAGGAGGTTAATTATGAATTTTTTAAAGAAAGTGTTTTCAAAAATAATAGGTGAAAAAAACAAAGAAAAAGTAGAAGTAGTTCAACCCATCCAGAAACCTACTGATAAAAAAACTTCAGAGGTTAAAGAAAATGTTATAGAAAAAAAAGAAAAAACTGAAGAAGAGATTATTAGTGAAATAAATAGTCTTGCTCCTGGAATTTTTTCTCAAGCAAATACTCCTGAAATGAAAAAACTTATAATTGAAATATACAAAACTATGATTGAAGAAGGCGTAAATGTTAAAAATGAAAAAGAAGTTGAAAAATGGCTTCAACAAAATGCTCATCGTTTTCAAAATCAAGGCCCAAAGGTAGAAACTTACAGAAGAGAAACTCCTAAAATTGGAAGAAATGAACCCTGTCCGTGTGGAAGTGGGAAAAAATACAAAAAATGTTGCGGCGCTAAGTAAAAGAAGAGGAAATAGAGTAATAGATAAATAATTTAGAGAGAAAAAGAGCCTGTCCGTTTGTAAACGGACAGGCTAAAATTAGCCAATCAAGCTATACTATTTCTTCTGTTGAACCTGTATACCACTATTAGCATTTGAGTTAGATGAAGCCTGGGCATTTGCATTAACTTGATTTACAATTGTAACATTAACAACAGGTTGTTGTGATGTTGTTGGTTTTGGTGTAGAAGTCGTTGGTTTAGGGGAAGATGGTTTTGGCTGAGTTACAGGTTTTAACTGAGAAAGAAGTGGTTTTAATTCCTCTTCTATCTGAAAAAGTTTAGTTCTATTTGCCTGCATTAAAGTTTCAAAACCATCAATTCCTTCAAGTATGTTAGCAACAAGATTCTTTGAAACCTCTATATCTTTGTCAACATTCATTGCTCTCACAAGTGAAACCACAAAGCTTGTTTCAAGTGATAAATTAGTAAATGAAGACGGATACTCTCCCTTGGAAAGCTTTGCTGATGGTTTTGCTGATTCAAACTTATCATTTTCTTCTTTTACTTTTATCTCATCACTAATGTTTCCAGCCCAGGCCTGATCCTTATCAGCACTTCTCCATTTTATAAACTCTTCTATAACCTTACCACCTGAAGTTGGAGACATTCTAAAAGAAGAAGAACCTGTTGATGCTGTCGGATGGGAACCCTGCTGTGGAGCAACATTCTTTGCTTCAAGACCGGTAAGCATACTGAACGCCTGTTTTAAAGAATTAATACTTGCCTCGTCAGCTGCATTATCAGGTATTGATGATATTTGTGACTTTGCAGATGCTATAATCCCCGAAACACTTCCTAACTCCGATTTAACCTTCATATTGGCTTCCTTGGCAATCCTTATTTGATTAACATACCAGCTATATGCTGCATTATGAGAGTTCAGCCTCTTTTCAAACCTGGTTAAATACTCCTCTTTAACCTTTTTCGTTTCGCTTTCTATTTCTTTAACCTTTGCTATTGCTTCATCAAGTTTTGGAATTATTGCTCCACCACCAAGAGTCTCAGCAACAACTCCTTTTTCAAGAACAGGTTTTATTTTTCCAGACTGATAATCACCTTTTGCCTTTTTAAGAGTGTTTTTAAAAGAGATAAGTTCAGAATAAAATTTGTCATAATCACTTCTTGCTTTTCTTACCTTATCCGCTACCTCTGCTATTGCTTTTCCATACTCACTTGCTTTTTTAAAGTTATTACTATCTATTTTTGCTACATTTCTATCAGCAATACTCTGAGCAACCCCACCAGCTTGTTCAAGACTTTCTGCAACAGCCTGAGAATTAGATTTTAGATCTCCAACCTTGGTAGCAAGCTCACCTTTTTTTGCTGACTCTATCGCCTTTTTCAAAAGAGCATCATAATTCTGTAAATCATTTCTTATATCATCAACACTCTGTGAAGATGAACCTGCCTGTGAAGAAGAGTTAGAAGTACTTGCTGTCTGACCTGAACTACCTTGAGAACCAGAAGATGCAGTAGAAGAACCACCACCACTTCCACCACTATTACCACTTCCTTCTCCACCAGAACATTCAGGATATGGTTGAGTCGTTAGATAACCGCATGGACAGTCACTTATTGAAACCGGCGGAACCAGTTGAACATGTCCATTGTTATCCTTGTTAATACTAACAGGTATTCCCGGTCTTCCAGGAGCAGTAAAACAATATTTCTGTGGTGGAGGAGAATAAGGAGGTTGTGGATTTAACATAGATTTTGTAGTATTTGCAACCTTTTCTCCAACAGGCTGTAACAAACCTTTAACCACAATGTTATCAACTGCCTGTTGAATCAAATATTTTGGTAAATCATATTTCAACCAGTTTTTAAATTCATTTGCTTTTCTCGCATTTTCACAAGCAAGTTGTGCCTGAATAGAACCTCTACATGGATCTCCAGGTGAAAATGACCAGCTATTTCTAATACCTGATCCTCCAGGAAAAGTATTTCTCCCACCATCCTGTAGTGAACCTAAACCTCCAGAACCAGCTAATTGCGGAGTTATAGCAGCAGCTGCAGCTTGCTCAAGCGCTTCTTTTGCATTTGCCCCAGAAAAAAAGCCTGCCGATTTATCTGCCTGGGTTTTCAGTTTTTCATAAGCGCCTTTATTAACTGAATCACTTATCGAAGCAACCCCTTTATAATCAGCACCAGCCTTCGCACCAAGAAGTGTTTTTGATTGAGCTTTTGCAGAAGCTGATTTTGCTTCCTGTAAAATCTTACCTGAAGATAATCCTCCAGTAGTCATACTTCTACCATCACCACCAAAAAATGAAGCAGCACCTCTTAATGAAGCAGACATTTTCGGTGGAATAAATGGGGCAGGAGAAGATTTAGTTGCATCAGAAAAAGCTTTCTTTCCTAAATCAGCAATAGAATCTCTTTTAGTTTCTTGAGGTGGTATATAAACTGGTGGAGGTGGCTCATCTTTTTTAAGCCCAAGAATCAATGAAGATGGATCTCTTGCTGCAAGTGGAGCTATCACTTCTTCCATACCATCAGGAGAACCAGCACTTAATGCATTTATTCCTGGCTCATAAATTCCAGCTGAAACAGAAGGTCTTCTTTCCCCAAAACCTGCTGTTAAAGAGGTTTGAGGTTGCGGTTTAGATAAAAAATATTCTGCTACAGGTGCAAGGATAAGAATTGAAACTCCTATTATGAAGAAACCAATATCTCTTTTTGAAATATTTTTAAGTCTTTCAGTAAAAGAACTTCCACCTTTTATTTTAGCAAGTGAAAATGGCTTTTCTTTCTTAGTGGAAGTATCTTTACCAAAAGGTAAATTGAGTTTATTTTTTTCATTATCGTTATTCATAACGCCTCCATCTCTTAATTATAATTTAACACAAAAAAACGAAAATTAAAAGAGTCTTTTTTCCCTCTCAAAGTTAGGACCATAAGCACCTTTCATTTGTTCAGTGATTTAGTGGTCTAGTAATTCAGTTGTCTAAAATTAATGTAATCAAACCACTAGAACACTAGAAACTCATCTGTTTTTATCAGCAGATTATCGGTTTTTGTAATTTCAGAGAACATAAAAATAAGCCTGAGTAACTAATATTATTACCCAGGCTTATTATAAGAGCTACTTATTATTTTTGCTTTGCAACATCTTTGTTTATTTCTTCCGTCACCTGTATCGCTTTTTCAGATTCTTTATCAGCAAAATACGCTCCAGCTCCTGCAAAAGCAGCACCCATTGCTGCCATTTGCATATACATAGAGCCTGCAAAACCAACTGCAAAACCAATAGCAGCACCTATAACAGCACCCAAAAATCCTCCTATCATAAATCCAATAAGCAAACCTATAATTGCAAGTATTATACCTAACCAGCATATCCATTTACTACACGGTTTTATATAAAGCTTACCATATGTTTGCTGGCAGTTAATAATCTGTGGATTAGAATTACCACACTCCTGTCCCAAAGCTTTTGAATGCTCATTTAACTCATTACATTTAGCAACAAGTAATTTAACCTTTGCATTCCATTTATGCACTGCACTTGAACAGCATTTTGGAGGTTTTCCCATAGTTTTGGTTATTTCATCCATCTCTTTTTGTAATGTTGAAATTCTTGTTCCATGAACCTTTTGGGCATCTTCGCATTTTTTAGCTATCTCTTCCCAGTGTTGGACTGAGTCTGTTACCTCACTCACATAAGCTGTATCAGGCATTGATGTAACAGGATCTCCATCCGCGTTTATAACATTACCACTTAACGGTATTCCATCATATGTAGCAGCAGTATAAACCGCCTGTGTTTCATACGCAGGTTTTTGTAAATAAGCCATGGAGGTTGTTGCAAGTGTTTCTCCCATCTGGAAAAGAGCTCTTTTACTTCCAGAAACATTCACCTTTGCTTTTGTATCCTGCTTTGTGTATCCAACATTTTTCCAGTTAAAGGCTGTAAGACTTCCCATTTTTGATACCTTTACTTTAGCCTTTCCAAGATTTGGATTAGAAGCTTCCGGAATATTATTTTTAATATTATTTAATGAAACAGAAGCAATACTCTGCTTTGAAGCATATCCTTTACTTTTAAGAAAATCTTTAGCCAAATAGGGGCCATATTTGTCATGAGAGCTATATTTCCCAAATGTCCAAGCTACATTACCTCCATCTTTACTACTTCCAAACCTACTACTAGCAAAACTTCCGCCATATATATCACTAGCAAAACCTTCTCCAAACTCACCAACCCCCCGACTTCTACCTAAAATTCCATCAAGATTAACACCTTCTGCTCCTTTCCCTTTCTCCACTTCTTCTTTGTCAATAACACCATCTAACTCTTCCTCCTCATATCTTCCTTCATTTCCATATTTACCTTTTTTTCCATCTTTATCCTTTCTATATCTTTCTTGAAGTTTCTGTATCTCATCTAGTTTAACAAGTTCAATACTTCCTTTTCCTTTTAATCTTCTCTCTTCATCACTACTACCTCTTATCTTGTTCCACAAACTATAAGAATCATACTCATCTTTTAGTTTTTCAAATAATGTTTTTGTTATATCTGTTGAATATTTTGGATTTAAAGAAGACATTACACTTTCCAGACCAAGAAATTTAATTGCATATCTCACAGGAGAAAGTCCAAAAAATCTCTCAATCATATCTGATGTAGCAACAAAAGGGATTGAAAAAAGTATAATCATTATCAGTAAGACAATATATTTGTTTCTTCCTTTAAACAACAATAACAAAAGCGCAAGGAGAGATTTTCTTTTATGTTTCTCTATAAATTTGCTTCCCATAAAACCTCCTCACTCCCTCAACCCTGCCCCTCATAGCGAGGGGCAAGGGAGTGAGTTAAATTATCCAAAATATCTATCATCAAATAAATTCCATTGAGAAATTTCTTCCTTCTTCAAATTATCTGTCTGAGTTTTCTGTTCTTCATTAAGTTTAGTCATATCCTTAACATTAGGAGCTGCTGACATTGAAGCAAACATTCCTATTATACCAGCACCTGCCGCCAAAATCTTTGCAAGTAATGCAGCCCAAGAAATCCAAACTCCAGCAATTGCCGCTATTGCAGCAGCTATAGTAAGACCTCCACCAATAACATAAAGCATACCAAGTTTCTGCTGTCCAAATTCTTTCATAAACTTCATTCCTATCATAATAACCATCACCCCCATAGCAGCTGCAGCAAGTGCAAGCCCGATAGCCAGAATCATACCCCACGGTTTTATCTTTGCAACCATTGAAGCTATACCAGCAAGAAGTGCTCCAATCATCATAAGCATCATTGCTTTCTGGATTAAAGCAGCCCACGGAGTATCGAATTTATAATTTGGTACAGATGGAACTTCATTAGTAGGAGTCATGGTCAAAGTAGGATCATTAATATTATCCAGAGTGGAAGGAGTCTGAACCACACTTGCACCTCCATCATTTATACCACTACCACCACTTGGTAATCCCACACTTCCCCCTCCTGTAGCACCTTCCCATGCTTTATCAAGATTTGCTCTTGCAACATCAGCACTTCCATAATTAGGTTGCATCTGCATACCTTTAATAGCTTTTGCTTGTCCATACGCTGTGGAAGCTTTTTGATTCTTAAACTTTCCAGCCTTTGCAAGAACTGGTTTCTTCTGAGCTGACATTGAACTCAATTTTGAACCCTTTGCGGACTTTAAAAGATTGTTTGCTTCAGATAAAGTTTTTGAAAAATCTCCTTTTATAGAAGGTCCAAACTTGCCTGTATGATTTCCAAAACCTCCAAGAGCACTAAACTTACTATTGGTTCCATCTCCAAAAGCATTTGAGAGACCAAACTTCATATCTGTCTGGAGTCTTTTTTTATTCTCAAAACCCAGAGAAGCATCAAGAGTATTTTGCTGATTATTTTCCTCTTCTACTGGTTTCTGAACATCTTCTTCATTTTTATTTTTTTCTTCTTCATCAAGACTTATCCCGCTTGCATCAAACATACCCAGAGAAGAGGCATTCTGTTGATCTCTCAATATTTTAGGAGTATAAGAAGCTATCGGTATATCACCCATTGAAGCTGATTGGGAAACATCACCCATAGACGAATTTTTATAATACAGAGTTGTACCGACAGCAAGAGCAATAAGAGCAGCTGTGATAATACCGCTTTTCCCACCAAGAAATGACAGAAGCCCACCACTTCCAGCTCTTCCAAAAGCCCCACTTCCAAATCTTCCAGCTACTCCAAACCTTCCAGCAGATCCCGCACCTCTTAATCCCGCAAGATTTATATTTCTTGCCCCTGGAGAGACATTACCCATCCCTCGAGGGGTAAAACCAAGTTTTTCTCTCAGCCACCCAATAAAACCTTTCTTCTTTTCTTTATCATCTTTCTTTTTGAGATCTTCTAACTCGTTCATAAAACCTCCTCACTTTATACTATCATTGTGCCGAAGTAGAAGAATTAGGAGCATCAAGTGGTTCAACAAAAGTATTAAGAGTATCAAGTGGTTTAGGTGAATTTATAACCTTCATTTGCTGCTCAGCTGGTAATCCTTTCAAAACATCAACTGCTGGTTGTCCATTAGCAGCAGTTTGACCTGACAGTTGTTTCAAACATGCATCATATTGGTTAGCAGTTGCCTTTGCTTTATCAAGTCCTTCATTTATACCCTGTAACGCTTTATAAGCCTGGAAAATCAATGCTCCACCAACCATACCGTACATAAGACCCATCATCTTCTGCCCATGCTTGGTTGCAAGCATAACAGCAATTGCTATAACCACACCTGCAGCCGCCATGGCAAGATAACAAAACATTTTTGCTGCATTAAACATAGCCAAAGCACTAGCTGCTGTTACCGGATTAGCAGCAAGCGCTTTAGCTTTATTAGCCAACATTGAAGCTATTGCTATGAATCCAGCTGAGGCAAGCATAGCATATAAGGCGTAATCAGTAAGTTTCTTCCATGGGGTATCAGTTTTCTTCTCAGGAGTTGGAGGCGTATATTCTTCAATATTTAAACTCGGATCATTCGCTTTAAGTTTACTTCCAGAACTCAAACCTGCACCTCCAAGACCTGTGCCACCAATTGGTGTTGCAACATCTCCATCTCCCACCGTCTCGCCACTGAATGCAGCTTCAGCAGTGTTTCTTGCACCTGCCTCAGAAGCATTAAAAGCCCCCTGTTTTGATAAATTAGCAGCATATTTAGCCTTTCCATAAGCACCCTTTTTATCAATATTAGGAACTGTATATTTTGGAGATGCTACAATTTTTGCTGTAAGCTGTTTATTCATTGCTGAAGCTTTACCACTTTTTGATAAATTAGGATTTCTTGAAACAGGATTAAATTTAGTATTCATATTACTCCACAATCCGCCTGATGTCTGTAATCTGGGAGATGATCCTCCACCACCCTGAGTTTTTCCAGAATCAAAACCTAAACTTGCATTTAATTTTCCACCAGCATCAGACATGTTATTATCACTAACACCAGGCGCTTGGGGAGCTGAAACATCAGGGATATCAGCACTTTGGGAAGCAGTTTCAGATTTATTTTCTTCATCCTTTGCCTTTAATTCCTTCACTGCACTCTGTTTAAACATATCAAGCGAAGAAGAAGCAGAAGGATCAGTTACACCACCGGCTCTTTCTATATTAGCCTGCTTTTGAGCTTCTTCATAATATGCATTTGAAAACAAACCGGATGTATAAACTTTACCTCCAGATGAGCCGAGATAATTATATATAACACCTATCCCTGCAGCAATTGTAGCAGCTCCAAGCAAAAGCCCAACAACTCCTGCTTTTGTTGATAAAAGAGAAGCAAAAAAACCAGTTTTGGCTCCTCCGACACCAGCCTTAATACCTGCACTTCCCAGTGTCGCTCCTATCTCAGATCCCTTCCCAAATATTCTTGAAAGAAAAGGGATAAAACCCTTTTTTCTTTCTTCTTCGTCTTTTTTATTATATGTATTCATAGACCCTCCTTAATTAACTTGGTTTTTTCCCATAACACTCCGGACATATCTGCATTGCCATCATTTGACCTAAAGCTCCAAAAATTTGTCCAACTGTTGCTTGAATAATCATCTGAAGAAGCATTTTCTTTATTTCTTCCTCCATTTTTTTACTTTCATCTTCATCCTTCTGTGGTGAAGGAAGAGATATCTTTTTTTTGCTTATTGAAGGATCATTTCGTTTAAGATCACTCTCAATTTTTGAAAGTTCAAGTCCTGCTTCACGTTGAGCCTGTTCATCCTTGGTATTTAAGAAACTTTCGTCAGCTTTTTTTGTCTGCTCAAAAGCTGAGGTTGCTGCACCTCTTTGTTGATCTGGTTGTTTAGCATTTAAAGCAGCAAGACTCTGTTTTTCTGCCTTCTGTAAAGCTGAAAGCGCAAAATTCTGTTTTCCCCCTGTGTTAAAATTTTTCTCATCCTTTAAAGGAACAAGTTCAGCCTTACCCGTTTCCTGACCAAAAAATTTATTATGAGTTGTTCCAATCGTCATTGTTCCTGAATTACCTGCTGTAAGCGAAGGCAACTTAGCAAGTTTACCTTTTGGAGAAAAATCTCCACCACCTGCTCCATGAACATTAACATTTGGAACAGATACCTGTGAATCTGCAGAAGTAACATTTTCCTCTGATTTTGTTTCTTCCTCATATTTCAACTCACTTTCTGGCATTTTAAAAAGAGAAGATGCTTCTAAAGACAGATTTGTTGCTGGATTATCAATAAGTGCCCCTGTTAGAGGATTTCCTGGTGCATCAGCCCCTGCTGAATCAAGAAGTGCAAGATCTGCAGATTTCTTAGACATAGCATATGGATTTGCAACTGCACTATCCCAGGGAGAATTATTCACTAACGGTAATGTAACCCATAAAGCAAAAATACAAAATGCAATAATTCCTGCAATTATATATTGCAGCTTCTTCTTTTTATTTTGAACCACCTTTCCCATCATATTACCACCTAAAACACACTTTTCTTCTCCTAAAACACCTCACGGTGTTCAGGTAGAAGTTATTTATAGTATAGCACAAAATCCTTGACCTGTCAAGGGGCTTACTTTCCTAATACATACTTTTGATAATTTTCCATCATTTTTGCATATTCCTGAGGAGTTTCAATAAAGTAGTAACTGGTCAAAAATTTCCCATCCGCTGAGATTGAAACTACATATCCATCAGGAAAATATGCCTTGTAAATACCCTTAGAAACATCAACTCCCGATTCTTTTGAAAGAGCACTACAATTAACTTCACCACAAGGGAAAAACATTGCTTTAACATTTTCATTAGCACCAGGCCATTTAGATTCCTGAATTATTTTTCTAATTTCAGGAGGAAGCTGATTTTCATCAATTGGCTTCGTTGGATCTATGGAATTTTCTTCACCACCATCTCCACCCTTAGAAGATAAATCCTCCACTCCACCACCACCCTTCATACCTCCTGAAAGAGGATTTATCATTGATGAAGCCATACTCTGAATCATTGACTTGAGTAAATCATTTGTCTCATTTTTGGAAAGATAATTTTTCTCAAGTTCAGGTTTTCCAACTTCTGGAGCTTTAAGCCCTTTTGTTTCATCTGTAAGCTTAAGATCTGCAACGTTTGCATTCATTTTATCAAGAACAAGAGTTTCATCTCCATACATCGTTTTATGATCCGCTTTAATAGAACCAGTAAAACTTTTATCCCACTGAAGTCTTCCACTATCAGCTGATTTTGAAGTTAATGCTGAACTTAAAAGACTTTTTGTAGTATTAAGTCTTGAAATCACACTCCCTTTTTTATCAATATTATAAGAAGGATTAGCAGATGATTTTTTCTCCACACCTATCCCCTTAGGAGAAGAAGAAGCCATCAATCCACTTAACTTACTTGTTGGATTATAAGAAGTGCTTGTTCCCCCACCTCCACCTTCAATAGATGATGTTAAACCTCCGGAAAGTTTTGATGACGGATAATATGTTTTTCCACCAGAAACATATGTTTTTCCAGAACCATAATAATTCCCCGAAGAGTTTGAAGAAACATCATTCTTTATATCTCCATCTCTATTTCCTTCCTCATTATTAATTCCCATCACCTCATCAATATGTTTTGCATCCTCTTTACTTTTTAAAGAAAAAGCATTTGCAATATTTTCAGGTTCTATTATTTTCAGATACTTCATCACAGGTAAAAGTGCTCTTTTTGCGCCTGTATATTCTGAAATCCATAAAGATTTTGTTTTTAAATCATTTACGGCATTAATTATCAAAAATATATAAACCGTACTTGAACCTAATAAAAAAACAAGTACGGACATCAGAAAAACCTTTTTTCTTCTGTCCTTCATCTACAACCCTCTCTATATTTTTTATTTAGCAGGTTTTTTTAAATTTGTCAAGTGATAAAAGTCATTATTTATTAATCGTTTACATAAACAGATATAGAAACATAACCAGAACCATTTAAATTTACATAGTTACCATTTATCCACCCACTTACCCCTATACTCTGATTAAGATAACCAGAACCAACAGCTTTTCCCTCTTTATTATAAACTGTTATATATGTGTTGGGATATGCTTGAGTTAAAACGTAATTGTTTGAAGCCCAGAAGTTTGCTGTCGCAGTAACATAAGTATTAGCCGTATAATAATTGCCTAATGAATCTCTAAGTATAACCCAACCATTGAGATAAGCTGTAACATAACTGTTATTTGAGGGAACATATGCAGAACCACTTAATGAAAGATATCCACTTAAAGTTACATATTTCCCTGAATTTAGTTTTTCAGATGATGAAATAGTTATACCACAAAAAACAAGAACCACTAAAATTAACTTAATCTTTTTCATAATTCCTCCTAAGAAAAATATACAACATTTAAAAATCAAGATCAACTAAAAAAAGTTTCCTATGGTAAAATACACATCAGATGAATTTTCTCCTGGCTTATGATTAAAACCATAACCCCAGTCAAGTCTTATTGGAAATGCTGGTGTTGTAAATCTTATTCCAAATCCAGCACCAGTTTTTAGATGATTTTGTTTTGAACTTACCTTAAATGAAATATCAGAAAATCTTTCCCAGCTATTTCCTATATCAAAAAAGAAAGCCCACTGAACAATTGTTCTTTTCTTTTCCCGTGCAAGCGGAAATTTAAATTCAACATTTGTAATATAATATAGCTTACCACCCTCTCTTGGACCTACCTGACCACTCGAATCATATCCTCTTATTGTATCTGCTCCACCAATAAAATACTTTTCATAAACAGGAACATTCTTTGTTGAACCAAATCTATCAACCCAACCAAATCTATTAGCAACCGAAAAAACAAAAGGCCAGTCATCTATAGAAAAAAGTTTTTTATTATAAGAATATGAGATATTTGGTTTATAAAGATTAAGATCTCCACCAAAAATACCACCAAATATTTCTACACCAATACTTAATTTTGTACCACGCGTAGGATCCCATATATAATCTCTTGTATCTCTTACAAATTCTATATCAACTGATGATTGTACACTTGTTCCTTCAGATATCTCATTTTTATAAATATCACTCACATCATAAATTTTTATTCTTTCATATCTATACCCAAAGCTTAATGAGTATTTATCATCCTCAAATCTTGGGCCAATTCTTATGCTTCCTCCACTTCTTTTCTCAGTATACGCAGAGTATGAAGAAGCATATGAACGGAATCTTCTATTATTGAATAAACTAAAACCAAGCGAAGTAGGTTTATCATAAATCCATGGAACTGACCAATTCAAAGAATAATCATTAACCCTTTTACCAAAATTCCAATTTAAAGACATTCTGTGTGCAAGTCCAAACATATTCATATGAGAAACTGAAAGCATTCCCATAAACCCATCTCTTGAAGAAAGACCAGCACCTGCTGTAAGCATTCCAGGCTTTCCTTCAGTTATATCAAAAACTATATCAACCATATCAGGCTCATTTGTAGGATTTATTAAAAGTTCAACATTATCTATAAAACCAAGATTAAAAATCTTCTCCTGACTTCTTCTAATTTTCTTCAATGAGAAAACTTCACCTTCTTTTTGAACTATTTCTCTTTTAAAAACCTTTGTTTTTGTTGATTTATTACCTTCAACATCAATATACCTTACATAAACTGGAAAATTTTCTTCAATAACATAATTTATTTCTACGTAATTATCCTTTAAAATAGCAACGGTTGATACATAAACCTTAAGATATCCTTTATCAGCATATTTTTCCTGAATGTTTCTTATCGTATCAACAAGTTTTTCTTCTTTAAAAATCTTGCCCTTTTGATACTCAATCACTTCAAGTAGTTCAGCTGATGTATAAACAAAATTTCCAGAAAAAGAGGTTTCACCAAATAAGTATTTTTTCCCTTCATCAAGTATAATCTTTATCTCAACAAGCTTTTCATCAACAAATGTATATGTTGAGGTAATTATATTAAAATCAGCATATCCATTATTTTTATAAAAGTTTTCTATTTCCTTCAAATCATTTTCAAACTCTTTTTCCTGAAAAATCTTTTTTGGTTTATTTTTCATAAGTTTAATTATTTTTTTATTTTTAAAATTTTTAACTCCTTCAAGTTCTACATTTTTTATAGTAACCCTTTCGCCTTCAAATATATTAATTATAAGGATAGCTTTATTTGTTATACTATCAATATCAATATCCCAATCTATTTTTGAATTTAAATACCCTTTTTCTTTATATTTTTTTTCTATTTTTGATATATCCTCTTTTACTTTTATTTCATCAAAAAAACTTCCTTTACTTAAATCCATCTCACTTTTTAAAGAAGACTTTGAAAGTTTTTTTGTACCATTTATTTTAATATCCTCAAGATATGGCTTTTCATATATGGTATAGATAACTTTTATTGGATTGGTATCCTTAACAATATCATAATTCTTTGGTGAAATGGTTTTATCTTCACTATAAACAATCTCAACACCTGCCCTTTCAATATTTCCAAGATTTATAAGATTCTCTATATCTATCTTCTTATCTTCTTCATAATATACTTTCCCTTTTTTTGCCTTAACTGTTTTTAAAATCAATTTGGGTTTAATATTTTTAAGTCCAATAATTTCAATTTCATTAACCTGCCATGGTCCATTACTTAATTGTTGAGAATTAAGATTATTCCAGAAAATAAATAATAAAAGCAGTAAGATTTTCATCAATTCTTATTTTTTCCCTTGATCTCTCTATATTTCCTAGGTGGTTCACCAATAACAGGCTTAAATCTATCATCATAATAATCAAGTCCACTATGATCTATTACCTCTTCTCCCATAAGTATTCTTAAAGTGTTTTTAAGCTTTATATGCTGAATAAAAAGATCATTTTCCGGTTTAAGATCAGGTCTGTGCATGGGAGATTTAAAAAAGAAACTCATCCATTCCTGTATACCTTTAAGATCTGCTCTCTGTGCAAGATCAAGAAATAAAAGTATATCAAGCATAACTGGAGCAGCAAGTATCGAATCTCTACACAGAAAATTTATCTTTATCTGCATTGGCATATTCATCCAACCAAATATATCTATGTTATCCCAGCCTTCTTTTGCATCTCCTCTTGGAGGATAATAATCTATTCTGACCTTATGATAAACATTTCCATAAAGTTCAGGATAAAGCTCAGGTTCAAGTATTGTATCAAGAACAGACTTTTTACTCTTCTCTTTTGTTTTAAATGAACCTTCATCATCCAAAACAAGACCGTCTCTATTGCCAAGAATATTCGTAGAATACCATCCCCTTATACCGAGCATCCTTGCCTTAAGCCCAGGCGCTATAATTGTTTTCATTAAAGTCTGACCTGTTTTAAAATCCTTTCCTGCTATTGGAACACCATTAAGCTCACTCAACTCCACAAGAGCAGGGATATCAACGCTTAAATTAGGCGCTCCATTAGCATATGGTACTCTACTTTTTAAAGCAGCATACGCATATATCATAGAAGGAGAAATATAAGGTGAATTTTTTTTAAGCCCCTCTTCAAATTTCTTCAATGATTTATGAACTTCATTTTCCTCTATATAAACTTCTGTTGATGCCGCCCATACCATAACTGCTCTTGAAGCATTATGTTGTTTACAAAAATTTTCAATATCTTTTATCAAAAGTTCTGCTAAATCCATTTTAGTTTTTGCTTTTTTCATTATAGCAGGATTTAAATTTTTAACAAATTTCTTATCAAAAACAGCAGGCATCGGTTTTATTGCTGACAGTTCATCTTTTACAGGTCTTAGTTGTTCTGGTGAAAAAACTTCACATTTTAAAGCAGCTTCATATACTGTATCATCATATATATCCCATCCACCAAATACAAGATCTTCCAGATTTGCAAGAGGAACAAATTCTTTTATCAATGGATTTCTATTCTCATATCTTTTACCAAGTCTTATTCTTTGCATCTGTGTTATAGAACCATAAGGTTTCCCTAATCCTTTTTTATACATCTCAATACCAGCAATAAGAGTGCTTGTAACAGCTCCCATTCCCGGAACCAAAACTGCAAGCTTACCTTCTGCTTTCCTTACTTTATTATTCATATTTCTCCTCTTTTCAAAAAATTTCTAAAAAGTAAAAAAATTCCTTCTCTCTACATATTATATAAAATTGTGTCAAAGAAGAGATTAATAAAATACAATAAATACAAATAACATGAAAAAAAGAAATAGATATATCTCATCAAAAAACTTTAAATTATTCTTTAACATAAACAAGAAACTCTTTATTACCCTTGCTTCCTTTAATCGGGCAATTAATATAACCGGAAACATAAAGATTCATTGATTTTATAAAATCAATAATCTCATTTAAAGCTTTCATTCTAAGTTCCTCAGATTTAACAATTCCTTTTTTCAAATTATCTGGTTTTAGTTCAAACTGAGGTTTTACAAGTAAAATCCACTCAAAATTTTTATTCATACAGTTTTTAAGCGGGGGTAGAATAAGTTTAAGTGAAATAAAACTCACATCAACAGCTGCAAAATCAGGTTTCGGATTGAAAATCTCAGGTTTTAAATATCTTGCATTTGTATAAGGAATAAAAATAAAAGATGGATTTTTCAAAAGCTTATCAGAAACCTGCCCCTCACCAACGTCAACACCATAAACAAGCTTTGCTTCTTCCTGGAGCATACAATCTGAAAAACCACCAGTAGCAACCCCAACATCAAGACATATCCTTTCTGTAAGATCTATTTTAAACTCATCAATTGCAGCTTTAAGCTTAAGCCCTCCTCTTGAAACATATGGCATCTTATTTTTTATCTCAATAATATCACCATCATTAACCTTAAAACTTGCATCACAAATAACCACACCATTAACCATAACCTCACCTGCCATTATAGCTGCTTTTGCTTTTTCACGAGATGAGAAAAGTTTTTTTTCAATGCAAACAATATCAAGTCTCTTTTTCATTTCTGAGTTCTGAAATCCATTTTTTTATTTTAATCTCATTGCCTTCATTTGATGGGAAATAAAATTTTTTTGGATAAGGCATATACTCCTGTTCAATATAATGATGGGGATAATCATGAGGATATTTATAATCCTTTGATGGAGTTGTTCTCAAATGAGGCGGAACTTTTCTTTCAACCCCCTTTTCAACCTCCTCCATCGCTTTGTTTATTGCCATATATGCAGAGTTTGATTTCGGTGAAAGAGCAACATATAAAGCTGCATGAGAAAGTATTATTCTTGCCTCAGGCATACCTATTCTTTCTACTGCCTCATACGCAGCATTTGCTACAACTAAAGCCATGGGGTTTGCAAGTCCAACATCCTCACTTGCCGCAATTATTATTCTTCTTGCAATAAAAAGTGGATCTTCTCCAGCATAAAGCATCTTACCCAGCCAGTAAACTGTAGCATCAGGGTCAGAGCCTCTCATTGATTTTATAAATGCAGATATTGTATCATAATGCTCATCATCCTTTTTATCATAATAAACATACCTGTTCTGTAAAAAATCATCAATGAGTTTTTTATCTACCTTTTTATCCTTTGATATGAAAACAAGAGCTTCAAAAAAATTCAAAAGCCTTCTTGCATCCCCATCACTTAAGTTTAAAAGCATATTAAAAGCTTCGCACGAGATTTCAATTTCATTTTTATACGCTTTCTCATTTGCTCTTCTTAGTATCAATCCAAGTTCATCAAAACTTAATTTTTTAAACTCAAATATCAAAAGCCTTGAAAGAAGAGCTTTATTAACATAGTAAAATGGATTTTGTGTTGTTATTCCTATTAAAATTATCTCATCCTTTTCCACAGACGGAAGCAATGCATCCTGCTGTGTTTTATTAAAATGGTGTATTTCATCAACAATAAGAACAACCTTTTTATTCTCAAATCCTGATTTTGCATAATCTACAACAGTTTTTATATCGTTAACGCCACTGGTTGTTGCATTTAAATAAAATGTTTTGGCATCTATGGTCTGTGAGATAATAGTGGAAAGTAAACTCTTCCCGCTTCCACTCGGTCCATAAAAAAGCATTGATTTTATTTTTCTCTCCTCAATAGATTTTCTTAGAAATTTACCTTCTCCAAGTATATGTCTCTGACCCACATACTCATCAAGGGTTTGAGGAGCAACAAGATTAAAAAGTGATTTCATAATTAAAAAAGTTTTTCATCATTTAAAACTTCTCTAAGCTCAATAACAAGTTTATCGATACTTTCATTTATCTTCTCCACATCAATCTTTTTACTTTTCCTAAGAATATAATTTTCAACTGCATACTTTGCTACAAGTGTATAAAACTGTGTTATACTATTAACAATCCCTTTTTCTTCCATTCTTTTAAATTCATCCTCAATATTATTTTCAATCGTTGTTATATCAAAAGGAGAAAGATCATCCTCTTCCACTGAAATTTCTTTATTTTTTATTTTAATCTTATAATTAGCCATTATTCAATTTCCTTCTCTATCATTTTAGAAATTTTTGTAAGCCTTTTTATAATCTCCTTTTTATAATCTTCTTTTCTTTTTTCTTCTTCAAGCTTCTTTGATAAAAATCTTTCCCTTTCTTCAAGAATTCTTATTTTTTCTTTCAGCTTAAAATTCTCCTGATTTAATTCTCTTATCCTTTTAATTGCTCTTTTTATCTCCTCACCAAGAAGTTTTATTTTCTCATCAATTTTCATAAGATTAAAGAAATAATTTTCTCTTTAAAAAGTTTCTCATCTTCAACCCTTCCACCACCCTGTATAAAATCATCCCTTCCACCTGCTTTAAGTCCGAGAGTTTCAAGTTTTGAAAAAATCTCTTTTACAGAAAGAGAATTATCCCTGGTTTTCGTAAGAACAAAGTTCAGTTTTTCATCCTCAACCGAGTAAAGAAATATAAATGCAGATTTTAGCTCATTTCTTTTTTTATCTGCAATATTCCTTATAAGTTTTATATCCTGCGCTGGAATTTTAACAAAAACAAATTTACTTCCATTTTTCAATTCTACCTCATCTTCCTTTGAACCTAAATTCAAATTACTTAACCTGCTTTTTAATTCTTTGATTTCCTTTTCTATCTTCTCTATTCTATCCATTATCTCAATATCCTGACAGTTTAACTTCAAGCCTAGCTCATCACATATCTTGCTTCTTTTCTCATACCACTCAATTAATGAATATCCGCTTACTCCTTCTATTCTTCTAATCCCTCTTGCAATAGAACTATCTTTCAGTATTTTAATTCTAAAAACATCTTTAAGATCATCCACATGCGTTCCACCACAAAGTTCAAGACTATATTTATTTGAATAATCATCAAAACCTTTCTCATTTATTAAAATACACCTTGCAGGGTCTTCATATCTTTCTCCTATCAAAATAGTTGCACCCATTTTCTTTGCTTCCTCAAGAGGTTTAACTCCCTTATAAACCTTATACCCCCTAAGTATGGCATTATTTGCTATCTCCTCAACCTTTTTAATTTCATCATAAGATGGTGTTCTTGTTATGGTATAATCAAATCTGAACTTCTCATCATTTACAAGCGAACCAGCCTGAATTGTATTTGGTCCAAATACAAATTTTAAAGCTGCATTAATCAGATGTGTTGCTGTATGATTTGAAGAAATCTTTTTTCTTCTATACTCATTAACACAAAGCTCATACTCCTTTTCTTTTTCAATCCTTCCCTTCAAAACAACCTTATGATAAAAAACATCTCCAAGTGGCTTTTGAGTATCCACCACCTCACCAACGACATTACCATTTTCGTAAATTAAGCCACTGTCTCCAATCTGACCTCCACTTTCAGCATAAAAAGGAGTTTTATCAAAAACAAGCCAGAATTCGCCTTTTTCAGCATTTTCAAGTTCGTTACCATTTTCATCAATAATACCAGTAAGTTTTGAAACTGATTTTAAAGAATTATAACCTAAAAACTCTGTTTTTTTAAATTTTGAATTAATCTTATGAAAGATAGTTAAATCTTTTTCTTCTCCCTTCCATTTTCTTGAAACCTCCTGAGCTTTCTGTTTCGCCTTTTCAAACTCATTATCATTTATAATAATTCCATTTTTCAAAGCAATTTCCTTAATAAGCTCATATGGATAACCATATGTTTCATATATTCTAAAAGCATCTTCTCCACTTATCCTGCCGTTCTTTAAAAGTTCATTTATATATTTTTCACCATTTTCTATAGTATCAAGAAATCCTTCTTCCTCATATTTTATCACTGCTTCAATATGTTTTTGATTTTCTGATATTTGAGAATAAACCCCATCATAAATTTCTTTAATACCATCAACAAGTTTATAAAGAATTGGCTCTTTTACTCCAAGAAGCATTGAGTACCTCAAAGCTCTTCTTATAAGCCTTCTCAGGATATATCCTCTCCCTTCATTTGATGGCAAAACTCCTTCACTTATCAAAAAAGAAGCTCCTCTTATGTGATCTTGAATTATTCTCAAATTTGGTATTATTGAATAAGCATCAGTTTCAATAACCTTAATGTAATAATCTTTCTCTTTACTGTAATTGTTCATAATAAGTTCGAAATATCTTTTAACATTATCATTCACATACTCAAGACTTTTATTTATATATTCTTTCACAAGAGGATAAAAAAGTGTTGTTTCAAAAGGGGAAAATCTATTTTCAACAATAAAACAGAGTCTTTCAAGCCCCATACCTGTATCTATATTTTTTTTAGGAAGAAGTTTAAATGAACCATCAATCTGTCTATCGAATTGAGTAAAAACATGATTCCAGATCTCTATATACCTGTCACATCCACACCATGGTCCCCGACAATCTTTATGATAAATTTCTCCTCTATCATAATAAATCTCAGAACACGGGCCGCTTGGACCTGTATCCCCCATCGACCAAAAATTATCCTCCCCCATTTCAAATATATGGCTATGAAGATTTTGAGGAAGAATTTTTTTCCATATACTTATTGCTTCCTCATCTTTTGGCGCTATTCCTCCTTTATAAACAGAAAACCATAACTTTTGAGGCTCTATCCCAATTTCCTTTGTTAAAAACTCATATCCCCACCTCAATGACTCTTCTTTAAAGTAATCCCCAAATGAAAAATTACCGAGCATCTCAAAAAATGTGAGGTGTCTTATTGTTTTACCGACATTATCTATATCAGTGGTTCTAAAGCACTTCTGACAGCTTGCTGCTCTTTTAAGATCTGTTTTTAAACCAAGAAAATAAGGTTTAAATTGAACCATACCAGCACTTGTGAAAAGAAGAGTAGTATCTCCATAAGGTATAAGCGAACTTGATTGAATAATGGGATGATTATTTTTAGCAAAAAAATCCAGAAATTTTTTCCTTAATTCTTTTGAGTTCATAATTACTCCTTTATTAAACTATATTTTATTAAATTTCAATTAAGTTACTAAACCAGATTAAAACCTGAGTGTTATTTTCAAAAATTATACTTCACTCCCCTCCATATACTCTATTTAAGCGATCACACCAGACAAGTGTATACCTATCATTTATGTATAAAAGGTCATGTTTTGAGACGATCGTTAAAGTTGTGAACTATCATGAAATAATAAATAACGACTATTATTTAATACTTTCTCAACTTTTCACAAAATAAGATTACTTCTAAATTTTATAAAATTCTTTTAAAGGAGAGTTTATGCACATATACAAAAGACAGATATATTATTATGACACAGATGCTGAAGGGGTTGTTTATTATGGTAATTATTTAAGGTTTTTGGAAGAAGCAAGAACAAAGTTTATTGAAGATCTTGGATATAATCTAAAAAAACTTTCAGAGGATGGATATCTATTTGCAATAAAAAAACAGGAAATAGAATACAAAGCACCAATATATTACGGTGAAATAATTGAAATAAGAACAAAAGTAGAAGAAATAACACCTTATAGAATGAGATTTTATTATGAAATATATAACTCCAAAAATCATAAAACTACCTTTGCAAGAACTGATATGGTATGTATTTCAAAAAACTTTACTTTAAATGAAATGCCCGAGGATCTTATATCAAAAGTAAAACAAACGATGGAGGAAAAATGAAAATAATATCACCATACACAAAACTTCCACAAAGACTTCCTCCAGGCCAAAAAGAAATTGAAGAACTTCCAGTTTTGGATATTGGAAAAAGTAGAATAATTAAAAAAGAAGAATTCGAACTTGAAATTACAGATAATGTTAAAGCTCCTGTTAAGATTAATTTTGAAAAGCTTATTTCACTTCCCTATGTTGATCTTTACTGTGATCTTCATTGCGTTGAAAGCTGGTCCAAACTTGGAACAAATTGGCGTGGAGTTCAAACAAAAATTTTATATGATATAGTACAACCAACTGATTGTAAACATATTATGGCTTATTCATATGATGGATATACCACTAACATACCACTTGAATATTTTCTAAAAGAAGACTCAATCATTGCATATCAATATGAAGGAAAAGATATTCCTCACGAGCATGGTGGTCCTGTAAGGCTTTTAATTCCTTCACTTTATTTCTGGAAAAGTGCAAAATGGTTATGCAAAATAGAATTTATTAAAGAAAATAAAAGAGGTTTCTGGGAAGAAAAAGGATACCACGATAGAGGAGATATACTTTTAGAAGAGCGTAGAAGAACATAAAATAATTTCAGATTTTCTCAATATACTATTCATTGGTTATAGGTTCTTAGTTTTCGGTTCTGATACCTCAAATTTCCAAAACACAACCACAACTCCATAGCACCCATACCTTAGTCCCCATACCCCAGAACCAAATTGCTACACATCCATTTATCTAATATACCACAATTTCAATATAGCCATGCATTTAAAATACACAATGCAAATCTAAATTCCATCTATCTTTAAACTAAATAAAACATTAATTTGGTATTATAATACTAAAAATTGTATAATTTTATATTCAAGGAGGATATATGGAAACTCTTTTTTTATCAAGGCTTCAGTTTGCGCTAACTGCTGGTTTTCATTTTCTTTTTGTTCCAATGACTCTGGGGGTTGTGGTTTTAATTGCTATCATGCAGACACTGTGGTATAAAACCGGTGATGAAAAATGGTTAAAACTTGTTAAATTTTTTAAACCACTCTTTTTAATAAACTTTGCCATAGGTGTTGTAACAGGAATATCGCTTGAATTCCAATTTGGAATGAACTGGGCAGAGTACTCAAAATATGTTGGTGATATATTTGGAGTTCCATTAGCAATAGAAGCAACTGTTGCTTTTTTTCTTGAATCTGTATTTCTTGGAGTGTGGATTTTTGGAGAAAATAAGGTAAATAAAAAAGCTCATCTTTTTTCTATATGGATGGTTGCGCTTGGCTCAAATCTATCAGCTTTGTGGATACTTTTTGCAAATGCTTTCATGCAGTATCCTGTTGGATATCAAATAACACAATCAAGGGTTGAGCTTATAAATTTTGCTGAGTTTTTAATGTCAAGGTATGGTTGGGTAAAGTTTTTTCACACTGTATTTAGCGCATATGTTGTCGGAGCATTTTTTGTTATGGGAGTTTCAGCATATCATATTTTAAAGAAAAATGATATTTTTAAACGCTCTTTTAAACTTGCTGCTTATTTTGGAGCTTTAAGCTCAATTATGGTTTTTATATTCGGAGATTTTCATGCTAAGGATATATCAAAATTTCAGCCAACTAAATTTGCTGCAATGGAAGCAGTGTGGGAGACAAAAAAAGGAGCAGATTACCCTTTGATTTTAATACCTGATGAAAAAAACGAAAGAAATATTGTTGAAGCAATAAAGATACCATATCTTTTAAGCATACTTGCTGCATATGATCCAGAAGCAGAAATTAAAGGACTTAAAGAATTTCCAAAAGATGAAAGACCACCCGTAGCTTTAACCTTCTGGAGTTTTAGAATAATGGTTGGGCTTGGATTTTTATTTATAGCATTAACTTTGCTTTCAGTATATCTTTCATATAAAAATAAACTTGAAAATCCATTATTTTTAAAATCAATGATCTATGCCATACCTCTTCCTTATATAGCATGCCAGCTCGGCTGGATTGTTGCAGAGGTAGGAAGACAGCCATGGGCTGTTTATGGGCTTTTGAAAACAAAAGATGCAATAAGCCAGAATTTAACAAAATCACAACTTTTATTTACCTTTTGGGGTTATACTACAGTATATACAATTCTTGGAATAACTGGTTTTTACTTAATATTTAAATATGCAAGAAAAAATATAGATTGAGGAGGAAAAATGGAATTTTTTCAGATAACCTGGTATATATTATGGTCAGTTTTATGGATGGTTTATTTTGCTCTGGATGGATTCGATCTTGGAAGCGCTATTGCTATGCCATTTGTTGCAAAAAATGAGAATGAAAAAAAAGCTATAGTTACAAGTTTTGGACCTTTCTGGGACGGCAATGAAGTATGGCTTATTACAGCAGGTGGAGCAACATTTGCTGCTTTTCCTGTAGCTTATGCAAATATGTTTAGCTGGTTTTATATACCGCTTTTCCTTGTCCTACTTTCCTTGATATCTAGAGGTGTTTCAGTAGAACTTAGAAATAAAGTTGAAAATAAAAAATTATTTGACTTTATTATTTTTACATCAAGTTTTATTGCAACCTTTTTATTTGGAGTTTTTTTTGGAAACCTATGGACCGGGGTTGAGGTAAGTGAAGCAGGTTATACAGAAGGACTTTTTGGACTTTTGACACCTGGCGGGATTTTAAGCGGAGTTATGTTTGTTTTTTTCTTTTTAATGCATGGGCTTTTGTGGCTTTTAAATAAAATAGAAGGTGAGCTTAAGTTAAAAATATATAAACTTTCAAAGAATATCTGGTATTTAACTATAATATTTCTTGGAATTTTTATAGTTTTTCTGCCGCTTTCAAAAAATCCAAATTATACTTTAAGTTCAACTAGTGGAAAGCTATCTGTCTTATTCTATGCTTTTTCAGCGCTTATTTTTATGAGCATCAAAAAGTTTCTTAATAAAGGAAAAGAATATAGCGCATTTCTATCCTCATTTACTTCTATAATTTTCTTTGTTGCAGCAGGTTTTTCTGGTAATTATCCAAACTTAATACCAGCAAAAAATCCATCATTTAATACTACTATTTTTAATTCATCTTCAAGTTTATATACATTAAAACTTATGACCATAGTTGCAGTTATATTTGTTCCAGTTGTAATAGCATATCAAATATGGGTTTATAAAGTGCTTCATGCAAAAATAACTCCAGAAAAAAATCAGGAAAATTATTAAACACAATAAAAAACAATTATTTGATAATCTAATGATTTAATCAAAGGATAATTGTAAAAAGAGTAAATTTTTGTGGTTCTGATTTTATTCTATACGAAAATTTATGAAGTTCAAGTATCTTTTTAACCATTGGAAGTCCCAATCCCATACCTTCAGTCTGACCTGTAAAACCAGGCTCTATTTGATAAAACTTTTCAAATATTTTATCTATTTCATTTTGTGGTATTCCATCACCATTATCCCATACAGTTATTATTTTTCTACTATTTATAACTTTTGTATTTACTATAATCTTCTTTTCTTTTTTTGAGTTATGTTTTATACCATTTAAAACGACTTCGTGTAATGCCTTATAAAAAAGATTAAAATCAGCTTGTATTTGAAAATTATCTATTATATTTTTTTCAATCATCACATTGTTATACTTTGTATTTATCTGACTACATACACTTTCAACAACATCACTTATAAAAAAATCTGCTATGTTTAAATCAGATTCGGTTTTATTATCTATTGAAGAAAAATCTATCATCTCATCGACAAGCCAGTTAAGCTTCAGACTCTGAGAAATAAGTGTTCTGGTAGCCTTCTCAATTAGATTTTTATCAAGTGTTTTTGAATCATTTAACAACTGAGCATATCCAACTATTGATGTAATTGGAGTTTTAAATTTATGAGATACAAGCGAGAGAAACTCTCTTGAAATCCTTTCTTCAAGAATTTGTTTTGTAATATCATTGAATATCCATAAAATCTCATCTTCACTGTTGAAAATCTCACTCCCCACTATAAGATTACACTCAAGTATAAGTCTTTTATGCTTTGATGTTTCAGCTAAAAATCTTTTAGTAGAAGAAGTTTTAAGTAATTGTGAAATATCTTCAGTTAAAACAAAACCTTCAAAAAGATCAAAAATTGTTTTATGCTTACTACTATTATATCCAAAAAAATTTAAAACAGAATTATTCACAGATTTTATATTTCCATAACAATCAGTTACAACTATTGCCTCATTTATAACTTTAAGAATATTTTCAAGTTTGTTTTTTTCATCCTTTACTTTATTAAATAATCTTGAATTTTCTATGGCAATTGCAGCCTGTGACGCAAATGCTTCAAAATTATTTTTATCTTCATCATCAAACTCTCCATCAATCTTATTTATTGCCTGAACTACCCCAATAAGCTTTCCCTTTATTATCATCGGACAGGTTAAAAGAGTTTTTGTTATATAACCACTTTTATCATCAACCTTTTTTGTATGTCTTGGATCCTTATCAACATCATTTGATATTATTGTGGTTCGTGTACTGGCACACATACCAACTATACCTTCCCCAACCTTAAATCTCATTCTTTTAAGTTCTTCATCAAGATCCAGCGCAATATCAAAATAAAGTTCATTGGTCTTTTCATCCAAAAGGTAAAGCGATGCTCTCTCAGAATTTACAACCCTTGCAGCAAGTCTCATTATAGTTGTAAGTAAATCTTTTATATCAAGTTTTGAGGAAAGAAGTCGAGCAACAGTAACAAGCATTTCAAGGTTTTCTTTTTCCATTAAAACACAACCCCAATAGATAACTTCCACAGATGTTTGTTTTTTTCTTCCTTAAAATCAGCAAAATTATAACCAATATTCATATGGTATCTATTTTCTTCATCAAGTATCATTTTTAATGTTATATCATATGAGTTAATGGTATTAACACCATTTATTTTATCAAAACCAATGATAAGATCACTATTAAACTCAGGTTTAAAGCTTCTTACCACCCATAATCCAATATTAGAATATACAGTTAAGTTTATATAACCATAATAATTATAATCAAAAGCTTCAAGATAATCAAAACTTCCATTTTTATTTTTATCGTACTTTAGATTTAATCCTGCTTTAAAACCAATAAAAAATTCATCATAATAATTTTTTTCTACAATCGCACTTAAGATAATATCCTTATATTTTTTATCCGTATAATTCTGTCTATCAAATGTAACATAAACTGAATAAAGTGTAGAAACATCCTCTTTTGTTTTTACAAATCCGCCACCTGTCTTGATACCATAAGCTTTACTCGAAAAGTCATCAAAATAATAAAAGGGTTTTACTGTAAAAAAAAGATTTTTATGCATGAAACTTAACGGAAGCTTAATTAAATGAGTATTATCTATGTCTTCTTTATAATAAGAGTATCCAACTCCCATAAGTGTATATGTTGAAATATCTCTAAAATAAGAAAGACTATATTTATTTAGATCTTGAGAGTTAAAATAAGAAAAATCTATATATTGTTTTGCATATAAAGAGTTAAAGAAAATCAAACTGTATATAAAAATAACAAATAAACTTTTTTTCAATTTCCTCCTCCACCTGAAAGAATCTGCTCCACCCTTTTAAGAGCAGCCTCAGCGTCAGTATTTGAAGGATCAAGTTTTAAAGCTGTTGCAAATTTTTCTTTTGCTTTTTGATAATCCCCCATCTGTAAGAACTTAACACCTTCAAGATAATGCTCCTGTGAAGCTTTCTTATTTTGTTCCGCAATTATTTTGTTCTTATCAATATTTTTCTCTTCACCCTCACCACTAACCTGTTCTTTATTCTTTTTTTCTTCTTCCTCCTTCTTTCTTCTTTCCTCTTCCTTTCTTCTTCTCTCTTCTTCCTTTCTCCTTCTTATTTCCTCTTCTTTTTTAATTCTATCTCTAACATCATTTATCATCTTCTCAATTTTTTTGGGGTTTTCACTGTAAATCATAGCTCTTGAAAAGGATTTTATTGCATCATTGTATTTTTTCTTTATATACAAAGCTTTACCTTCATTTACATACTTCTGTTCAATTTCATTTTTTAATTCCACAAAAATCTTATTTAACTTTTCATCACCAGGATTTATACTGATAGCCTCTTTTAAAACATTATACGACTCTTCAAGCTTACCTTTAGCATATATTTCAAGTGCTTCTCTTAATTTTAAATTAACTTTTTCTTTTCTAATTTCACCCTCAACAACTGATATTCTGGAGACTATACCTTCATCTTTTGGAGCATACTCAAGAGCTTTATAATAGTAGCTTAAAGCAGTTCTTTTATCATTTGAATTATACGCCTCTTCCGCTTTTGCAATATAATAGTTTTTCAATTCGCCTTCCATCTTTTTATACCAGTATTTTGCCTTTGCATTACCAGGTGAAAGCTTTGATAATACTTGCATTTTTCTGTATGCTTCAAGAACTTCACCTTTCTGATAAAGCGATAAAGCATTTTGAAATTCATCTTCATAAGATATTCTTCCAGGTCTTTCTACATTACCACTTACATTTGCAATTACTCTTGCTTCTTCAAAGGTTGGATCTATGGAAAGAACTTTCTTTGCAACCTCAGCTGCACCACTATAATCTCCTTTACTGTATAAATCATATGCGTTATCAAGAATTCTTCTAAGAACATAATCCTGAATTTTCTGTTTTTCCATATAAATTGTTTCAACAAATTTCTTCTTTTCAACAGTATCATTCATTTTTTCAAGACTTACATTACCAAGGCTCAAAAAAGCAGAACTTTCATCAGCCTGCTTTTGAGGATATAAAAACGAAGTTAATATAAAAATAAATTTTATTAAAAAACTCATAACTCCACCTTAAAATGGCATTGTTCCACCTTTTATAAGATCATATATCATTGGAGCAAGCATTAATATAAAAACCACGGGGAATATGAATATAAAAAGTGGAATCAACATTTTGGTTGATGCCTGAGCTGCAAGTTTTTCTGCCCTTGTAAGCCTTCTAAATCTCATATCAGCAGAAAAATTTCTTAAAAGATCAACAAGGCTTGTTCCAAGCTCATCACTTTGGATTACAAGTCCTGCAAAGGATCTTATTTCCTGGAGACCTGTTCTTTCAGCAAATCTTCTTAATGCATCTCTTCTGGCATATCCAAACTGTATTTCCCCGATCATTTTTTCTATTTCTTTTTCAAGTTCCGTTTTCTTAGGTGAAACCTTTACTATTCTATCAAATGCTGTTATATAATCAAGACCAGATTCTATCATAAGAGCAGCAAGATCTACAAATTGAGGGAAATTTCTAAGAATCTCATCCTGTCTTTTTCTAATTTTATTATTAAACAAAAGATCTGGAATAATAAAACCAAGAGGCACAAAAAAAAGAGCCATTACAGGAGATCCAACCATAAAAAATATAAATATCGGAATACCAAGTGCAAAACCTTCTTTAAGATGTAAAATTTTAAGAGGATCGATATTTTCAGGTTTTCCAAGCCTCAAATGCATTGTTTCTATCACTTTTCCTACACCAAGCCGTTTGGCAAGAATATAATCAACTTTATCAAGAAAGCTTCTTGATGGATCTATCCTATCAAATGGAGAAACCTCTTTCTGCGCTATATCTCCAACTCCTGTAATTGGAGATTCCTCTTTTGGAGCAGGCGAAAAAAATCTCTGCGTAAAGACAAAAGCAGCAAGAGATCCTGCCACACCTATTATTATCAAAATTATATCATATACTCCCATAAATTACACCTTTATCTTTCCTAACGAGGACACGAACTTTATTCCTATACTCATCCATATTATACAGAAAATAAGAACAAAAAAACCAAGCGGAGTAGCATAAAATCTTATCATAACATCAGGTTGAAAAGCAAACATAACAGAAACCATTATCCATGGCATAATTGCTACAACTATTGATTGAATTCTCTGTTGTGCTGTTAAAGCTTTGGTTTTTTCCTCAAGTTTTGTTTCCTCTCTTATGTCAATAACTATTCTTTCAAAAACCTTTGTAAGATTACCACCTATTTGTCTTTGTAAAACTATTGCCCTTATCATATATGATAACATCTTGCTCGAAACCCTTTCTTCCATTGTTTCAAGAGCTTTTTCAAATGGCATACCAAGCTGATAATTCTTTATTACAAGTCCAAACTCATCAGATATAGGAGGAAGAAGATCTTTTGAAACCATTTCAAATCCCTGAATTATATCAAGTCCGGATTTCAATGAGTTTGACATCAAAATTATTGCATCCATAAGCTGAGCATCAATCCTTTTACCCCTTATTTCTTTAAGCATATTAAGAACAGCTTTTGGAAGTTTAAATCCAATAAAAACACCAATAAGCAAGAAAAGTATAAAAAGAAAAAGGTTAAATGTAACAAGACCTATAAGACCAAAAAAGATTATTGGTATAATAACGAGATAATTTATGTTTATATCAAGGAACTGTTTTGAAAAATCTTTCTTCCACTCTTCAAGTTTTTTCTTATAATCCTCACTCCATTTTTCTACATCCTTCTCATTAAGTATAAAATAAAGCCACACTGCTACAAATATAAGAACAATTCCCACAACAGTAAAAATATTCCATAACATCTGCTTGAATTTATCAACCGGTTTAGGAGGTTCATAATTTCTTGATGGTTTTAATATCATTGAAAAAACATCTTGAGATAAAACACTTATAGCAATAACAGCTGTATTATATTTTTTAGGATCTGAGGTTGCAATTGACTCAAGGATAGCTTCCATTTCTTTTAAAATCAAGTTAAAAATTGCAAGTATTGTTCTACCCCTCCCATCAAAAGATTCTCCCATTTTTGCCCGATATAGTCTATCAAGAGACATCTGAAATCTAATTTTTATATCAGCATATTCCTTAACTAGTAAAGCAGGCATTATACCCGGCCCACCATCTTCGGGTGGGAATGTTTTCTTTGTTACCTCTAAAAATTCGTAAATTATAGCAACGGATGTTTTCCATAAATCCGCTTCGCTTATCTCCCCTTCCTCTGGGTCTCTCCAGACTTTTCTGTTTATCATATTGGGAAGTGTAGAATCAATCCATTGTGGCATTATATACCTTACTTCATTACCCTTACATTTAAAACTAAAATCTTTTATATCAGGACTTCGTTGAGGATTTAGATAAAAATAAAAAAGCTGCATTTTAGTGGAAGCACAACGTATCTCTTCCATCTGAGCTTTAGAAAAAAGAGCAGCAAAAATAATCTCACTTCCTGAAAATAATATCAACAATAAAATTGTAAACATTCTTAACATCATACCTTCTTTCCCATTCTTTCCTTTTGCTCTTTTGTCCAGAAAAGCTCCACAGGTACATCAAAACCATGTGTTTTAAATTCAGGATAAAACTTGGGAGGTTCACCTGTAGCTGTGAAATATCCATGAACCTTACCACTTTCATCTACCCCAGTCTGAACAAATTTAAATATTTCATGAGTTAATATTTGATTTTCATCTCTTCCGGTTATCTCGGTTATCGAAGTTACTTTTCTTGAACCATCTGAAAACCTTGTAAGCTGAACTATTATATGAACGGCACTTGATATCATTTCTCTTAAAGCCCATATAGGGAGATCCGCGCCAGCCATTAAACACATAGCCTCAAGACGGGTTAATGCATCGCGAGGAGAGTTTGCGTGAATAGTAGCAAGTGAACCCTCATGACCTGTATTCATTGCCTGTAACATATCTAAAGCCTCAGCACCTCTAACCTCACCAACTACTATTCTATCAGGTCTCATTCTCAAACAGTTCCTTACGAGATCTCTTATAGTGACCTCCCCTTTACCTTCAATATTTGGAGGTCTTGACTCAAGCCTCACCCAATGTTCCTGTTGAAGTTTTAACTCAGCGGTATCTTCAACTGTTATTATTCTCTCATCTTCAGGAATATAAGAAGAACACATATTTAAAAATGTAGTTTTACCTGTACCAGTTCCACCTGAGATTATTATATTCTTTCTTAAAAGCACACACAGTTTTATAAATTCCACCATCTCAGGAGCCACACTTCCTTTAGATATTAAATCCTTATCTGTAAAAGGTTTTTGTGAAAATCTTCTTATAGTTAAGGTTGGACCACTTACAGCAAGTGGTGGTATTATAGCATTGACACGTGACCCATCTTTTAATCTTGCGTCAACAAGCGGCACAGATTCATCTATTCTTCTTCCAAGTGGAGCAACTATTCTTTTTATAACTTGAATTATTTGCTCTTCATCTCTAAATCTATATTTCGTTTTAACAAGTTTTCCTGCTCTTTCTATATAAACTTTATCAGGAGCATTAACCATTATTTCGGTAATTGTCGGGTCCCTCATAAGTTCTTCTATTGGACCAAGTCCAAGTATTTCATCTAAAAGTTCATTTATAAATCTTGTTCTCTGCTCTCTTGTAAGAGGATATTTTGTCTCCTTCTGTAAAAGAGAGTTTATTATCTCATCAACCTTTTTTCTGACTTCTTGATTTTGAGATGGATCATCACTTATCTTTATTCTCTCTGTTTCTAAAACAGTAACAACATCTCTGTGAATCTTCATTTTTAAATCTTCCCACCACTCAGGAACAGCAACCTGAGTTTGTTGTTTTACCTGAGTTGAACTTTGAGTACCAAATATATCAGATGACCTTTCTACCGGTTTCCACAATAGATCACTTCCATGAATAAATTCAGCCTGAGATGAAGAAAATCCCCAACTTTTTTCCAATGCCTGTGTTTCTATTATTTTTGAAATTACAAGCTTTAAAATCTTTATCCATTGAGAATTTGGATTTTCAACTACAAGAACTTTATTCTGATTTGAAAGATTAGGAAGTTCATCCTCCCAGGGCATAAATGCAAGAACTTCCTTTCCTATCTGTTTAAAGAACTTCTCAACATCTTTGGGAGGTAAAGCACCAGGCATATCGTAAAGATTAATAATAACTTCAAACTTTGATAAGGGGAAATGCATTTCATTTATATCTTTAAAAATATTAACCGTGGCATTTAAAGAATTTGCATTGGCATTAGTAATCCAGAATATTAAATCTGAAATATCAAACGAAAAAAACTGCATTGGATAATAAGGGTCAACATCTATAAATATATCAAAATGCTGGGAAAGCTTTGAAAGAAGTCCATTAAGTATTTCCGGAGAAAGCTTAAGAAGATCCGCTCTTTTTTTCGCAAGAGGTAAAACTCCTACTCCCCATTGAGAAAATGGAATTTTTCCTTTTAAAAGCATACCAGCACTTGTAATTGACTCACGACCTAAGGTTCTTAGTATATCAACCACGCTTGGAACATTATTTAAACCAATAAGCCTATCGTGCTCATATCTTGCAAGATGATCCATTGGAATAATTATAACCTGTCTGTTTTCAAGATGAGCATAAGCAATAGCAGTATTTACTGTTATGGATGTTTTACCAACTCCTTCCTTTGGACCTGTAAATGTTATTATTTTATTCGACATAATTAGTTCTTAATTATTTCAAATGTAAGAAATAAAAACAATGAACTCTGATCCTCAACAACATCCTTTGAACTGAAAAGCTTTCCTATTAAAGGAAGACTTCCAAGGATTGGAACTCTATTATAAGAAATATTTCTTGTACTTTTTTTAAGTCCACCTATAACAAGAGTCTCACCACCTCTTATTTCAACTTCAGTCTGAATCTGCCTTGTTATCATTGATGGGATCGTGGTATTTTGAACAACAACAGGTTTTGAATAATCAGGGTTTGAAACCTCAAGTGCTATTTGAACATCAACTGAATTCTTTTTGCCCGGTACAACTGTTGGTAAAACCTGAAGAATAACGCCGAACTTCTTGAACTCAGCACCTATTCCTTGATTGTTCGAATAAGGTATTGGTATTTCACCGCCAACAGTAAAATTTGCCTGCTGACCGTTTTTAACAACAATCTTCGGATTTGAAAGAAGCTGAGCCTTACCCTCAGTTTCCAAAAGTTTTAAAGATGTTGAAAGTTGTGTTCTTCTCTCAAAATCTCCGATGGTAATTATGCCAGGGATGGAAGTTTCCCCGAAATCAAGGAATTGATTCCATCCAAAACCACTGGTTTTCTGGATAGAACCGCTTATTTCAACTATATCAGCACTTACAGCAATCATAACATCCTGGTCCTGTGAAAAAAGAGAACCGGAAAATAAAAATACAAGAATAAAAATAAATAATCTCATCATACAATCTCCTTACTTAGATATAAGTTTTCTAAAGCTTGATATCTCAAGTAAATGCATTTCTATATCTCCAAGAGCTCTTACCACAACAGAAACTTTTCCTATCTCCTGAGATAAAGCAAGATATTGAGCCTCTATGGGATTAACAGATAAACTCAAAACCCCTTTATCCGAAAAAGCCTGACTGGCTGCTTCCTGAGCAGATTGTTTTTTTGCAAGGTCCGCACTTATACCCTGCCCCAAATTTGTTCCAACACCCAGCACAAGAACATTTTGAAGTATTGTAGCTGTAACCTTTTCCTTTTTATCTCCTACAATAATATCAAATGTAACAAGTATATCAACTCTATCACCAGGTTTTATTAGTTTTGTAAGATCACTGTCAACCTGAATAACAGCACCTCTATATCCTGGTGGGACCTTAACACTTAAACCTGCTTCAGGGGTTAAACTTAAAAGAGCTGATTGAACAATTTGATTTCCTTTTGGTATTCTTATTGCTGTTACAAGATTTGTTACAAGTTTAATATCACTCGGATTTCTTACCTCATAGGCATCTTTCTCCATAAATTTTCTTGGTATCTGAGCAACCTCAACAAGATCAGGTTTCAATATGGTTCTTGCAGGAAGATCATATTTTGCCACAAGAACATTTGCAAGTTCATATGATTTTGAAAGTTCTCTTTCCTTGCTTGAAAGTATCCACCAATAAAGCGAAGCAGCTATTAATGCTAAAAGTAAAGGTATTAGTGTATTTCTTTTTTCCATAATTTCTCCTTACTTAACTAAATTATAAAAAACATTCATTAAATTTCAATTACAAAAAAATTAAAAACTCTGACTTTGAAAGAGCGGTTTTTCTACAGGCATTCTCACACTAACTGTTATCCATCTTATACATCTTCCGCCTACACATTTATTATGCGAAAGAAAATAATTAACGATCGGGAAAATTAAAACTGCAGGGTATGTTATAGTAACAATTATATCCTCATTTGTATGGGTTGGTCCTGCCTGAGGATCATAACTTGTGATCTCAGTGGTAGCTGTAAGTTTTACCATTCCACAATTTGAAGAAAATATCTGACACTTTACAGACTCCAGCTTATTCATATCTATCTTCGCTGGTTGTGGTTTTTGTCCTCCAGCTGGACCCGCAAGAAGAGAACCTATTCTTGCTATTTCATAAGCCGCATGATTCACAACTATGACATGATGTGCAAGAAGACCAAACTCCATTATTGTAAAAAGAAGCAAAAAAAACACCGGTAATACCAGTAATAACTCTACTGTTACCTGTCCTTTTTCCCTCTTTTTTCTCATTAATTCTCTTATTTATTGATTACCAGCACCTGCTCCAAGTGAACCAGCCGCTCCTGAAATCATACCCTGTATCTGAGCCCAGAGGCTTGGCATATATTTTTTTATTGCCATACCGGCAATCAACACAACACCAACAACAACAGCAAGCATCAGAAGATACTCAACAGTATTTTGACCTTTCCTCATTTTCATAGTTTCCTCCTCCAAAATTCTTTATTATATTATAACACAATTATATAAAAAATCAAGAACTATTTTAAGCTATAATCTTCTTTATACATCCTCAAAATCGTAACTCCACCCTGTTCAAATCTTTTTGCACCAGCCCACTGTAAAGCTTTATGCATAACCACAAAAACAACAACCATAACTATCGTAATAAGTATATACTCAACTGTTGTCTGTGCTTTTCTTTTATTAAAATTCATATTTAAAATTTAAAGCCGAAGCTAAACTGCGAAGTTTTACCAAGTTCCCCATACGGAGTAAACGCATAATCAAACGAGAAAACTTTACCCAAACTTTGTGCTGAATAAAGTCCTATACCAAAAGACCAACCACTTGACTTTGAAAGTCCAAGTTTATCAAGAAAAGAACTTTCAATATTTTTACCATAATCATTACCTTCCACATAACCAGCTCTAAAAACAACTCTTCCATACTGTAAAACTTCTTCAGGTAATGTAATTTCAAATCCATAACCATTCTTCGCTTTTGTATCAGTAAATTTCCTGTTATCATAAATAATTGTCAAATAATTTGATAGGGATAAATTAACCCCATATCTTCTTACACCAACTATCTTCTTATTATCTCCTGTAATATTTTGCTGGGAAAAACCAAATGAAAGCCATTTTGTAATTCTTAAAACAGAACCCCAGTCATATACAATCTTCGAGTTTTTATAAGAAACACTTCCAAGATCCCTTGTTTCCATAACATACTTAGCACCAAAACCAAGAGCAAACCTTTCCATAAAAAATGATTTTGCTAAAATAATCGAAGCAAACATATTTGAAAACTTTATATCACTTCCATCATATTCATTGCCATATTCATCAATAGACTCAAAACCATCCACTGAAAAATATCCTGCATTTACACCTATGACATTTGTTCCACGCGGCTCAATATAAGAAATATACTTCCCTTTATAAGCCTCAAACCAGCTCATTGCAGAAAAACCAATCTCTCTCATCTGAGAAAAACCAACTCCAGCTGGATTTATATTCATAGCATCCATACCACTCATCGATGATACCCCATTACCTCCAAGCCCTTGAATACGAGCAGAACCAAGTGGCATTTTCAAGAAAGTAAAACCACTTGTTCCTTCATCCCCTGCATAAACAAACATCGAGCACAGAAAAATTGAAAATATAATTTTAATAACCTTTTTCATAACTACCTCTTATGGTACTAAGATTTTCTTCCTGAACTGACATATAATTGATCCCTGAGGATCAAGAACCTTAAACACAGCTATATAAAGCCCAGGAGCAACTTTCTTATTATCATTGTTGGTCTGTGTCCACTTTAAACCATTAACAATTTCACAGAAGTTGCATATACTATTATCATTTCCTCTTCCACAATAACATTTCTGTGAAGAATCAAGGGTAATTGTGCTACCATCAGAAGGATGCGTATAAGAATAAACCTTATCCCCGGCTAAGTTATAAAGATCAACAGCTAATTTTATATATTTTACTGAACTGATTTGCGGTAATGAAAACTTGAAATATCCTTCTGATCTGGTTAGAGGATTTGGGAAGAAAATAGAGTTTGCTTCAATATATGAACATATTTCTTTTGTTACTTTTGTTCCAACATCAACAGCAAGCGTCGGCTGTAAAACAGGCAACTCTGTTATGTAAATATCATCAGCAAGTTCTTTTCCCACATTACAGCTTGAAGTACAATTACCATTTGCATCTATCAAAGATGATTTGGGAGAAGCAAATATCTTTACTATATAGTTTCCATCAGGAACAGACTGACCAAATTTATCTTTTCCATCCCAGTATTCAGTAATAACAGTTCTTCCAGGTCTTGAATTAACAATTGCCCTTATAAGACATTTTTCTTCATTCGGACCACAGTTTTGAGGATCTGAACCTAAAAATTCTGTTTCTGGCTTGTATATCTTTATAGCAACTTTCATCGACTCAGAGAGTTGATAGCTTATCTGGGCTGGGCCATCAGGAGTAAGTGGTGCTATTGCAAGATCATAAATTCTAAGTGGGTAGCTATCCATGGTTGTTATAACCGTACTAATATTAACTGGAGCACTAGGATTTAAATAAAGATCCTGAGCATATATATTAACATTAAAGCTTCCCCTAAACCACTCACCTTTTTTACATTTTCCAGAAATCGGAAACTCACATTTTCCATCCCAGAAATCTTTATAAAGTATAAATGGCTCCCTAGACTCACCCTTAGCTGGATAAGCTATAATTGCACCTGAATCAAAATCAGTTATAGTTACAGTGACAGATGAGTGCCTTGTTAATGAGTATTCTATCATATATGGTGGGAGTTTAATCACATCACTTGAATACTTCATATCAGCTATTGTCGGAGTTACAGCAAAATCATTTATTATAATCGGACCTCTTGAAATATCTATATATCCATAAATCTTATCAGTAGCACACATCTTCGGTGTTTCAGTGGTACAGGCTACAAGTGTAAATGGATAGCGTCCATCTTCTACAATATATCCATCTTTATCTCTTCCATTCCAGAATTCCGTAACCTTAAACTTCCCGGGTCTCATACCTGAAATGGAGTAAACTATATTTCCGTCATTTGAATATATACCACTATTCCATGGCCAGGCAGAAAGATCTATAGGAACTGTTGATCTATATATCTTAAGCTCAGTCCACATACTCTGGCTTAATGTATAAGCTACAGCTCCCTGAGTTGAAAGACCTATTATGTGTTGTGGAACTACATCAACTATTCTAAAAAGATTTACACCTATATCAGCACCATGAGTAAATATATTGTTGCTCATACATACATGTGGATCAGTTATTCTCATAGCAACCCTATATGTTCCACTTGAAACCCAATTACCCAAGTTATTCCTACCATCCCATATTTCAAGACTCTCAAGACCACTTGAACGAGATTCATTATTAACAATTGTTCTTATAAGTTGATTATTCATATCTCTTATTTCAAGATTTACAGTTGCTGGTCTTTGTAATCTATACCTGAAATAAAAAGGATTTATTCCTGCAGCAGGTGGAGTTGAACCAACTACTGTTGAAGATGGACTCAAAAAAGCAAGCGGATTACCTTTTGCTATTGAAACATGCCCAACCCCAAGCTTTCGAGTCCACACACCTCCACCTCTTCCACGTGTTACAGCAGAAAGTGCAAAAACATACTGATCATCACATAGATAATTTCCATTATTATCTTTACCATCCCAATACATACTTACAGTCTGTCTTCTTTGTTTGGTTTCCATAATACTTTTTAAAGGAGAAACAGGATTTCCATTTAATCGTGGTTGACAATAAATAGATCTATTACTACAATTAACACCACTATTAAACTGGGTTCCCGGTGGATAAATATCCAGATAAACTGTAGCATCTTCACTAAGCATATAGCTTATTATTGCTACATCAGTTGTAAGCGGTCCGAGATCCTTCACAGCTATATCAGTTATTTGAAGCGGATCCATGCTGATATTTCCAGTATATTCTTTTGCATTATCTGTTCCGGAAGTATCAGTGGCATAAGCATTTATTCTATAATAATAATTTCCTGGTTGAACTAAAAGCCCATTATCATCCCTTCCATCCCAGAAATCCCCATTCATCAAAGTTCCATCCGGTATACCTTCCCCATATCTTGGCTGATTATTAACTAATGTTCTTACAAGGGTTGTTGTATTATCCGGTCCATAAATTCGAATTGTTACATTTGCATCCTTTGAAAGCCTATAAAGTATGTTATAAGGCTGGGTTCCAACTCCTGTAATCTTACCTATAACTGTTGGTGTAGCTTTAACAACATGGATATTCACCACATCAACTGTTATAGGGTTTTGATTTTGTCCTGGAAATGCTCCAGTATGTTGAATGTTTATATTACCAGCCTGTGGAGAAACCATATTCGTTCTTACAGTTGCTCTAAAACCAAATTGCCCATTTGTCTTCCCCCAGAAACCCTCAACATTATAACTTCCATCCCAGGCCGTACACACAGGGCCATATGACCATTTAGCAGTTTGATTCATAGGTATTGAAACATTTGGATATAAGGTTATTGTTCTTATAGGTGGTGTTGATGATGGATCAAGCGGGTTTGCTCCTGGTCTAAACTTAAATATCTCAAATGTAAGATCATCTACACCTAAGTTAGTATCAGCAGTTGTTTGTATCACAGCGCTTATCCATACACACAAAGACACACAACCTCCAGGATATCCTGCGATTGGTTGATCGAACTCTATTCTTGCACCCACAGGATCAGAAACTAAAGATCTATCACCACCAGTAGATTGAGTACAGTACTGATTAGCACCCTGCATTACTGCTATGGTAGAAACATACAACTGCTGTGAGAAAAGTGGTTTTATAAAAAAACTTAAAAATAAAAATACAAATATCTTTCTCATAAATCACTCCTTATTTTTAATCTTAAAAATTTCAAACTCTTTAACTCCATTTATATCCTTCATAGAATAAAGCTCATCTTTATATACATAACAATATACAAAATTTTTAGCATTTTGTTGCGATATTTTTTTAAATTTATTACCTGTGTATTTAAATCTGTAGATTTTTTCATTTGAAACAACATATAAAATATCACCTGCCCACACAATACTGTCAACATTTTTAATACCATCAAGCTTATAACTTGAAACACCTTTCAAATCCCCATTTATCTCATATCTGTATAAAAACCCTGTTACAGCATCAAATGACCATAAATACATCCCATCTGAATAAAGCCCCTGAGGCGCAAAACCAATTGATTTAACTGTTTTTAAAACTCTACCTGTATCAGGATCTATCTTTATAAACCTTAAACCAGAAAGATCTAAAAGCCATAAATCATAACCATCCTGAGAAATAGCCGTTATTTTTGGTCTTATTCCATCAAAATCAGTAAACTTTCTTATGTTATTCAGTTTTTGATCTTTAAAAACAATTCCATTATTCAAAGAAGCAAAAACAAATTCATTGTCCCTTTTAACAAAAGATGTATAGGTATTATCTTCAAGTGTTAGAGAAAAGACCTTTGAAAACCTTAGTTTTTGTTTATAATCATATGCAAAATAAAAAATTCCTGAAAACATTAAAATCCCACCAAAAACAAATATAAATATCTTTTTTAAACCTTCTTTTGTTTTCTTTTGAATAACATCAGTTGATGTTAATATATGTGGAAGCTCAACCCCTTTATTGGCATAAAGCTTTAAAAGCTCACTTACTTTATAACTCCATTTTGATGCATCTTCTAAAACTTTATAAAGCGCTTTTGCTCCTTCAACCCCTTTCATCTCCTCCTCTTTTATAGCCTTAAGCCATGCCTCACGTTCACTTCTAAGCCTTTCCTCCCATACAGCAAACTCCATCCTGTGGCTCTCCCACATACTTCTTTCTCTTTCCCACATTTCCTTCCACTGAGCTCTTTCACTGTCCCAGGCAACTCTTATACTTTCAATCTGTTTTTCAAGATCTTTATTCATTTTTTCAAGTTCGACAATCTTTTTATTTAACTCACCTGTTTTTTTTCTTTCACTCAAAAGCTCGGTAAGTGTATCTTCAACTGCTTTTTTAGATTGTGAAAGTTGAGCTTCAAGCATTTTGAGTTTATCTTCAACCATCTGTTTTTGACTTTGAAACTCTACCAGTTCCTTTTTAAGTTTTTCTCGTTCTTTTCTTAAACTTGAAATTTCCTCAGAAAGAGAATTTACTTCAAGTTTAGTTCTCTCAAATATTTCTTTCAAAAGCGAAATCTCTTTTTTATGTTTTTCTTTTTGAGATATAAGTATTTGTTTTGATTCTTCCATCTTTAAAAAAAGCTCTTTATTCTGAGCTAAAAGTTCTTCTTCCTTTTCAGAATAACTTTTTTTAATTTCTTCGATTGTTTCAGTTAATGATTGAATTTTCTCATTTAAAATTTTTATTGTTTCATCTTTTCTTTTAATCTCCTCTTCATATTCCATTATCTTTGAGTTAAGCTTTGATTTTAAGAAATTTATTACCTCAAACGATGGATAATCATACTCTGGAACAAATGAACCTGTCAAATCTTCTTTACTCATACCTAAATTATACCCCTCTATCTTTAAATATAGATTTCATTCCTATTAACTTTTTGTTTCATACTTCTTATAAATCACTTGACAACCACACCACCAAACAACTAATTATCTTTTTAATCGTAACATCATTTAAGTAGTTTCTGTAATTCAATCGTTGCTCTTGATATATCAATATCCTTATCCTGATAACTTAAAATTAATTTTTTAAGATAGTTTATAAGAACATCCTTTGAGGCATTATTGCTTTTAAGTCTCAAATAATTTTCAAACTCTCTATTGAACTCAGTTTCAGTAAGTTTCTTTTGTTCCAGTTTTCTTTTCTCTTCAATATTTTTTAATTCCTCTTCATTTCTTTTCTGCCTCTCGACAATTGCATCAAGGCTTTTCTTTATCCTTTCTTTCTCTTCTTCTATTCTGTTTTTTTCAACATCCTTAGTTTTAAGATTATCTTCAAGAAGTTTTATTTTATAAACCAAATCATCAATTTCTGCTTGCATCTTTGCTATTTCTTTTCTGAGTTTATCTTCCCTTTTTGTTGCATTGATAAGTTCTTCCATTAGATCCTTTCTGTATTTTACCTCTCTTTTAATTATTCTTTCATAATCACTTTCAACATCCCTTCTACCCCAGTAAATAGTAAATGAAATAGAGTTATTAAAATATGATGGTTTATCTAAACCAATCGAACCACCAAGCCCAAGCTCATATACATCCCTATTATAAAAAATACCAGTTGAAAAGCTGTTATTTTTATTCCCTGTAGTTAAACCACCTGTTAATCTAAAATATCCATATCTGTATGTTCTTATGAGCTTGGAAAAAGCAAGAGAAAGTGTATTTGAATAATTATATTTAGTATCTCTTAAAGCAAAATCAAATCCGAGCGAAAAATCATTCCACAGTCTTGTTATAGAAACCTTTTTAACCTTAAAAACCTTTAAAGAACCTCTACTGTCATAAGTTGAATTAAAATTCAAAAATGAAAGCCCAAATAAATAATCATTTTTTCTGGCAAGAAACCCAATATCATAGAAATTTTTGTTAATCTTTTTACCACTTTCATAAATCTCAGCTTTTTTAAAATTTACACCAACATCAAGATAATCCTTTTCGAAATCTAAAAGATGATAACTTGCTCCACCAATATTTAAAATCTTGATCTTTTCATTGTCAGGATAACTACTTTCATATGAAAAATGATATGTAAAATTCTTTCCATATTTTACATCAGGAAGATATAAAGAGAAAACTCTTAGTGATGAATTTTCTTTTCCATATGGTTGAAAGTTTACATTAGCATATGAAAGGGTTGTAGTCAGGTGTCTTATATTTCCATAACTCACAGGATTTGATTTTAAAGGATAATCAAGGAGTGTATTTGAATAAGCAATTGAATAAGCATTATAAAAGCTATCATCAGAAATAGCAAAAAGATTTAAAATAAAACAGATAGCAAAAATCATATAAATATTTTAACTTATCAAATTTTACTATTTTATTTAATTTTTGTTAAAGCTATGTTTTTAAAAAATCCCCCCAACTTTAAAAGCTGGGGGGAAGTAAAAAAGAAGGTGGTGTTTATCTAATCAGGGAGTGGTTCTGTTTACAAGTTCTCTTGAGTCCCAGTAGAGATATCTTGCTTTGTAGGCTATATCTCTTGCATATCTCGATATATCCATCGCATTCCACTGAGCATCATATCCAACAAGTTTGGGATCTATGGATCTTACAGTATACTCAAGGTTTCTTGCAGCATTTTCAACATCAAAAGCAAATGTGTTTTCAATATCCCTTATATACCAATCAATATCATTTGCTATTTTGTTTAACTCTTTATCCTTGTATGCTATATTAAGAAGATCTTTAATATCATATTCAATGGATTGAATATCATTATACCACTGGCTCATCTTATAAGCCATATTTCTGAGATCATGTTGAAACCAATAATTTTGCTGTCCGCTTGAAGCAATTCTTTTTGCATCATACTCAAGTCTTTGAATATCAGTTCTTAACCAGGTGGTATCATTTTTAAGCTTCCATACTTTACCCTTCACCTGATTAAATCTATAAACTATATCCTGTTTAATTTGATCCTTTCCTTGAGTAATATTTTGTTCCTTGCTTAGCTTAACCTTAGGTAATTCAACCTCCTTGTTGATATTAAACTTCACATCTATGTTCTTTACCGATTCAATGGATTTAATCTCAGAATGTAGAAATACAGGTATAACTATCACAGTTAATAACAATTTTATCATCGCTACCTCCTTATTTTTTATTTTACATTAAAAAATAAAAAAGATTAAGTTAAAAAAGACCTTCTTAAATTAGGTCCTTTGAACCAGGACTTTTATTACCTTGAAAAAAGAGAATAATCTGCTAAAATATATTATTAGTAGATCTCTAAAGATGGGGGCGAATAGGTTTGACATTGATAGGTTGTTGTGTATCCTGCAGGCCGTGGGCGACCCTGGCCACGTAAAAAGGGTCAAAAAAATAACTGCCAACTCATACGAGATGGCCTGGGCAAACGCATAATAGCGTCCCTGCTCACACCTCCACTGGATTGTGCGGGTCCGGTGGTAAGGTGTTATTAACCGCAATAGCAGATAAAGATGTAAGTCCGTGTCTTTATCTGTGAAACTAAACGGACTGGAAGGAGTGTTAGGTTGTCCTGGACCTTCACCCTTCTTGACAAACCAGGACTAAGCCTGTAGTAGGAACACGGCATTATCAATGGACCCGGGTGCAAATCCCGGCGCCTCCACCAGTACTGAAAGTATGGATGGATAGTGAGAGTAAAGGTAAAGGTAGAGGTTAAGTTGGAGAGAAAGGTAAAGATTGAGGATTGAAAAAAAGGTAAATTTATGTATAAAAAGATGAAAAAGATTTCAGCGATATTTTTTTTAATATTAATTTTTTTTGCAGGATTGAATTTTACCCAGAATCAAAATGACCCTAAGAATGAATATATCCAGCAGGTAAAAAAACGGATAGAAGAGATTAAAATTAAAGCTTCATCTGTAAAAAATCCAGTAAATGAATATCTACAAATTGCTCGTTTATACGCAGAAATAGAAGAAGACGATAATGCTATTTTTTATCTTGAAAAAGTAATTTTAATAGATAGGAAAAATGCAAATGCTTATCATCTTCTTGCATTGATATATGAAAGAAAAAAAGATTATTCTCGTGCAATATACTTCTGGGAAAGATGCCTTGAAAACACAAAAAACAAAAATCTTATTCAGACTGCAGAAAAACACATAAAATACCTTAAAGAAATGAAATGAAACGTATTATAAAATATATTTTTCCATTTTTGTTTGTAAGTTCCTGTATATCACCAAATGTTGCTGTAAACAAAAATGCCAATTTTTCAAAAATTAAAAGGGTTGCTGTTTTAACTTTTCAAGGTCAGGCAGGTGCTAGTGCATCAGATATATTTACTACAACTCTTCTTAAATACGGAGCAGATGTTGTTGAAAGGCAGCAGATAGATACAATAATAAAAGAACTCAATCTTTCACAATCTGACATAATATCACCTCAGAACAGGAAAAAGGTAGGAAATCTGCTTTCAGTTGATGCAATAATTACAGGAAGCATAACAACATTTAAGCCAAATACCAAATACTTAATAAAAAACTCATCATCATTTGCCCCTGTAAAGGAAATAAAAGGAAAAAATGTTTATTTAAGGAGTTTTGACTCATCACAAGATGCATCTCTTCTCGAAACAACAGCAGAGGTGGGTCTTTCAATAAGAATGGTAGATGTTGAAACAGGAAGTATTTTATTTTCAGGATATATGAACTGGGAAGCACTTGATGTTGAAAGCGGTTTTCAAACAATAAGCGAGTATATCATCAACTCTTTATCACGATACTGGAAGGAACTAAAACATAACTGAAAAACAACTTTATCTTCTATATACTGCGTAAATCAACCCACCATCTCTAAGCATATTTATAACATCACCACAAACCTTATAATCAAAAGCCATGCATCCCCAACTTCTACCTTGCTTAACATTTGCTTCTTTAACATAAGGAGATGGATGAATAACAATTGCTCTTTTATATACATTAGAGTTTGTTGGTGAAAGTCCATGAAGTCTCAATGATCTTCCATATTTACCTCTATATATCTCCCCTGTTTTATAAACACCGATAGATGAAGCTTTCGAACCTGGTTGATTACTAAAATAAGTAGGATAACCATCATTATCTTTATCAGAACCTGAACCATGAGAAACATGATATGCTGCATTAACCGAACCTGTTCTAAGATTAATTATATAAAACCTTGAACGTGATGAGTGTTTTGAAAATTCAAGAACAGCCATAAATCTTTTGTTTGGGAATTGACCACTATGTGAATTAAAATAATTTAAAGCCTCCTGAAGAACACTACCATTTGCTCCCGCGGCTTTTGCAACATCATATTTAACCTTTGAAGCTGTATTTGTAGATTTTTTGGAATTATTTGCTGTCACAGGATAATAATAATTCAAAGCTTCACGAAAGGAAGTAGAATAAACAATAGTTTTCGATAGAAATGTATTTAATATCTTAGCCATATAGTTTTTTATATCAGAAAAATACGAAAAAGAAGATGCTTTTTCATCATCCTTTATTATATATTTTTCAAGCTCTTTCTGGTCATAGTAGTAATAAAAGTCCTCATATTCATCATAATCTTTAAACTGATAATAACTATCAGCCATCTTAGCAAATTGTGCTATTTCTTCATCTGTATATTCTTCATCATCTTTAAGTTTTACACTTTCATCATACTCAATCTTTTGTGAAGGAGAAAAATCAAATTCCATATCCCCATCAGCAAAGATTTTAACACCTCCTGCTTTTATCTGAGCTGACACAAAATCATCCTCAAGAAAATCCTTATTAACACCCTGTTTACCTTCTATGGAAAAATTCACACCAGGAACCTTTTGTTTTTTTATCAGTTCATTTGAAAGAGGAATATTATCCTCTTTTGATTCATTTAAATATTCATTAACCTTACTTTTATATTCATCGGCTTTACTATTATTCTGTGAATACAAAAAACTTATATATGAAAACAAAATGAAGATTTGTAGTAAAGTTTTCATACAACCTCCACTACAACGATTATAATTCAAAATTGTTAATATTATAAGTGAAAAAAGGGAAAAAGTCAATAGGACCTTGGTTCTATAATAAAAAATAAGATTTAATAGGATGATAGTTAGTAAATAAACTGGTTACCACAACAGGGCTAAAAATAATCATATCATGCATAACCAGATATTAATCATTAACTGGAGATTATTGTATCTTTTTTTATTTAGTTTTCACCACCTGATATTTGGATTTCTTGCCGCCTTTACCTCATCAAGCCTGTTAACCGGCATTGTGTGAGGAGCATTTTTGACAATCTCTGGATTTGTCTTCCCCTCATTATATATCTTTTTCATTGCTTCTATAAATCCATCAAGTATGTCTTTATTTTCAGTCTCTGTTGGCTCTATCATTATTGCTTCATGAACTATAAGCGGGAAATATATAGTTGGAGCATGAAATCCATAATCAAGAAGCCTTTTTGCTATATCAAGAGTTTTTATACCATTATCTATTAACTCCTTTGATGGCATCAATACACATTCATGCATACAGTATTCTTTTGAATATGCAGGGAATATATCCTCAAGGTTTTTCTTTATGTAATTTGCATTTATAATTGCATTTTCAGAAATTTCTCTAAAATCCTTTGGTCCATGCATAAGCATATAAGTATATGCTTTAAGTAAAACAGCTGTATTTCCAAAAAATGCTTTTATTCTTCCAATGCTGTTAGGTCTTTCTTCATCAAGTTCATACTTCTCATTTTTTTTAACAACCACAGGGATCGGTAAAAACTCTGAAAGGTGTTTTTTTACAAGAACAACACCTGCTCCAGGACCTCCTCCTCCATGAGGGGTTGAGAAGGTTTTATGAAGATTCAAATGCATTATATCAATACCAAAATCTCCTGGTTTAACAAGACCTATTAAAGCATTCATATTTGCTCCATCCATATAAACAAGAGTCCCATTATCATGACAGAGCTTTACTATTGCATCTATTTCCTTTTCAAATATCCCAAGTGTATTTGGAACTGTCAACATCAAAACAGCTGTTTTTGGTGTAAGATGTTTTTTCAAAACATCAAGATCTAATCTTCCTTCCGGATTAGAATGAATATTAATCGTCTTAAAACCTGCCATGGTTGATGTAGCTGGATTTGTTCCATGTGCTGAGTCAGGAATTATAATCTCGTTTCTTTCTTCTTTTTTAATCTCAAAATATTTTTTTGCCATCAAAATTCCTGTAAGCTCTCCATGAGCGCCTGCAACCGGCCATAAAGTCCCATCATCCATACCGCAAAGTTCACAAAGTCTTTCTTTCATATCATATATTATTTCAAGTGTTCCCTGAGCACATTGCGTAAGTGAAAGTGGATGAAGCGATGTAAAACCTTCAAAAGATGAGGTTTCTTCATTAATCTTTGGATTATACTTCATAGTACACGAACCAAGTGGATAGAAGTGAGTATCCACAGAAAAATTTAATTTCGAAAGTCTTGTATAATGCCTAACAACATCAAACTCGCTCATCTGAGGTAGTTTAGGTTCTTTTTTCCTCAGATATTTCTCAGGTATGTTAATCTTAACTTCTTCTTTTAAAAACCTAACACCTCTTTTACCTTCTTTTGATTTCTCTATACTTAATTTATTGTCAAAATTTTTTTCAATTGCGTTCATAAACTCCTCCGTTTATTTTACTGATACTTTAACCGCTGAAGTTATAACATCTACAACTTCATCTATATCTCTGGTGGTTTTCGTTTCGGTAAAAGCCATAAGAACCGTGTCTTTAAACTCATTTCCAAGCCCTTCTATATTCAAACCTATATCTATTTTATTTTTGCATGCTATTTCTTTTCTTAAATTTGAAGCATCTGGAATATTAACTGGAAATTCATTAAAAAATGGTCTTTCATACTTTATTTTTATTCCTGCTTTTTTCAGCTTTTCATATGCATAATTTGCAAGCCAGTTATTCAATGAAGCAACTTCATAAAGCCCTTTTTTTCCAAGAAGTGTTACATATATACTTGCCCAAAGTGCACAAAGAGCCTGGTTTGAACAAATATTTGAAGGAGCTTTTTCCCTTCTTATATGCTGTTCACGAGCCTGAAGTGTCAATGTAAAGCCCCTTTTACCATCTTTATCTGTTGTCATACCACATATTCTCCCAGGCATCTGTCTTAAATACTCTTTCTTACAGGTAAATATACCAAGATAAGGACCTCCATATGACAATGGAAGTCCAAGAGATTGCCCCTCACCAACAGCAAAATCAAAACCAGCTTCTCCTGGAGATTTTAAAACAGCAAGTGAAAGTGGCTCACATAAAGCAACTGTAAGAATATTTTTTGATTTACACACCCTGTTGAATTCCTCAATATCTTCTATAAAACCAAGATAATTCGGATTTGATATTACACAGCATGCTGTTTTATCATCAATAACCCTTTCAAGCATCTCAAGATCAGTAATTCCATCTTTATGTGATAAAGCAACAAACTCATATTCTTTTGAATTTGCAAAATATGTTTTTATAACATCAATATATTTCGGATTTATTAAAGATGAATAAACTATCTTATTTTTCCCATTTATTCTAACACAAGCTTTAATAGCCTCAGCAAATGCTGTAGAACCATCATACATTGATGCATTTGAAAAATCCATCCCATAAAGCTCAGCCATTATACTTTGATACTCATATATAGTTTGAAGTATCCCCTGACTTGCCTCAGCCTGATATGGAGTGTAAGCAGTAAGAAACTCAGTTCTTTGAACTATCGCTTTAATTGCACTAGGTATATACCTTTCATAAACCCCACCACCAACAAAGCTTTTAAGTATAACATTTTTTTTTGAAAGTTCTTTCATTTTATTATAAGCTTCCATCTCATTTAAGGCAGGAGGAAGATTAAACTTAGGGTTTAAAAACTTTTCAGGAATAATCTTTTTAATAAGATCATCAAAAGAATTTTCCCCTATTTTTGAAAGCATCTCTTTTTTTTCTTCAGAAGTATTAGATATAAACATATACATCTCCTTTTTAGAAAATATAAAGCTAAAAAAATAAAATTAATGCTGTTGAGTTTTCAAAAATTCTTCGTAATCATTATATGAAAGAAGAGTATCAAGTTCAGAAGTGTTTGTTAACTTTATCTTAAAAATCCATCCTTTTCCAAACGCATCCTGATTTATAAGCTGTGGCTCATTTGAAAGATTTGTATTAACCTCAATAATTTCTCCTGAAACAGGGCTATATATATCAAAAGCTGATTTAACAGACTCAACTACACAGCACTGTTTCTCTTTTTCGACCTTCTGCCCAACCTTTGGTAGATCAACAAACACAATATCTCCCATCTGGCTTTGAGCAAAGTCAGTTATACCAACCATGCCCATATCATCTTCAAGCTTTATCCATTCATGTGTTTTTGTGTATTTAAGATTTTCTTTCATAACCTCTCCTTTTAATTTAATTTGAAATAAAAAACTCCGCCTTTATAAAAAGGAACCTCACACACCTTAGCCTTAACCATTTTGCCTCTAACCTCAACATCAACATCATCCCCTATTTTCAGTTCAGCAGGAAGATAACCAATAGCAATTGCTTTTTTAAGCATTGGTGAGTATGTTCCGCTTGTAAGTTTGCCTATCTCTTTCCCATCTTTAAAAACTCTGTATCCTTCCCTTAAAATACCATTTTCAGTTGTAATTCCAGTAAGCTTTATCTTAACCCCTTCCTTTTTTTCTTTTTCATAAAGCTCCTTTCCTATGAAATTCCCTTTATTCAACTTAACCACCCAGCCATAATTTGCCTGATAGCTTGAATGTTCATCATCTATATCAGCTCCATATAAAAGATATCCTGATTCAAGCCTTAAACTATCCCTTGCACCAAGCCCGCATGGTTTTATCTTATAATCCCTTCCAAGCTTCATTAAATCTTCCCATATTCTTTCAATTATATGGTTAGGAGCAGTTATTTCAAAACCATCTTCTCCTGTATAACCAGTTCTTGAAATATAACAATGTTCATTATAAATACCCTTTTCAACTATCCCGAATCTTGGATATTTAAGTATCTCAGGCGCAAATTTTTCCATAACATTAACTGATTTTGGTCCCTGAATTGCTATCATTGAAAACTCATCTGATCTATTTTCAATTCTAACATCAAATCCTTTTGATTGAGTTAAAAACCAGTTATAATCCTTTAAAGTAGTTGTAGCATTAACTACTAAAAAAAACCTTTCCTCATCAAGACAAAAATTGATAACATCATCAACAACCCCACCTCTCCCATTTGGGAGATGAGAATAACAACCCTCACCTTTTTTAAGCTTTGCCACATTATTTGAATTAACCCAATCAAGAAATCTTCTTGCGTCTTTTCCATAAACAAAAATCTGTCCCATATGACTTACATCAAACATCCCAACATCATTTCTAACTGTCATATGCTCTACTATTATCCCTTCAAAGTGAACCGGGAGCTCCCATCCATGAAAATCAACCATCTTTCCACCATATTTTCTACAAACCTCATTAAGATAGGTTTTTCTAAGAACAGCACTTGTCATAACTCCTCCTTAAAACATTATATAATATTGTTATAAATTTTGTAATATACAGTGAAAAACAGAAAAATTTTAATACTAGCTTTGACAGTTACATTGATTACAATATTTATAAATTAAGTGTTAAAAATACAGATTATGTTTTATCAACAGAATTGGGAAAATAGGGATAGTTTAGTAAATGAAGAAATAATAAACTTATGGAATATTATCAGTACGATACAAAACAAAAGAATAATTCTAAAAACAAAATAAGATAAAATTTACGTTTTTCTCCTGAGGATATTTGGATAAATATATTGTTGAAATTTCAAAGAAACCAAATATAACTAAAAACTTACACATAAAATGATAAGCATTCCAACTAATATAATTTTTGCCTTTCTTAAAAATTAAATCAATAAATCAGAATTTAAAGTTAACACAAGTTAACTTAATAAAACATAGAAAAGATTATACATACAAAATATTGTTTCCGCTTTAAATTAAGATATAATAATTAACATACGTTAATATGGCTGAATTTATAACTATACCACAATTAGCTAAATTATTAAATATCTCAAAGGATAGCGGTTTTCAAAAAGGTAAAGAAAGGGGAAATAGAAGCAATAAAAGTAGGAAAAACCTGGATAATAAATAAATCACTTGCAGATGAATATATAAAAAATTATAGTTTAAGGAAAAAAACAAAAAAACCAAAAAAATATATAGAAAACCTATAACAGTTTTAGAGACCACAAAAAAGCCTATAAATAATTCAAATTCAAAAGATGAAATATCTGATATGAGCTGGGATTAAAGGCTATTTTATATTAAGCAATTTATGTAGTTGTGGAAGATATCTAACATTATAAAGATATCTTTTGGCAATTTTATACAACCTGTCAATAAATTTAATATCAATATTATTCATCTCAGATGAGTCTGGCTGAATAAAAAAGGGAATTTTATTACAAATCTTTGAAACAAGCAAAACAGCTTTTTTAAAATCTTTTAACTTTATATCTTTACCCACCACAACCTTAACATAAACCTTATCTTTTGATATTTTTAAAAATTTATAATGTTCCTTCCATAGTTTTTTTCCACAATACTGAGGAAGTTTTATATCCATTGAAATAATATCAATTAAATTTATTATTTCTTTTAAATTTTCATAAAGTGTTCCATTGGTTTCAAGAAGATATCTGTATTTTTTACCAAGAATACTTATAAGCTCTTTTATTTGACGATAATATAAAAGTGGCTCTCCACCTGTAAAAGAAATAGTATTTGTAGAGTTCTTTGCTGAAAGTCTTTTTATCTGATTGGCAAGTTTTTTGATATCTATTTCTTTTCCTTTCAATCTTGAAGCTGGCTCATCACAGTAACTGCAATTTAAATTGCATAACGAAAACCTTACAAATATATGCTTTTCACCTACATAAAAACCTTCTCCCTGATAAGAAGCAAACACATCTGATACCAAAACATTATCCATATAATAACGGATCCTTTAAACCAGCTTCCTCAAACCCCTTTGCTCTGAGCTTACAGGAGTCACACTTACCGCATGGTTTTTTATCACCTTTATAACAAGACCAGGTTAGATGAAGTGGAGCTTCTAATTTAAAAGCAAGTTCAATTATTTCCTTTTTTGATAAATTTATTATCGGAGTTAAAATCTTAATATCTCCTTTTTTAGTCCCATATTTAATTGCCTTAGATAAAGCATTGTAAAACACGGGTCTACAATCAGGATACCCTGAATAATCAATAGCATTTGGTCCAAGGATTATAAAATCAGCATTTATACTGTCAGCATAAGATGCAAGAATTGAAGTAAAAACAAGGTTTCTTCCAGGAACATAAGTTGAAGGAATATTTCCAGAAGTTATCTCCTCATACTTTTTATCAGGAAGTTTTTTATTTTCATCTACAAGCGAACTTACTTTAAGCCACGGAAAATTAAGTTTAATTTCTACTAAATCCACTTTATAATATCTTGCCACATCTCTTGCAGATTTAATTTCTTTTATATGTCTTTGTCCGTAATCAAAAAAAACAGCATAACATTTATATCCTTTATTTATAGCCCATGATAAGCATGTTGTTGAATCAAGCCCACCAGAAAGACTAATTATTGCTTTTTTCATCAAAAACCTCCGCAAAATCTCTATTAATTCTTGCCCCAGGAAGAGATGAAAATAAATCCACCGAAAATATTATCTCCAGGTCCTTATCTGCTGTTTTTCTAAATTTTTTAAGTTCATCAATTCTTCCTGCTATAACTATCTTTTCTTTTAATTTTTCGATATTAAAATCTTTATCTTCAAAAAAATTTTTCATAAACCTGGAAACATAAAAATCCTCAACATGAGCTTTATTAAAAAAAATACAGGCAGGAACAATTAAAATATCTTTTTGAATTTTTTTTATAAATTCCTTTGTTCTGGTTATATTACATAGTGAAGATATTAAAACCTTATATGCATTTTTAAAAGCCATGACTGCTTTTGAACCTGAATTCGTAACAACTATAATATCTGAACTTATATTTTCAGTTAAAGCAAGATATGGTGAGTTATCAAACTTTTCAACCTCAAGATCTTTTTCTGAAAAAAAAGAATAATTTTTGTTTTTATTATAAAAATCAATTGCTTTTTTCTCATCAGCAAAAACAAAAACTTTACAATTTCTTGAAATAAGTGAATTTATTGTAGTTGAAAATCTAAAAAAATCAACCACAATACCAACACCACCAAAACTTTCAACCTCTTTAATACTTTCAGCTACTTTTATATTCATAAATCTTTTTTCTCAAAATTTTATTATAGCATAGTATTTAATTTAAATATGAAATGCAAAGTTTATAAAAGGTAACGAAACTTTATTCAATTCTAATACACATCTAATAAGTGAAAGGAGGTAAAATGAAAAAAATAATACTAACAGTAACAATGGCATTAATATCAAACTCAGCATTCGCTGCAGACGCAATACCACTTATATGAGAAGATGCGCCTTCTTTTGTAGCTGAAACAACAATGGGAAAGCTAAACTTCCATCCTGCGGACTTTACTCCTGTGTGCACCACAGAGTTTATGACATTTGCAAAAATGCAGGACGAGTTTAAAGCTCTTAATACTGAACTCATAGGTCTTTCAATAGATAGTGTATATAGCCATATAGCATGGGCAAGAACTATAAAAGAAAAAGCACAACACAAAGATATGAAAAATATTGAAATTAAATTCCCGATAATAGCTGATTTAAAAATGGATGTTGCTAAAAAATACGGGATGATCCAGGAATCTGCATCAAATACAAAAGCTGTTAGGGCAGTCTTTTTCATAGATCCAGCTGGTAAAATAAGAGCTATTATTAAAAATCAACAAACTTTACCTTATTATTATGCCAGACACCCTTTTTAAAAAAATGATTATAAAAACCTTCTTAAATTTCTTTTTTTGCTATAATTCAAACTCACAATTTATAAAGAAGTATCAAAAAATTAAATATAAAATTTTATTAACCTTACTTCTTAGAAATAGTGGCTTTTCTAAGGTACCCTTTTGCTTCAATAATCTTTACTCTTTTAAATTCTCCAGGCTTGCCTTTATAATTAATTATCTCAAATCTTCCATCAATATCAGGTGCGTCCATATAACTTCTGGCAATATTAGCTGAATCAAATAAAACCTCAAACTCCTTACCAATAAGATTTTTATTAATCTCATCCACTATTTTGCTTTGAGCTAAAATAAGCTTATTATACCTCAGATTTTTAGTTTTTCTGTCAATTTGTTTTAAACTATATGCTTTTGTGCCCTCCTCTTTTGAGTACTTAAAAACACCAACAGAATTAAACCTACAATAGTTCAAAAACTCAATTAGTTTTTCAAAGTCTTTCTCGGTCTCACCAGGAAAACCTACTATAAATGTTGTTCTTAAAGCAATATCAGATATCTCTTTTTTCAACATATCAACTACTTCATACGCTTTTTTTGAATCATACTTTCTATTCATAAGTTTTAATATTTTATCAGATATATGCTGAAAAGGAAGTTCAAGATAATGAACTATCTTTGAACTATTTTTTATTCTATTTATAAGCCTTTTATCAACCAGAGATGGATATAGATACATAAGTCTTATCCATTTAAGACCTTTTATTTTTTCAAGTTTTTCTAAAAGTTCAACAAGTTTATATTCTCCGTATATATCATATCCATATTTAGTTGTATCCTGTGCTATAAGTGAAATTTCTTTAGCACCTGATTTAACAAGTTTTTTTGTTTCTTCAATTATATCTTCAATATTTTTGGATCTAAATCTTCCCCGAATAAGTGGTATGGTACAATATGAGCAAAAATTATCACATCCATCTGCTATCTTTAGATAAGCTGAGTGTTTCTGAGTTAAAAGATATCTTGATTCAAAAGAAAGATCTTTGTTTTCTTCAATAAAAAAATTATCCCTGCCTTTTAAAAACTTTTCTATAAAATTCCATGCTCCAACACCAAAAAACCCGTTAACATCAGGATATTTTTCAATTATCTTCCCTTTAAATCTTTCTACAAGACAACCAAACACTACTATATTTTTAATCCTACCATCTTTTTTAAGCTTTATGAAATGTTTTATTATTTCATCAGATTCTTTAATTGATGATTTTAAAAAACCACAGGTATTTATTAAAACAACATCAGCATTATTTTCATCGAAACTTAATTCAAAACCATATTCTTTGAATTTTGAAACTATTGTTTCACTATCAACAAGATTCTTAGCACACCCAAGACTTACAATATAAAGTTTCTTCACCTATCAAATATTCCTTTTCTTTCAAGTTTTTTAAAAATCACAAAGATAAGCCATGCGATAATTATTGAGAATATAAGAAAGAGAAACTGAGCAACTCTTGGATTATTTATCCCTGTAACCGATGTAAGTTCAGACATCCCGCCCATTGATGCAAAAAAATTAGGAACAGCAATAGCAATTGTTATTATGGTTAGTGTTTTAAGCCAGAGATTCATATTATTATTAATTATCGATGCTCTTGCATCCATAAGGCTTGAGAAAACCTGAAGATAAATCTCAGCTTGAGTTTTTGCCTGGTTATTTTCTATTATTATATCTTCAAGATATTCCATGCTCCTTTCTTTAAAATTAAATCTTGGGAGTTGGTACCTCAATTTTTCAAGAACAAACGAATTAGATGTAATTGCACTTGCATAATAAACTAAAGATTTTTCAAGTGTAAACATATGAATAAGATATTTGTTATCCATAGATTTTGATATCTTGGTTTCTATCTCATCCGCTACCATATTAATAACCTTCAAGTGTTCAACAAAATGAGATATAGAATTAAAAAGTATTTTGAGGAATATCTCTTTTATTCCTATTACATTTTTAAAATATTTACCAGCAAAAAGATTGATATCTTCATTTAAAACTATTATAAGTTTTTCTTTCAATAGAAATAGACCAATAGACTGAACCTTAAAAAGATACTTATCCATAGACGAGTAGTTCTTTGGTCTTTTAAAAATAACCTCAATAAGTCCTTCTTCAAACTCAACTCTTGCTGGTTCCTCAGGATCAAGTGCTGAGTTTAGATTATGTGGATCAATATTAAAATTTTCTATAAGATATTTTTTATCATCCTCAGTTGGAGAAATAGCCAAAATTATTTTCTCATTTTGATCTGCCTCTAAAATTGTGTGATCCTTTATTGTATACTTTTTTATCATACTTTTGATTTCAAAACAGATGAAACAACTTCTCCAACTTCAGAAAGATTCTCAATAACAACTATTCCTGCTTCTTTAAGTGCTTTTACTTTTGCTTCATGAGTTCCACTTCCACCCTCAACAATAGCTCCAGCATGACCCATTCTTCTCCCTTTTGGAGCAGTTTTTCCCGCAATAAAAGCAAAAACAGGTTTTTTAACATTCTCCTTTATGTATTTCGCAGCATCTTCCTCTGCACTTCCACCTATCTCTCCTATCATAAGTATTGATTTTGTTTCAGGATCCTCATTAAACATTTTTATTGTATCAACAAAATTAAGTCCCTGAATAGGATCCCCGCCAATACCAACAACACTAGACTCTCCTATACCTTCTTTTGTTATCTGCCATACAGCTTCATAAGTAAGTGTGCCAGATCTTGATACTATTCCCATACTTCCCTTTTTATGAATATAACCTGGCATTATACCACATTTGGCTTCACCTGGGGTTATAACACCGGGACAGTTAGGACCAACAAGTATTATATCTTTTCCTTGAGATTTAAGATAATTCAAATGCTTTTTTACCCTCGCCATATCCATAACAGGAATACCTTCAGTAATTGCAATTATAACTTTTATTCCATTATATGCACATTCAAGAATACTGTCTGCAGCATATGGAGCAGGAACAAAAATCATAGCAGTATCAGCTTCAGTTTCTTTTACAGCTTCAAAAACAGTATTAAAAACTTTAACACCAAGATGAGTCGTACCTCCTTTTCCAGGAGTTACTCCAGCAACTATGTTTGTGCCATACTCAATACATTTCTCGGTATGAAAACTTCCATGAGAACCGGTTATACCACAAACTAAAACCTTTGAATTCTTATTTAATATTATCGACATAAAACCTCCTTATTTTGCAAGTGAAACTGCTTTCTGACATGCTTCCCACAATGTATCTGCATGTTCAAACTCAAGACCTGATTCTTTAAGAATTTTTTTACCCTCCTCAACATTTGTCCCCTCAAGTCTTACAACAACAGGAACATTTATTTTCACATTTTTTGCAGCCTCAACTATCCCTTTCGCTATATTGTCGCATTTCATTATACCACCAAATATATTTACAAGAACAACTTTTACTTTTGGATCTTTGAGTATTATTTTAAAAGCATTTGTAATCTGCTCCACATTCGCCCCGCCACCAACATCAAGAAAATTTGCGGCATCTCCACCAGCAAGCTTTATTGTATCAAGTGTAGCCATAGCAAGCCCAGCACCATTAACCATACAACCCACATAACCATCAAGTCCAATATAATTTATTCCTATCTTCTTAGCTTCTTTTTCAAGCTCAGATGATTCTCTATCAGGCAGTTCTACGATATCTTTATGTCTGAAAAGAGCATTATCATCAATTATAACCTTGGAATCAAGAGCAATTAGCGTTGTTTTTTTTGTTATTATCAGTGGATTTACCTCAACAAGACTTGCATCATACTCTATAAAAAGTCTTACAAGATTTTTAGCAAAAAGAGTAAAATCACAAAATAATGGTTTCGGAATATCAAGCTTATAGGCAAGTTCTCTTGCCTGCCAATCCATAAGGCCAAACTCAACATCTACTGGAATTCTTACTATAAGCTCTGGTTTTTCCTTAGCAAGTTCTTCTATACTCATACCGCCTTCCTTTGAAGCAATAACACAGGGAGAACCAATCTTTCTATCAATAACAACTGAGATATAAATTTCTCTCTCAATATCACTTGCCTTTTCAATTAAAACCTCATCAACCTTAACTCCCTTTGGTCCTGTTTGATGTGTTACAAGTGTCATACCAAGCATATTTTTTATAATCTCTTTTGCCTCATCCTCATTATTTGCAATCTTAACCCCACCAGCTTTACCCCTTCCACCAGCCAGAACCTGAGCTTTTATAACCACTGGATATTCATCTATTTTCAGATCCTTAAGTTCTTCAACTGATTTAATAACACCATATCTTTTGGCAACAGGTATGTTATATTTCATAAAAAGATCTTTACCTTCATACTCAACAAGCTTCATAAAAAACCTCCTCAAAAGCTAAACTCTCATAAAAACATTTTACTAATTTAATAGAAAATTTTGTAATAAATAATACCAAGTTTTTCATGAAGATATTTCCTATGAAAATGGAAATCAGATGGAAGAAAATCAATAAAACTCATCTTACGACAAAAAAAAGAAGAAGGATAAAGACATAATTCATTAAAACCCGCTTTTTTAAAAAGAATTTCAGCTCTTTTCAAATGAAGTGAATTGGAGACAATTACAGGTTTTTTAAAACCATTTATATCAGAAATTTCTTTTGAAAAAATAGCATTTTCATAGGTATCCCTGGATTTATCTTCAATAAATATTTTCTTTTCATCAACTCCAAGAAACTTCAAAATCTGATAAGCAATTTTACTATCACTCTCCATATTTCCAACAACTCCACCTGTAAGTATTACTGGAAGCCCGGTTTTCTTATGAAGTCTATACACAGCAAAAAGCCTTTCAGATGATGATTCAGAAAGGTAATTTGAGTTTGTTACAGGATCAAAAACACTATTATTACCACCACTTAAAAAAACTATAACATCCCCATCATAGCATACCTTAATTTTTCTTTCCTCTCTACATGTCAAATAATTAACCCAAAAGTTTGATGAAAAAATCCAGATAAAAAAAGAAATAAAGGCGAAAAGAAAAAAATATCTTTTTCTCTTTTTTAAAAGAAAATAAATTGAAAAACTAAAAAGAATTAAAACAAAAATACCAGCAGGCATTAAAAATGATGTAATTATTTTTTTAAGAACGAACATATAAAAGTATATAAAAAAATGAAAGATAAAAGATTGAAACTATATGATTATAAATCTTTTTTGAAAAAGCAAGTACAAGAAAGGAATAAAGCATATAAATAAATGCAAGATTTGAAAAGTTTATTTCAGAAAAATAAGAAACAAAAACTATAGAAAAAGAAAAAACAAAAATTGCAATAGAAATATTAAAAACGAAATGTAAAATAAGATTATCCATCTTTTTCAAAATATCATCAATATAACTTTCATAAAAATAAAAAATCAAAACTGAAACAAGCCCCACCATCACATCAACACTATCAGAATAACCATAATACTTTTTCATTACATCATAAATAGATATAAACGCAGGATAAAATGAAAGTGAAATAAATGCAAATGGTATTTTTATATCAGATTCATTAAACTTAATCTCTTTTTCTGAAAGGGTTTTATTAAACTTTAAAAGATTATCAAATTCAATTTCTTTAAGATAATCATAAACCACTATAATATTCAAAGAAAGAAGGAAAAGAAAAGCTGAAGAAAAACTAAAATCAACAGAAAATTTAACAACTAAAAAAGAAAGATATTTTGCGATAAACAAAAAAAGAAAAATTGAAAAAAACTTTATAAAACCATATATCTTAAGCCTAAGGAAACTGTAAAGAGCAAAAAATAATAAAACATATGCAGGTAAAAAAATAAGATTATTAAAGTATTTCAAAAATGTAAAAAACGAAAAGATAATAAAAACACCAACAAACCCACTCTCATTTAAAACATCATATTTTAAATTTAACCTTTTTTTAATATAAAACCATAAAAGTTTTAAAGCAAAGTAAATTACACTCAAAAAACACACTGGTTTAAAAAAATTTAAATAGGAAAACCTCATAAAAAATACAAACAGAATTACCACAGAAAATGAAAAAATAGAATTTAAAATAAATGAATAAATCTTTTCATTTTTATATGAAGATAGATAAAAACAAAAAGCCATAAAAGATGAACCACAGAATATAATAATATAATCAATTTTGTCAAACAATCTTGTGAAAAGTGAAAAAAGAAAATAAAGAATTAAAACAAAGAAAAGATACTTTACAGAAAGAAAAATATTCTTTGCCTCATCAATATTCTGTTCATTTTTAAGTTGAGGATAAAAATGAAACGAAAGAAAATAATTAGTAATAAGGTTAATAAAAATAAAAAATAAAAAAATCACAATACCATAAATAAATGGATAAAATATCTCACGATTTATAAAATAAACGCCTGAAGCTGAAAGCATACTAAAAATCAACAGCGGGATAACATTTATACCAAAAAATTTATATATATTATCAATTCTCTCTTTTATCTCAAGATATTCAGGTAAGTTAGAAGTAACGGGAGTCAGTATTTTATTGTTAAAGCTTTTTAAAGCCAGAAATGAATAAAGAGTAAAAAATAGTATGAAAAAACCAAAAAAAACACTCATTATTTCTCTTTTAAATTTTTAAATTCCTCTAAAAGAAGCTTAATCTTCTTTTATTCTCATTCTATAAAAGCTTCTCCAGATGAAAATAACACCAAGTATGAAGAATATCAAAAATGCTATAAATCTTGCTTTATTTGAAAGTTCAATAGCAAGCTCAACAGCTAAAAGTCCAAAAAGGGTTGTAAATTTAATAATCGGGTTCATTGAAACAGAAGCAGTATCCTTAAATGGATCTCCAACGGTATCTCCAACAACTGTTGCAGCATGAAGCTCTGTTCCTTTCATATTAAGCTCTGTTTCAACAAGTTTCTTGGCATTATCCCAGGCTCCACCTGCGTTTGCCATAAAAACAGCCTGGAAAAGACCAAAAAGAGCTATTGATATAAGGTATCCTATGAAGAAATAGTGGTTTAAACAGGCAAATGCAAGTGTTGAGAAGAAAACTGCAAGGAATATATTAAACATTCCTTTCTGAGCATAAATAGTACATATCTCTACAACCTTTTTTGAATCCTCAATACTTGCTTTTGTTACTCCATCGAGCTTCATATTATTTTTTATAAATTCAGTTGCTCTATAAGCTCCGGTCGTAACAGCCTGATTCGATGCTCCACTAAACCAATATATCATAGCACCACCAACAATAAGACCTAAAAGGAAAAACGGATTTAATATTGAAAGCCCTTCAACTGCGCTTGTATCTCCAAATCTCTCTCTTAAAACCTGTATTATTGAAAATATAAGTGTTGTAGCACCAACAACAGCAGTACCAATTAAAACAGGTTTCGCAGTTGCTTTAAATGTGTTTCCTGCCCCATCATTCTCTTCAAGATAAATCTTTGACTCAAAATCAGGTTCAAACCCAAATTCTTTCTTAATATCTTCCTTAATATTTGGAATTGTCTCTATGGTAGAAAGTTCAAATATTGATTGTGCGTTATCAGTAACAGGTCCATATGAGTCAACAGCAATTGTAACAGGTCCCATTCCAAGAAAACCAAACGCCACAAGACCAAAAGCAAAAATTGCTGGACTTATCATTATATTATCAAGCCCAAGTGTACTTACAAAATAGGCAACTCCCATCAAAACAACTACAACTATTCCAAGCCAATATGCTGAAAAATTACCAGCAACAAAACCTGAAAGGATATTCAATGAAGCTCCACCCTCCTTTGAAGCATTTAAAACCTCTTTTACATGCTTTGATTTTGTGGAAGTAAAAACTTTAACAAACTCTGGTATCAAAGCACCTGCTATGGTTCCACAGGTTATTATTGTTGCAAGTTTATACCAGTATGTCGTATCCCCACCAAGTTCTGGTATCAAAATATAACTTAAAAGATATGTCATTATTATTGAAACAAAGGATGTAAGCCAGACAAGTGAAGTTAAAGGAAGCTCAAAGTTAAGATGTTTTTCATTTTCATATTTTGACTTAAAGAAAGTTCCATTTATCCAGTATGAAACAATGCTCGTTACTATCATAGCAACACGCATAACAAAAATCCATACAAGCAATTTAATCTGAATAACAGGATCTTTAACTGCAAGAAGTATAAATGTTATAAGAGCAACCCCTGTAACACCGTAAGTCTCAAAACCGTCAGCTGTTGGTCCAACAGAGTCTCCGGCATTATCGCCGGTACAATCTGCAATAACACCAGGATTTCTTGCATCATCTTCCTTGATTTTGAAAATTATCTTCATTAAATCTGAACCTATATCAGCAATTTTTGTGAAAATGCCTCCTGCAATTCTAAGTGCAGCAGCACCAAGTGACTCACCAATAGCAAAACCTATAAAACAAGGTCCAGAATACTCACCCGGAACATAAAGTAAAATTACAAGCATTATAATCAACTCCACACTTATAAGAAGCGTTCCAATACTTATTCCAGCTTTTAACGGTATATCAAGAGCAGGATAGGGATAACCTTTTAAAACAGAAAATGCTGTTCTTGAATTGGCATATGTATTTATTCTCATTCCAAACCAGGCAACAGAATAAGAACCAAGAATACCAATAATACTGAAGAAAAGAATTATCAGAACTTTGTCAGCTGAAAAATGGAGTAAATAACCAAAATAGAAAAGAATTATAACTGCTATAAAACTCCACAAAATTGTAAGGAACTTACCCTGAGTTAAAAGATATGTCTTACAGGTTTCATATATAAGCTCTGAAACTTCAAGCATTGCTTTATGAACAGGAAGCTTAGAAATCTTAGAAAATTGATATATTCCAAAAACCATACCAAATATACATATCAGTATACCCCATACCAGTAAACTATGACCATTGAAACTACCGAAATAAACATCTCTTAAATTTGGAACAACTAAATTTGCTTCACCTGCCCATCCACTTACTGATATAAGCAAACTTAACAACGATAATATCCCCTTCATTTTATCCTCCTTAATCTAAAAAACTTAAAAAACCTCTCATTAAAATATACAAAAAAAATAATCAAATAATCAACTTTTTGAATTAGATCATAAAAAAAGTTTTTAAAATTTAAATTAACATAATAATGAGAATATTAATGTTGTCTCCAAAAACACCATAAACTTTATAAATCATAAAACCGATTGACTATTTGAATAAATATTGCTATATTGTTTTAAGTTGTTGATTCTCTTTTATCATTGCTTATTAAGAGCTTTTAAAAGGACCACATTTGGAAACGATCGTCTTAAAGTTGTGACCCTATAATTTAAAATCTTAATCTTAGTCTCAATTTTAATTCCCTGCTATACTTTCATACATCCCCATTCATCCAACAAATCTTTCTGCTTCACTTCCGTTCAACTTCCCCACTTTTATAAATGGAGATTTAAATAGGATTTCACTCAACCACCAGATAACTAAATAACTTTAACACTATAATACCAGACTTTAATACTTCAAAACATCATAAAAAAACACTGTGTAAACTGCAAATTTAATTGATAATTTATGCAGACTGATTATTTTGAACTTCAGCCACCTGTGGATTATTTTCAACTGGAAGATAAAGCTTAAAACAGGTTCCTTTTCCAACCTCTGTTTGTATCTCAACTTTACCCTTATGTCTTTCAAGAACCTTTTTAACAACAGCAAGTCCAAGTCCAGTTCCTCTCGCTTTTGTGGTAAAAAATGGAGTGAAAAGTTTTTCAAGAACATCTTTTGGAATACCTGGCCCAGTATCTTCAACATCTATTCGTGTCATACCTTCAGGTGTAATATCAGTTCTTATAATTATCTTACCTCTTTCTGGCATAACCTCTATTGCGTTTTTTATAAGGTTTCTTATAACCTGGTTCATCTCATCCTGATCTATGTTAACAAAAATCTGACCAGGGTAAAGTTTCTTTTCAAGCTCAATATGCTGTGGAAATGGATATGTGGATAGAAGCTCTTCTATGTAATGATTGAGATTTGTAATTTTAGGTTTTAATTCTCTTGTTCTTGCAAAGCTAAGTATCTCATCAATAATTCCATTTGCCTGTCTTATCTCCGACTCTATTATTGAAATATGTTTTGCTATCTTTGGATCCACCTGCGGACCAAGCTTGGTTTTTATAAAATAAATTGAGTTATTCATGACAGCAAGTGGATTTCTTATCTCATGACTAACCACAGAAGCCATCTGTCCCATAGCAGCAAGCCTTTCTTTTTTGATTAACTCTTCCTGAGCAGACTTTAACTCCCTTGTTCTTGCTTCAACTCTATTTTCAAGAGTTCTATTAAGTTTTTCAAGCTGTTGTTTTGCTGCTAAAATTTCTGCTGTTTTAACTTTAAGTGATTCACTCATCTCAAGAAATGTGTGAGCAAGATCTCCTATTTCATCATTTGGTATGATGAGGTCTGTATCAAAATCAAAATTTCCTTCAGCTATCTTCAATGCAGCTTCTCTAAGTGCCTGTATGGGCTGAGTTATTATTATTGAAACAGCATAACCAAGGAAAAGAACAAAAACAGTAACAAATATCATAACCTTCCAGGTTTTAGCAATCATCTCCTGAGATGCTTGATAAGCAACACTTATTGATCTTTCTATGTATATAAGCCAGTCAAGATTTTCCACATCTGCAAAAGCACCAAGAACCTTCTCACCACTTGCAAGAATTATCTCGCCACCACCGCTTTTAATATCATTTCCAAGTAAAATTTTTAAAATCTCATCGCTTAACTTTGTATTAGGAGTTATCTGTAACTCAGGAATAGAACTTGCAAGAATATATCCATTTAAATCCACTATACAGGCTTTGGTATGTTTTGGCTCTGGAAAGCTTGTTCTCAAAAGTCCTGAAAGTGTAGCAAGGCTTAATTTAGCCATAAGTATTCCGTTCGATATTCCTTTATTATATGGATTTACTATGTTAACCGCTATTGTTATGGCAGGATATTTACCTTCATATCTTTCAAAATTACCTATAAACTCACCTTCCTTTATCGTTTTTTGATAAACTTGAGTATTTAAAAAATCTCTTGTTCCAGGATTTTCTTTTTCTCTGGTAACCCTTATTATCTCCTGACCAAGTGAATCTATCAAAGACATCTCAAGAATGGATGAATGGATTTCCATGGTGTTATTAAGAAGCGTATTTATTTTTTCAACATTCATTGATAAAACACTTTCGGAATTGGAAAGATCATAAAGAATATTTCTAAAAGAAATTACATAATTTCTTACAGTATCAGCAAAAGCAATAGCAAGAGCTTCCTGATCTCGTATAATAGATTTATTTAATGTTATCTGCGTTAGGCTTACTATATAGTAGCTAACTATACCAAGAGGGAGAAGTGAAACAACAAGGAATATAAATAAAAGTTTATAAAATAACCTGCCTCTTTTCTTTCTTTTCATAAGATAATTGTAAAAAAATTATGTTAAAAAAATGTTTACAATTTTTAAAATTATTTACCACATCCACCATTAGAATTTAAATTCTGGATCTCTACATTCTTGTAGTCATCAAATTCTTTAAGTTGAGATATACCAGAAAACATTATATTCCCATTTAAAATGAATGTTGGAGAAACATTTATTCCTAAGGAATTTGTATACTCTATATCCTTTAAAAACTCATTCTTACCTTCTTCAAACTTATTTTCAATATCATTTGGTTCTATCCCAACAGCTTTTGCTGCATTTTGCCACTCACCAGAGCTATAATTCTTATTCCTTTCCTTCAGATAAGTGTAAAATTTATCAGGATAATATTTCTTAATTATTATCTGTCTTATATTTTCTTTCCATTCTTCTTCTCCATGAAGTGAATAAAATTTTAAATTTCCATCAGCATCTTTAAAAGCATCAGCTATATAATGGATTTCAACTTTAATATCCTTTGAAATCTTTCCTTTTTCAATAGCATCAATTATTGTATTTTCTGCCATAACTCCAAAAGGACATTGAGACATAACAAAAAGCTCAAGTTTATTTTTTTCTTCTTTTCTATTAACCAAATATATTTTCGAATTTCTATCATAATAAACATAATAACTCCCAAGATCTTCAAAAACATTCTGTTGAACTGCATTACTTAAAATTTCTTTAACATCTTCCGTTTTTTCTATAAGATAAGCCGGAAGTCCTTTTATTTTTTCCTTACCAGAGGTTTCAAAGCCCGTTAAATCCTTTTTTTCAATTTCAATATTTGAAAAAAATCTACGAAATGTATTAATAATATTCTCATTTGTCCAGTTCTCAGTTTTATCATTATAAATAATCAGTAATTTTGGTCCCTTTATTGAAGCAAGTGAATCTTTATATGTATTTAGCCTTTTCTCTTTTGGTAAATACTCATTTATATCCGATATTATCTGTGAAAGTTTCTTATTTGCATCATAGTTTTTACCGTTAATAGTAATTGTAAAACCTGATATCTTTCGTTTAGAAGCTCTATCATATGAAGTTTTTAAAAGAATATTTTTATTCTCTTTATAATATTTTTCAAACTCGACAGGATCTATCTGCGCATATATTAAAGACTCCTTCCACCCATCAGGTGTCATATTAAGGGATCTTGCTACAAGATAATCATTTAATTTTGAAGGATATTTTTGAATTATAGCCTCAATTCTTACAACCTCATTTGTTTCAATATCTCCTCTTGAACTTACAAAATTATTTTCAGATTTTGATATATAGGGGTAAAGATTTAATTTTATATTCTTAAATTTTCTTTTTAAAAGATCAAAATTCAAATAAGCCTGCCAGCATTGTGTTTCAAATGGCTCACAAAAAATCTCAATACTTATATCTTTAACTTCAGACACCGTTGATTTACTCTGAGAGTTAAGATTTAAAACAAATAATCCTGTCAATATAATTATAAACATCTTTTTCATAAAACACTCCTTATTATATTTTTATTTTCCCTTTCTTGAAAGAAGCTGTTTTATTCTTACAACAAGCTCCTGAATATCAAAAGGTTTTGTTATATACTCATCAGCTCCAAGCGTAAAACCTTGAGTTTTTTCATCAGATGAAAGGAATCTTCCACTCATCATTATTATTATTATATCCTTAAGACTCTTTTTTATCTCCTGACAAAGCTGAAAACCAATCGAATCAGGAAGCTGAATATCCATTATAACTACATCAGGTTGATTTTTCTTAGCCACTTCAAGTCCCTCTTTAGCGTTTTTAGCTTCGTAACATTCAAAACCAAAAAGTTCAAGATTTTCACAAAGACTTTCCCTTAAATTAGCATCATCATCAACAATTAAAATCTTACTCATTACACCTCCTCTATGGAATAAACTTATACCCTACACAGGAAACTGTATGAATGTATTTTGCAGCTTTTCCGAGTTTTGCTCTTAACCTTCTTATATGAACATCAATAGTTCTTGGGGAACCAAAATAATTGAAACCCCATATTCTTTCAAGAAGATATGGTCTTGAAAGAACCCTGTTTGGTGAACTTAAAAAAACATAAAGAAGATCAAATTCTTTTGCTGTAACCTTTATTTCTTTACCTGCCACCTTAACCGTATAACTTGCCATATCAAGTTCTATCTCATTAACCTTTATAACCTCCTGTGGCTCTTCCGGTAAAACCCTTCTTATAACAGCTTTAACCCTGGCTACACTTTCATGTAAATCCTGATCATAACTTAAACACTCATCTGCTCCAAGCTGGAAAAAAGCAAGTTTATATGTTATAGAAGACACTGTATCTTTGCCCTTTGGAGCAGAACCAAAGGAAAGGATAAGATCATTTGCTAAGTCTTTTGGTATTGGATTTAAAACCTCAGTTGGAGAATTAACCATAGCAACAACAGGGATATTTTTAAACTGCGAGTTTCTTATACTCTTTAAAAAATGAAGTCCCGTAGTATCATTAATCTCCTGCGAAATCATTAAAAGATCTATTTTTCTATCTTCAATTATCCCCATTGCTTCTCTTGCTTTTGTTATAGTTATAACATTATATCCCTGCCTTTTAAGCATCTCTATAAGAAGTGAAGATTTAACAAAATCCTTTGCTACAAAAAGAATATTTATCTTTATCATTTATAACTCCTTATTCTTCCTCTGGCTGTTCAACCTCAATTTTAAGTCCTCTCATTCCAATAACACTGATAAAGAAGTTATATATAAATACAAGGAAGGAAATATATGCAAGAGTTATAATAAAAATAGTAAAAGTATAAATAAATGCAGCTATAATTTTTGCTTTGAATGGTTCACCCAGCCATATAGGACTTGGAACAATAAATATAGCAATTATAGCCATAATCAAAGAAAGCACAAACACAGCAATTGTAAAACCTGAAAAGATTATTGATGATATTTCAAGTTTTTTTATTTCAAGTTTCATATTCCACCTCCACTTTACTATTATATATTATTTTATCAAAACAATATCAGTTTTTTGTAAAATAATCGGTATGGAAATAATAAAGAAACTTTTAAAAGAAAGAATTCTTATTTTTGATGGGGCAATGGGTAGTGAGATAAATAGAAGAATTAAAAAAAATGATGAACTACCAAATGATTTTCTTAATATTTCAAATCCACAGTTAATCGAAGAAATACATCACGAATACATAAAAGCTGGTTGCGATTTTATAGAAACAAACACATTTAATTCAAATCCAATATCATTATATCATTACAATAAAGAAAATTTTGTTTATGAACTAAATAAAAGAGCAGTTGAAATAGCAAAACAGGCTATAAAAAAATCGGGGAGAAATATTTTTATAGCTGGATCTATAGGACCTTTAGATATATCACTATCCTTAGGTTCAAAATATAGTTTTGATGAAGTCAAAAATGCCTACATAAAGCAAATAGAAGTTTTACTGGAAGAAGGTATTGATATTCTAATATTTGAAACCTCTCATGATATAATAAATACAAAAGCTGGAATAATTGGTGTTATTGAGGTTTTAAAAAGATACGACAATCTACCTGTAATTGTTTCTTTTACTGTAAATAATAACGGAGTTATATTGAGTGGCAATGATATCAATTCAATATATTCAAACCTTTCCTATTTTGATCTTATGTCAGTCGGATTAAACTGTTCATATGGACCTGATAAACTTGAAATCCCATTAAAAAACCTTGCCACCATATCACATTTCCCAGCATTTTTTATGCCAAATGCTGGACTTCCTGATGAAAATGGTAAATACAATCTTTCAGCTGAAGAATTTGCTTTAAAAATGGAAGAATATGCAAAAAATGGATATATAAATATAGCCGGTGGATGTTGTGGAACAAATCCAGAGTATATAAAAGAATTATCTAAAAGACTTAAAAATATAAAACCAAGAGAACTGAACAGAGAAAAAAAATTTGCTCTTTCACATAAAATTGCTATATTTGAAGATGAAATTGAAAAACCATATTTAGCAGGAGAAAGATTAAACACTCTGGGAAGTAAAAAATTTAAAGAGCTTGTAGAAAACGAAAAAATAGATGATATTATATCACTTGCTAAAAATCAGATTGAAAAAGGGGCACACCTTCTTGATATATCATTTATAAACAGCGAGCGAAATGAAATTGAAGATATTAAAAAATTCCTTCCACCAGTATCAAAAAATATAAAAGTTCCAATTATGATAGACTCAACAAACATTGACGTATTTTATGAAGCAGCAAAAATAACTGGATCAAAAATAATTCTCAACTCTGTCAATTTTGAAAATGGTGAAGAAAAGGTTTTAAAAGCAATTGAACTTGCAAAGAAATATGGGTCCATAATAGTATGTGGACTTATTGACGAGAAAAAAGAAATTCCATTTAGATTTGAAAGAAAAATGGAAATAGCAGAAAGGGCATTTAATTTTTTTTCAAAACATATTGATATGAATTATGTAGTATTTGACCCACTTGTCTTTCCAATTGCAACTGTAAACTATAATCTGTCAGCATATGATACGCTCAAAGCAATAAAAACAATAAAAAAAACATACAATGTAAGAACAATACTCGGTATAAGTAATGTTTCATATGGACTTAATCCAAAGGCAAGAAAATACCTCAACTCAGTATTTTTGTATCTTGCTATAAAAAATGGGCTTGATATAGCAATAGTTAATATAACTGAAAAAATTCCATTTGCTTTAATTGATGATAAAATAAAGGAACTATGTTTTTCAATAATAAACGGAACCACCCAGGATATTAAAGAACTTGTTCATCTAACCCAGGATACAGAAAAAACAAAAAAAACAGATAAAACTATACATAGCAATGAAAATAAACTAAAAAAAGCAATAATAGAAGGAAGAGGAGAAGTTGATAAGATTTTAAGTGAACTTATAAAAAAATATACAGCATCAGATATAATAAATCTTTTTATAATTCCATCAATGAATGAGGTTGGAGAAAAATTTGCAAAAGGCGAATACATAGTAACAGAAGTTCTCTCCTCAGCCTCAGCTGCTCAAAAATCCATAGATTTTATAAAACCATATCTTAAAAAGGAAAATTTTAAAGAAAGAAAGCTTTTAATTGCCACTGTAAAAGGTGATGTTCATGATATAGGAAAAAATTTAGTTTCAATAATATTTGAATCAAATGGATATGATGTAATTGATCTTGGGACAAAAGTTGAGCCTGAAATTATCGTAGAAAAAGCTTTTGAAATAAAACCTGATATAATCGGGCTTTCAGCACTTTTATCAAGATCCACCGAGTATATGATTGAAACAGTAATTATGCTGAATAAAAAAAATTTAAAAATACCTGTTCTTTTTGGAGGTGCAACTGTTAGTGAAAGATTTGTAAATACAAAGATAAAACCGATATATGAAAATGCATTTTATGCAAAAGATGCAGTGGAAGGATTGATGATAGCTGAAAGAATACTGAGATGAACTTAAAACCAGATTATATTCCAAAACCAAAAACGCTTGAAAGAAAAATATTTATTGATTTTAATTTAGATATACTTTTCAAAAACCTGAATCTTGATATGCTTTTTTTAAGGTTTTTCAATCTAAAAAAATCTGAGACAGAAAAAATAAAAAATACACTAACAGAACTTGAAGAACTTAAAAATGAGATAATTGAAAATAAATACATAAAGGCAAACGGTATCTATAAAATCTTTAGAATTAAAAATTATGGAGGATATATTGATATTATTGAAGATGAAAAGGTAATTGGAAATATAGAGTTTAAAAAAACTCAAAAAAGCTTTTCAATCTCAGATTTTCTAAATGATGATGATTTTGTTGCACTTGCATCTACTTCCATATTTTTCAATGAAGAGGTTAAAAACAAGATGCTTGAAAAAAGAGATTTTAAGAAACTTTATATTATTAACTCCATTTCCATAATGTTAGCTGAAAGTTTTATTGAGCTTCTTCATTATTTTGTAATAAGAAACTTTAAAAATGAAGATGAAAATAACTTTTCAAAATTTGTTGAATATATTAAAACAACAAAAAGATTCTCGCCAGGATACCCTTCAATTGATATAAAGTTCAACCAGACTATCCATAATCTTTTAAAAGCAAGCGAGATAGGCAGTAGAATAACTGAAAGCTATATGATAGAACCTGAATCTTCCGTTCAGGCAATAATACTCCACAATCCAAAGGCGTTTTATATATAGTTATTCAGTGTGAATCTTATCTTTCCATATTGGTATATAGATAGTTGAAGCTTACAAAACCTGAGATACAAATAGCAGATGTATACACTTTTTAGACGATCGTTCAAATTTGTATACACCAATACTATGTATATGTAAAGGATAAAAATAGAAGTTTAGGACAGATTATTTATAAATTTAGAGCTAAAATTATGAGTTTTTATAGTATAAAGCTGATTTTCATCAATTCCACTCTGTAATACGATCATTCTTTAAAGTGGAGTTAAAATGAAGTGGTTTAGCAATCTAGTGATTCAGTGATTTAGTGATCCAAAAAGGTGATAATCTAGGGGTAAAAAGATAAATTGATATTTAAAAAGTAATAAAGAACAATAACTGGACAACTAAAAAACTAAACAACTACCTCCAGTATTTTAACAATTTAACAAGGAAGTTTATTCTAAAAAAATTTTCCACTTCTTCTGTCAAAATTTTTGCTGTGGATAAATCTTCAGCACAGACAACAAGTCCGTGGTTTTCCATAATAACACAATTTGTATCATCCATCATATCAGCAACTTTTTTTGCAAGCTCAACTGTTCCAGGTTTTTCAAACGAACAGAATTTTATGTTTTTTACAATCAATTTAAATTCAACTGTTAAGTTATAATCGGGCTCAATCTTTGATATAGAGTAGGCGACTGTATAAGGTGGATGAGTATGAATAATAGCATTTGCATCTTTTCTTTTTTTGTATATTTCAAGATGAAGCATATACTCAGATGATGGTTTTACAGAATTAAGCATATTTCCCTTAAAATCAATTTCTGAGATATTATTTATATTCAAATCTTCTTTATCAACCATCGATGGAGTTATTAAAATTCTATCCTTTAACTTTATGCTTGTATTTCCACTTGCACCAGGCAAAATACCAAGAGCTTTTAATCTTTTTGAAACCAAGATTATTTCTTTCTTTGCTTTTACTTTTGAAAAACCATCCATATCATCTCCTCCATTAGCTATTATTCAATTCGCTTAGTTTTAGATTCTGGTAAAAAATTTTCTTACTCCCTCAACTCCCCAACACCTAGCACCCAGAACCCAATCCCCAGATCCCAATCCTGAATACCCAGGACCTAAAAATATCTATTTTCATCGTAATATACTTTCCATAACTTTTTCCACAGAGTATGCTTTGTTGAAAGTAAAAAAGTGTAAACCATCAACACCGTTTTTTAAAAGATCATTAACCTGGTTTATCGTAAAATCAATAGAGTATTTTAAAAACTCTTTTTTATCTAAATCTTTATCAATAATTTTTTTAAGTTCCACTGGGATTTTTATTTTTCCAGTTTTTTTAATTATATTTGAAAACATTTCTTTTGAAGTTATTGTTATTATTCCTGGAATAAGAAAAATATTACACTCTTTTTTAAGTTTATCACGAAAATTTAAAAAAACATCATTTGAAAAAAATATCTGGGTTATTGCAACGCTTGCACCAAGCTCTTTCTTCATTTTAAGATAATAAATCTCTTTATTTAAATTTCCAGTCTCTGGATGAGCTGCCACAAGAATGCAGAACTTTTTATGATCAATTTCTTTTATAAGATCAGTTGCATGTCTATAATAAGCTGAGTAGTTTACAAAATTTCTTTTATCACCTCTAAGTGCAAGTATATTTTCAATTCTAATATCTTCTATTTCTGCAATCATATTTTTTATCTCAATTTGTGTGTTATTTATACAGGTTAAATGAATAACTGGATTTAAACAAAGCTTTTCTTTAAAAAATTTTGCAAGAGCAAGATGTTTGGTTTTTGCAAATACCCTTGAGTCTGTTACTGATATAAAATCAGGTTTAAATCTCTTCAATTTTTCAACTGTTTCAATTAAAAGAGTGAAAGATTTTTCATCTGAAGGTGGAAAAAACTCAAATGAGAGTGTTTTCTCAAGTTTAAGTATTTCATCTACTCTCATTTAATAAAACCAATCCTTGAAGGTGGCCAGTAGATAAAAAGAGGTGTTCCTTTTACCTCTATATCAGGAACAGGACCCCAGTATCTTGAGTCACAGGATCTATCTCTATTATCTCCAAGAACAAAATACGAATTTTGAGGAACTATAACAGGACCAAAATTATCTCTAACATATTCACCAAAATACTTTCCGCTTTCTCTTTTCTCCCATATCTCCTGGATTATCTTCTGATCTATTTTTTCATTAAATCCTGGCACTCTTCTTCCATCCAGATACTGTGCATATGGTTCATCTCCAAATGGTTCATCATTTACATATGGAATTCCATTTTTAAGCTCAACCTTATCTCCGCCAATACCTATAACCCTTTTAACAAAATCTTTTCCATATTGCCTTCCACCACAATGAAACTCATCAGGATCGTTAGTCGGAAATCTAAAAACAACAATATCTCCTCTTTTTACTTCTTTAAGTCTAAATACTTTTTTATCAGTAAATGGTATTCTTATTCCATATACAAGTTTATTTACAAAAAGATGATCCCCTTCAAGAAGAGTCATCCTCATTGAACCACTTGGAATTTTAAAAGCTTGCAAAAAACAGTACATCACAATTGAAGCAAGAACAAAAGCTGTAAAAAATGTATCCCCCCATTCTCTATCAGTTTTTATAAACTTAGGAAGTTTTGTTTTTTCATCAATATTCTTATCAGGTCTGAAAAAAGGAGTATCTGGATAAAACCATCCGATGACTGAAAACAAAAGAGCAAAAAGAAACTGTTTTAAAGTTATAAAGGATGCTGTAACTATCTCTCCCATCCTATTATCAATTATAACCATAACAAGAAACCCAACTATAAAACCTGCCATTGCAAGAAAAACTTTATGCCATAAAATACAGAATCTAAAATCATCAAATTTATTTTTCTTCTTAAAATAATTTGTTAAAAAAAGATAAACACCTGAAATAATACCAACAACAAAAAGCTTTCCTTCCATAAAAACTCCTTCAAATTATATGATACAAAATTATTAATTTGTAAGTGGTTAAGTTACCAATACCTATAAATTGATTGTTTCACTGAAAAAAATAAATATTGAGAAGATAATTAAATGTTATGTTGCCTGATGTAAATGGTTTATTAAGTGGTTTTACTTTGTAATTTATAAAATCTTTATTATTCTCATTTAAAAACTTCTTATAATCTTCAAGCTTTTTTAAAGCATCATTTTCATCAACAGCAAGCTTAGAAACAAAACCTATTTCCTTACCTATATAAAGCATAGAAAAAGAACTATCTTTTTTCACTATCTTTACCACATTTTCAAGAAGTTCAAAATCTATATCTTCTCCTTTTTTAAGAAGCCTTAATCTTATTTCTTTTTCCTGAAAATCATTCACCTCTGCAAGATAATAAATTATGAATGTTGGTCTTAAAATATCTGTTTTAACAATATATCTTCCAATAACTTTCATATTATTTTCTTCAAGCTTTGATATTACCTCATTCATAAGTTTAATTATTTCTTTGTCATCCTTAGCATTATAATTTAACTCATCTCCAATAAATCTTCTTACTCCCATACCATTATGAGCAAAATAAGTTATAATCACCATCTCACCTTCTTTTTTTATTTCTGATATATTAAACCCGTTATCTTTTAACAATTTTGTATACATATCAACAAACTCTTTGTATTCACTTTCATTTTTTACATATCCAAAAATAACTTTTTTACTTGCATTGGCTATTAAATGGGTTTTTGTTATCACAGCTACCTTTAATGATGATTCAACTTTTGCCTGAGAAGCTTTTATCTCTGGAAGTTTAATATCATTTTTAATGAGATTAAAATTTTCAATCTCAAAAGAATTAAGATTTATTAAAGATAAAAATAAGATTCCTATTATTCTCATAAAGCCTCCAGAATATATTATACATAAGATGAATACATTTAATCTACTAATGAAAACCGATAACTACTGATTAAAACAGATGCTGTGCCCAAAATAAAAAAAATCTGACGTTATGGGTTAGGAATTTGAGAATTAAGGTGGATTAGGGGATAGGGTTAACCGCCGAGTTTTTTTGTTAACTCTTAAAAAAGAGAGCTTTTTACTTCTAATAACATTTTGTGTAAAATACTTCAAAAAAAATCCAAAGATATTCAAAAATTTTACTTTATTATCCTATTATTTTAGGAACAGATTTTCTAAATCTCTTTATTAATGAAGAGATTTTTATAACAGATTTCTTTATAATTTTTATCTCTTTTAAAAGGTCTTTACTTTTTGATATTCCTTCTTTTATCATACCGGCATATCCACTTATAACAGCAAGAATGTTATTTATACCTTGTGCAAAATATAAAGCAAATTTTTCAATATTCTGTCTTGTTTTTAAAATTATATTCTACCTTTCAGGTTTTCTCAACTCCATTATATTTCTTGAAATTCCAGGTAAAAAGTTTATTTTAAGGTTTTTTACTGGGTTTAAAACATACTTTTTTCCATTTATAAACCTCTCTTCTGTTGTTATTAAAGTTTTTCCTTTCTTAAACAATTTCTTCTTCCTTGCTTATTCTAAGGGCTTCATCTTTACCGAATAGATCAATATCTTTTTTCAACTCTAATTCTTTCTCATTTAAATTAAAGAATTTAAAAAATGATTTGTTTGCTTTTAATTACCGTTAAAATCCTTTATAAATATCAGATCTCTGACAGTATTAATATACTTTTTAATAGCTCGTTTGTTCTTTTAAGTTCAACTTCTTTCATTTACCTTCCAGCTTATATCCATAATCTGAAACTGTTTTTCTCATCTTAGATGCTTTACTACCAAGTTTTTTTCTTAAACTTGCTATACGTGTTTCAACTGTAGGTAGATCTAAGAGCTTATTATCCCATACTATATCAAGAAGCTCCTGAGGAGAATAAACCCTGTTTTTATTCTTTGTAAGAACCTTTAAAAGATACTCTTTTCTTGTAGGTTTTACTTTTTTGCCTGATACACTTAACCTCCTTAGAATCCTCATCCAGTACAATATTACCTGTAACTATTAAATTTTTCAAAACGTATATTCTTTTTTTTTAATAATCTTTTAACCTTTGCAAGTAATAAGCGATAAAGGTTTTAAAATATAATCGTCTGTAAGTTTATCATAACCTTCAAGTATATCAAGTTCAGAGTTTTTTTGACCTGAGATAATTATAAAAGCAATATCTTTATACTTATGATTTGACCTTATCTCTTTTTTTAAGAATTCATATATCTATGCCTGGCATATCAACATTGCTTAATATTATGTCAATTTTATTTTTATACAAAACATTTAATTTAAATAAATTAATGTATTATTCCTATTTTCTTTGTTATTGTTGCTGAACCTTTCGGGCTTGAAGCTTTTATTCTAACTATATAACCACCCTTTGAAACAATACCACCAAGTTCATTTCTTCCGTTCCATTCAATATAATTCGAACCCATCTGAGCACCTTTCTGGCCTCTTGAAAACTTAAACTCTTTAACAAGATAACCAAGTAAATCATATATACTTATTGTAACCTCAGCATCATCATTTAATATATATGCAATTGTAACCTTGCCCTCCTTGCCACCTTTTCTCAAATCGACAGGATTGGGGTATGCATCAACTTTTTGAATTATTTCTTTACCTATACTTGTTGCAGCGGGTCTTGAGACTTCAGACCAGTCTGAATGAAGTCCTGCAAAGTTCCATGCTCTTACTCTATATGTATAGTAATTACCCTGTGGTCTTGGTCTTTCTCCAGGAACAACCTTTGGATCTCCAACTGTATATATGTTGTTTATACCACCACCATACTTATACCCTGGAATTGCTGCTATGGTTTTCCAGATAGGGCTTGTATTTACTCTTTCCTGTATCTCATAAGCCATAATATTTGAATCATTATCAGTTGAAGCTTCCCATTTAAGCGTATAGCTTGGACCTGCTGCTTCACCAAGTGGTAGCTGAGGTTGTGGAGCACCAGGTTGAGTTGGTTTTGTTGTATCAATTCTGAATATCAAAACAGGTGTTCCATTTTCATTAGGCAGATATTCACCAGTTCTTGAGAGTGCTCTTACAGAAACAATATACGCCCTATCACTTACAAACTCGCCCCACGGTGTATGCATTGATGGATATGATCCCTGGATTCCTCTTTCAATTATTCTGAATGTTTTATTATCTATCTTTGAAACAAGCATTATCTCACTTCCAACATAAACCACACCCTCCTGAGCAAAGTTTGATGCATCTTTGACAGTGAAGCTTGATGAATCAAGTGTTATTCTAGAAGTAAGAACTGTTATATTACCTGGTGAAAGCGATATATTTGAAATAGCTCCAAAAAGTTCATTCCCACTTACAGGCTCCCAGACTCTCTTTATACTGGTAACATCTTTATAATTTTCACCCAGCGTTATTTCATATCTTAAAACATCAGCTGTGGCTGGTTGCCACCTTGCTTTTATTTCATTTGGCTTTGATGTCCAGGCAGTTGGAACTGCTCCTATTTGTGGAACTGAATAGTAAAGTTTTTGGTTTTGATATCTATCACCAATAAAATAGAGTGGTTCTCCCCAGCCATTATCCACTATCTTATCCGGTATATAATCAAGGTTTGTTTCAAAATCTATTATTCTGTCGCCGTCTATATCAAATGATGGGAATGGTGAGTTATTCAATGAAATATTTATACACTTACCAGTATTAAAGAAATCAAAGTTATCAGGTATTACATCACCGTTTATATCAATAAGAGGCTCATGAGCTTTACATGCTGTTTTCGTTGAACCATAAATCCATCTTGTTTCATCTGCAACTGGATAACCGTCACTCCCAATAATAACATTACCACTTGAATCTACCTTGGCATAAGCAGGATAACCATTATCTGCTATAATTATGGGTTGATAAACTGGCGTAAGCCTTATATTTCCTGAAACTATGGTAAGTTTGTTTGTTTCCATTGGATATTTATTTGTAGCACTCTGACCTGCTGCAAGTGGAAGCCCATTAGGTCCTTTTATATCTGAAAAATTCTTTAACCTTATTCCAGCTTTATGACCTATTATTGAATTATTCAAAAGATCTCTTTCTCCTGTGTCAATGAGTATATGAACTATTGTTGTGTTGGTAGTAACTGTAATGTATGGCAGTTCCCCTTCTTTAATATTTACGCTTATTCCATCTTTAAATGTCTGGGTTGTGCTCCAGGTGGTATACCCAAGTCTGTAATCAAAAAGGGGTGAAAATGCTCCATCATCATCCATATCCTTCCATATACTTACACCAGCAAAATCCCCATCACCAATCCCGTTCTCATAAAGCTCAACTGTACCAGTTTGATAAAGATTGAACTGTCCTATTCTTACAAAATCCTGATTTGTTTTAATCTTAAGAGTCATAATCGGAAGATCACGTTTATTCACCTCTGCTGAAAGTGGAGAAACATCAATGTAACTTACATCAAGATAAACCGGTCTTATTGGTATCAAACTTGAAGAGAATGGAAACGCTCCAACTCTTGTTCCTTCAGGATTAAACTTGGATATATTAATAAATATTTTGTCATTTACACTATGCGGATAATTAACATTTATCCATGAGCTATCATTTACAAGAACACCTACCTTATTTGCAGGTATTGCTGTTTCACCTATATCATATGCAATAAAGAATGTCTGTGGTAGTGGAGAGAGAATCTGAATTTCAGAGAGATAAACCTCTGTTTGAAGCTCTAAGAGATTTTCTTGATCATAAAGATCAACCTTAAGAACCTTTGAGTTAACCGGATGGTTTATAACAGGTGTGTATCTATCACCAAGTTTCATTCCACGTTTCGTGATAAGTAAAGCTGGTTTATTATAAGTAACATTGTATGTTATTGATGAGAAGAAAACGAGTTCAGCATCACCAAGCATTAGATATCCTTTTGTCGGAAATCCTTCAGTTGAATCAACAACAAGTTCAAATGGTTGACTATCACTTACAACAGTATATGAAGCAAAACTTACCAGAGATTTTGTTTCCTTCTCAGAGATATTAACATCATTTATGTCAAGCATATCATTCTGGTTAGCATCTCTATAAATCTTTATAAACTTAACATCACTGTTTTTACCAAAAGGAGCAGCCGGATCATTGGATGCTCCTGTTCTTCTAAGCCTTATTGAATACCACTTAGCAAAACCAGCCTCTGTTTTCATATTAAATCTTAAAACAGGAACATCCCTTTGAGCTTGACCAACCCCACCACCAACAACAACCTCATCAGCTATATCATAGAAACCCATCAAAACATCAGATGGAACCTCACTAATCGACATAGCATAGGTTTGCACAGGAAAAGTTGTCAATACTATATCATTTGGTATTGAAACAGTAAAGTATGAGGTATCTGGAATCAAAAGTCCAACAGTAGAACCAAGCACAGCAAACTGTGATATATCAAATGCTATAAAAGCACAGGTTGTTTCTGTTGTTATAACTATCGGATTTTTAAGAACAATTGCTGACTGGTTATCAGTAAATATCTCATTACCATACGAAGCAAGATGTAAGTAAGTTCCTTTTTCATCCTTTGCCGTATCAGATGAATCAAATATACAGTTATTATTTGAATCAGCAAAAAACTTTATGAGGTTTATATCACTATCATTTGCTGTCCCAATTTTTATCATCCTTATAGCTTCGAGCTTTGCTGAGGTTTTATTAACCTTCATCTTAAGTGTGAGAACTCCGACATCTTTATTGTTTTGGATTGTAAATGCAGGAGAAATATCCTCAGGAATAACTGTAATAGTATTTATTTCAGGAAGAATAACATGGGCACCTGATGTTATTGTTCCTTGTGGAAAGTAAGCTTGATGTCCTGCATATGAAGGACCAAATATAAACTGATCCTGGGTTTTAATATCAGCTCCTGTTATATCATTTGGAGGATCAAGTAATGGATGAGAAAACTTAGATTTTGGACTTATGTCAAAAGTAACAAAAGCTATTGTTGGGGTCTGACTTAGAATCACATAGTTCTGTTCAGCCCCCAGCCTCGGATCTTTAACATAAATAGTTGCTCTGCCCATGGGATCTACTTCACCAAACCTTCCACTTCCAATTAGATAATCACTCAAGTTTAAACCAGTTACAGGATCCCTATCAAAACTACCATTACCATTATCCAGCCATATTTTAATTCTTGAAATATCCTCATCGTAACTATTAAGTGCTGTAAGCATGGTTCTTGTAAGTTTAACTGCTTCCCATCTAACACCAATGCCTGAGGATGTAAGTGTTAGCTGTAAAACAGGCCAATTCAATGTTCCCTGCATCACAGATGGAGTTAAATTACTTCCAGCACTATGATTTACAATAGGTGAACCAAACTGACCCCTATCTACAAAAAGAAGTGCATTTGATGTAATACTACTGTACCTTATTATCTCATTGTCAACAACAAGATATCCGTTTTCTGGAAGTCCAGATGTAGTGTTAACTGTCCAGGCAGCATCCTGAGGCCCAGGTGTTGTTATATCCTGAGTTAAAACAATAGCATTAACAACCGCACCATCTGTTGAAACCCTAACAGGTGTAGCCACAACAGTTACAGTTGATGGTGCTGCAATAATTTCTCTTAAAATAGATTCATATGGTAATGTTGATGATGAGATATCAACATAATTTGGTAGAGATATTGAATTTCTTACAGGGTCATCATACAATATACTATTTTGCGGGAATGATTCAGGTTTTATATATGCACCAAGATATCTTGGATTACCATACTGATCAAATGGTAAAGCTGTATCTTTTATATCATAAGTAATAAAGTATCTTTGTGAGATATTCTTAGTTTGAGCTTCATAATCAGTCATTACTCTAACAGGGGTTGAAAAATCAACTCTTGCAACAAGTGGCCCATAAATTGTATTACCAAATGTACCACTTCCAATAAATACATCCTTTGTTGTATCTAAAAAGCCATTATTATCCTGATCATACCATAGCTTAACAACTTCTACATCACCGGTAGCAGTTCCATCTTTTACAACCGTACCTGTTGCATAAACCATCATCCATCTCCATTCTGCATCAGCTATGTCTGTTTTTAACTCAAGTGTCAAAATAGGTTGATTGACTGCCCTTTGTTGTAAAGTAGAACCAAGTGTAGTTTGTGTAGAAATTATTATTACTCTATCAGCATACTCTTTTACTCTTGAGATAAGTGAAACAGATTTTCCAGGTGGAATAACACCAATATTATAAGATGACATAATCTTAGGAGGTTCAATATAAAAATACTCAGTTGTTCTTACAGCAATACCAAGATTGGCATAATCACTAACATATGCCAAAGGTGAAATATCAAATGTTATAAAGTAATCCTTCTCTTGAGGATATATAACCTGTCCATCTGGATTTTGTTCATCACCGATAAGTGGTATTATTGCTTGACCACTTATAACAGTTCCACTTGACCAGTCTCTTGCTAAAGTTCCTTCAGCACCTCTTACTACATCAATAAATGAGTTGTTTATAAAATCAACACTTGAGTAATAAATAACCTCTTTAAGCGCTGGATCTGGTTGATCATCGTTTATTACAAGTCTACCAGGTACTGGTGCAAAAGGGCTGTCAACAGGGAAGTATACTGATATATCTGAAACTTTTATGACAGTATCTGTTGAAGATATTGGTTCAAAAAGAGAGGAGGCAGGGAAAACTCTTTTCTGGATTGATGGTAATGTAACATCCCTATCTTTGGTCTCATCAAAAAGCCCATCTTTATCTTCATCATACCACACTTTAATTGATGTAACATCATCGTATTTATTATAAACTGGAGTTCCTCCATTTTCAGTTGAGGTAATCCATCTATCAAGTTTTATACCTTTCCATAATGCTGAACCTTTAGGTCCTTGAATCTTCATTGTCAATCTCACTATTGGTTTGTTTTTATCATTCTGGGTTAAGAATGATGGTTTTGAAAAATCATTTGGAGCTGATTTATTAACATCCTCAAGCCTCACAATATCACCTGTTGCAAAAACTGGTATCGTTGATGAAACGATCGGAGCAAATGATGCGACCTTTTCGCTGACCACCCCATCAGGATCAATTCTTGCCCCATGAAAAGTATTTGGTATTGCAGCTTCATCAAATTCATAAACTATGAAGAATGTTCTTGTTGAGGTATCAACAAACCCATCAATAGATGGATATTGAATTGGTAAAACCCACAATCCTGGATCATAGGGATTTATCTTTGGTGGATTAAGCGGATCTGTTATCTCTTTATCAACTGCAAACTGAAATTCACCATCACCAAGTGAAGGATCTCCACCAACAGAATCCAAAAATACCCTCATTGATTTTATATCAATAGGATTACCATCACCAGTCTTAACAACTTTAAATGATCTTATATAACCATAAAATTCATCAGTCCAAGCTTTTATCTTTAACATACCAACCCTTGACTGACCCTGCTCAACATAGTTGTATCTCCCAAGATTCTGGCCTTCTGGCTGCCACCAGGCTGCAATATCTTCACCTTCAATTTTTATCTCACTAGGTGCTCTTGAAACTGGAGAGGTTGCGGTATAAATCGGGAAGTTATTATAAGCAACACCGCTGTTTGTTGAGATAGTTATAAATGTTGGGTTTTCTATCATCAAACCAAAATTTGTTGGCACAACAGCTGTAGTTGAAATTCTGACAGCAATAAAGTAATTCTTTGGAATGTTTGTAATAACAGTTGCTGTTGAATTTTTAACATCAAGTTCTTCAAATTTCCATCCTCCAATACCACTATCCCAAACGCCAGTTGATATTAGAATATCTTTTGGCAAACCACCAAGAACCTCCTCTCCATCAAATATACCTATCTGACCTTCAGATGGATTATCCCAGTATAGACCAACTTCAACAACATTTGATGGTGGAAGTGTACCTGTGGATTTAACAACAACTGACTTTAAAATAGCATCCTGAGTTCCTATTGGTTTTGTTTGCATAGTAAGTCTAAGCATCGCTACTGGAGCAGGTGAACCATTCACAAGACCATCGCCTTGATATAAGCTTGTTCTATAAAGCCCCATTGACACCTTAAGTGGTGGTAGTGGATCTTCAGGAGCCATATCAGTAGGTGTTACAAGAACACCACTTATTGGTATATCACCATCTGATTTAACTGGCTTTCCTCTTGCTTCATCATTTGTATGACCGTATATATCTGGAATAAAGTAATCAGAAACAGTTATATTGAGTGTTTCAATATAGCTATCAACCACCCTAAATACTCGTTCACCTCTATCTTCTTCAGTAAATGTATAATAAGTTGCATTTGTTACAAGATCCCTGAAATCAGCTCCTCCAATTGAATTATTTGTTGATATTATCGTTCCAGTATAATACTGACCGTTTATTGGATCACCTGTTGCAATATTACCAAATTTATCCCTTGCTCTTATCGTAACATAACCATTTTGTAAAACACCAAGGGGATTTGCTAATGTATATGGGTGATGGAGCGTTATATAATCAGCTTTGTTTGGTGTTATATAATGATACTGTGTTACTGTTGGTAAAAGAACATCATCAACCTGACCACTTACATAAACAGGAACACTTCCAATTATTGTATCCCAGATGTAAAATGTAGCTTCTGACTGACCTGGTGGAATTATTGTATTTAACGGATTTACTGCAAGAAGCCTCCAATTAGGTCCTGGTGGTTCTATTGACTCATCCGGTACAACTCCACCATAAACGGTTGTTCTTGTTGAATTAACAACAAGATTTACAAGTGATGTTGTTGAGGTTATATTATCAAATCTATCCCTTATTGTAAGCGTTATATTTGTAGGTGTTGTAATTCCAAGAATATAATCAGCGTACTGAATTGTAGTTCCTGCAATAAGCCTTCTTGGTGGTGTTTCAAAATTAAGATGATGAGGCTCAGCTGGAATAACACTATATGAAGCAAGAGCCACCACCCAGTTCTTTTCATAAAGCGTATCAACTATAAGTGTATGAGTTGAGTTATATGTTGCAAGTGTATCTGTGAAAAAGAAAGTTGTTGTATCCTCACCAAGAGTCATTTTAATTACAGCAGGTCTTGATGAGATAACATTATCAATATCTGGCCACATAACTTTAAAATCTCCACCCGAAGTTGAATCAACTGTAAATGAAACTCCTTCACCTGGTGAATCCTCAAATATAAGCGGAGTTCTATTACCGAAATAATCTTCAAGAGCTAAAACAACAACACTTGAGGTAGTTCCAGCAACAATACTCTGACCAGAACCTTCTCTTATATTCATTCTATATGTATAATCAGGAACAATTTTAACACTTTGTGTAGAAATAAAATCAACTCTATCAGGCACAGTTACCGCAATTATTGGTTTTGTTGGTATTTGAACAGAATATTCAGTCGAAGCTTTTGTATCAATGTAGTAGAAGTTTATTTTATATTCATTTGTATCAATAATCGTATATGTTGTCGGATAAACAAATTGATAACCAGCTGTTTCACTTGATAATGAAAACCCAAAATAATCGTTTATAAGTGAAGATTCTCTTATATAAGTTGAGAAAGCAATTGTATATGTATAAGTTGCTACAGACGGATTGTCAAACATATCTCTTAGCTGTACCTCAAAAACCTGGTTGTAACCAACATAATCTGTTATCTTTCCAGCAACAAGTGTTCTTGGTGGGTTCACTATTGAAATTTTTGAAACCTCAAGCGGTCTTACTTCAAGATCATAAACAGCAGGCTCAAGCGAACCACTTCTTACAATTATTCTCCATTTACCAGGTCTTCCACCCTCGCCGGTATTTGATGAAACAGAAACACCAGAATATGATGCAACCCTATCATGATATCTAAACGAAACCTGAGACTGACCATTGTAAATAACTGCCTGCGGGATAAACCCAGTATTTGAAAGATTTCTAAAGCCATAATCTCCAAAGGTACCAAATGTTCCCATTACTTTACCAAGATTAGTATGTACATCCACATGTTCTGCTAAAATTGTCGGGAATACAACAAGATCACCTTCAGTTGTAACATTATCAAAATCATCCCTTCTCTCAATAGTGAAAAATCCACCAGCACCAGGCACTTCATCAATTCCAGCAATTATGTATGGAGGCGTTGATACCCACACAAGCTTTGATGGAGTTCCGCCTTTTGTTATAAGTCTTCCAGTAACATTTTGCTTTTTAGCAATATAGCTATCAAGAAGGTTTATTGTTGTTGTTCCTATCCATATTCTTGCCCAGTCATTTGCTTTTGATGAAACCTTATATGAAAGTGGAACTATAGCTCCAACAACACCATTTGAATCAGTATACCACACAGTAGATGTTCCAATATCATACCACACTCCACTACCAGTATCCTGCCACTGCAAAACGCCAGTAGATCCATAAACCTGTGCTATTTCAATATAAGCAGCAACATTAGGTGAAGAGATAATATTATCATATGCATCTATTGCCTGAGCTGTTAAAATCTGTCTTCCTGGATTTGAGAGTGAGCCCGCACTAACAAGCTCATCTTCATATGGATTTACCTTAAACGCATAAAGTTCACCAGGTAAAACATATATCTCAGGTTTTGGATCAACTTTGATCAACGGGTTTGCTATCTCCTCAGCCCCTATATAATCAGTACCGGCTTTCTTAAGTGTAAACCACTGTGGCAGATATTTTACTCCAGCATCTGATACAAAAAATGTTGTAGTCTGTGAAACAAGCGATGGTTTCTGGTTTGGATTTGGCCAATCAGTTACAATAAATGTTACTGTTCCAAGGTATATATTTGGACCGGTTGAACATATATTATCATACTGGTCATAAGCAATAAGATAAGCATCAAATGGAACCCCAGCAACTACAGTCGTTGAAGGAAGAAGATATCCTAATTTACTTGCCTGAGCAGGATATACTACAAGACTTGTACTCGCAGTAGAATAACTTACTGAAGAGGATGAGGTTGTTGATGCAATAATTGTATAGGTATTTGATGAAACTCTTGGATAAACTGAAAACATAGCATAACCATTTGAAAGTGTTTGTGATGCTGGTGGTATTATCTTTGTATCATTAAGGAAAATAAGTTTTACTTCCGGCATTGTTGCAATGGGATTGGTATCCTGTAAAGCTCCTGTTTTTTCAGTTGCTATGTTGTAATAGTTATCAATAAGATAAACCTTAACATTAAGTGGTCCTGAGTCTATTATATATGACTCAGGGATTCCAGACTTACCTGGGTTTGGATTTTGTACTTCATTAAACTTACACGGCGGTGAGGTGTTACAATAACCTTCAACAATATTCTCGCCTGGCAAGGTGATGAAAAGTTTTGTTGCAGTTGAAGCAAAAACCTTAAATGTAGATTTTGCCTGGTTATCGTGATTGAGACAGGTATTTGTTGGTGGATTTGCTGTACAAATATCATTTCCAGCCCCAGCTGACGGATAAACTTTTATAAACGTTGATGTCGATTTTCTTACAAGTGTTACAGGTATATCAACCACACCATATGACAATGTTACAGTTGCCGGGTCAATATCATATGGATCTGATGTATAAAGATAAACATCCGGACCTGTTGTTATATCCTTTGCAATATTGAAGTACCTATCAACAAGATTAACCCTTACATAAAACTGCTCACCAGCTGTTGGTGTTGAAACAACTGTTGTCTTACCACCATCTGGATACATACCACTTCCAGGAACATTAACCTCACCTGGCATAAGAAGCTGTAAACCATAAGGATCATTGTGTTTTACTGTGAACGTTGATGATTGTGGATCCGGTGCTATACCACTATCATAATAATCAACTGCAGTTAAATACTGCTGGGTTGCTATTCTGAGTTCAACTGGAATAAGGTCTGTATAACCAACTGAGGTATCTATATCAACAGTTGTAATCTCAACAGCATATGGGTCAACCGGGGTATCAACTTTAACAGTAACAGCTCTACCAGGGACTAAATTGAAGTAATCATCAACAACACCAACTCTTATATTAAACGGAACTCCAGCTTTAATTTCTTGATTAAGTGAACCGCTCTTACCTGCATACGATCCCTGCCACCAGTCTTCACCAGGCAACAGTATCAAGAGCCTTCTAGGCGTGTTTGGATTTATATTAACAACAGTTGCTGTATCAACACTTAAAACAGGTCCCCAGTCTGGTGGATCTTTCACCATCTCGGCTCTTATTGTAAGCGGTCCTGCTCTTCTTGGAATAATGGCAAATGTTGCGCTTGAGACAACAACCTGAGTTGAAGGAATAACTGTTCCAAATGGATCATCTATAACAACCCTTATCTCCTGGCTTGCACCAGGTACAAGGTTCCAGAAAGCATCTGTTATATCAACTGTAACATAAAATGTTTCTCCAGCTTTAAGCGTTGATGAAGGTGTTCCTGTTCTTCCCCTTGTAAGAGGATTATTATCCCCATCAAGTCTTGATTCACCAGGAACAAGAACCCTTAGTTTTGTTGGAGTATTTGGAATAACATTTACAATTGATGAAGTAGAACCAATAAGTGTCGGTGAACCTGTTAAATCCTGAGCAAAAAGTCTTCTTTGACCCGCTGTTCTAAATGTTACTGCTGTAACAGCAGCAGTTCCACCAACCATAGTATAATTTCCAATCACACCTGCAAACGGATCATCACTTGTTACTCTAATTGTTCTATCAGAAGCGGTGGTTACATTATACCTTATGTCTGCTGCATAGACATATGCATTAAACGAAACTCCTGCTGTTTGAGTTGAAACATTCCCATCAACACCATAAGGCGGAACTATTTTTCCAGGAACAAGCCACTGACCAGGTAATTGCCACATAAGTCTAACAGCAGTATTTGGAACAACCTTAATACCTGAGATTGTTCCTGTTGAAAGTCTGGGTTCAATTGTATCATCATCTACAACATTTATAACTAAATAATCTGTTGCAGCGGATGGGACAAATCCGTTTATTATAACCTCACCATTTGCAAGTGGAGCAGGTGATGGTATATCAGCATAAATATCATTAGCAGTAATCTTCACCTTCCTTCCATCAGGAGACTTGTTATTGAAAAGATCAACACTTCTTATCCTCACATAATATGTGGTTCCTGCAACAAGATCAGCTATTGTTCCAGTTTTACCTGATATAGTTCCTTCAACTGGAGTTTCGTAATCATCAAAATAACCCATAAGAGCAACAGGAACATTAGGACCAACAATTATTCCAGATACAGTATCCGTTGAATAATTTGTTCCAGTTGCACCTGTATCAGTAGCTCTTATACTTAAACCTGTGGTCTGGTTTCTTGTAACAGGTATAAATGCAAATGTTGTCGTTCCATTTATCAAGCTCTTCGTGTATGGATCAGGCACAAGCCCTCTTGCCTGAATATTTGGATCATTAAGAAAATCGATTCTTACAACAGGATTATTGTTAGCTGGATTAAGCCATGGAGTTGTTCCTTTAATTATATTGAAATACTGATCAACAAGATTGACCGTAACATAGCTTGTAACCCCAGCAGTTAAATTAAGCTTTGTTCCTATTTTCCCACCGCTTGTCGGGTTTTCATCATATGGTGGTTTACCTGGCTCATTAAACTCGCCTTCAGCAAGTATTTGAAGCTTAACAGGTGAACCCCACCATACTTTAACTGGATTTGGAGTTACATAGTATGTATTGGTAAGCTGTAAAGTATAGGCGAAGATATTATGTGTTGATGCAACAACAGGTGTAAGTGTAAATGTTGTTGAACCATTTACAAGTGTTTGAGTTGGTTGTTTTATATAATATTTATCAGATGGAATATCAAGCCATACCTCTATGTTGTTTGTAGAAACAATATTGTAATACTGGTCTACAGCATAAACTGTTACATCAATACTATCACCTGCTTTTATATCATCCGGAGTCCCATCTTTTCCTTTTGGCTCCACTGCAAATTTACCCTGATTTACTGTCTCGCCAGGTAAAACCGCAAGAAGTCTATCAGCATTTCTCGGTAAAACAACAACAGCTGATGATGGATTTCTTTGATTTGGATACTCACCAGCACCAGTTGCTCTCATCCTCCAGCCTGTTGAATTTGCTGAAACAAAAACCCTTGTAATTGTTGCTGTTCCATTTATAACAATATTACCATCAGGGCTTATTGTTGAGTTATTTGGATCCTCATCATCAATGTAGACTTGAGCTGATGAAGATACAACAACATTCCAGTATTTATCAGTTATCTGGAGCAGATATGTTATTGAATCTCCTGCAAGCTTTGTTCTTGGAGTTCCTTTTTTACCACTCTCTGTTCCTGGATCAGGTTGTTCTCCTGCTATATCATAATCAGCTATAATTGAAATTCTATCAGCCTGAGCAGGGTTAACTGTAGCTTGAGCAGAGCCATATATTGATGAGTTTTCCTTGTCTTCAACTCTGAGTGTTCTTATACCTGCTTTTCTTAGTCTCACCTTAAATGTCTTTATACCATAATCAGATGGAGCAAATTTGGTTTCCGGTGGAAGTCCATAGATATCATCAAGGATATAATCTGTGTCCATTATCTCAGGGCCACCAGGCACTCCATCAATATAGAATGTTACAGTGCTTTGATAAGCTGCTGCACGTGCACCTGTACCATTATCACCATCCTTTGCTTCGACAATGATATCAACATCTGTTCCTGCAATGAAATTACTCTGGGTAAATGTTACAAGGAAACTTCTTGCAGGAGCAGCAATATAGAAACGTGGACCGTTTGAAATAATAGCCTGAAGATTTCCAGCATTATCCTGAGCCCTAACCCATACATGATATGGATAACCTTTAACCCAGCAGGTATAATTCTGTCTTTCCGTATCATTGTCGCACACAAGCCCATCATAACTCCAATTACCAATTTGATCAGTGAAATTAGCATCAACCCATACAGGTCCACTACTTACAGCCACCCATGTAGAACCGTTCCAAAAATACCCTGAGTTATCCCATCCAGTGCCTTCTCCATACGTAACAGGTCCATCTGTTTGCATAAGGGGTTCGGTATCTCTGAACACACATACCTGAACTTTACCCTTTGCCCATGGTGCATATGGATATGTTCCACTTCCAGTTCCATCTATTCCTTGAGGTATATAACCAGGATCTGACGAGTTACCAAGCATAACCCTGTCATCATTATAAACAAGAGCATTTTGTGGTATTGCAACATATGATTGTGGCTCTGTGGTATCATACAAGAATCTTATGGATCCCGGAACAGTTTGAATATTCCCAACAACATCAGTTCCACTTGATCGAATTACATAATGATAACCATTTGTATAACTCAAAAGACCATTTATATATGTCCAGCTTGTCTGATAAATATTACTTACATCAAGCCAGACTTCAGTATTTGAATTAAACCCAGCACCATCAAAATATTTAGTAGTTTCTTCATTAAGAATGCTTATCTTAATTGAAGAAATTGGACTATCATCATAAACATAACCAACTACTGTTGGAACATTGTTATGAGCTGAGTTTGCTTGTGGGAATGTCGGATAAGTAACAGGTCCTTCATTATCAAATATAAATGTTCTTGTGGTATATGAAACCTCTTGATTTGTTGTTATATCCACGCTTCTTGCAGCTATATAAAACTTTTTACCGTTTTTACCATCATGGGTATTTTCCTTCCAGGCAAAGTTAAGATTTCCTGGATTTGTAAAATCATCGTTTGTATAACTCCAGTTATTTATAACTCCCTTTGGCAGGTTATTTGTTCCGGAAACAGACCACCATCCTGGATCATTTGTTATCCAGTGAGGTGTAACCGGCTGAAAGTAATATGTTGTTCCACCTGAGATATACCACATCCTGATATAAACTGAGTTGATATTTGAAGTCTGATCATAGACTGTTCCCATGATTGTTGTCATTGATGAATATCTATTATCATCAACAGGTGGATATGTTATTGAGGTTTGTGGTGGTGTTTTATCAAAAGAAAATGTTGAGCTTGTTATACTGTAATTCCCAGCTCTATCAATTACTTTAACATCGATTCTAAGACCCTGGTCCCTATCAGGCCAAATTGGCCAGTTTATATCAGATGAGCTTAATGAGAAATTAAACGGCTGGTTATTGGATGATGAACTTGATGTAATAAACCATATCTCAGGATAGTTTGGATCATCATTTGTATCCTTTGCCCATATACTTCCATTCCAATAAGCATTAAGCGGGATATCATATATTCTTATTCTCGGGAAAAGGACATTATGTTGATCCTGTGCCACGCCTTTAATTAAGTAAAGTGAATTATATCTATACCCATTTAACGGTTGCTCTATTGTTGCAGTTGGGCTTGAAACATCAAAGGTAAATCTAACGCCACTTAAAAGAACTGTTTGAGTATTTCCAGCTATATCAAATGCACGGGATTTTATCTCATAAACCCCGTTATCCTCAAGCCCTGTCGGCTGATTATTAGAAGGTGGAAGTTGATCCAGCTTAACCCAGTTTGAACCACTAACTGGATTAAGCCAGCTTTCAGAACCTACCCAGCTTGTTCCATTCCAGTAATAATTATTACCAAAAAGCTGTTGAATCCTTATCTGAGTATTTTTGAGTCCACTTGCATTTGAATTTGGATCATTAGCATATCCTGTAACTGATGAGATAAATTTATAATAACCACCATCTTGAGGGAAGTTAACATCTGAAACAGGAGGCGTTATATCGTATCTTATTATAACAGCTGACCCCACAGCTGACTCATTTCCTGCAACATCACCAGCTTTTACATAAATATTATAATTTTTGTTATCCTGTAATGATGGCGATAAAATGCTGAATTGATAATTTGGTCCTTCTCCGTTTATTACTGTATCCAGCCATTTTTCTGTAGAAGAGCTGAAGGTTGATGTTTGAGTATCATAATACAACAATGTATCTGCTTCCTGAACTGCAATTGATGCATATTTAACTGTAAATGCTTCGTATATCGGACCTGAAACTGTTGGAACAAAATTAAGATTTCCTCTTGTATCAGGCAAGCTTATTGGGTATGTAATTGAAACTGTTGGTGGTGTTGTATCATAAATAAATGTTATTGAACTTATATCAACTTCCTCATTATACGGCACAGCATTGTCCCTCGCCTTCACTCGCACCCTGTATTTATATCCATCCCTCAACGCAGGTGCGTTCATCTGCCATACACCATTAGAATAACTCCCATTAAGCGATGCATCATAGTTAAGTGGATAAAATACTTCGCTTGCAACCGTAAATGTTCCAGGTACCAAACCATCCCAGCACATACCTTGTGGCTCTACCTCACAAATCGAAACAAATATCTGTGACCGATCATTTATCCCACTTATCGTGTCTGTTACCGTTCCAACTATGTACGGCACATAATTGGTCGTCGACCTGTCAACCGGCAATGTCACCCTCGATACCGGTGGTATCTTGTCATAAGTTATCGTTATTGAATCCCTACCAACTGTAAAATTACTATCAAGCCCATTAGAGGATGGACCTACATTAGCCGGTTCCGATTTATCCTTTCCTCGCCATTGTATCACATACCGTCGCCCACTTACAAATTTGTCCTCCATAGAACTATTGTTATATGTCCAGTTAGTTGAATCACCACTGTTAGCATTTATCCATGCAAGATTACCATCTACTATATCAAATTCATTGTTAATGTAGTTATACCATTTACCACTCTCTACTTCTAATATCCTTATCTGGCTACCTCCATTTGTTAGTGTCTCAAGTCCACTTGCATTGGTATTAGGTGTATCAACCGCCTGCCCACTTATCGGATTTATCACACTATGATATGCTGTTATATTATTACCACCTACACCTGTTATTGCACCTGTCGGTTTGCCTATGTCATATGCAAATGTCCTTGTTGTGTAACTCGTTGTATAGTTACCGGCTTTGTCCCATGCCCTGAAATTTAATTCATATCCAACTCCATTTGTAAATATTATCCCTCCTCCAGGTGTCCCACTACTATACCAGTTCGCATAGTTGTTCGTTGTCCCTGCTATAAACCATGCTAATTCACTGTTAGACTCAGTATAATTAGCTTGTGCCCAACTCCAGTATTGGTTGTTATTGAGGTTCTTTACCCTTAACTCTACCCTGTCAAGCTCACCTAAGTTATTTATATCTGCTGCATTACCATTTATCCAGCTTATTGATGAGTAATGTGTTATTGCCGCTGATGGTGTTATTACTGTTATCGTTGGTAGCTGTGTGTCATATATAAAATCTACACTGTATATAGTTGATGTGTTCCTTGCTATGTCATATGCCTGCGATTTTATTCTATACTTAGTATTCGTTGTCCAGCTCGGCGTAGATGTGCCACTCAATACCCAGTTCGGCCAATTATTGGTTGTCTCCTCTAACCATACTTCACCAGTGCTGTTAAATCCACTCCCATCCCACCATAAACCAGTAGGCGGATCTTTTTGTATCGCTGTATATACACGATATATACCACTCGGAAAATTACCATTTTGTGGATCCGCTGCTGTCCCCTCTATCTCGTCCACACTGTTATACCAATAATTACCACCTGGCTTGGTTATCATTACATCCGGTGGAGTCCTGTCATAGTAGAAATAGTATGTCGTATACGGTGATAAGTTACCAGCTACATCATATGCTCGCACTTCAAGCCTATACCTTCGCCCATCTTCAAGTGGTGGCGTCGGATAACTCCATTCACTTGACCCAGCATAGTTGAAGCTTGAACTACCTACACTCCAGCCTCCTGTGTGGTACCAGTATGAACTTGTTATTACATCATATAACGCTATCTCAACCCTATCAACACCATAACTGTCACTAGCACTACCAGCCACCTCATCAAGATAATATCCAGATGATGATACATTCACCCCATAATACCTGTTGTTAACTGGTTTAGTGATTGTTATATTTGGTGGTGTTGTATCATAAATAAATGTTATCGAACTTATATCAACTTCCTCATTATACGGCACAGCATTGTCCCTCGCCTTCACTCGCACCCTGTATTTATATCCATCCCTCAACGCAGGTGCGTTCATCTGCCATACACCATTAGAATAACTCCCATTAAGCGATGCATCATAGTTAAGTGGATAAAATACTTCGCTTGCAACCGTAAATGTTCCAGGTACCAAACCATCCCAGCACATACCTTGTGGCTCTACCTCACAAATCGAAACAAATATCTGTGAAGCGCTGTCTATTCCTGCAAGATTATCATTTGCAGTTCCAGCAATTATATTGACTACATTATTGGTGGAGCCATCAATAGGCAATGTTACTCTTGAAACAGGGGGTGTTGTATCATAGATTATGTTATAGTTTGTTGCAACATTGCCCATCAAATCAAGCGGGTTCGGAGTTGGTATTGCATTATCTTGAGCTCTTGCTCTGATTCTATAAACCTTATTACCAACCAGAGCTGAACCAAGACCGGATGGATTAAACTGCCAGGTTCCTGATGAAGGTCCAAAAACTGTCCACAAGGTAGCATTACAGAATGAGTTAGTTTCATTCAATGTATTTACAAATGCACTGGCACAATCAAAATAATATGTTGTATTTCCATCAAGATAAGAAACAGAAATCTGGATATTGTTTGTTCCACTAATTCCACTTGCAGTATCTGGATTTTGATCGGTTGCTGTTCCATATATTAATGGGAAAACTGAGTATTTACCATTTGTTGCAGGTGATGAGATACTAACAACTGGTGGGAGTTTATCTATTCTAATTGTATGTGAAGATATTCCTTCCACAAAACTGAGTTGCTCGTTTCCTGCTTTATCATAAGCTTTTGCAAATAAAGTATATGTATAATTATCAGTCCAGCTTGGAAGTGCTGTTACACTCCATGAAGATTGATAAATTGTTGCACTCACATAATATGAGTCTATACTGCTTCCCCAACCATTTCCATTCCAATAAAGCCCTGTCTGGTTATTTTTTAAATAAAACCTTATCTCAGAGATCTGAGTGGCTGGCGGCTGACCAAAGTTTTCAATAACCATATCTTCTAAAATTGTTCCGCTGGTAATTGAAATATCACTTCTTACCTGAGCATTCAATACACTTGTTATTGTTGCTGTTGGAGCTGTTATATCATAGTTGAATGTATATGGACCAAAAAATGTTGAGTCATTTCCTTCGAAAAGATTATCCTTATAGGTATTATCCCTTGATTTTGCTCTTACACTATATTTAACACCATTTATCAATGCCGCGGTTGGAATTGAAATGGTATAAGACCAGCTTGAACCTATAATATAATAAGTCGCTTTGTTATTAAGCTCATTAAATGTAACAACAAAAGTTGAAAGTGTATTATCCCAATATTTATCCTGGTAAGTACCATTTAATGCTTTAAACTCAACAAATACATCATTTATTCCGCCTGCAGGAGGTGTTGTTCCAGGTGGATCTGAAGCTGAGCCAGTAAATGTGGAGATGGAATTATAGTACTGTTTCACTCCATCAGGCAATGTTATTGAAACATTTGGAACAGTTGTATCAAAGAAAACTATATTTGATGGCGGAGAATATTCCTCAACATCATAGAAATTCACTCCAACACTTGTAATTGTATATGATGAAAGTGTGATAAACTCAGGAAGACTTACTGAATACGTCCAATTCCCACCACCAGGAACAACCTGTGTAGAAATAGCAGTATTAACCCAGTTTCCATTATAATCCCAGTAATAATTATCAGTATTTCGCTGGATAAACAGTTTAACATATTTTGTATCTGAGTTTGCAGTTCCAGATATATAGCTTATCTGCTTTTGATATGCGTTGTTAGGTGGCTGAGTGATTGTTGTAAATGCAGGTGGCGGTGAGAACTTAAATCTCTTTGAATCAAAAATATTTTGAGCATTTCCAACATTATCTACAGCACTTGATTTTATTATGTAATAGCAGAGCGGTTTAAATGTTGATGTTGAAACATTATAATACCACTGTTCTGTCAAAGGATTATATCCACTTACACCAAGCCACACCTCACCTGCCTGCCATCCACTTCCATTATAATACTGACCGTTTAATCCAGGAGCGACACAATCAGGACCCTGATTTGTATCCTGCTGTATTCTTATCTGAACTGTTGAAATACCACTTACAAAATCACTTGCAGTTCCTTGAATCTGAGCAAATGGCAGATACTCACCGTTTTCAATATCAGGATATGTTATTGTTGATGTTGGAAGAATAATATCAAGTGTAAATGTTGCTTTGTTAAGTTCAAAATCAAGTGTATTTCCTGCTTTATCTTTAACCTGAGCCCTTAACTCAAATGTAGCGCTTCCTCTTCCAACAGACCAACTACCTTCCGACTGATCATTTGATGGAACAGAGGTAATAATCCAGCTGGATAAATTAGATGTTATTGTTGTTGAAACATAAACATCAGACCAGCTCAACGAATTGAAATCCCAGTATTTATCTCTTTCAATATCCCTTAAATCAACTGTTATCTCCTTAAGTCCTGATGGTATCCCACCACCAACCTCCGGGTCAGTAGCAGTACCAGAAACTTGAGTTTTTATCTTAAAGTATGTATTATGATCGTTAACAGATGCTACAGGTGTGGTATAATCAATTATAAATGTTGCAGTGGAATAATTTGTTTCAATATTAGGTCCACCAAAAACAGGCTCTGTATTATCTTTTGCATAAGATATCACCTCAAACCTGAACCCATCACCTTTATCATAACCACCATAACAGTTACCGGTATTATTCCCTCTAAATGCTGTTTCATCAATTGTTCTAACCCAGTTTGTTACACTTCCAGCATTTCTATCAATCCATTCCTGATCTGTTAAAACCCAGTCGTTATTCAAAAGATTGTAATAACATGGCTGGTTGTTTTTATCTTTTCTAATTATCTTTACATAAACCTCACCAATTCCGCTTGGATAACCTGGCTCAAGTTCTGATGCAGTTCCAGCAATATGATTTACTGGATGATTGAGATAAACAATATCCCCATTACCAGAAGCAGGATAAGTTGTAATCGAAACCGGTGCCCATCTGTCTATGGTGAAAAGATTGTATCCTGATGAAGGTGGTGGATTATCCGGTTGTGTAATATTCCCCGCTATATCTTTCGCTCTTACATATACTTTAAATCTTAAAGCCCCAGAAAGTGAGTTAAAGTAATTTGACAGGTTATTATCAGTGTAAACCCAGCTTGATGTATGGATCTCAGTTGCAACCCTCCAGTGAGTTGAAGGATTGTAAGTATCATCCCAGCCAGTTCCATTCCAGTACGCTCCATCAGCATCTCTCTGAACAAGAACCTGAACACCATCAGAAGGCAGGTATGAAATAGCCTCATTAAGAACACCGCTTATATATGGAAGCGAAGTATAAGCTTTATTGTTTGCCGGTGTTGAGATACTTATAGAGGGAGGTGTATTGTCATAGATAAACAATTTTTCAATATAATCCTCAAGGTTATTTGCTCTATCAAGCGCTCTTATTCTTACAAAATATGTAGTTCCTTCTACAAGCTCAAGTATTGGTGGCCAATTATCGCCAGTTAAGCCAGGATAAATCCAGGTAAAACTTGAATATATTGTTGCTCCAATATCTGCATCAGCAAAACCGGAAGCTGCAATTGTAGATACCACTCTCCAGTTATCACCGCTTACAAATCCACTACCATCAAATGTTCTACCGGTAATGTCAACAATCTGGATAAATATACCTTCTGGTTTTACTCCACTAACTGCCTCAGTTGATGGGAAGTTAGTCCAGTCTATTGAGATACCGGTGATAGTTGAAATATCTGAAAGCTTTCTAAAGCCAGTATTAAATGACTGTATGGTTGAAGATGGTTTGTTTACATCATATATGAAGTATCTTCTATAAGTTCCTTCAGGTGTTTGATTACCAGCAGCATCAACCGCCCAAACATCAAGTTTATACTTTTTATTTGCTACCCAGCTTATATCATTAGCTGTCCATGGATTTATATCATTAACTGCTATATAGGTTGAATCAACCACAACCCAGCTCGTGCCATCCCATTTTGGTTTAACAGCACCAGTCTCAGATAGATTTGTTACCTGAATTTTTATTGGCGGAACAATACCAGCAGGGGTATCTGCTGATTGACCGTTTATCGGGTTTAATGCTCTTTGTGGACCATAAAACGCATTTTCACCAGCCATCGGTGTTGAGATAACAATTGTTGGATAATTAAAATCAGATGTAAACTTAAATGTCTTTAAGCTTTCAATATTACCAGCTTTATCCGTTCCATAAACACCTATCCAGTATTCTTTATTGTTAATTGTAATTGAAGGTGAGTTATAACCCACAGGTGGATAAGACCAGGTTATTGTATCAGCGGAGAGAGAAAAGTTTGTCGGAAGATTTTGAATATTATTTAACACCCAGCTATTATTACCATCCCAGTAATAAACATCAGATCCATCATAATAATAAATCCTTATCTTCAAATCCCACAATCCACTTAAACCACCATAACTTGTTCCATAGATATTGTTAATCTGAGTTATATAGCCATTTGGTGTTGGTGTTGTAACATATGAAACTGGTGGTGTTCCATCAACTATAAATTGAATCTGTGTTGGTGGATTTTGTACATTTCCGCCTGGTTGGGCCTTATCATAGGCTCTTGTTTTAAGTATGTAAAGCTTATCAGAGACAAAATTATCTCCATCAAATGGATAGCGCCAGCTCGTTGTATCAAGAACAGTAAAATAGGATGATGTTTCCGCCATCACAACAAAATTACTACCGCTCCAGTAATATGTTGTTCCAGCATCCACATAACCTAAACTCATTTCTACTTTATCAATAAGCTCACCAACAAACGGTAAATTCTGATCTGAAGACGTACCTCTAAATGCATTTGGACCTGATATATCAGAAGGTTTATAAGCCACACCATCAACAGGATAGGTTATTGTTGTAGTTGGTTGTGTTATATCCCAGATAAATGTTATTGAAGAAACACCATTTGTAAAACCAGCCTGAGTATTACCAGCTCTATCAACTGCTCTTGAGTTAAGTATATAATATCTTCCTGATACAAGTGAATTCATAAGATCTGGATGAGAATAACTCCATGTATCAGTTCCATTCACTATATTAAAGCTTGAACCTAAAACACTGAACTTTCCTTCACCATGATACCACCATTTTGCTCCAAACTCATCATATATCTGCAGTTCAACTCTGTTGAGATCTGATTTATTATTTGGAGGATTTGCACCCTGCGGGTCCTGAGATAGTCCACTAATATAATTCAACTCCCTTAAAACAGCAAGATGTGTAGGTGTTGATATCTCAGAGAGAGGTGGTGTTGTGTCAAAAACAATTGTAAAATTAGGAAGATTTGATTCAGTTGCCTCAAAATTTCCTGCTTTATCCACAGGTTTTATAAATATTGTATAGTTTCTACCATCAAGCAGGCTTGAAGTTACATTTGTAGTGGTGGACCAGTAAAGTGTTTGACCTATAACATTATCATTTTTTGCCTCTATCTCACTTACTCCACTTACAAAATTTGTACCATTAAAATATTGACCTGTCTGATTATCTCTTATTCTTACATAAACTTTATCCATTCCAAATCTTATAGTCTCATCAAGATTGTCTCTATTCGGATCAATCGCAGTTCCACTTATTAAAGGAAGTGAGTTTAGATAGATATAACCCGGTGTTGTTATTGTTGCCTGCGGTTTGGTATTATCCACTATTATTGTTCTTATTGTTGGTGGGTCCTCCACCTCATTTGAAGCATTCCATCCTTTTGTAATTATCTGGTATGTTGAATTATCGACGGTAAATGCAGCATTTGCATTAACACTTATAGCCCAGTCCCCACCAACTGCATTTGTCCATGTCCAGGTGTCAGAATCAACCCATTGTTGAGAATACTCAGACCAATAATAACCATCAGTAAGCCTTTTGATATGAATCTCAACACTATTTATAGTTCTTAAATTTGTTCCAGTTCCCTGAATAGTTGTAAGGTCAACACTTCTGTAGTTTCCAAGTTCGGTTGCCGGTTTTGTTATAACAGTATCAGCCTGAGGCGTTACAACTCTAAATGTTATATCTGGCGAATTTTCTCCTGGATATGGTCTTTGATTACCCGCCTTATCTACTGCAACAGCCTGTAAATCATAATCAGCATAGTTCATCCAGTTAATATGACTTGTATCCCACCACCAACTTGCAGGCTGACCTTTTACGTCATTTACAGTTCCTGTAGAAATCCAGAATCTATCATCAGGATAAGGATTATTAGGACAATTAGTAAATCCAAGAGTTTCATGATAGCATAATTTAGGAACAGAATCAGTTCTTCTTAACGCAATTAATATTCCTGCAGTTTCTCTAAGCTCGCCTGGTAGTGTATCGGAAGCAGTTCCACCAATTCTTAAAACTGAGTCAACAATTCCTGTTGGATACGTTGCAATTGAAACTGGATTTGTCATATCACCCGTAAAATAATTTGTTGTCCATAACTCCTGTAGATTTCCAATCTTATCAATAACCCTTGACATCACATAATATGTTGTTCCATCCTCAATTGCTGTTGGTGGAAGATTGTAAGACCACGTTCCTGATGAACTACCAACAAATGTCGTTGTTGACCACACTACAGTATCACTTACAAACGAAGTTCCATCCCACCACTTATTATCTGTAAGCCTCTGTAATGCTATTCTAACACCATCTACTGCAATACCACTTTCATATATTCTCCCAGATTCAACATATCCTTTGAGATTCTCCACGCTATCATCAGCTGTTCCTGTTATAGCACTAACACCACTCAAAAACGAGTTATTTGCCGGGAATGTTACCACAGATGTTGGGGTTGTAAAATCTACTATAAATGTAAATGTTGACCACACAGTATACGATGAATTATTACCAGCATTATCCCTTGCACCTGTGATAATATCGTATTGATAACCATCTTCTTGTGATGAAGTTAATACCCCTCTTATCCAGCTACCCAATCCAGTTACTCCATAGTGATCATTTTGTGTTGCAGACCACTCACTTGTTTGAAAATTATAATAACTTCCATCACTCCTTCTAAGCTTAATTCTCACCTCTGCAAGTTCGGAAGGCTGACCACCTGCCTGTGGATCAGTTGCAGTTCCTGTAAATGTATCTGTTGCAAATCTTATTGCAAAATTATCTGGATATGTTACAGATGTTGTTGGAGTTGAGGAATCAAAACCAAACCAGTAAGCTGGTGAATTATCCGGATTAAGATTATTATCAATCTGAGTATTTGTTGGCTTATCACTCTCATTATCTGCACTATCTTTTACCCATACCCAGATATAAATCTTAGAGTTGTTTACTGGATTTAACTGGGGTAAAGTTATATTCCAGGCACCATTAGAATAATTTGCTAAAATCCAGTTATTATATTTATTTGCTGTATCATCCCAATCAGCAGAAGAATTAGTATAAGTTCCTTTCCAGGTTGAGTTATACATACCAGCTGCTTTTACTAAAACCCTTACCTCCGAAATACTTCCTTCATCAGTTGCTGTACCATATAACTGAGGTGTATAGTTATAATATATACCACCTATTGGTGCTGTGGTTTGTGCTACTGGTTTTTCATTGTCAAATCTCACAAGTATCTTTGATGAGGCCGGGATATCACTGGTTTTTGGTTCACCTGAAGCTGGACCATATTCTTTATTTAGAGCAAGATCATATGCATAGCTTACAACATAATAATCCTGGGTTCCAAGGGATGATATAGCTGATTTTAAGTTAACTGGTAAGCTGTAGCTCCAGTTAACTGTTGATTGACCGATATTGTATGGCGCAGTATTTACCCATGCTTCAAACCAGACAGGGTCCGAACCACTGAAAGCGCTTCCATCCCACCAGTTACCACCAGCAATCTGGAAAGCAACTTTAACAGTATACGTCCCAAGCTTTGCTTCATAATTTCTTGAACCATATCTTTCATCACTTGCATACCCACTAACCACATCCCAACTTGAAATATACATACCATAAACTGGATAGGTTATTGCTGAAGTTGGAGCCTCAACATCAAAGTATATTATCTTTGAACTAACACTGGACTCATTCCCTGCTATATCGCTTGCTTTTGCTTCAATTCTATACTGCTTATCATTTTCAAAATAAAGATTTGAACTGTTATAAGTCCAGGATGAAGTTGAACCACCATTATAATCAAGCCAGATAGAAGAAGCACAACTAATATATGTTGTTCCATTAAAACAGGTTGAGTTTGTTAAGTTAGTTATTGCAACCTTTATATCTTGTGTTTGAGTATTTGGCGAGCTTTGAGTATTTATTGTTGTTCCTGCAATTGGTGTGGAAAGTTTAACCTGAGAATAAACAACATTATCTTGAGGATGAGTGATATTAATAAGTGGCGGTGTTATATCATAAGTAAATGTATAGGTTGAATAAGTAGTTGAAAGATTGTTTGCCCAGTCATAAGCTCTTACAACAACATTATAAACTGTATCGTCGTTAAGCATCGCCTGATCAACGGTATACTTCCAGGTAGTTGAAGATGGATTAGGATAATCTGCTGGCAACCATGTTTCTGTCTCACTCCAGCTACTACCTGTCCAGAATCTCTCCAGTGCTCCTGTTCCTGTTGAGATTTTTATCTCAGCATAACTAAATCCAGCAAGATTATCATTAGCAACACCGCTTATTTCATTAAGTGAACTTAAAGCAACCCTGGTTAATGATGGTGTGGTAATTGATATTGTTGGTGGAGTGTCATCAACTATAAAATATCTTATATTATTCGGTCTTAGTTGATTTGTTTCTTTATTACCATCACCACTTCCACTGGCAGGCTTGGAATTATCTTCAGATAAAACCTCTATCTTATATTCTCTGTCCCCTGCCCAGCTCACATCACTAAGATAAGTCCAGTCTGCATTTGGTGGATTTTGAGTAAGATTAACGCTAAGCCAGTTATTCTCATTTGTAACCCAACTTGAGCCGTCATAATAATATGTTGTCCCGCTATCAATATAACTCAACCTTATTTTAGTCTGCAATATACCAGCATTGTTTTGAGTATAATAATCATCATAAGCCACACCATTAAGTCGTGAGTTTGTAGCAGATTTACCAATATTTGTTGATTTATATCTTCCCGCTCCTTCAGTTCCATCATCCTGAGGTAGTGTTATGGTAGATCTTGGTGGAGCTTTATCTATAGTTATAACAATTGATGAAACATCAACGGTAAATGTATCGGTTATATTACCAGCTGCATCAACCGCTCTTACAAGAATAAGATATTTCAAACCAGTTGTTCCAGCAGTAAATTTAGAGTCAAGCCCTGAAGGTAAAAATACAAAGTATGTTGCATTAGGTGAAAGATAACCATTTGAAGCATTTATATTTATCCATAACGGTTCTGTTTGGGTATTGGTAAAATCATTTGTATCTGGATCATACCAGGTTCTTGGTGAACCAAACTGTTGTAAAGCAACTTCAACCCTTGATGATTGCCATAAATCATAAACTTCGCCAGAAATTCTATCAATAAAATTAATACCATTTTTCACAGCTGATGCAGGTACTGTTATTGATGGTGTTGGACTTGTTCTATCTATGGTAAATGTAAAATCAAGCGAGCTTCCTTCATTACCGGCTTTATCTGTAGCATATGCTTTCACGATATAATTTCTATTCTCTTCAAATGCCTGATCATTTATAAACGCGGTCGTAGTATAAAAGATTGTTCCTGTTTTAGTTTCATCATTCCAGTTCAATGTAGCTGGAAGTTTTGTATAAGGATCATTTAGTGCAGTAAAAGTTGAAAGCTGCCAGTTCCAATACTCATCCGCATCACTTCGTTTTATTCTGAAATATCCGCTTATAACTGTTGCAGGTGAAATGTCAGTTATATTTGCAATAAATGATGATATAAATACATTAAATCTCTTGAAAGGATAGAGAACTGAAACCGTTGGTGGAGTATCATCAATGACAAACACAACACCAGCACCCGGCACCTCATCCATATCAAGTGGCTCGTGTCTTGCTTTTGAGATAACCCTATATTTTCTGTTATTATTCCAGTTAGCTGAGTTAAAATTAAACTGCCACACACCACCTGCAAATGAGTTTACTCCAACAAAATCATTGAATGTAGTTGTTGAAACCCAATTGTTTCCATTCCAAACAAGGTCATCACTCGTTCCTTCAATCAAATCAGGACCAAAATCAATTATCCTAACTGCAACAGTTGTTGCATAAACAGCAGTTCCAGTGATAGAAGTAATATTTGCTGATTTATAATGCTGATTATTTTGAGGCGTTGTTATTGATGACGATGGTGGCGGTGGGAAAAGTCTGAATTGAATATATGAATATCCATCGGGTGAAGATGGTTTTGATGTTTCATTATTTGCTAAATCCACCGCTTTTGCAAATATTCTGTAATAAATTCCATTTTTATTAAGCTCCCAGGTTGGAGTCGAAACACCAGTAGCTGTCCAGTTTTCACCACTGGGTGTAACATTATAAAATACCTCAGTAGTTGAATCCCAGCTACCATTATTCCAGTAATAACCACTTCCACAGCCAACATCATTACATTTAAAGTAAGACACCTTAACAACACTCACACTTCCAGGCGGAGTATCAGAAGCAAGACCTGTTACACTTGAAATCTCAACATTAATCTCAGCATTATGGAACGGCCAGGTTATAGTAGAGCTGGGTGCTGTGAAATCTGCTATTACATTTGTAACTGTTGAATAAATTATCTGCTGATTTCCTGCAATATCAACGGCATAAGCATTTATCTCATATATCTCACCGGTTGCCCACGGTGTTGCATTCAAATACCAGTACGTAGCATCGGGACTTAAATATCCATATGTTTTCACATCATTAAAAACCGCAGAACTTACCCATCCATTATTTGTAACCGACCAGTACATACTATCATTTACTCGTTTAATCCTCACATAAACATTATCTACTTTACCTGGCAGATTATCCCAGGATGAACCTGTAACCTTACCAGTTTGACTCACATATCCATCTGAAACAGGATATGTTATCGTCGCAGTTGGTATTGATATATCATAAATAAACCTTGATTTTAATGTAAATCCACCGCTCTCATAATTCGTCGCATTATCCTGAGCTCTTGTGTATACCTCATAGGTCTTGCCATCCTCCCACGCACTATCACTTATACTCCTTGTCCAGTTACTCACAGGTGGATCCGTCACAAGCTCCGTAGGTGTACCAGCTACCCAGCTTATCCCTGTCCAATAACTGTTATCATCTACTCGCCTTAAATATATCTTTACATTATTCACCCCACTTCCATTGTTAGGATCATTACTCGTTCCTGTTATTGTTATCGGTAATGTGTTTATATAACTCCCACTCGATGGATATGTAACATCTGAAACAGGTGGATAGTTATCAAATTTAAATGTAAATGTCGTATATGTTATATCCATATTACCAGCAAGATCATATGACCTTGCGCTTACTCTGTATGTGCATCCAAAATTACCGCAGTTTGCTATCCACGTGCTGTCCTGGATCGTATATTGCCAGCTGGCCGATGTCTGATATACAGTTAAATTAGCATTTACCCATACCGCATCGCTTTCATTTGCTGGCCCCTGCCATACGCTTTCTTGATTTGGATCATAGTACTTACTCAAATCCACATTATATACCCTAAACTCTACCTTGTTTATTCCTATATTATCATTCGCATATCCTTCAATCACAGGTAATGTGTTGTGGGCTGATGCATTTGGTAAGGTTATAAATGTCGCAGGTCTTGTGTTATCATGCCTTATTATCACCCCAACTCCAGCTGGTATATCACCTTCATTAGGTTCACTTCCAGCTGCCCCATATTCTGGATT
>FWWL01000199.1_pt1 | contig 176295 bp, 157 predicted proteins | sample 2228331 | NCBI WGS metagenome assembly FWWL01 (sample SAMEA103939775, study PRJEB20133) | metagenome | reverse complement strand
GCAGGGGTTTTTAGTTGGCCCCAAGGAAGGCTGGGGCCAAAACTGCTCTATAAAGGGGTTGGCCGCCGTGGCGGCGGCGGCCAACTTCGCAAGCCCAACAGCACGGCAGCCGGGTGGGCGCCTACCGCGGGCCTTTGCTCCTTCCTATTATAGCCCGGCGCCGCGCTGGAGGCATGTGCCGCCAAAGCAGTCGAAGGGGAGGCGCGCATGCACATTCCAGACGGCTACCTCTCGCCCGAGACCTGTGCCGCCATGTACGCGGCCATGGTGCCCGCCTGGTGGCTTACAGGCCGCAGGCTGGCGACCCGTCTCAGCTCAGCGCTGATACCTTTCCTGTCCCTCGGGTCGGCCCTCTCCTTTGCCCTCATGAGCTTCCAGCTGCCTGTGCCAGGCGGAACCTCGGCCCACGGCGTGGGCGGCACCCTTTTTGCCCTGGCGGTAGGACCCGAGGCCGCCGTAGTTGCCGTCTCTGTAGCTTTGGCAGTCCAGGCCCTCTTCTTCGGCGACGGCGGGGTGCTGGCCTACGGCGCCAACGCCTTCAGCGCGGCCATGGCCGGCCCCGTAGCCGGCTGGTTAGCCTTCAGGGCCTTGAGGTCCCTCCGTATCCGCGAGGAACTTGCCGGGGCCGCGGCGGGCTTCGTGGGCATCAACGTCACGGGCCTCGCGGCATCCCTTCAGCTGGGCCTCCAGCCTCTGCTCTTCCGCAGCCCCGACGGCCGACCCCTTTACAACCCCTTCGGCCTCCGAGAGGTGGTGCCCGCCATGCTTTTCGCCCACCTGCTCGTGGCCGGACCCGTAGAGGCGGCCCTCACGGGCCTTGGGCTCCGCTTGCTGAGGGCCCAGAGCTGGGCAAAACCTGGCGCCCAGGCCGTGCCGCGGCACGGCCTGCGATGGGCGGCAATCCTGGTGGCATCCCTTGCCCTTCTGCTACCACTGTCGGCCCTGGCGCCGGCGGCCTGGGGAGAGTGGACACTGGCCGAGGTGGAGCAGATGGTCGGATACCTGCCAGCAGGCATGGCAAGGCTCTGGGCGCCCTGGCCGGCACCGTGGCCCGCCCTGGAAACCGGCCTCCTGCCCCTCCTGGGGGCCGCTCCAGCGGCCCTGATGGGCGCCGCGGTTGGCACGGCCTTAGTGGCCGGATCTTTCAGTGCACTGCTGTGGCTTTTGTTCAGGCATAGAAGCGTTACCTAGGAGGTTCAGCCGTGCCCTTGGTAGAGCGCTACGCGAGCCGACCCGAGGAGATAGAGAGGCAAAGTTTCCAACAGATCGAGGCTCTGGTAAGCCACCTGGCCCTAGGGCAGGCGGAGGCCCAGGTGGTGGCCAGGATGGTACACGCCTGCGGCGATCCCGGCATCGTCGAGGGGATACGGATACATCCCCGCTTCGCAGCAGCCGCCCTGGAGGCCCTGCAGGCGGGCTGTACCATCTACACCGACGTCGCCATGGTGGCCGTGGGCATTAGCGCCCAGCACGTCCAGCGCCTGGGTTGCTCCGTGGTCTGTGCCATGGACCTGCCCGGAGTCCCCGAGGCAGCGGCCCAGCAGGGCGTCACCCGAGCCATCGCGGCCTTCAGAATACTCGGCCCACGGCTCGATGGATCCTTGGTGGCCATCGGCAATGCACCCACAGCACTGCTCGCCCTCCTGGACCTAACAGACTCGGGCATCGCACGTCCGGCCGCGGTGATCGGCGTGCCGGTCGGCTTCGTATCCGCCTCAGAGGCCAAGGAGGAACTGGTGTGCCGGGGCATCCCGTACATAACGCTCCTGGGGACGCGCGGCGGGAGCACCCTGGCGGTGGCGGCCGTCAACGCTCTCCTCAGGCTTGCTTTGGGTATCGCCAATGCGTAGCGCCACCGTCCTGCTCGGACACGGCAGCCGCAGGGGCTCGGCCACCGACGAGGGCCTTCAGGAGATATGCGCGCAGGTACAGCGCGTGCTGGGACCGCTGCACCCCGTGCTCCTGGCTGGCTGGGAATTCACCCAGCCGTCGCTGCCCGATGTCCTGGCCCAGCTCGCCCGCAGGAGAGTCGAGGCGGTGGTGGTCGCACCCGTATTCCTTTTCGACGGCCGCCACATCGTGGAGGAAATACCGGAGCTCCTCGAGGCCGAGAGTCGGCGCTACCCCGGACTTCACATCGTCCTCGCCAGGACCCTGGGCCTCGACCCGCGCCTTATAAGCCTGGCCGTGCGCCGGGTGGAGGAGGCAGTGGCCGGCCGGACCTGCCCGCGCCACCCGTGCTCCTGCGCCCAAAGCCGCTTCGGACCCGAGCTCGGGGTAGTAGTGGTGAACAGGGGTAGCCGGAGGCAGTACGACCCCGGACTGCGCCTCCGGCAGATAGCCGCCCTGGTGGCTGTGGAGATGGGAGGTTCGGTTCCCGTGGCCCACGCCCAGGCCGAGTACGAGGAGCCCACCGTCCAACAGGCCGTGGACCACCTCGTCCATCAGGGAGCGCGCCGAGTGATTGTCCTCCCCTACCTCCTGTTCCCCGGGAAGGTGACCGAGGACAACATCCGGCCGGCCGTCCTCGAGGCCCAGCGGGCCCATCCCGACCTCGAGATCCAGCTGGCGCGCACCCTGGGGCCGGCCCAGGAGGTGGCAGAGGTGGTCTGCGACAGGGCCCTGGAAGCGTGGGGCCGATTGACCCTCGGAGCGGACCATGGAGCAGGGTGTAGCCATTAGGAGGAGAGGCCTGCGCACAGGATACACCACGGGCGCCTGCGCCGCCGCGGCCACCAGGGCTGCCGTGCAGTTCCTGCTGTCCGGCCGCCAGCCGCACTCGGTCACGATAACCCTGCCCATCGGACGGGAGGCCGGCTTCGCGGTCCACAGGGCCTGGGCCAACGGGCACAAGCTGGGATGCTCCGTCATCAAGGACGCCGGCGACGACCCCGACGTGACCCACGGGGCGGAGATCTGCTCCGAGATCGAGGTGGTCAGGGAGGAGGGCCTCCGGATCTGCGGCGGCACCGGGGTAGGCACCATCACCCGACCTGGCGTTGGACTGCCTGTGGGCGATCCGGCCATCAACCCGGTTCCCAGGCGCATGATAGGCGAGGCCTGTCAGCCTTTTTTCGACGCAGGGGGACCCCATATGGGCCTCAGGGTCACCATATCGGTGCCGGACGGAGAGGAGCGCGCCAAAAAGACCCTCAACGCCAGGCTGGGAATAGTCGGCGGGCTCTCGATCCTCGGCACCACGGGCATAGTGGTGCCCTACTCCACCGCCGCCTTCCGCGCATCCATAAGTCAGGCGATAGACGTGGCCCTGGCCGCAGGACAGCTCCACCTGGTGTTCACCACGGGTGGCAGGAGCGAGAAATTTGCCCAGGCACTCTTGCCGCACCTCCCGGAAGTTGCCTTCGTGCAGATGGGCGACTTCGTAGGCCACGCTCTCAAAGAGTGCGCCCGCAAAGGCGTACACACAGCCACCATCGCCGGAATGGTGGGCAAGCTCTCCAAGATCGCGGCGGGCAAGATGCAGACCCACGCCGCGGGCTCGGAGGTAGACCTGCACTTCCTGGCCGAGCTGGCCGCCTCCTGCGGGGCAGGGCCGGAGGTCCAGCTCCTCATAAGGTCCGCCAACACGGCCCGCCACTTCGCCGAGATCGCCATCCAGTACGGCATACAGGGCGTCTTCCAACGCATCTGCGAGCTGGTGGTTGCCAACGGGCTGAAGCAGGTGTCAGGAAGGGTAGAGGTGGAGTGCATACTCATGGACTTCGACGGCCAAATGTTGGGGAGGGCTTCGTCCCATGGATAGGATATACGTCTTGGGCATCGGCGAGGACGGCCCTGAGGGAATGCCCACAGGGGCCCTGTCCCTGATCCGTTCGGCATCACTGCTGGCTGGCGGCGCAAGGCACCTGGATCTCTTCCAAGACTTTGCCCGCCAAAGGTTCGTCATAAGGGGTTCCCTGGAGGACCTGTACCGGGCCCTGGCGGAGGCTGAGGGGAGTGCCGTAGTGCTCGCCTCGGGCGACCCTATGTTCTACGGCGTAGGGCCCAAACTGGTGCAGAGGTTCGGCCCCGAGAAGGTGCAGGTCTGGCCGAACGTGTCGTCCATGCAGCTGGCCTTCGCCCGGTTCGGCCTCAGCTGGGACGATGCCACGCTTCACAGCGTCCACTCCAGGCCGATGCGCGGCCTGGCCCGGCTCACGGCCTCGTCCCCAAAGATAGGCCTGTTCACCGACTCTGCCAACTCTCCCTCGGCCATCGGCCGATACCTCTCGGACTGGAACCTCGGCGAAGTGCAGATGCTCGTGGGGGAAAGGCTCGGCGGACCCAAGGAGCGCCTCTGGCGCGGCCCTGCCCGGGACGCCGCCGACCTGGAGTTCGACCCCCTCAACGTCGTCATCCTCCTGAACCCACAGGCCCGCCGGTGGACGCCCGGCATCCACGAGGACGAGTTCTTTCAGCGGAAACCGATAAAGGGCCTCATCACCAAGTGGGAGGTAAGGGTCATAGCCCTGGCCAGGATGGCCGTGGAGCCGGGGTCTGTTGTCTGGGACGTTGGGACAGGCTCGGGCTCGGTGGCCATCGAGGCGGCCTTGGTCGATCCGTCGGTAACGGTCTATGCCGTCGAGAAGAATGCCGAGGACTGTGAGATCGCACGGCAGAATTTGGTCAAGTTCGTTGCGGACAACGTGGAGCTCATCCACGGCACCGCCCCCGAGGCCTGCTCCGACCTGCCCGACCCCCACGCGGTCTTCGTGGGCGGCAGCGGCGGCAGGCTCCGGGAGATCCTGCAGCTCACGGTCCAAAGGCTCCGTCCGGGAGGGCGCCTGGTGGTCGACATGGCCACCGTAGAGAACCTGGCTGAGGCGCTGGAGGGCATCAGGTCCTGCGGCCTGGTGCCCGAGGCCAGCATGGTCAGCATCGCGAGGAGCAGAGAGATAGTGGGGCTGACCCGCTTCGAGGCCCTCAACCCCGTCTTCGTGGTGTGGGCTAGGAAGGAGGGAGACGAGCCGTGACAGCCAGACAGCTCGGAACGCTCTACGGAGTGGGGGTCGGACCCGGCGATCCGGAGCTGGTGACCCTCAAGGCGCTCAAGCTCCTGAGGCGGGTGCCCGTGATCTGCGTGCCCAAGCGCGGCATCTCGGCCGACAGCTACGCCCTGGGCATCGTCGGCCACCTGCTGGACAGGGATCGGCAGGAGGTGCTGGAGCTGGTCTTCCCCATGACCAAGGACCGTGCCAGGCTCGAGGCCGCCTGGAAGGAGGCCGCGCGGCAGGTCTCCGTCAGGCTCGTGCGTGGGCTCGACTGCGCCTTCATAACAGAGGGCGACCCCACGGTCTACAGCACCTTCATGCACCTGATGGGGACCGTTCGGCAGTCCCTCCCCCATGTGGTGGTCGAGGTCGTGCCCGGAGTGAGCTCCGTCACCGCCGTGGCGGCACGGGTCGGCTGGTCACTAGCCGAAGGCGATGAAAGGATAGCCATAATCCCCGCTACCTACGAGGACCAGCTCCTGAGGGAGAGCCTCGAGCGGTTCGACACGGTGGTGCTCATGAAGGTAAACAGCGCCTGGGACCGTCTGGCGCCCCTGTTAGAGGAGCTGGACCTGCTGGACCGGGCAGTGTACGTTGCCCGCGCCAGCTCTCCCCAGGAGGAGGTGGTGTGGGACGTAAGGTCCTTGGCCGGCAGGAAGCTCGACTACCTGTCCATAGTGCTGGTGTGCAAAAGAGGAGGGGCCCATGCCGGGTAAGGTATGGATAGTGGGCGCTGGGCCCGGGGCGCCGGACCTGCTCACGGTGCGAGCCCAGCGCCTCCTCAAAAGGGCCGACATGGTGGTATACACCGATTCTCTCCTGGACGAGGCCGTCCTGAAGATGGCAAGGCGGGGCGCTCGGGTGCAGGGAAGCGCCTCCCTAACCCTGGAAGAGATCGTCGACCTAATGCAGGAGGCCGTGGCCCGGGGCGAAACGGTGGTGCGCCTCCACTCGGGCGATCCCTCGGTCTTCGGGGCCGTGCTCGAACAGCTCAGGGCCCTACAGGAACGGGGCATACCCTACGAGATCGTCCCGGGGGTGTCGGCCGCCTTTGCAGCCGCTGCCGCCCTCGGCATCGAGCTCACCGTGCCGGAGGTCTCCCAGGCCGTGATACTGGCCAGGGCAGCCGGCCGGACCCCCGTGCCCTCCGGTCAGGAGCTGCGCCGCCTGGCCAGCCACGGCGCCACCTTGGTCCTCTACCTGAGCGCCGGCCTGGTGGAGAAGGTGGTCGAAGAGTGCCTGGCCGGAGGATACGCGCCCGACACGCCCGCGGCCATCGTCTACAGGGCCTCCTGGCCGGACCAGAAGGTGGTGCGTACCCCGCTGTCAGAGCTGGCCACGGCCGCTAAGGCCGAGGGCATCGTGAACCACGCCGTCATCCTCATCGGCAGGGCCCTGGGCAGCGACGTGTGGCAGGCACCCGTGCGATCCCGCCTCTACTCGCCGGATTTCGCCCACAGCTACCGACAGGCCGCCGAATCCGGATCGGACGCCGAGGCTCAAACCGTCCGGCTTCCCAACCCTGGAAGCATGAAGGCCTGCAGGCTGGACGGCAAGGACGTGGTCCTTCTCTGGCACGACGGAAGGCTCGTGGCCATCGGCAGGTGGTGCCCCCATCGCGGCGGGGACCTTAGCCAGGGCCTCCTGCTCGGCGCCCAGCTCGTCTGCGCCGACCACGGATGGGCCTTCAACCTCCAGGACGGCTCGCCCGCCTCTGCCTCGGCCCGGACGGGGGTGGAAGTCTACGACGTAGTTGCCGAGGGGGGACAGTGGAAGCTGCTGAGAAGATCGCCGTAATAGCCATCACCCGCAACGGGGCCCGGCTGGGGGCCCTCATCGCCGCTTCTATGCCCGGCTCCGTCCTCAAGGTCATGGCCCGGTACGCCGACGCGGCCGGAGGCCTCGCCCAGCCCTTCGATGCCCCCATGCAGACCGTGCTCAGCGAGGCCTTCCAGCAGTACGACGGCCTGGTGCTCATCATGTCCCTGGGAGCCGTGGTCAGGCTGATAGCTCCGCTCGTCAGGGACAAGCACGTCGACCCGGCAGTAGTAGTCGTGGACGATGCCGGAAGGTACGCCATCAGCGCCCTTTCGGGCCACCTGGGAGGCGCCAACAGCCTGGCAGAGCGGGTGGCCAGCATACTGGGCGCAGAGCCCGTCATCACCACCGCATCGGACGTCAACCGCACCCTGGCCGTCGACCTACTGGGCAGGGAGTTCGGCTGGATCCTGGAACACCACACCCACGTTACCCCGGCCAGCGCCGCCGTGGTCAACGGCGATCCGGTCGCCATCTGGCAGAGCGCGGGCGAACCGAACTGGTGGAGGTACCCGCACCCGCTCCCCGAGAACCTGAAGCTGCTGGCAAACCTCGAGGATGTCCTGAGCGGCAGTTTCGCCGCCTGCCTGCTCATCACCGACCTGAAGCTCGAGGAGAGCTTGCTGGCCCGCCTCCCCAACCCGGTGGTCTACAGGCCCAAGAGCCTCGTGGTGGGCGTGGGCTGCAACAGGGGCACTCCCGCCCAGGAAGTGGAGCAGGCCATCGTCGGAGTGCTGGACGGCGCCGGGCTGTCTCGCCTTAGCGTGGCCTCCATCGCCACGGCGGACATCAAGCGGGACGAGCCGGGCATCCTCGAGGCCGCCTCCAGGCTGGGCGTGCCCGTGCAGTTCTTCGCCAGGGACGACCTGGACCGAGTGGAGTGCCCAAACCCTTCGGAGACAGTGGCGAAGTGGGTGGGCACACGAGGGGTGGCCGAGCCGGCCGCCCTTCTGGCCAGCAGGGGCAGCCTGATAGTGCCCAAACATAAGTCCGGCAACGTCACCGTTGCCGTGGCACGTAAGAACTTCTAGGGGGTTGCAGACGATGAGAGGAAAGATCCTTATAGTTGGCTTCGGACCGGGCAGCGCCGAACACCTAACCTTCCGGGCAAGGCAGGCCGTGGAGGAGGCGGATGTGGTAGTGGGCTACACCACATACATCGGCCTCATCCGCGACCTCATCTCCGGCAAGGAGGTCATCATGACCGGCATGCAGGAGGAAGTGCAGCGTGCCCGCATGGCCGTGGAGAAGGCCGAACAGGGCCACACCGTGGCCGTGGTGTCCAGCGGCGATGCCGGCATCTACGGCATGGCCGGCCTCGTGTACGAGGTGCTCCACGAGCGGGGCTGGCACCCAGGAGAGGGCATCGACGTGCAGGTGGTGCCGGGCGTCACGGCGCTCTGCGCCGCTGGGGCTTTGCTGGGCGCCCCCATCATGCACGACTTCGCGTCCATAAGCCTGAGCGATCACCTAACCCCCTGGCCCATCATCGCAAAACGGATAGAGGCCGCCGCAGAAGCCGACTTCGTGATCGTGCTCTACAATCCGAAGAGTGGGCGCCGCACCCAGCAGATTGTCGAGACCAGGGAGATCCTGCTGCGCCACCGGGAGCCCTCGACGCCCGTGGGCATTGTGAAGAGCGCCTACCGAGAGGGCCAGAGGGTGGTGCTCACGGACCTTGAGCACATGCTGGAGCACGAGATCGGCATGCTCACGACGATAGTCATCGGCAACAGCAGCACCAAATGCTTCGACGGGCTAATGGTGACTCCCCGTGGATACCAGCGCAAGTATGTCCTTGCCTGAGGGCCAAGTCCCGGCCTGCGTGGTAGCCGCCTCCAGAAGCGGAGCCGGCAAGACCTCCATAGCCGTGGGGATCATGGCCGCCCTGCAGGCCCTGGGCTGGCGCGTGCAGGGCTACAAGGTCGGGCCGGACTACCTCGACCCCATGTACCACACCCTGGCCACCGGCAGGCCCTCGCGGAATCTCGACAGCTATTTGATGCCCAGAGAGGCCCTCCTCGGCACCTTCTGGCGAGGTCTGGAAGGGGCTGACGCGGCCGTAGTGGAGGGGGTGATGGGCCTCTACGACGGCAGGCTCGACAGCCCCCCTCAGGGAAGCACGGCCGAGGTGGCCAGGCTGCTGGACCTGCCCGTGCTGTTGGTGCTGGACGTGGCTGGGCAGTCCCAGACGGCCGCGGCCGTGGCTCTGGGCCTGATCAGATACCCGGATGCACCCGCAATGCTCGGCATAGTGCTGAACCGTGTGGGCAGCAGCCGCCACGCCGAGGCGGTAACGAAGGAACTGGAAAGAACGGCCAGAATCCCCGTCCTGGGCGCCGTGCCAAGGGACGGCCTACCGCATCTGCCGGAGAGACACCTGGGCCTGGTGCCCGCCGGCGAGCTTGCAGCCGCCCTGGAGGCGGTGCAGGCCCTGGGAGAGGCCCTCAGAAGCTACGTCGACCTGGAAGGGATCGTCCGCCTCTCGCTGAGGCCCCGTCGGCATACGGGTCCTCAGCCCGCCCGGCCCAGCCCCCTCTGCACCATCGCCGTAGCCCGCGACAGTGCCTTCAACTTCTACTACGAGGACAACCTCGACCTGCTGAAGAATGAGGGAGCCCAGATCGTCGAGTTCAGCCCTCTGTCCGACCCGGGGCTTCCGCCGGGGGCCCAGGGCGTGTACCTGGGCGGTGGCTACCCCGAGCTCTTCGCGGCCCAGCTCTCGGAGAACCAAGGCATGCTGGCCAGCATCAGAGCAGCGTGCGCCGAGGGCCTGCCCATATATGCCGAATGCGGAGGCTTGATGTACCTGTGCCGCGGCATAGAGGATATCGACGGCAGGCGGTTCGAAACGGTGGGCCTGCTCGGAGCATGGGCCAAGATGGAGCGGACCCGGGCCCGGCTGGCCTATGTGGAAGTGGAGACGGCCACAGCGTCCTGGCTGGGACCCGCCGGGATCCGCCTGCGGGGGCACGAATACCACTGGTCACGGCTCACCGAGGAGCTCCGCCCACCCCTCTACAGGTACCTTCGGCCTGGCACCGGCTGGCAGGGAGCGGTCGCAGGGCCCGAGGGGAACCTGGTGGCCAGCTACGTCCACCTTCACTTCGCAGGTGCTCCAGAGCTAGCGCGACGCTTCGTAGAAGCCTGCTCACGGGCAGGCAGGAGGGCTGACCCCTGATGTACAGCGAAGACTGCCGCACGGAAGGCATCCTGCCCCTCGCCTGCATCTCCTTCCGCCGAGCCCCTATCGACGTCCGCGAGCAGGTGGTTCGCCGGGCAACGCCCCATGAGGCGGCCTGCGGCCCCCTCAGCAGGGCTTTCGGCCCCCACTGGGTAGTGGTCACCTGTCACCGCATAGAGGTCTACGTCGCCCTGCCCGAGGATGCGGCACCAGGCTCCCTGGCTCACAAGCTCCTGGACGCCTTGGCCGTCAGGCGCGAGCTGGCCGTGCATGCAAGAGTCTATGCCTCCTGGGATGCAGCGCGACACGCGCTGGAGGTAGCCGCAGGTCTCGATTCGGCCGTGGTGGGAGAACCCCAGATACTCCATCAGATGACGGAGGCGGCCCGCCTGCAAGAAGCGCGGGGGTGTATGGACCAACTCCTGGCTCGCTTCGCCAGGAGAGTATGCAGGGCAGGCGCGCGCCTGAGGGACCGCAGCGGCCTCTCGGCCTACCCGAGCTCTTTGGCCGAGGCCACGGCCGACTGCCTCCTCTCGAGGCTCCACGCACCCTCAGAGCGAAGGGGCCTGATCCTGGGCACCGGCACCGTGGCCCACGACCTCCTGCGTGCCCTGTGGGGGAAGGTAGGTTGGCTGGGGGTGGCCGGGAGGCGCCTTGCCCGCGCCCGCTCCCTCGCGGCCCGCTACAGCGCCGCGCCGCTTCCTTTAGAAGAGGCTCTTAGGCTCCTGCCGGATCTGGACTTCGCCGTGTTCGCCCTGCATCTCCAGAACCCGCTGCTACTGCCGTTGGAAAGCCTGCCCAAGGGCTTCCTCCTGATCGACCTGGGTATGCCGCGAAACGTGGCAGTCGGCCACGGTTTTTTCCGTGGGCGGGCCTACCTGGACGTGGATCACCTTTCCCCCAGCCTGAGGTCTGGGCCCCTGGAGTCTGCCATCCGAAGGGCGGCCCAGTTTATGGCGGGGGAGCTCGAATCCCTCAAGGCTTGGTATGGGAAGTGGGCTGTCAGCCCAGGGGCCTCCGACCTGCACCGCTGGGCAAGCCAGCTGGTCGAGGCCGAGCTGACGCGCAGCCAGGGATGGCTGCGTCACCTCGAAGCAGCTCACAAGGCCCGGGTCGAGACGCTGGCCCGGTCCCTGGTCAGGAAGCTCTTAGCCAGGCCCTTGGACTTCATGCAACGGCATCCCCACGAGGGGCCGGCTACCGTGTTGAGAATCTTCGGCCTGGAGCAGCCCGATGGATAGTAAAGAGCGCAGGGGTCTGGCCATAGTCTTCACGGGAGAAGGCAAGGGCAAGACCACGGCGGCCCTGGGCATGGCCCTGCGGGCGCTGGGACACGGAATGAAGGTGAGGATGATCCAGTTCGTCAAGGGCACCTGGCGAACCGGCGAACGAAAGATCGCTCCACACCTGGCGCCGAACTTCGAGCTCCTCACCATGGGACGCGGCTTCCTGGCACCCCTGAGGTCCAAAGCAACTATGGAGGAGCACAGGGCCGCCGCCCAGAGGGCCCTTGAACTGGCCCTCGAGACCCTGGCCTCCGGCCAGTGGGACATGGTCATCCTCGATGAGGTGCTATGGGCCCACAGCCGAGGGCTCATAGGTTGGGACGACCTGAAAAGCCTCCTCGACGCCAGGCCGCCCAACGTACACTTGGTCCTGACGGGCCGAGGGGCAACGCCAGAGGTGATAGAGCTGGCCGACCTGGTGACGGAGATGAAGCCCGTGAAGCACCCCTACGATCATGGCGTTCGCGCACAACCGGGCGTCGAGTTCTGATCCGGGTCGGGCCCTGGCAGACCTGCTCGTGCAGGGGCGAATGCTTGCACCCTCTGAAGTGGCCCAGTGGCTCGAAGCCGTGCGCGCCGCAGGGCTGGGGCCCGACGATCCCCTGTGCCTGACCCTCATCCCATCCCCCAAGAGGGCCATCCGATGGGAGTGGCGGCCCGGGGAGCTGGACAGGTTCTTGGCCTGGTTCGGGGAAGCTGCCGCCGCCTACGGACTGACCGACGTGGGCTCAGAGTTCGAGGGCCGGATCCTCCACCTCTCCCTAGGCGGACAGCAGGTGGACGTGGACTGGCTCTACGTCAATCGAGAGCGTTGGTTCGGAGGTGCCGCCATCATCCTGAACCGTGCCCTGGCCCCCTGGGATATGGCCGTCCAGGCCCTGGACACGGAGTGGGTGGACGTGGTGGTTGTGCTTGGGCAAAGAAACTCCGTGGATGCGCTAATGGATTGGTTCGGGGTAGACGAATGAAGGCCTTCCTTTCGGCCCTAAGCTTCCTTACCATCTTGCCGCTCCCCAGACATCAGGGCCCGCTCTTTTGGGCACCTGTATTCTTCGGGCCGGTCGGCCTCATAATCGCCGCAGTGCCCGCGGCAATCGGCCTAGCTCTGGGCGGCTACCTCCCCAGGGGACCGGTGGCTCTCATCCAGACCGCCACATGGCTCGCGCTCACGGGTGCGCTCCACCTGGACGGTCTAGTGGACGTTGCCGACGCGTTGGGCGCAAAGAGCAAAGAAGACCGGCTTGCGGTAATGAAGGACAGCCGCGTCGGCACCTTCGGGCTTGTGGCCGGCTGCCTGGCGGTCCTGGCCCGATGGCAGTTGCTGACGTCCTTCTCCCAAGCGGCCCAGATCCTTCTGGCCGGCGCCCTCTCCCGAGGCGCCGCCGGGGTCCTACTCGGGGTGTTCACCCCAGCAAGGCCTGGCTTGGCCCACACCTTCGGCAGCAGCCTCGCCCGCTCGGTAGCGGCCGGCATCATCACCCTGGCGACAGCCGTCGCCGTGGGCGGCCCCTTCGGCGCCGCCTTGGCAGTGGTTTCAGTGTGCCTCATGGCGGCGCTCCTCGCGGTCCAATCGCGCCTGTTCGGGGGCGTGACCGGCGATTGCTACGGCGCCGGCATCGAGATTACCGAACTGTTCCTGCTCTTCCTCGGAGGGCTGGCATGGAGCACGTACTTCCCATGAGCGTCGTGGCCCTCGCCCTGGCCCTGGCTTGGGACCTAGCCTTCGGCGAGCCTCCTGCCCGCTTTCACTTCGTGGTCGGGATAGGCCGGGCCGCCAGGCTCCTCTACGGCCCGGTCCTGGCGTTGCCCCATAAACTTCAACTGGTAGCGGGGGCAGTGCCTCCCCTGATGCTCGGAGCCGGTGCGGCCCTGCTAGGGATGGTTGTGGAGAGGCTTTCGAAATCGAGCGGCCTCGACCCTGCGGCCTTCCTCCTCTGGGTCTTTTTGCTCAAGTGCTCCTTCGCTATCCGCGGCCTGACGGCCGCGGGCCAGACCGTGGCGCATCTGCTCCAGCGTGGGGAGCTGGAGGCCGCCAAGAAGGCCCTTACAAGCCTAGTGAGCAGGGACGTTCGATCGCTGGATTCCGGCCGAGTGGCCTCCGCGGCTGTCGAAAGCCTTGGCGAGAACCTGTGCGACTCGGTGGTTGCGCCGCTCCTCTACTATGTTCTCTTCGGCTTGCCGGGCGCCCTTGCCTACCGGGTGGTGAACACCCTCGACGCCATGTACGGCTACAGGGGGGCCCTGGAGTGGGCCGGAAAGCCCGCGGCCCGCCTCGACGACCTGGCCAACCTTCTGCCCGCCCGGCTCAGCACCCTTGCCCTCTGGCTGGTGACCTGGCCCTCCGCCGGCCTTAGGCCGCTCTCGGCTGCCTGGAGCCTCCGAAAGGCCACCGAGAGCCCGAACGCGGGCTGGCCCATGGCCGCCATGGCCGGCGTCCTGGGGGTGACGCTGGAGAAGCCCGGCCACTACACCTTGCAGGCGGGGCCGCGATACCCCGACCACAAGGACGTGCAGCGGGCATGCGGGCTCGTCCTGCGAGCCTCGGTCCTTTCGGCCTCAGCGGCACTGATAGGAGGTCTCGTGAATGCCTTCCGCTAACCCCTGGATCCGCCAGGTGCCTACACCCGTCCACGGCTCGGCCTCCTCCAACGGCCTGAGGGCCGCCTACGACTTCAGCCAGAACCTGAACCCGCTAGGCCCGCCTCCCGGCATCCTCAGGGAGCTTCAGGAGGCCGTCGATGAGGCAGTGTGCTACCCAGCGTTAGACCGCAGGTCCGCTGCCGAAGGCCTTGCAGAGTATCTGGGCGTGGATCGCACCTGGTTGGCTCCGGGAAACGGCTCCAGCGAGCTGATCTTCCTGATTGCGGTGGCCTTCCTTTCCCGAAGGCGTACGGCGCTGGTGCTGTGCCCCTCGTACATGGAGTACGAAAGGGCCTCTTTGGCAGTTGGGGCAAGGGTGGAGCGGCTCTGCCTGTGCCCCGAGCGGGACTTCCGGTGGCATCCCGACGAACTCAGAGATGCCGTGCGCAGGTGTGGGGCGGCCGTCGTGTGGCTCGGCAATCCCCACAATCCCACCGGCCAGCCCTTGGAGCCCGATGCCCTGCGCCACCTCACAGGGCAGGCTGACGACGTGCTGTGGGTGGTCGACGAGGCTTACGTGGAGCTCTCGGACTGCCCCTCAGCGGTGACACTGGCCGGCCGCGGCAACCTGATCGTCCTGAGATCGCTCACCAAGGCGCTGGCCCTCCCAGGTATAAGGCTGGGCTACGCGGTAGCCCACCCACGGCTCATCGACATCCTGCTGAGGGTAGCCCCGCCATGGGGCCTGAGCACCCTGGCGCAAAGGTTGGCCCGGCTGGCCCCGAACTACCGGCACCACGCGGAGGCAGGCGCCAGGGCAGTCCGGGAGATCCGCCCCTGGCTGATGCGCGGGCTCGCAGCCCTCGGCCTTCACCCGGTGCCCTCGGCCGCCAACTTCGTCATGGTGAAGGCCGAAGCGCCGGATCGGCTGTTAGGTGGCCTGCTGGAAAGGGGGATAATGGTAAGGGACTGCACATCGCTCGGGGTGGCGGGCTTCCTACGCGTGGCCGTTCGCCCTCGGGACGAAGTGCAGGTGCTCCTAACCCGCCTGAAGGAGGTCATTGAGTGACATTTCTTTATCTTGTACGGCACGGGGCCACCGAGTGGACCAAGGAGGCCCGGTGCCAAGGCATCACCGATGTGCCCCTCTCCGAGGAGGGCCGCGGACAGGCGCTCGAGCTGGCGGACTTCCTGGCCCAGGAAGGGCTCACGGCGCTTTATACCAGCGACCTGAAGCGCTGTGTAGAGACCGCCGCCTATGTGGAGGCAGCTACCGGCCTCACGGCCAGGCCCGATCCCCGCCTGCGGGAGATCAACTTCGGCCACTGGGAAGGGCGCCTCTGGAGCGAGATAGTGGCCCAGGAGCCCGACGTGCTCGAAAGGCTCTGGCTGGGCGAGTTCAACCCTCCGGGGGGCGAGCCCCTGGCATCGGTGGCCGGCCGCGTCATAGCCGCTGTGAACGACATCGTCCGCAATGAGGAGGGCGGAAAGGTGGCCGTGGTGTTCCACGGTGGCCCCATCCGCATCGTGCTGAGAAAGCTCCTAGGCCTTGACAACTACCAGGTGCGCCGCCTGGAGATCGATCCGGGGAGCGTATCGTTGGTGGAGGTGGGCTCGCCCGCCGTGGCCAGGTACATAAACTTCGTGCCATGGAAGGAGAGTGATAGCTAAGTTCCTGATGGTTCAAGGCACGGCCTCGGCCGTGGGAAAGAGCCTCCTGGTGACCGGCCTGCTCAGGGCCCTTGCCCGCAGGGGCATCCGCGCCGCTCCCTTCAAAGCCCAGAACATGGCCCTGAACTCGGTGGTAGCGAGCGACGGCGGCGAGATTGCCCGTGCCCAGGCAGTGCAGGCCGAGGCAGCCGGGGTGAAGCCCATCACGCCGATGAACCCCATTCTGCTCAAGCCCGAGACCGACCGGCGGGCCCAGCTGGTGGTCATGGGAAAACGGGTCGGTACCCTCGAGGCCCAGGAATACTGGGGCGCCAGATCCGCCCTGTGGGAGGTGGTGGCGTCCGCCCTCCAGAGGCTTGCCATGGAGTTCGAAGCCGTTGTCATCGAGGGCGCTGGTAGTCCAGCCGAGGTAAACCTGCGGGAGGCCGACATAGTGAACATGCGCGTGGCCAGATGGCTGGGGTGCCCGGTCCTGCTGGTGGGGGATATAGACCGCGGCGGCGTGTTTGCCAGCATCGTGGGGACCCTCGAGCTCCTGGATCCCGAGGACCGACGCCTAGTCAGGGGCACCGTGATCAACAAGTTTCGAGGCGACCTGGCCATCCTCGCGCCTGGGCTCGAGTTCCTGCAACGGCGCACCGGAGTTCCAGTGGTAGGAGTGCTTCCATACGTCCGGGACCTGCGGATAGCGGAGGAGGATTCGACCTCCCTGGAGCTTCGCCGTTCCTTGGGCAGTGGAGGGATCCTGGACATCGCTGTCATCCGACTGCCCCGCATCAGCAACTACGACGAGTTCGACCTTCTGGGTATGGAGGCGGGCGTCCACGTGCGGTTCGTAAGCTCCGTCCAGGAGTTCGGCACCCCGGACGCGGTGATCCTCCCTGGCACTAAATCGACCCTGGCAGACCTGAGGTGGCTCTGGTCGTCCGGGCTTGCCGAGAGGATCCTCGCCTACTGCTCGGCCGGCGGGGCCCTCTTGGGAATATGCGGCGGCATGCAGATGATGGGAACTGTTCTCGAGGACCCCAAGGGCGTGGACGGCGAGCCAGGATCGGCCCGCGGGCTGGGCCTCTTCGCAGCCACCACTTCCTACGAGGCCGAAAAGGTGGTCCGCTGGACAGAGCTGGAGGTGACCTCCAACCTGGGCATCCTGAAGGACATGCAGGGCCTCAGGCTACGCGGCTACGAGCTGCACAACGGCCGCACGGCTGTCTTCGACAGCCTGCGTCCCTTCCTGGCACGCAGGGACGGGGCACTTTGCCCCGAGGGCATCCAGAACGACGACGGTTGGACAGTGGGCACCTACCTTCACGGCCTGCTGGAAGACCACAGCTTCCGTCGAGGGGTGCTGGCGAACCTGGCCCGAAGAAAGGGCCTCGATCTTACCTTCGGCGAGCTGCCTGACCGGGAAAGAGAATACGACCGCTGGGCCGACGTGGTGGAGCATAGCCTGGACATGCCCTACGTGGCCTCTCTCATGGGCTTGCCATGGTGACCCTGGTGCTTGGAGGAGCCAGGAGCGGCAAGAGCTCTTACGCCCAGGCCCTCGCCAAGGGCTGGCCGTCGCCGGTGGTGGTCATCGCAACGGCCGAGCCTCTGGATGAAGAGATGCGAAGCAGGATCGAGGCCCACAGGCGCTTGCGGCCGGAGCACTGGACAACCCTCGAGTGCCCCAGACGGTTCCCCAGGCTGGCTAGTTTGGCACCCATAGGAGGAGTGGTCGTGGACTGTCTCACCTTGTGGGCTTCGAACCGACTTCTGGAAAGGCCCGAAGCGGCACGGCTCGCAGAGGAGCTCTGTTGTGAGCTAGAGGGCTTCGTCGACGAGGCGCGCCAGCTCAGCGCGGAGCTCGTGCTGGTCAGCAACGAGGTGGGCATGGGGATAGTTCCGGACAACCCCCTCGGCAGGGCCTTTCGAGACGTCCTCGGGGCACTGAACCAGCGGGCGGCCACCGCGGCCGACAGGGTCGTGTTCATGGTAGCAGGCCTTCCCCTGACCATCAAGGGATGATCGTGGCCAGCTGTCCCCTCACCTGCGGCGAACTGATCCAGGGCTGGTTCGACGGCGACCAGGCCTTGGTGTCCTGCCCCATAGACTTGGAAGCTCACGCGGCCCTAAAGCCGGCGCCGGCCCTGAAGGTGATGCCTACCTCCTTCTGGAAGGCCAGGCGGGCCCTCGAGGTCCTGATGGCCGAGGGCAGGTGCCCGCCCTGTCTGGCAGAGCTCTCATTGACCCAGCCCGTAGCCAAGGGCTTCGGCACTTCCACCGCCCACATAGCGGCCGCCGCAGCGGCGGCAGCCAACCTGGGCGGAAGCCGCCTTTCGCCACATGAGCTGGCCCGGCTCGCGGTCTCCATCGAGCCATCGGACGGCACCATGTTCGAGGGCCTCTGTCTATTTGCCCACCGTAGCGGCGCCTTCGCTGTCCCCCTGCCCCCACCGCCGCCCATGAAGGTCGTGATCTTCGATGCCGGGGGCACGGTGGACACCCTAACCTACAACTCCGTCGACAGGGCCGCGGCCCTCAGGAAGATGCGGTCGGCGTACTCGGGCATCCAGGATCTGCTGCTCCAGGGCCTACGATCGGGGGATGCTAGGGCCGTGGCGTTGGCGGCTACGGAAAGCGCCTGGCTCAACCAGAAGTTCAATCCCAAGCCCCTTCTGGAGCACGCCATACGGTTGAGTAGCGAGGCCGGAGGCCTGGGCGTGTGCGTGGCCCACAGCGGGACCCTCATCGGCCTGCTCTACCCCTCCGATCCGGACCCGTCGGCCCTGGAATGGGTAAGGGAGCGGCTGGTCCTGCCCTACCGGGGCACCTACAGCCTAAGGGCCGGCGGCGTGACCCTGCACGGGAGCTGCCCAATCCCACTTCAGGAGTCGGACCAGCAGAGACCCTGCCTGGACCAGGCCGAAGGCCCATGAGCGGCTGGCAAACCAGCGCGTGAGGCTTTCGCGGAAGAGTATTCCTGCATTAAAATCTAGGGAGCAAGCTATATCAGCCCATCGCGGAGGTGTTCCATGGCACACACTCTACCCACCCTACCGTACGCTTACAACGCCCTCGAGCCGCACATCGATGCCCAGACTATGGAGATCCACCACACCAAACACCATCAAGCCTACGTGAACAACCTCAACGCGGCCCTTGAGAAGCACCCTGAGCTTCAGGACGTCGCCGTAGAGCGGCTGATAGCCAACCTGGCCAGCGTGCCCGAGGACATCCGCGAAGCGGTTCGCAACAATGGAGGAGGGCACGCAAACCACAGCCTCTTCTGGACCATCATGAAGCCAGGTGGCGGAGGGGAGCCCAGCGGCGACCTGGGCAAGGCCATCGAGAGCGCCTTCGGCAGCTTTGCCAACTTCAAAGATGCCTTCTCCAAGGCCGCGGCAGGCCGCTTTGGGAGCGGCTGGGCATGGCTCAGCGTCACCGCCTTCGGGAAGCTGGTGGTGCACTCTACCGCCAACCAAGACAACCCCCTCATGGAGGGCCTGACTCCGCTACTGGGGCTCGACGTCTGGGAGCACGCCTACTACCTGAAGTATCAGAACAGGCGAGCCGACTACATTGCGGCCTGGTGGAATGTGGTCAACTGGGACCAGGTGGCGGTCAACTACTCCCGAGCCCTGGAGGCCCTGAAGGCGCGGTCCTAACGTTGGGCAGGGGGCGGGGCCGTTCTTTCGAACGGCCCCGCCCCCTTTTGGCCTTCCCATGACACACTGGCTCGGTGGGGAAGGAGGGACTCGAACCCTCACGCCTCGCGGCACGTGATCCTAAGTCACGCTCGTCTGCCAGTTCCGACACTTCCCCGCACAGCTCATTATAGCGAGGGCCGCGCTCGCCCTCAAGGGCCATGGTATCATCCCTGAATCAGTGGACGAGGTGAGTTTGGTCGATGGCTGAAGAGAATCGCAGACAGTTCGTGCAGTTCACCTTCTACAAGGTAGACCCGGCGTGGAGGCGCCTTCCGGAGGAGGAGCGGCGACAAGGGAAGGCAGACTTCGCCGCCGTTGTCGAAAACTTCTCATCCAGGATGATGATCCGGCCCTACACCCTCTTCGGCATCCGGGGCGACGTGGACTTCATGCTCTGGACGGTCAGCTACGAGCTGGAGCAGTTCCAAAAGCTGGCCACAGCTTTGGCCCAGACAGGCCTGGGCAAATGGCTCAGCGTGCCCTACTGCTACCTCTCCATGACCAAACGCTCCGTCTACGTCGCGCACCACCGCCACGAGGGCCAGGACGGCGTTCGGCTGAAGGTCAAGCCTGGAGGAGCCAAGTACCTGTTCGTCTACCCCTTCGTTAAGACCCGCGCGTGGTACAGCCTGCCCTTCGAGGAGAGACAGCGCATGATGGACGTGCACATCGAGGTGGGCCACAGGTACCCCACCGTAAAGCTGAACACCACCTACTCCTTCGGGCTGGACGACCAGGAGTTCATGCTCGCCTTCGAGACCGACCACCCAGAGGACTTCCTGGATCTGGTCATGGAGCTGCGGGAGACCGAGGCCAGCAGCTACACCCTGCGGGACACCCCCATTTTCACCTGCATCGCCGCCGACATCCATTCGGTCCTCGAGAACCTGGGAGGGTAGCGCCTTGAAGGTGAAGTTCTACTGCAAAAGAGGGTGAACTACCTGCCAGAGGGCAAGGGAGTTTCTCTTGCGCAAAGGCGTTCAGTTCGAAGAACGGGACATCTTCAGACAGCCCCTCAACGAAACCGAGATAGCCCGACTGACGGGAAAGCTGCCTCTGGAGGCGCTGGTGAGCACCAAGAGTCCCAGCTTCAGGGCCCTTGGCCTGGAGATCGGCCAACTGGGCCGGGAGCAGGCACTTAGACTTCTGGCCTCGGAGCCCAGGCTTATCCGTCGGCCGATCGTGGAGGTCGACGACCGTCTAGTTGTAGGGTTCGACCCGAATACCTACGAGGAACTCTTCTCGGGGCTTGACCAAAGCTCCATCTAGAGGGCGTGCGTGCCGAAAACTGTGGCGATCCGGTTGGCTGTGCGAAGATACTCTTCTTCGTTGCCTTCGATCATCAGCTTGTGCATCAGGATCACATCGGCGTCGGGAAGGGGCACCCGCGGCTGAACGCATAGGCTCATGAGGAGCCGTCCGCCTTCATACACCTGCACCACGCCCTGGGACCTGGGGACACGGTAGACGCGACCCGGAAACGTTGAGCTGGGCACCTCCAGAAAGCCCTGTCTGCCCAACTGCTGATAGGCGTGCTCGCCCAGCACTTCTCGGAGGAGGGCCTCCGCCCGCTCCTGGGCCTCCCTGTAGTCGTTGTACCGGGCCAGCACTATCTGCCCGTAAATGTCCTGCAGGGCCGGCCTGCGTACCTCCAGGAGCACGGTGGCCGCTATCGCAATCACAAGGGGCACTACGAGGAGGAGGAACGCCTCCCACTGCACAGGAGCTGTCCGAGGAAAGCAGGCTTAGCCCCCAGCTATCCTGGGGACCATCACGATCTGCTCCGCCGTCTGGTCGAATTCCTCGATCTTGCGGGCAGGCTTGCCGGTCTCTACCGTGAAGGCAGTGGCACCCCGTGCCCTCTCTTCACGGAAGATCCGCTCGGCCTCCCTGACGGCAGCCAGGGCCTCAGGATCCCCCATCTCAGCCGCCTTTGTGTCCCACTGGACCGTAGTGTCACCGCGCGGAGAAAGAATCCTAAGCTTACCCATCGCTGTTCCCCCTTGATAGGACAAGCTAGTTTGCCGGACGGTACCACTCCCCAGACCACCGGGCAGACGTGCCTAGGGTGGCGACCGGGTCTGTTGGGACAGAGGCTTCGGCTACACCGGCCCGTTCAGCGCCCTGGCAGAATTATAAACCTGGGGGCGCCCAAGACTCCACCTGCCACGCCGGCAGGAATAGCCCCGTCTGCTAATATGATAACCCCCCATCCCGTTTTTTCAAGAGGCCAGACCTCGCCTTGGCACGCCAGAAAAGGTCCCAGAATCTAACGAAACTCTAATAAAGTTCTAGTGCCCCTCTTACGCCCCGAGGCTAAACTGTGGTTTGGAGGCAAGGCACACTCAACCACGAGGCTGGGTCAAGAGGAGGCGATACCATGAGCATCGTCAGGTGGGAACCGTTCCGCGAGCTTATCAGCCTGAGGGAGGCCATGGATCGGCTGTTCGAGGAGAGCTTCGTCCGGCCCACGTCCCTCCTGCCCACGGTCAGCACCCTCCCCATGGACATGTACGAGACCGATGACGCCGTCATCGTGGAGGCCGTGCTTCCGGGCTTCCGTCCCGAGGACGTGGACGTCAGCGTCACGGGCGACACCCTGACCATCAGGGCGGAGGTCAAGGAGGAGAAGGAGGAGAGGGGCCGAACCTACCATTTCCGTGAGATCAGGCACGGCAGTGTGAGCCGCACCGAACAGCTGCCCGTCCCTGTGCAGGCCGACAAGGCCAAGGCCGAGTACAGGAACGGGGTGCTCAAGCTCACCCTCCCCAAGGCTGAGCCCGCAAAGAAGAGGAGCGTAAAGATCGAGGTCCACTGAGGCAAGGCAAAAGGCCCGGGAGACTGCTCCCGGGCCCTTTTGCACGGGGCTCCGCTACTTGGGCATGTTCTGCAGAGCCGTGTAAGCCGGCCTAGGCGACCAGTCTCCCCTCAGGACACTCCAGCCGTGCTTTTCGTCCGAGGGCGGCACAACGGTGGAGAAGTTGAGGTTCCACACGGCCATCACGCCCATCCACGGCCAGTTGTTTCGGGCCCACTGGAACGCCCTCACCAGGTAGTCGGCCTGCTGTTGCTCGGTGATGTAGTTGCAGTACCGATACCCGTCGCTGCGCGGATACTGGGTGCAGGAATCCCACCCGAACTCCGTCAGCCATATCTGCTTCCCGCCGTCGCCGTACTTCTCCATGACCGCCCGTAGCTGTTCGACCCGTCTGAAGTAGAAGCTGGGATCCGTCCTCCAGGCATTGGGATCGTCCGGCGACCCTGGCCCGGGGTTGCTCGGCCACAGCGTCTCGGGGGGATTGAGGGTAGCGTTGCCGTGGGCCGCCAGCGCGTCGAAATAGTCCTTGATGATACCGTTCTGGTACTGGTACGTCGCCTCCAGGAACTTCACGTCGTCGATGGCCAGCCTGGGATCGTTGACCCCGGTGGGAGTAAGGCCGCCGTAGAGCACTATGGCGTAGGGGTCCGCCGCCTTCACCCCCTTGTAGCACCACTTGAGCACCTCCACGTACTTGCTGGCGTCCACGTAGCCCGCCGTCTCCCCGGCCGTATTCTGCTCGTTCCAACATTCGTAGGCGTCCACCTTGCCCCGGTACCTGTCTGCCATAACCTGCACGAAACGGAACAGGTCGCGCGGATCGGCCGGCATCCCATGGCCGCCTCCGTCCACGTAGAAGCCCGGGGCCTTGGTGACGCTGAGGATCAAGTGTATGCCCCGGTTCCAGGTATCGTTCACTATGGCGTCCAGCTCGCCCCAATCGTAGACGTTGGGCGACCGCTCGATGTCAGCCCACACCACCTGCTGTTTCAGCCAGCTGAAGCCCGCCTGACGGGTGAGATCGTATACCCTGTTCCTGTCGGTGCCGTAGAGGTGCACGCTGAAGCCGTAGCCGATGTGGGGCCCCGTGATGGGCGGATGGGGGTCGGCATTCGCGGCCTGGCCGTCCCCACCGTACCGCCACCGGTAGTAGTGCTGCCCAATGTTGCCCATCTCCACCTGCCACCCAGGTGGGTTGCTGGGCGTGTAGGTCAGGGATCGGCGCTCGAAGATCTGCACCATGACATCGCGATCCACCCCGTTCACCCTCGCCCTCACCCAGTAAGGCTCGGTGATGGGCAGTCCGAAGGCATACACCCAGTTGACAATAACGTCGTTCGCGATCTGGTTGGGGCCGACCACTACGGGGCCCGTGGCGTTCATGAAGTCCCAGAAGGCCTTCGGGATGTTGTGGCTCAGGTTCGTGTCGTAGTACACGATGACCGCGCCAGGGTCGTTCCCCAGGGCTGGGTTGTCGCCCACGTTGCCGCCCTTGTCGATGGTAGCGGTGACCCGCTGGCCGACGCGGTTCGGCGCGGGATTCGTGCAGGACGGGCTGCACGTCAGGGTGGCCACGTTAACGAAGCTGGCGTAGGTAGGCCCGTTAGGGTTGACCTCCGGCGGGTCGCCCGCCACGGGCTGTTGGGAGGGCTGTGCCGGCTTGGAGACGTTGTCGCCCGTCTGAACTACGCCTGCCACCATCTCTTTGGCCAACAGGCCATTGGTCACGTACCACTGGCTGTCGAAGTCTCCCCACGGATTGTTGATCTCCATCCGGGACTTATCAAAGTACTGGACAAGCCTGGTCTCTCCGGGCGAGTCGTAGTACCTCTCCCGGACCGACTGGCCAAGGTTGCCCCAGATCCAGCTCCTCTGGACGTACTGGCCGGCCACCAGGGCATCGGTTCGGTCCCACACCCTCTTGAAGGCCGGGCTTGCAAAGCCCTCCGCCCGAGCCGGCGACGGCGTACCGGCCACGGGCCCCAGACTGGTCGCGAGCACGAGCACAGCAAGCAGTGTTCGCCTCAGCATCTTACCTCCCAATGGATAGTCTCCAGTGACTCAACGACCTCCGCGCCGCCGGCCCTGCGGCTCCGGCAGGTCGCGGCATTATACCACAGCCCTTCCGGCCCCCCGCCTTGCCCACACATCGGGACTGCACAGACGCCTCGCCCTGGAAACGGCGAAAAACGCCAGGCAGGCCGGTCGCCTACGGAGCTTCGGGCAGCCACGGCAAGGCGGCCGGATCCACACGGGTAGGTTGCCCGATAGTTCACCTGCCACACCCTAGAGCCGCATCGACGCACAACGCCAGCAGGTTGCGCAAACAGGGCCCGCAGGAAGGGGCCCATCGAGAGGCGAGCTTCTTCCGCTGCGACGAGGCCGCTTTCGGCTGCAGAGGTTCAGGCGCGCCGCCTCGAGCCCGCCCTGGCGCCGCCGGAAGGGCGCGGCTGGCGGCCACAGCTCCTGAAAGACCGCACGGGCGGTCCAGCTTCGGCGCGTCCACGCCCCCTCGCCGCGGCCATCTGGAGGTCCGTATGCCGGACACAGCGCCAGATCCCGAAGGGACGGCCGCGTCCCCTGGAACCAGGCCTCGATCCCCTTGACTCCTTTCAACATTGCCAATACATTTAGATGTATCTAAATCAGGCGGGACTCCATGCTCAGCCAGGCGGTCGAGGACTATCTGAAGGCTATTTACAAGCTTCAGAGCCAGTGGCCGGTGGTGAGCACCACCGCGTTGGCCGACCGCATGGGGGTGACTCCTGCTTCGGCCACGAGCATGGTGAAGAAGCTTGCAGGCATGAAGCTGGTGGACTACGCGCCCTACCGGGGCATGCGGCTCACGCCCTTGGGAGAGCGAGCCGCCCTGGAGGTGATCCGCCACCACAGGCTCATGGAGCTTTACCTGGCCCAGGCCCTGGGAATGGGATGGGACGAGGTGGACAGGGAGGCAGAGCGCCTAGAGCACGCCCTGTCCGAGGAGCTCGAGCGCCGCCTGCATGAATACCTGGGAGACCCGAAGGAGGATCCCCACGGCGACCCCATACCCTCGGAGGACCTCACCCTCCACGAGCTCCGCCTGCCCTCCCTCTGGGAAGCCGGTCCCGGGCCGGTCAGGGTACGCCGGGTGTCCGACCGGGACGCCTCCATCCTCCGCCTGCTCTCCTCCCTGGGCGTTACCCCTGGCCGTGAGGTGACCGTGCTCAGCACCGACGAAGAGGCAGGCCAGTGCCAGCTCGACTCGGCGGGCACCACGGTGTCCATCGCCAAGGAGGTAGCCCTGGCCGTCTTTGTGGAGCCCGCGAACAGCCCACGGCCGGCCGCCCAATCGCGACCACGCTAAGGAGGGCTAGCGTTTAGCATGCACCCCGATCGTTCGCCACAGGTGCGCGCGGGTGACGCCCGCACTGTCGACGAGGCTGTCCAGATACTTGCAGGCACCAGTGCCAGGCGTGGGCTCGCCAAAATTTTGCCCTTCCTGGGCCCGGCCTTTGTCGCCAGCGTTGCCTACATGGACCCTGGCAACTGGGCCACCAACATCCAGGCAGGGTCCAAGTTCGGCTATCTACTGCTCTGGGTCATCGTGGCAAGCAACCTCATGGCCATGCTGGTGCAGGCCCTCTCCGCCAAACTGGGGATAGCCACGGGCATGAACCTGGCCGAACACTGCAGGGCCCGGCTACCCAGGCCCGTAACGTACGGCATGTGGGTCATAGCCGAGGTCGTGGCCATGGCCACGGATCTGGCCGAGTTCTTGGGGGCCGCTATCGGCTTTCACCTCCTTTTCGGCGTGCCCCTCTGGGTGGGTGGCATCCTGACAGGCATCGCCACCTTGGTGATCCTGAGCCTTGAAAGGTACGGCTTCAGGCTCCCCGAGGCCGTGATCACTGCCCTGGTGGGCGTGATAGCCGTAAGTTACGTCATCGAGACGATCCTCGACCGGCCAGACTGGGGGCTGGTCCTCCGCCATGCGGTCACGCCGGCTTTCTCGGGGACCGAGAGCGTGTTGTTAGCCACCGGCATCCTGGGCGCTACGGTTATGCCCCATGTGGTGTACCTGCACTCCGCCCTTACCCAGGGCCGCATAGTCGTGCGCCACCCCCATGCCCTCAGAAGGCTGTTCCGATACGAGGTAGTGGACGTGGTGCTGGCCATGGGCCTGGCCGGCTTCGTGAACGCCGCCATGCTGATCATGGCCGCTGCCACCTTCTTCCGGCACGGCCTCACGGAGATCGGAACTATAGAGGAGGCCCATCGGACCCTCGAGCCGCTCCTGGGCTCGGCTGCCTCGTGGACCTTTGCCGTAGCCCTTCTCGCCTCCGGCCTGTCGTCGTCCACCGTCGGGACCATGTCGGGCCAGGTGGTGATGCAGGGCTTCGTGCATTGGAAGATACCCCTCTGGCTGCGCAGGCTCCTCACCATGGCCCCGAGCATGGTCGTGATCTTCCTGGGCCTGGACCCCACCCGCACCCTGGTGATAAGCCAGGTGGTTCTGAGCTTTGGCCTGCCCTTCGCCGTGATACCTCTGATCATCTTCACGGCCCGAAGGGAGATAATGGGTGTGTTGGTCAATCGCCCCTATACTACGATGGCGGCCGGTGTCGTGGCTGGCCTGGTGGTCATGCTCAACCTGTACCTTCTCTACTCCACCTTGCTGGGAGGCTGAAGGTGGAAAGGATGCTGCTGGTGCCGTTGGATGGCTCCCAGTTGGCCGAAACGGCAGTGCCGGTGGCCGTGGCCCTGGCCAGGTGCCTGCCGGCCCGCCTTGTGCTCCTCCACATCCACGAACGGGATGCGCCTCCTCAGGTCCACGGGCAGAAACATCTGAGGGAACCCGTCGAGGCGCGGGCCTACCTCAACGCCGTGAAGGAGAGCCTGGTGCCGCCCGACGTGAAGGCCGAAACCCGCGTGGTTGTGGGCGAGAGCAGGCGAGACGTGGCCAGGGCCATGGTGCGCGAGGCCGAAGAGCTCCGCGCCTATATCGCTGTTATGTGCACCCACGGCCGCGGAGGGCTCAGGGACGCGCTGTTTGGGTCCATCGCCCAGCAGTTCGTTGCCCAGGGCAACCGGCCCGTCTTGGTGGTCAAACCGAGGGACGCCGCCCTACCTACCTTCCAGCTCCGGAGGATCCTGGTGGCCCTCGACGGCAAGCCCAGCCACGAGGCGGGCCTCCGGATGGCCGAGGAGCTGGCCCAGGCCTGCGGGAGCGAGATAGTACTCGCCACCGTGGTGCCCACCGCCGAGGGCCTCTCGGGCGAGGAGGCCCTCACGCGCATGCTGCTTCCAAGCGCCGTGGAGGCGATGCTCGAACTGGCCGAACAGGGCGCCACACAGTACTTGGCCAGGCTTGCCGCTGGGCTCGCGAACAGGGGGCTCAAGGCTAGCGGCAAGGTCCTCAGGGGCGCACCGGACACTGCGCTAGTTGCCCTGGCGAAGGACGTGCAGGCCGACGTGATCGTCCTGGCCACCCACCGCAGGGCAGGCCTGGACGCCTTCTGGTCGGGCAGCATGGCCCCTCGTATCGCCGCCCAGTGCGACCTCCCCCTCCTCCTCGTGCCCGTGACCGACGAGCAAGTCCAGCAGATCCCTGCACCTTAAGCACGGGCCCCGACGAGCCGATGATTCCTAGGGAGATGCCGGCCCCGGAGCCCGGTGGTTCGCACGCCACGTTATGGGCCCGTCCAAGCTGGCACTCCAAAGGGACACATCTCTGGCAAAGCGCGCCGAGGGTAGCCAATGTGGGCTGAGACATGCAGGTACCCCGTCCGTAAGGTTTCGAGCGGATCCCTTTGCATAGCAACAGCCTCGGAAATCCACCGTATACCGCCTCAAGGCCGGACGGACCGGGTAGTCTTCCGCCGGGCCCGCCGAGTCCGGCCTACGGCGGTGCACCGCCGGCCGTGGGGCCGCAGCACCCACGGCTTGCGAATGGTCCCGTGCGGAAAGGGTCTGAGATGGCATCCGCGGTCCCCCCGCACTTGGTAGCTGACATTCTGCAAAAACTGCCGGAACCCGCGGTGCTTGTCGATGCGGGCGACCGTATAGTCTATGCGAACCAAGCGGCTGCCGACCTGCTGGGGACGGCGGCCGAGACGCTGATCGGGCAATCCGTGGCTGTCTTCCGCGCCCATGCGGCCAGGCTTCAGGGGAGGCTCTCAGCACTGCTGGCCCGAAGTGGACCCACGGAGTTCGATCTTCCCCTGGAGACCCACGGAAAACGCTACCTGTTGCTCAAGGTGAGGCCCGTGGAGCTCGCAGGCCGCCAATACCGGCTCGGCGTAGCCTACGACATCACCCGTTGGTGGCAAGTTCAGTCTCTCCTCGAAGCCGTGGGGCGGGTGGCCTCAGCTGTTTCATCAGCTCTGGAGCCCCACGCCCTCGTGGAGCACTTAGCCAGGGAACTCAACCCTCTAATGCCCGTGCGACAGCTCTCCCTGGTGGCACTGGACGGCGACCGGGCGAGGGTGCTCGGCTCGGCCCATGTGGAGGGTAGCGCTGTGCGGGTCCGGCCCGGCAGCAGCTGGACGGTGGTGCCAGCGGCCGTTGTGGACGAGCTGGTGCCGGTTCAACCTCACAGACTGGGTGACGAAACCCTGGCCAAGCTGGGCGGTTGGTTGGAGGTTCCGGGCCCTGCAGTGGCCCTGTCCCTACGGCACACAGATAGGCCGGTCGGAAGCCTGATAATCTCCACCGCGGGCCAGGAGCCTGCCAGCGAACAGCTGGCCCTGCTCGGGGCCCTTTCAGAGCCCCTGGGTGTCTTCCTGGTGCATCTCCTCACCGTCGCTCAACTGCAGGCTAAGGTGAAACAGCAGAGCCTTCTGCTCCAGCTAGTCGCCGCAACCACCCAAGGCCTGCCCAGCGTGGAAGTCATCGAATCGGCGGTGGCCAGGGTCTCTGAACTATTGAGGGCCCAAGGCGCGGCCATTGGCCTGCTCGCCGAGCCACAGCGGACACTCTCGGTCGTTGGCGCGGCCGGCATCCTCGAGCAGGTCCTCGGTGCGGAGATCTCGCTGCCACATGAGATGCTCTCTGAAGCCTTGGCATCCGCCGACCTATGGATGGCAAAGGATCTCGCGGCATTCCTCCGCCCGGCGCTGCGCCCAGGGCTGGATGGCCTGCCCTGCATTCTCCTGCCCCTGCGGATCGACGGGAGGCTTCTGGGCGCCCTGGCCATCGTTCCAAGGGACGGGACGGTGCTCGACTCAGGTACGCAGGCTTTGCTCCGAGCCTCCGCCAGCCTGGTGGCTGAAGCCCTCTACCGTTCTGCCCTCATCCACGATGCCGACGAGGCGTATCTGCAGACAGTTATGGTTCTCAAGAAGGCCCTCGATGCCAGGGACAGCTACACGGCGGCGCACTCGGAGATGGTGGCCGACGTGGCAGAGGCTCTGGGAAGGGCCCTGCATATGGACGATGCGTCGCTGAGGGAGTTGAGGTTCGCCGCCCTCCTCCACGACATAGGCAAAGTCGCAGTGCCCGACGCCATCCTGCGGAAGCCAGGACCCCTCACCCCCGAGGAGTGGGAAGCAGTCCGCCGGCACCCCCTCGAGGGCGAGAGGATCCTGGGCCCACTGAAGCGGTTCAGAAGGGTGGCGCTCTACGTCCGCCACCACCACGAACGCTGGGACGGCACCGGCTATCCCGACGGCCTGCGTGGCAATGCCATACCACTGGCGAGCAGGATAATCGCCGTTGTGGATGCGTTCTTTGCCATAGTATCCCACAGGAGCTACCGGCCCGGCCGCACCCTGGCCGAAGCCCTCCTGGAGCTCGAGGCCTGCGCCGGCACCCAGTTCGATCCCGAGGTCGTGCGGGCCTTCCTGCGGCTGGTGCGCTCAGGCCAGATCGACATACCCCAGCTCGTCAGGGCCCATCAGGAGCTCAGGCCGTAGCGGTCCGTGGGACACGGGATGCTGCCGTCAGGGCAGCATCCCGTGTTGGGGGCAGCACTCCTTTTTATTTTGCCCTCTGCCAGGCCTGCATGAGCGCCCGCTTGGTGAGCACCCTGGCCAGGTGAGCCCTGTACTCCTCCGAGGCGTAGATGTCGCCCATCAGGTCCAGCCCATCGGCCGCCGCCGAAGAGGCCTCGGCGATGCTCTGTTCCTCCAACCTTTTGCCCGAGAGGGCCGCTTCCACCGAGGTGGCACGCACGGCCTTGCTCCCTGCCCCGGTGATGGCAACCCTGGCGCCACGACAGTTGCCTGCCTCGTCGGCCTCCAGCACGGCGGCCACGCCCACCACGGCGTAGCCGCTGGCAGGGTGGGCGAACTTAACGTAGGACCACCCTGTGCGCGGCGCGAAGGCGGGCACCGTGACCTCCACGAGGGCCTCGTCCGGCTGAAGGGCTGTGGTGAACATCCCCTGGAAGAAATCGGAGGCCGGTATGGTGCGCTCGCCCCTCTTCGATGCTGCCTTCAGCCGAGCGTCCAGGGCCAGCACGGCGGCCGGAAGGTCCGAAGCAGGATCAGCGTGGGCCAGGTTCCCGCCCACGGTACCCAGGTTCCGGACCTGCATGTCCCCTATCACGCTGGCAACCTCCGGAAGCAGGGGCGCCGATGCCTTCAGCTCCTGGGAGTTCTCCACCATCCAGTGGGTGCTGCCCGCCATGATGGAGACCTGGCCGTCGGTACGCCGTATCCCCTTGAGCTCCGATACCCTGCCGATGTCGATGAGCACCGACGGGGCCGCGAGCCTCAGCTTCATGGCAGGGATCAGGCTGTGCCCGCCGGCGAGCAGCTTGGCATCCGGCCCGAGCTGAGAAAGCAGGTCCACGGCTTCCTGCAGCGTATCAACCCGTCTGTACTCGAACTTCTTGGGAAACATGGCAGCTACCTCCCCGCCTGCTTTGCGGCCTGGATCGCCCGCCAGACCTTTTCGGGCTTCAATGGCATGTCTATGTGGCGGATGCCGAAGGGCTTGAGAGCGTCCATGACGGCGTTGACAACAGCCGGAGTGGCTCCGATGGTTCCGGCCTCCCCTATGCCCTTCGCACCCAAGGGGTTGGTGGGCGTGGGCGTCACCGTGTGGTCCGTGACGAAGGGTGGCAGCTGGCTGGCCTTGGGCACGGCGTAGTCCATCATGGAGCCGGTCAGGAGCTGGGCGCTGTCGTCGTACACGGCCTCCTCCCAGAGGGCCTGGGCAATACCCTGGGCAACGCCGCCGTGGACCTGGCCCGCCGCCAGCAGCGGGTTGATGACCCTGCCGCAGTCGTCCATGGCGTAGAAGGCCAGCAGGTCCACTTTTCCCGTCTCCGCGTCGACCTCGGTGACCGCCATGTAGGTGCCGGCCGGGAAGGTGAGGTTGGGCGGGTCGAAGAAGGTGAGGGCCTCCAGGCCGGGCTCGAGCCCAGGAGGATAGTTGTGGGCCAGGAAGGCCTGGAGGGCTACCCCCTGGAAGGTGACCGCCTTTTCGGGTGTGCCCTTCACGTAGAACTTGCCGCCTTCGAACTCGATGTCGCTCTCAGCGGCCTCCAACAGGTGGGCCGCGATCTTCTTGCCCTTCTCGATGACCTTGAGACAGCTCAGGTACACGGCCGTGCCCCCCACGGCGATGGTGCGGCTCCCGTAGGTGCCTAGGCCAAAGGGTATGGAGGCCGTGTCACCGTGGATCACCTCCACGTCCTCGAAGGGCACCCCGAGGGTGTCGGCCGCGATCTGGGCCAGCGCCGTCTCGCCTCCTTGCCCATGGGGCGAAGTGCCCGTGAACACCGACACCTTCCCCGTGGGATGCACTCTCACCACTCCGGATTCCCAGAGGCCTGCTCCCGCGCCCATCTGGCCGGCGGCCTTGGAGGGACCGATGCCGCACGCCTCGACGTAGCAGGCCAGGCCTATGCCTATGTACCGTCCCTGGGCCCGGGCCCTCTCCTGTTCCTCCCTCCAACTCCTATAGCCGAACTTCTCCAGGGCAGCGTCGAGGTTCGCCTCGTAGTTGCCACTGTCGTAGGTAAGGGTGCCCGCGGTGGTGACCGGGAAAGCTGTGGCAGGAATGAAGTTCTTCCTGCGTATCTCCGCCGGGTCCATGCCCAACTCCAGGGCCGCCAGGTCCATCATCCTCTCGACCAGATAGCAGGCCTCGGGCCTGCCGGCGCCCCGGTAGGCATCTACAGGTGTGGTATGGGTCAGCACCCCGTAGGTCCGCACCGATAGGGCCGGAAGCTTATATACCCCGCTCAGCAGGGGCCCGTAGAGGAACGTGGGGATCAGCGGTCCAAAGGTGGACAGGTATGCCCCCAGGTTTGCGTAGGTCTCCACCCGGAGGCCGAGGAGCGTGCCGTCGCGCTTGAAGGCCATTTCCGCCGTGGTGTAGTGATCGCGACCGTGGGTGGTGCCCACGTAGTTCTCACGCCGTTCCTCCGTCCACTTGAGGGGAAGGCCCAGCTCCTTGGACATCAGGGCCAGGAGCGGCTGCTCGGCGTACAGATATATCTTGCTCCCGAAACCTCCGCCCACGTCGGGGGCGATCACCCTCACCTTGTGCTCCGGCAGGCCAGTAATGAGGCAGAGCAGGAGGCGAATCAGGTGAGGGTTCTGGTCCGTGTCCCAGAGGGTGAGTTCGCCGGATGCCGTGTCGAAGTTGGCAACCACGGCCCGGGGCTCCATGGCGTTTGGTATCAACCGCTGGTTCACCAGTTCCTGGCGCACCACCACTTCCGCGTCGCGGAAGGCCTGCTCCACCTCTCCGGTCTGCAGGTTCCACACGAAGGCAGTATTGTTCTCGATGTCGTCGTGCACCAGGGGAGCCCCCGGCTGGACCGCCTTGCGGGCATCGGCCACGGCTGGGAGGGGCTCGTAGTGCACCTCTATCAACTCCAGAGCATCCTTGGCCGTGGCCCTATCCTTGGCCACAACGGCCGCCACGATCTCACCCACATACCGCACCCTGTCCACCGCCATAGCGGGATGGTTCGGGGTCTTCTGGTTCGAATTGGGCAGGTTTACACCGCAGGGCAGGGAACCTATCTTGCCCTCGAAATCCTTCCCCGTATACACCTTGACTACCCCGGGCAGGGCCGCCGCTTTGGAAGTGTCGATGCCCCTGATGCGGGCGTGAGCGTGGGGCGACCGGAGGAAGGCCACGTAGTGGAGGTTCAGGGGCTGGACATCGTCCACGTACCGGCCACGGCCGGTGATCATCCGCGGATCTTCCTTTCGCTTTACAGCCGAGCCTATCAGCTGAGTCACCATGGGCGCTTACCTCCCTCTCCCATCACCGGGAAGACATCTTTTCCGCGGCGTACTTGACGGCCTCTACTATGTTGTGGTAGCCCGTGCACCTACAGAGGTTTCCCTCGAGGGCGTGCCGTATCTCAGCGTCCGACGGCCGCGGGTTGCGCTCCAGCAGGGCCACCGAGGCCATGATCATCCCCGGGGTACAGAACCCGCACTGCAGGCCGTGCTTCTCCCAGAACCCCTCCTGCACCGGGTGCAGCTGGCCGTCCCGCGCAAGCCCCTCGACGGTGGTGATGGTCCACCCGTCCGCCTGGACCGCCAGGACCGTGCAGGCCTTCACCGCCATGTCGCGGCCCACTAAAACAGTACAGGCACCGCACTGGCTGGTGTCACAGCCCACACGGGTGCCCGTAAGGCCCAGGGTGTCTCTCAAGAAGTAGACGAGAAGTGTCCTGGGCTCCACCTCCCGTTCGTACTCAACGCCGTTGACCGTAAGTCTTACAGTGGGCATCGTTCAGTCCTCCAAGCATTCGACAAAAGAAACGGAAGGCTCTCGGTCAACCATGCCCAATGGCCTTTCCAGCTACGGCGGAGCCCTGCCTGGCCGATGATCCATCTTAGCTCCTCCAGGGATCTGCTCGTTGCCCCAACAGATGAGCACGCAGACCAGCCTGCGGCTGTTTAACCTATACACAAGCACTAAAACCGCAGTTTGTCAACATCGTGAAACTTCGAACGATTTCACCCTTGATCCGGCCATCACGGCCATCGACGGGCGACAGCCTGCAGGCCCACCGTGCCGCTCGATCTGGCACGAGCCGTGGCGGCCAACAACCATCTACGGGCCACGGCCAGCTGGCCCCAGACCGAACGATCCTAAAGGGATTGCTCGAAGGGCAGGGCCGGCTTTGGCCCCCACGCTTTCATACGTCTGGCACGACCTCCTGGGCTCCTGTCGAGTAGCTTGACACGAACTCCGGACTGCGGTATGCTTATTTCAAGATTTAAGTCAGCTTAACCTAGACCCAGCAGGTCGGACCCAGTGAGACAGTCTATTGAGGACTACCTAAAGGCCATCTACAAGGTCCAGCAACGTCAGCGGAGGGCTTCCACCTCTGCCATCGCCGAACGCCTGTCGGTGAGCCTCCCGGCCGCAACCAGCATGATTCAGAGGCTGGCCGACATGGGCCTGCTGCGCTACACGCCCTATCGGGGCGTAGAGCTCACCGAGGCCGGCGCCCGCATCGCCCTGGAGGTTATCCGCCACCACCGCCTGTGGGAGCTGTTCCTGGCCCGAGCCCTCAACATGCCCCTGGAGGCGGTCCATGCCGAGGCTGAGCGCCTCGAGCATGCCCTTTCGGATATCCTAGAGGATACGATCGACGCGGCCCTAGGGTATCCAACGGTCGATCCCCACGGCGACCCGATCCCGTCCAAAGACGGCACCATTCGGGAACCCAGCTATGTCCCCCTCGCATCCCTTCCACCGGGGTCGAAAGCCGTCGTCCGCCGTGTGCCCGATAGCGACCCTGCCCTCCTGCGCTACCTAACCGGACTTGGGCTGGTCCCCGACGCACCCGTGGAGGTCGCCGAGGTCGCCCCCTTCAACGGTCCGGTCCACCTATGGGTCGGGGACCGCACCCACGCCATCGGCCGAGAAGTCGCAAGCCGGGTCTTCGTCGAGCCTATCCCTGGCGGGAACTGATTGTCGGGCAGAGGCACGTGAAGGACGGTAGGCTGCGCCGCATCCATGCCGCGACTGTATACCTGCTGACCGCGTTGTGGGTCGTGGCCTGTGCCCCGGCTTTCGGGGCTCGCGACGCGGCCGGGCGGCCGGACGGGCCCATCGAGGTCGTCGCAACCACGAGCATTATTGCCGACGCCGTGAGGCAGGTAGGGGGCGACCGGGTCAATGTGACGGCCCTGATGGGGCCAGGGGTTGACCCCCACCTCTACAAGGCCCGGGAAGGCGACGTGCTCAGGCTCGCCCGGGCCGACCTTGTTTTCTACCACGGCCTCCACCTCGAGGCAAAGATGGCCGACATTCTGGCCAGCATGAACAAGTGGGTTCCAACTTACGCCGTAGGTTCCGCCATCGACCCTGCAGATCTGCTCTACCCCGAGGGGTCAGCCGGCAACCCGGACCCTCACATCTGGTTCGATGTTCAGCTGTGGAAGCGGGCCGTAGCCTACGTTGCCGATGTCCTTGCGCGAGAGGACCGCGCCCATGCGGCTTTCCACCGGGCCCGGGCCGAGGCATACCTTCGTGAGCTAACCGCTCTCGATAACTGGGTCCGGCAGCAGATAGCGCACGTCCCGCTGGACCAACGGGTGCTCATTACCGCCCACGATGCCTTCGGCTACTTTGCCCGCGCCTACGGGTTCGAGGTCCGGGGACTCCAGGGCATCAGCACGGTGGCCGAGGCGAGCATCGCCGACGTGCAGAGCTTGGCCGAGGTCATCGCCTCAAGGCGCATCCGGGCCGTCTTTATCGAAAGCAGCGTGCCGGTCAGGAACATCGAGGCGGTGCAGGAGGCCGTGCGTGCCCGCGGCTGGGATGTGAAGGTCGGGGGCGAGCTCTACTCGGATTCCCTGGGCGAACCCCACGGCAACGCTGGCACCTACGTGGGAATGGTCCGCCACAACATCCGTACCATCGTCGAGGCCCTCGCCGGCGATGGTCTAACCTCAGGAGGTGACCGATGACCGACCCTATGCCTTCTGCGACACTTGCGGTCGAAATCGCCGATCTCACGGTGGCGTACCGCGATCGCCCGGTGCTGTGGGACGTGGACGTAGAGGCTCCCTCCGGGGTTCTGATGGCCATCGTTGGGCCGAACGGGGCTGGGAAGACCACCCTCCTCAAAGCGATCCTGGGCCTGATCCGCCCGGCGGCCGGCACTGTCCGCATCTTCGGCCAGACCTTGGAAGCGGTGCGCAGGCTCGTGGGATACGTGCCTCAGCACCGAGACGTGGACTGGGACTTTCCGACGACTGTCCTGGACGTCGTGATGATGGGCCGGTATGGCCACCTGGGCTGGTTTCGCCGGCCCGGCGCCCGGGAACGAGCGCTGGCCCTGTCCGCCCTGGAGCAGGTTGGCCTGGCTGAGCTGGCCCACCGGCAGATCAGCCAACTTTCGGGCGGCCAACAGCAGCGGGTCTTCCTAGCCCGAGCTCTGGTGCAGGACGCCCAGATCTACCTGATGGACGAGCCTTTCGCCGGGGTGGATGCCCTGACCGAGGTGGCCATACTGAAAGTTATGCGGTCGCTGCGAGCAGCTGGCAAGACCGTCGTGGTCGTCCACCACGATCTGCAGACGGTCAAGGAATATTTTGACTGGGTCCTCCTGCTGAACGTGCGCCGAGTCGCCTGCGGCCCTGTTGCCGAGGTTTTCACAGGAGAAAACCTCCGGCGGACCTACGGCGGGCGCCCAGTAATCTTGGAAGCCAGGTGACCACAATGGGATCCGCTGACCTAATCATAGCCCTCTTGACTGACCACACCGTTCGGACGGTCGGGGCGGGCACCCTGCTCATGGGGGTCACAAGCGGTGTCCTGGGAACTTTCGCCCTCCTGCGCCGCCAAAGCCTGCTCGGGGATGCCATGAGCCATGCCGCCCTGCCGGGCCTGGCCCTGGCCTTTCTGGCGACCAGGGCCAAAGAATCGGCCCCGCTGCTCATGGGAGCAGGCTTGGCGGCCTGGGTCGGAGCGCTGGCTGTCATAGCCATAACGGGCTACACCCGCCTGAAGTCGGACGCGGCCTTGGGGATCGTCCTATCGGTCTTCTTCGGGTTCGGGTTGGTCCTGCTGACGGCCATCCAACGGCTTCCAACGGCGGCCCAAGCTGGCCTGGACAAGTTCCTCTTCGGCCAGGCAGCTACGCTCCTCCAGCGCGACGTCGCCGCCATCGGTGTGATTGCGGCCCTTGCCCTGGCAGCTGTGGGTGTGGGCTGGAAGGAGTTCAAACTCCTCAGTTTCGACCCGGCCTTCGCCGCCGCCCAGGGCTTCCCGGTCCGCGCGTTGGACATCGCTCTTACCAGCCTGGTGGTTCTGGCAATTGTTGCAGGCATCCAGACCGTCGGCGTCGTGCTCATGAGCGCGATGCTCGTTGGCCCAGCGGCCGCCGCCCGCCAGTGGACCGACCGCCTCTCGACCATGGTCATCCTGTCGGCCGTTTTCGGGGCGTTTGCCGGCATTGGCGGCGTGATCCTCAGCAGCCTGGCCGGCAGCCTGCCGACCGGCCCTATGATCGTGGTCTGCGCCAGCACGCTGGTCTACGGTTCGATGCTCTTTGCGCCCAATCGGGGGCTTGTCTGGCGGAGGCTCCTCGCTGGCCGTCGCGATCGCGTCCTTCGGGACCTGCGGGTTCTGGCCCAACTGTACTGGCTGGGGGCCCAGCACGGCGACCCGCTTCATCCCCATCCCGCGAAGGCCATCCGCGCTCTAGCTGGGCCGGGTGTGTCGGCCAGCCTCCGGGCACTGGCGGCTCGCAGGTGGATCTGCTGGCTCGACGACGGCCGGGTAGCCCTCACCCCCGAGGGCCTTGGGGCCATCCGTAAGTTTCTCCGTCAGACCGGGATGGAGCCCGAGGGCATCGCTCCGCCGGGTAACGGGCGATGACCGCGCTTCAGCTGGAGATTCAAGCGGTCGCTGTCCTTGCCGCGGCGGCTTGCGCCCTGTCGGGCACGTTTTTGGTGCTCCGCCGGATCGCTCTCGTCAGCGACGCGATAAGCCACACGGTCCTGCTCGGCATCGTCGCCATGTTCCTCTTCACTCGGGACCTGCACTCGCCCCTGCTGATCGCCGGTGCAGCCCTGACCGGCCTGGCCACGGTAGGCCTGGTAACCCTCATTTCCCGGACCGGCCTCGTGCGGGAAGACGCTGCCATCGGCCTCGTATTTCCGTTGCTCTTCAGCATCAGCATCGTCCTGATCTCCCTCTACACCGAGTACGTGCACCTAGACGTCGACGCTGTGCTGCTGGGGGAGCTGGCCTTCGCCCCGTTCGACCGCCTGGAGACCAACGGCCTGGACCTCGGCCCGCGCCGGGGCTGGGTCATGGGGACGATCCTGCTGGTTAACCTGGCCGTGCTAGCCGCACTCTACAAGGAGCTCAAGTTGGCCGCCTTCGACCCGGCGCTGGCCGCTATCCTGGGCTTCCCGCCCGCCCTCCTTCACACACTCCACCTAAGCGTGGTCTCGATCACGGCGGTCGGCGCCTTCGACACGGTAGGGGTCGTGCTCGCCGTAGCCCTCTTCATTGTCCCGCCGGCCACGGCCCTCCTGCTGAGCGACCGTTTGCCCGTCGTCATCGGCCTAGCCCTCCTGATTGGCGCGGCCTCCGCTGTCGGTGGGTACTGGGTCGCCCACATGTTCGACACGTCCATCGCCGGGGCCATGGCCACGCTGGGGGGCGTGTTCTTCAGCCTGGCGCTCCTCGGCTCCCCACGGCAGGGTCTTTTGCCCCGAGCCTGGCGTTATCGGCGCCAACGGCGACAATTCGCCCTACGCCTGCTCGTGATGCACCTCTTGACCCACGAGGGGACCGCAGCCGAGGCGGCCGAGGCCGCGGCCGAGGACCTTCCAGCCCATCTGCGCTGGGAGCCGCAGTTTGCGGCAGCGGTTGTCCAGCTCGCCGAGCAAATAGGTCTGGTCGAGCGACGGAACGGTCTGCTCGTTCTCACCGACCGTGGCCGGGAGCTGGCCCGCGAGGTCATGCTCTACGGCACAGGCTAGGTTGCCGGCTGGCTGGAACAGGACCTTCATCGTCCTTCAGGCCTCAAAGGTGGCTGCAGCCTGCGCGACCGACCGCATCCGGGCGGCACGGCACGCTGGCGGCCACCGCAGCTAGATGCCCTCCCTGTGGCGAGCCAAGGCAGCCTGGGCAGGTTATTGGAGGTGTAGTGCCCGCGGCCGGGGACTGGCATAGCCCGGCACACCTACCTTGTGGGCAAAGGGAATGGACCACTGCGGGCTCTCGCCCATGCGGTGAAGCCACACTGGGCCACGTCAGCCAGCGCCGGCCCGGCCACCGGCGGAGCGCTCCCGAAGGGCCGCCACCAGACGGACCCCTTGCGACCTAGCAACGATCTCGGGGCCCCCTTCGCGGAGCCCTTGACGTCACGTCGGATGGTGGGATAATTTATCGATACCCCACCGATCCACCATGCCGCTGAAACGCGAAGTGTAGCCCATGGGCCGGGAATTTCGTATAATCCTAAAGGGACGCCGAAGTGGCGGAATGGCAGACGCGGCGGTCTCAAAAACCGCTGGAGGCAACTCCGTGTGGGTTCGACTCCCACCTTCGGCACCGTGGCCAGTTGGCAAACACGGCCGTTCTAACTTCCCTCGCATGAACCCTTTCCGTTAGAGGTTGTCTGGTGCGTATCGGTGTCCTTACTGGAGGTGGCGACGCCCCTGGACTGAATGCAGCTATCAGGGCGGTGGTGAGGAGAGCCCTCCAGTTCGCCATGGACGTGGTGGGCATCAAGAACGGCTGGGCTGGCTTGGTGGACCTGAACGCTGAGCCCCTGGACGCTAAGGCCGTGTCGGGCATCCTGCCCATCGGGGGCACCATCCTCGGGACCTCCCGCACCAACCCCATGCGGGACGAGGCGATGATGCAGCGCGTCCTGGCCAACTTCGACGAGCTGAAGCTCGACGCTTTGATAGCCATCGGTGGCGACGACACCCTCAAGGTCGCCTACGAGATCCACCGGCGCGGCAAGCCCGTGGTCGGGATCCCGAAGACCATGGACAACGACGTCTACGGGACCGACTACTGCATCGGGTTCGATACGGCGACCACGGTAGTGGCCGAGGCGTTGGACAGGCTTCACACCACCGCCAGCGCCCACCACAGGGTGATAGTGCTGGAGGTCATGGGCCGCGAGGCGGGCTGGGTGGCCGTGGTAGGCGGCCTGGCCGGCGGTGCCGACTTCATCCTTATTCCGGAAGTCCCCAAGACCATCGACGAGGTGGTGGCTCACCTCTACAACCGGCGAAGTCGCGGGAAGGACTTCAGCCTGATAGTCGTGGCCGAGGGGGTGCGCATCCCCGAACTGGAGCCGCCCGAGGAGACCCTCGAGAGGGACGCCTTCGGCCACGTGCTGCTCTATCAGAGGAGCATAGGCGAGCGGCTGGCCAACGAGATAGGGCGGCGCACAGGCTTCGAGACCCGCTTCGTGGTTTTGGGCCACCTCCAGCGCGGCGGCTCGCCCACCGTCTTCGATCGGGTGCTGGCCACCCGCTTCGGGGTGAAGGCGGTGGATCTGGTCCGCGAGGGCCACTTCGGCACTTTGCCCGTCCTGCGGGGCGGGCAGATAGCAGTCATGGCCCTGGAGGAGGTGGCGGGCCGCACCAAGCGGGTCGATCCCGAGCTCTACCAACTGGCCCAGATATTCTTCTAGGCTATTCCCCCACCCAGAAGCCTATCCTGCGCAGCTTTTCGTACCGCCGGGCGAGCACCTCCTCCGCGTCTCCGTCGGGGCCGCAGCCCTCCAGCCATGAGAGCACGAAGTGCTTAACGGCGGCACAGGCAAGGTCCGGCGCCAGGTGGGCGCCTCCTGGCGGCTCGGGAACTATGTGGTCGATGACCCCCAGCTTCAGCAGGTCCTGGGCGGTGATCTTCAGGGCCTGGGCGGCCCGGGGTGCCTGGGAAGCATCGCGCCAGAGGATGGCTGCGCACGCCTCCGGCGACGCCACCGAGTATATAGCGTTCTCGAGCATGGCTATCTCGTCGGCCGCGCCTATGGCCAACGCTCCGCCGCTCCCCCCCTCCCCTACCACCACCGCCAAGGTCGGGACGGGCAACGACAGCATGGTGCGTATGGACTCGCCTATCGCAGCGGCCTGGCCCCGCTCTTCCGAGGGCATGCTCGGATCAGCAGCGGGAGTGTCAATGAAGGATATGACAGGCATCCCATAGTCGGCCGCCAGCCTCATAATCCTCACGGCCTTGCGGTAGCCCTCCGGCTTCGGCATGCCGAAGTTGCGCTTCAGGTTCTCCCGCGTGTCCTTGCCCTTCTGGTGCCCCAGCACCGCCACAGCCCGTTGACCCAGACTCGCGATGCCGCCCACCAAAGCCGGGTCGTCGGCGAAGAGCCGATCCCCCCTCAGCTCGAAGAAATCGTCGAAGATGGCCGCAACGTAGTCGAGGGTATGCGGCCTGTTTGGTTCCCTGGCCAGCTGGACCTTCGTCCACGCATCAGACATTGGCCTGCCTCCTGTTCAGGGAAAAGAGGCGAAGGGCCCTGCCTATCGTGACCCTCAGCTGGCTCCGCGGCACCACCTGGTCGATCATGCCGTGCTCCAGCAGGAACTCGGCTGTCTGAAACCCGGGCGGCAGTTTCTGCTTGGTGATCTGCTCTATTACCCTGGGACCAGCAAACCCTATCAACGCCCCGGGCTCCGCCAGCACCACATCGGCTATCAGGGCATAGCTGGCCGTCACTCCACCGAAGCACGGATCGGCCAGCACCGAGACGAACGGGATCCTGCGCCTCCTGAGCAAGGTCACTGCCGCCACCGTCTTGGCCATCTGCATGAGGGAGAGGACCCCCTCTTGCATGCGCGCGCCGCCAGAGGACGACACGGCCACCAGAGGCCTGTCCTCTTTCAGGGCCAGCTCAGCGCACCGGGCGAGCTTCTCGCCGTAGACGGACCCCATGCTCGCCCCCATGAAGTTGAAGTCTGCCACCGCCAGCACGCAGCCCAAGCCATCGATGCTGCAGGTGCCGCACACCAGGGCCTCCCGAAGGCCGACCTTCTGTTGTGTCTCCCTCAGCTTCTCTGCGTAGCTCTCGGACCCGGCCACGAAGCCGAGGGGGTCCACGGGCTCCAGCTGAGAAAAAAGTTCGGCAAAGGAGCCCGGATCGGCCAAATGCTGGATGCGCTCTCGCGAAGACAGCCGATGGTGGTAGGAACAGCGCGGGCACACCTTGAGGTTGTGCTCAAGCTCCCGCACGTAGATAAGCTCCTTACACTTTGGACACGGCAGCCAGATAGTGCCGTCCTCAGCCACGGCCTGCTTGCCGAGCTTCACAGCCCCTCCCCTTCAAAAGGTCATCCCGGCGGCCAGCCGAAACGTCTGCCACCCATCAGGTGGAAGTGAAGGTGGAACACCGATTGGCCAGCATCCGGGCCGTGGTTGGCGACGAGCCTGAAGCCGCCAGAAGCGATCCCCAGCTCCTTCGCCAGCTTTGCCGCCACCACGACAAGCCGCCCCGCCAGCTCCAGATCCTCCTCGTCCAGGTCACCCACCGAGACCACATGCCTGTTGGGCACGATGAGGATGTGCACGGGTGCCCGGGGGTTGATGTCGTGGAAGGCGGTGACAGCACCGTCCTTATACACTATCCGTGCAGGCGCCTGCCCAGCCACGATCCTACAGAAGACGCACTCGGGCATCGACAACCCTCCATACAGTTCTAGGGATTATAACAGGGGTGGGCTGCGGACCAAATATAATAGACCGTGGCGCTTAAGGGGAGTTATGTGCTGGTCCTCGAGCTCGGCAGGCCGCGGAGCATACCGGTTGGCTCCCTGGGCGAGGCATGGTTTCCAGCGGGGTGGTATCTGTACGTCGGCACCGCCTTCGGGCCCGGCGGACTGGTGGCCCGCCTCTGTCGCCACATCAGGCGCACCAAAGCTCACCGCTGGCATATCGATCGCCTCTCCTCCGTTGCCAACCTGGACAGCATTTGGGTGCTCCCAGCACAGAAGGCCGAGTGTCGGTGGGCCGACGAGCTCCTGAAGACGTGTCGCCCATGCCGAAGGTTCATGCACGGCTTCGGAAGCAGCGACTGCAGATGTCCCGGCCACCTGCTATACACTCCCGTCAGGCCGAGGCGCGCCCACTTTCCCAACCTATCCCATCAGGAGGTGGAAGGATGTCTCAAGGCACCATATCGCTGACCTGGCTAGGCCATGCTACCTTCGCCCTTCGCAGTGTCGCGGGGAAACGCCTCATTATCGACCCCTGGGTGATGGGCAACCCGGCCTGTCCTCAGGAGCTCAAACAGGTGGAAGGAGTCGACATCCTCCTGCGTACCCACGGACACTTCGACCACATAGGCGACGCCGTCGAGATAGCGCGGCGCCACAAGCCCAAGGTAGTGGGCATCTTCGAACTCTGCCACTGGATGGGCCGCAAGGGCGTCGAAAACACCTTCGCCATGAACAAGGGCGGCACCGTGGAGATCGACGGGATATCGGTGACCATGGTACACGCCGACCATTCCTGCGGCATCCTTGAGGACGACGGCTCTATCGTGTACGGCGGGGAGGGGGTCGGCTACGTAGTGCGTTTCGAGAACGGCTTCAAGCTGTACCATGCCGGCGACACAGCCCTCTTCGGCGACATGAAGCTGATCGGGGAGCTCTACAGGCCCGATATCGCCCTTCTGCCCATTGGAGATCTCTACACCATGTCGCCCCGAGAGGCCGCCTACGCCCTGCGCCTCCTGGGTGTGAAGCGGGTGATACCCATGCACTTCGGCACCTTTCCCGCCCTCACCGGCACGCCGGAGGCACTGAGGGAAGCGGCCAGCGACATCGAGGGGCTAGAAGTGATAGCCCTCAGGCCCGGCCAGACGATAAACTTGCCCTAAACCTCGAGCTCGTCGCCCTCGTTCAAGGCCAGCAGGCGGGCCGCATGCCGGGCCCGCATGGCTCGGATGGCCTCCACTAACTCTCCCTCAAAAAAGGGGTTCCTGTGGACGAGGGCGACGGCGACTTCGGGCAAACGCAACAACACCCGCTCGGTCAGCTCCCCGGCGAGGCCGGCCGGCGTGAGGTGCAATGCCTGTGCGGCGGCCCCTTCCAGGCGGTCGGGAAGCGTCAGCTCCGTCACAACCAGATGGGGCTCGAAGGAAACCCACCGTTCGGCGCACCCCGGCGCCGTGTCGCTGGTGTAGACCATCCGGCGTCCCTCGTGCTCCAAGCAAAGACCCAGGGTGGGAACCTTATGACAGGAGGCGAAGAAGGCAAGCCGGTACCCTTCGAGCTCTATCTCGTCGCCCGGCTCCACCTGCCTATGGATCAGCGTTGGAGCACCTGCGGGCCGCTCTGTGAGGTCGGGCCAGATGCCGGCCACGAAGAAGACCTCCCGAACCTTTTGAAAGGTCTCCCCCTGGCAAAGGACCGTCAGCCTGCGGCCAGCGTTCAGAAAATTGTAGGCCAGGGTTGGCAGGTCCTTTATGTGGTCCCAGTGGCAGTGGGACACGAAGACAGCCCTGATGGCAAGCTGCTCCTCGAAGGAGAGGGTGGAGGTCAGCGCGCCTGCGTCCAACGCAAGCCAGCCGTCCACCAACAGACCCACGAACCTGGTAGAGCGATCTTCTCCCTGGTGGGCGCCCAGCACCCTGACCCGCATCCTCAATCTTCGCCCATCGAGGCCTGCCGCGCCCTGAAATTGCGGTACAGAAAGATGGCAACCGCTGCCAGCACTGCTAGGGCGATGGGTATATCCAGCGGCCGCATCACCCGCCTCACGCTCTCCCAGTGCTCCCCGGCCAGAAAGCCGGCGTAGGCCAGGCCCAACGACCACGGGAAGGAGCCCAGGAATGAGTAGATCAGGAACTTCCCAAAATGCATCCGAGAGACACCCGCAGGGAGCGAGATAAAGGTGCGCACCACAGGCACAAGCCGACTGAAGAAGGCCGTAGCCTCTCCCCAACGCTCGAACCACCGATCGGCCAGGGCTATGTGATGCTCAGAGACGAGGATGTACTTGCCGTACTTGATCAGAAGGGGCCTGCCGCCCAGGGCCCCCACCCAGTAGGCCACGGCAGAACCCACCGTGCACCCCAGGGCACCGTAGAAGCCCGCCCACAACAGGTGGGGAAGGTCATGGCCAGCCTCCCTGACCAACATCCACCCGGCCAGCGGCATGATTATCTCGGAGGGGAGCGGTATACAGGCGCTCTCTATTGCCATAGCCACAACCACGCCGGCCCAACCGATGTCCTGGTAAAGCCCGCGGATGAAGTCGATCACTGCATACTCAAAGGCTTCCATCCACCTTCCCAGACTAAAACTAAGGGCAGGTCAGCTGACCTGCCCGGAGCGGGCGATGGGATTCGAACCCACGGTCTCTTGCTTGGGAAGCAAGCGTGTTGCCACTCCACCACGCCCGCGCACTTCTATTATACCAGTGCAGTCGACTGCCCCTCCACCAGCACACAAGGGGTCGGCCCGGCACCTCTCTGCGCGCCTATTCAGCCGGTTGGCTGTGCCCAACAGCCTCTGGCCCAATACCCAAAACCCCATGCACCCGCAGCCTCAGTAAGTGTACCACGAAGGGCTCCTCCCAACCCGGGGTATTGACTCCCCCATCTCCCTTGTGGCACAATCGATACGAACCCTTCAAATAGCGCCATACTCGAGGTCAGGTCATGCAGAAGATCCCTCACGGTCAGCTCCTCAGCGACGAGATGGCGAACCTTCAGCTCGAGCGCCTTAAGTGGACCGTCGCACATGCCTACAACAACAGCGAATTTTACCGAAAGCGCATGGAGGAATGGGGGGTCCACCCGGACGACATCCGCACCTTAGATGACATCGCCAAGCTTCCCTTTACGGACAAGAAGGACATAAGGGACAACTACCCCTTTGGGATCAGGGCCGTGCCTTTCGAGGACATCGTCCGCCTCCATGCCTCCTCCGGCACGACCGGCAAGCGCACCGTGGCGCTCTACACCCACAAGGACATCGACGACTGGACCGAGATGTTCGCTCGATGCTATCGGACGGCAGGGGTAACGCCCGCGGACCGCGTCCAAATAACCCCTGCCTACGGCCTCTGGACGGCGGGCATAAGCTTCCAGCTCGGGGCCGAGAGGCTCGGCGCCATGGTGATTCCCGTGGGCCCAGGCAACACCGACCTACAGCTCGAGCTCATGGAGGACTTTCAGACCACCGTTATCACCGGCACCTCGTCCTACGGCCTGCTGTTGGGCGAAGAGGTGGCCGCCAGGGGGCTGCGCCCACGGCTAAGCCTGCGGATCGGCATATTTGGCTCCGAGCGCTGGAGCGACGCCATGCGGAAGCGCATCGAGGAGCTGCTGGGGATCGAGAGCTTCGACATTATCGGCATGACAGAGCTTTACGGGCCCGGCATCGGCATAGACTGCCCCGCCCACTCGGGCATCCACTACTGGTCCGACTACTTCATCTTCGAGATACTGGACCCATCGACCCTGGAGCCCGTGCCGCCGGGCCAGCACGGCGAGATAGTAGCTACCACCCTCACCAAGGAAGCCATGCCGATGATCCGCTACCGCACCCACGACATATCGCGGTTCATCCCGGGGCCATGCCCCTGCGGCAGCCCCTACCCCAGGATCGACCGCATCCTGGGCAGGACCGACGACATGTTCAAGTTCCACGGTGTCGCCATTTTCCCCAGTACCATCGACACCATTCTGTCGGAGTTCGAGGGGGTATCCAGCGAGTACCAGATAGTCCTCCAAAGGGAGCAGGGACGGGATACTATGACCATCCGCGTCGAACGTGACCCCCAGGCCCAAGTTCCGGACGAGCAGATAGTTCAATCGCTCCAGCAGCTGATCAAGAGCAAGGTGGGGGTGACGGCGAAGGTCGAGCTCGTGGACCACAAAGCGCTCCCGCGCACGGCAAGCAAGACCAGGCGCATCCTAGATCTCAGGGAAGGGCACTGATGGCTTCTCGGGAGCAGGTTACAGCAGCGGAGGCCCCAGCTACAGCCAGGGCCGTAGCCCTCTGGGGGGAGGTTTACAGGAAGCTTCACCTGCCCACGCTTGTGGCCGTACTGGTGATCCTGGCAGCGTGGACGGCTGCCAGCCAGCAGTACGGCAACTACCTGCTTCCCTCTCCCTTCAAGGTCGTGCAGAGCTTCTGGGAGGTCGTAACCTCGGGCGAGCTCTGGCGGCATGTGGGCGCATCTCTGTACCGCATCACCATAGGGTTTGGCCTGGCATGCCTTGTGTCGCTCCTGGCCGGGCTCCTCATCACCGTCTCCAACACGGCCCGCACCATCGCCAGGGACTTCACTACCATCCTCAACAGCACCTCGGTCTTCGTGTGGATCGTCGTGTCCCTCATATGGTTCGGCCTTACCGACGCAGCACCCATGTTCACCACCCTCATGATCACCCTGCCGGTTATGCTGGCCAACATCCTCGAGGGCGTCGAGAACGTGGACCGGAAGCTGGTGGAGATGGCACGTGTCTACAAGCTGGGGTGGTGGGACCGGTTCCTGCACATCACCGTTCCCGGAACCGTGCCCCACATCGTGGCGGGCATGAAGGTGGGGTTTGGCCTCGGCCTGAAGGTGAGCGTCGTGGCCGAGATCTTCGGCGTCAACACCGGCATAGGTTACATGATGAACTACAGCCGCGACACCCTCAGAACCGACATGGTCTTCGTGTGGGCTCTGGTTCTGATCCTGGTCATGATCTTCGTGGATAAACTGCTCTTTGAGGGGCTTTCCCGGAAGGTATCGGCATGGCGGTAGCAAGCGCTTACAAGTTGGAGATCCGCGGTCTTTCGAAGACATACCAAGTGCCCGTCATCGACAGGCTGGAGCTGCGGGTTCCGGAGGGCGAATTCGTGTGCCTCCTCGGCCCCAACGGCTGTGGCAAGACCACCCTTCTCCGGATCATCGGCGGCCTCGAGCTGCCCAGCGCCGGCCAGGTCCTCATCGACGGCGAAGAGCTCTCTTCCCAGAAGGGCAACCACCACAGGGTGGGCGTAGTGTTCCAGGAACCGCGCCTGCTTCCCTGGAAGAGCATCCACGACAACATCACCCTCTGCCTCAAGCCCCTGGGCATCAGCAGGGCCGAGGCCAACGAGCGGGCAGCCAGGTACCTCCGTTTGGTCGGACTGGACGGCTTCGAGCGCTATTACCCTAACAAGCTCAGCGGAGGAATGCAGCAGAGGGCCTCCATAGCCCGCGCGCTGGCCGTAGAGCCCGAGATCCTCCTGATGGATGAGCCCTTCAGCGCCCTCGACGCCCAGAACCGCCGGATCATGCAGGACGAGATCCTAAAGATCTGGAAGGACACCGGCAAGACCATCCTGTTCATCACCCACAGCATCAGCGAGGCCCTGAGGCTGGGAACCACGGTCATCCTCCTCACGGCACGCCCCGCCAGGGTGCGCACCATCGTCCATACCTCCGAGTACTCGGAGGGAGATCTGATAGAGATCGAGCGTAAGCTCCTGGAGCAGATCTCCGAGGAGGTCCTCCGACAGCAGAGCCTTTCCGCCCCCGCCCCATCCATCACCGAGCGGGACCTGCTGGGCGACGACTAGCCTACAAGGTCCTCTGCCCGGCGGCTACTTGATCACGTATTTGGACAGATCGACCTCCTTCACCTTGGCCCTCTCGAAGGCCTCGGGCCGGGGATAGGGGGCTGTGGCGTCGATACCTATCTTGTGGGTTATCCCGTTGTCCGTGGAGGGATTCAGCTCGTGGCCGCGGGCATAGGGGATGACGATAAGGCCCCTATCGGGCCTGAAGCGGGCAGCTAGGGCCCACTCCACGTCGTCGGGATTGTAGATGTCCACGTCGTCGTCCACCGCAATGACCATCTTCAGGCTCGGGAAGGCGGCGAAGGTGGCCAGGATGGCGTTCTTCTGGATCCCCTCGGCGTTCTTCGACAGCTGGATGACCGCGTGGTAAAAGCCACAGCCACCATGGGTAAAGTAGACGGCCTGCACGGCCGGCACCTGGCGCGACACCAGCCTGTACACGGCAGCCTCGCCCAGGAGACCCACCGAGTTGTACACTTCCTTGCCCGAAAGTATGGTCTGCCACACCGGGTTGCGGCGCATGGTGATGCCCTTGACCTTGAAGGTCCACCTATCTTTGCGGGGAGCGTAATACCCCGTTACCTCCGCGAAAGGACCCTCGGGCTGCCTCACGTGGGGCAGGGCTTCGGCCTCAATCACAAACTGGGCTGAAGCGATGGCCTCCACGTTCACGAACTTTCCGGGCACCAGCTCCAAAGGCTCGCCACGAAGGTGGCTGGCTATCCCCAGCTCGTCCTTGTCGATGGGAGCCGCGCTGGCAGGAACCGTTGCCGCAAAGTGAACGCTCGGGTCGACTCCATTATTTATGGTGATCTCCAGAGGTTGGCCCCTCGCCTCGGCCCGCTCGTAGTAGTCGCGCAGGTGCCGTCCCTCATCCATCTGGCCCGTCAGGGTGTCTGGGCCTGCCACCATGAAGCGCATGATGGAAGCGTTGCGGACACCGGTGTCGGGATCTCTGGCCACCACTACCGCGGAGTCGATGTAGGGGCCGCCGTCCTTCAGGGCATGGACGGGTATGGGAAGCTTAGTAAGGTCGGGCTTGTCCAGCACCACCTCCTGGCACGGGGCCGACCTGACCACCACGGGATCGATGGGGCTCTGCTGCCACTCCGCCACGGCATCGGCGATGAGGAAGGGAAGCTGACGGAAGTCGCAGCCGAACATACGCGCCAGAACCTGCCGGTTCCAGTACAGGCCCACCAACACCTTGTAGGGGTAGCCCTTGATCCGCTCGAACAGTGCGACCTTCCCTCCTTCCAGCTTGGCAGCGATGCCCGCCAGCTCGTGCACCAGGTCCACCTCGGTTTCGATCCTCGCCAGGTCCCCCTGACCGGCAAGGAACTCAATGGCCGACTGGAGGTCGTAGACGCCCCGTTGTACCAGGCCCGGCCTTATCTGGCGCCTAACTTTCCTTCGTACCCGTTGGGGTTGAGGGGCAACTTCGGCCTTTTGCATCAGGGCTCGCTCTTCCATAACGGCCTCCCCCGGTTTAAGATCTTAATTGAGTTTACTTCATTGCACCTGGTACAAGGAACCGAATGGAGAACTGGCGCCTGCCCTGGAAGTACGTTATGGTCATGGATTTCGGACCCGGAGAACCCACCGGCTACGCCTGTGCCCAGTGCCACAGGCCGGCTGAGCAGTATGCCGTATTGCTAACTGATGCGGACCTAAAGAAGGCCTACTTCGACCTCCAGTGCGCGGCTCGGGTGTTGGGTCCCTCCGAAGAGCCGGAGGCCGTCGAGGGCAGGATGGCCAAGCTCTTGGAGCTGCGGAACAGGGGATCGGTAAGGGTCGGCCCGGATCTCATCAATCCCTAAGGAGGTATTACGATGGCCAAAGCGTACGTGCTCATCAACACCGAGACAGGCAAGACCCAGGAGGTTGCCAACGCCCTGAGGGCCACCACGGGCATCGTGGCCGTGGACGTGGTCACCGGACCCTACGATATCGTAGCAGTCCTGCAGGGAGCTGACACCAACGCCCTGGGCCGCCTGGTGATGAACTACATCCACGGCACGCCCGGCGTAAAGAGCACCCTCACCCTGATCGTGGTCGCCTGAGGCCAGCAGACCGGCCCTTCGGCTTCCCTGCAGCGTCGCACCTGCTGCGCTCTAAGCTAGGTCGGCGTCCAGCCGAGCGGCGATCGTACCGGACGCCTCGGGATAGGCACGGGCGAAAGCCCGGAGAAGGCCGTAACAGCCTGCCAGCATCATGTGGCCGTGTGGAACGGCGAAGTAGGGCCTGAAGGCTGTGCCCTTCATTAGGCGCCGCCGAGGGCCCGTCACTGCTACGGTCTCGGGCAGGCTGGCTGTACCCCTCCGTACCAGTGCACCGTGTCCCATGTCCGCGAACACCTCGTCGTTGGTCAGCTCGCCCATGACCAGGCGCCGCAGGTACCTGTCCAGCTTGGCACCGTCCAGTAGCCCCGTGTGGTGCTCCAGCAGCCCGAGGATCCGGCCGTCTTCCATGTGGAAAGCGATGGTGTGGAAGTTCCCCACGTTCACCACCAGCCGATGGCGGGCCAGGGCCACCGCTCGGTCCTCCAGGGCACCGAGCACGGCCGCAGGCCCGGTATCCATGGCCAGCACCGGCATCTCCGCAGGGAACGAGGCCGCGGCCGCCCGCAGTCTTGTCATGAGAGGAGGGATATCCTCTCGCCGAAAGGCGAAGAGGCAGGGATCGTCGCCCAGCTCCAGACGCTGCCTAAGGTAGTCGAAGCGGAACTTTCTGTCGCTGACGCCCGGCGGAGCGGCTCCATGGTCGAACACAGCGACCGCCGCCCCGTCAAAGCTGGGGTCCACCCCCATGGCCTTCAGAGCGGCGGCTATGGCCTCTAGCCTGACGTCACCTGTCCTTACCACCTGGCCGAGCCGGCCGGACAGGGCCGTAGCTTCGTCCACCAGCTCCACGCCCATGCGGGCCACTTCTTCCAGGTCGTCGTTCAAAGTCGTCGCCGCATCGGGCGTGGCGTAGGCCCGGAGGCCAGCCCTGATATGGGCCTCCAGGGTCCATGCGCAGGGCCCGCCGCCCATGATGGGCCCCACAAGGACCACGGGAAGCCCTTGACGCGTGGCATCCTCGATGGCCCTGGCCACCAGCACCGTTGGGGAGGGCATCACCAGCTGGGGGCAGTTCTCCAGCTCCAGCTCCGAATCGAACAGCAGTATGTCCTGGGTTCCAGTCCCGACGTCGATGGCTAGGACACGCAAGGCCTCACTCCACTGTCAGGCCGCCGGCAACTAGGAAAGGATTGTTGCGGCGCTCGTGGCCAATGGTGGTGGGCGGCCCGTGGCCGGGGTAGACCGCTGTATCGTCGGGGAGCACCAACAGCCTCTCGCGGATGGCGGCTATCAGCTGCGGAAAGGACCCTCCTGGCAGGTCTGTACGGCCGATGCTCTCGCGGAAGAGCGTGTCCCCCGAAATCAGCACCCCGGGCGCGTAAAGGCAGATGCCGCCCGGAGTGTGGCCGGGCGTGTGGATCACCTCGAGGGTGGTGCTCCCAACCTGCAGTTTCTGGCCGTCCTCGAGAAGCATGTCCACTTCCGGCGGCTGGACGGGGGGCAGGCCCCAGCTGACGGCCATGTCGCCCAACCGTTCTATGAACGGCAGATCTGCAGGGTGTATGGCCAGCGCAGCCCCGGTGCGCCGTTTAAAGGCGTCATCGTTATATACGTGGTCCAGGTGACCATGAGTGTTCACTATCAACTTGACCGCGAGCCCACTCTCCTCGGCATACCGCAGGGCAGACTCCCCACCGATGGAACAGTCCACAAGCACAGCGGACGCTGTCTCATCGTCTACCAGCAGGTAGACATTGTTCTCCATGGGGCCGACAGCAAAAGAGACTACGCGCAGGGTCCACCTCCTAAGGTTCCTACGGTCCGCCTAGAGTTTAGCACAGTTTGCGCTGGCCCACCCACGCTGAGACATCAGCCCTGAACCCTTGGCCCTTCGGGGTAATCCTCGGGCCAACAGCACGGCCCCTCATGATCTCGGGTGCACCACAGGCTGTTCCCCCCAGCATCCCCATCGACCCTGTGGAACACCGTCTGGCCCAAGGGAGGCCTCTCCCGCTCGAAGCGCCACACGTACATCCCCTTGCGCGCCGACAAGGGGCAGAAGAACATCCTGGGAGGCGCCGTCTCCCGCAAGACCCATCACCTCTCATCTTCTCAACAATTCTACTGCACACAAATTATATAACTCCTACTTAAATGCCCCGGGCAAGCGAGGGGCCGCCCATGGGCGGCCCTGAGAAGGCGTGCCGGCAGCTATTTGCCCTCCAGCACCTGCTTCTCCATGCACTTGAAAAACTGATCGATCAAAAGCTTTGCGACGCCTCCGAGCATACGCTGGCCCACGCCCGCTATGGTGCCGCCCACGGTGGCCTCGCCTTTATACGTCACCTTGGTGGAGCCGTCGACCTCTTCCAGCTCCAGCTCGCCCTCGCCCTTCACGAAGCCTGGCCCGCCTGAGCCCTCCACCACCATCTTGTAGTGCTCTGGCTCCCTCATATCCAGGAGCTCTATGGTGCCGGTATAGGTTCCCTTGATGGCGGCGACCCCGATGGTCATCTCGGCCCGGTATCTGTTGTCGCCTATCTTTTCCAACGCCTTTCCGCCCGGCAGGCACTTGGCCAGATGCTCTGGATCGAGCATGTGGCGCCACACCGCCTGCCTGCTTGCCTTAAACGTGTAGCTCCCCTCAAGTTTCATGCCGAAGACCTCCAGGGCTTTCCGAAAAATATGCAAGCATTATACCGGTCCACACCTGTGGCCGCACTCGCCTTCTTGCCAGCGGGATGCGGGGGAGGCCCGCAGGATAGCCGCCCCCAAACCCTGGCGGCCACGGGCGCCCAGAGGACAACTGTGACCCCTTTGCCTTGCAGTGGGCCAGTCCTGCAGAGGCAGCCGGGCGGCGAGCCACTCGGCACCCAGGGCCGGCATCTGGCGCTGCCCTCGGCGGGTTCCCGTCGGTCTCGAATGCATCCTGCGGGACCGGCAGGCCAAAGGTTGGGGCCCACCGGCAACTGCCGGGCCGCTGACTTGGGTAACTTCCGCCGGTCGCCGGCCCCCTTGGTAACCCTGGCGCCTACCCCGGCGATCCAACGTAAGTAGAAAGGCTCACGGTTGCGAGAGAGCATCTGCACCCGCAGAAAGACCACCTGCCCAATCCCATGGTGGCCGCGGAACAGGTGGGCTTCAGGCGCAATAAAGGTGCAAGACTGTTAGGTCAGACGTGCCAACCTCTATCCCTCTTGCCTCCGATCGGGGATCCCGAGGCGAGCCCGGTTGTTGGAGACAGGAACCCCGAAGGGCGCAGATGCCAAGGGGCCCGAGTCGAACCCTCCGTGCGGAAGCTGGGACCATCCCAACCGCCTCAGGCAGCCTGCCTCCCGCGGCGGACAGGACTGGCCGCCGCCAGCCGTTTAGCTGGGTGCCATGCCCCGAACCGACCACCTAGCAGACCTCCGGCGCGGATCAGCCGGCGACGAGCCAATCATTTGACCTCTTCTTAGCTCAGTTCCTTAGGGATCCCTGCCTGGCTACAGTGGGACGTGATGGAGAACAATTTGGCCTATAACGCCATAAACATGCCGGTTAGAGGCCCTCATTCAAAGCCTCTTCCAGCTTAAGCGCACAATGCTGAAGGAGGGCGGCTCAGGTACCGTCATCACCAACCCAGCGGCGGTCAACCACCGTTTCGTGTCGGAAGGCATCCTCATCGACCCACGTCCCTTTACCGGCTAAGACCGTGGTCACGATCTTGATCTGCTCCCTTGACAGATCGTTTTTGCGTGGTATATCACCAAACAAAGTAGGTTTACCTCGCGCTCCACTTTGTATTCGACGGGGCACGGTTCGGCCAGTCGTGGCCCAAGAAGGGGACCCGCTGGACCCGGTGTGGCTGCAGGTTGAGGACGCCCCGGTTAGGGCCCGGGAAAAGGCCCGATTGGACGAGGCCCAATCAGACGACCAGTCTCGGTCAGACGACCGCCGAGATGGTTTGTCAGAAACGTATCAAGCAACGAATGTCGAGGCTGGTGGTACTCCGTGAGCTACTCTATCATCTGCCTCAGCATCCGTTTCTTCACCGGCTCACGACGGAGCTCATCGGGCAAAAGGCGCAACACCTCCGAAGGTAGCCTCCAATCCCGGATAATCTGCTGAATGTCCACTTTCCCCTGCAGATAGCTGTCGATGAACGCGTCTACGTCAGCGTCGGTGACGGGCCTACCCAGGAAGGGCGGTGCCATCGACTTTGCCCGTTCGATAAGGAACGCATACTTCCTCTTTAGCTCCTCCCGCCGTTCAACGATGAAACTTGCGGCGCGCTGCTCTCCCGTAAGCGTCATGGCCACGATCTCAACGTCTAGGGGTTCATCGGGAGGCACACCCATAAACTGCATCCCATCCCAATCCAATACCACTCGGTTCTCCTTTGCCCACCGTTCCACATAGTCCCGGGGAGGCTGGCCTTCCTCGAAATGAGGTGGCCTTGTAACCGAGGCCCAAGCGCCAGGCGCCACGATACTCTTGGGGTTCCTCACCTGCCCTGGCTCAACTTTATACCCGTTGAGCTTGAGGCTAATATTGAGGCTAATAATCTCTAACGGCCAAGGCCAAGGCGCGCCCATCTCCGCACCAAAGGCCACGCGTATATCCCACATATCTTGCTGGAGAAATTCCCGAAAGGCCTGCTGTATCTGGAGCTGCCGCTGGATTTGCTTGAGCTGGCTCTGAAGTTGGGAGCGCAGCCCCGCCTGCAACTGGGGACCCAAGGTATATTGCACCGGTACGATTATGACATTGTTCGACGTGCCGAACCCAATCGCCTCCAACCGATGCCGCTCCAGGTCCGGGAGTTGGATAGTCACTGGACGAGCCGGCTCTGGAGGAGGAAGCTTTGGAGGATCCGGCTGTGGAGGGAGAGGAATCGGCCCTGGAGTGCGAGGCGAGATACGCAAGGCAAGGGAATTAACATAGCCCTGAGTATTCACGACCCGCACCTTATCCTGCCGGACGTCCACCGCAAACCGGCCAGTCGGAGACTCAAAGATGCCAACAGGCGTCTCCACCACGTACGCTTCCATGCCGCTGACAGGAGAAACATAATGCCACGTCTGCCCCTCCCTCACCTCTAACCACACTGATGCGCCCCCCTCGTCCGTGAGCTTGTGCAGCACGATTTCCGTCCCACGAGCCAGAGAGGCCGCCGAATCGCCCCGAAACACTACTTTCGCCTCCCCATCGCTGCCCGTCCGCACCGCCGACCCCTCCTTAAGCTGCATCCCGGAGCTGGCCTCCTGCCAACCCCGGCCGGCATCTACCTCAACAAGCCCGCCCTCGATCTCCAGCACAGCCATCTCTTCCCGAGGGTAGATGAAAGTCATACATGTCACCACGCCGGCCACGCCCAAGAGGAAAATCAGCCCCATGACCACTACTCTCGTCAGGCATCCCCTGCATCCCATACCGAACACCTCCACCGCATGGACGACCCCCACAGTACCAGACTCAACCTGCAGAACGCTCCTTTCCGACTTGCACCGAAGTTACGGCTCTCCAGTGGGTGCGGAGGCTCATCCTGCAGTTTCAGCCCTAGCCCAGGGCTATCTGGCCAGTGTAAGTTCCGCTCTTCATCTGCCAATTGTTGCAACCCCGCCTCTAACAAGCCGGCAGGCCGAAGGGGCAACTGGGCACGGGGCTAGCCCTCAGACCGGAATGGCCACAGGGAGGGTCGATGGCAAGAAGGGGAGCAGTTGGAAGGCTTGCTGTGAGGAGGACAAGCTATCAGACCAGCCCAAGAGCCATGCCAACGGTGTTTGGCAGGAGGACGCCCTCTCCCCCCACCTGCTCCACCATCTCCTGTCTCTACTCGCGACGCGGGCCAGCCAGTACCTGTGTCGCCTTTGGACATAAACATATCACCTTTTCCACGGGCCAGTCAATCCCCTAGAAGGTGTTGCTGGGAAAACTCCGACCACCATTGCGAACATTAGGCCGGAAGGCCAACGAAGAGCCGACCAAAGGCGCCGGACGTGCCCCCTCAGCACAGGACCCACGCTGCCCACTGTGCCATTGCCATCTTGCTTTACCGGGAGTAGGTCCCGCCCATATGCTCAGTACAGGCTAGCCGGGCACCAACCAAGAATGGAAAGTAAAAACGGCACCGTATTCCGGCTGCCAGACGAGCCGCGCCAGGCCCTCCCACGGCGCCCAGACCAACTACGCCACCAACCGCCTCGGCAGCGTCCTGTCCGGTTGCCCCTTCGCCCAGATCTTAACCTGCCCTACACGGCATGGGCACCACGCCGTAGCCGCTGCCCAACCAGTTGCAGATGGATTGCAATCTAGTCTCCTACCAGGCGCTACCTACGGCCGAGACCGGTGCTCACGGCCGCATACAGCCGGCCCACGGCCCGCCGCACCGCCCGCCACCACGGCTTTCCGCCAACGGTGACGTGTTCCGTTGGGCCATAGCCCTCGCAGCAAAGCCGTCAACTGGAAGCTAAGCCCGGGCCGACGCCTCTATCAACATCATCCCCGGACGCAGCTCTTTGGGACACCTCCAGCCAGTGCCCAATGGATGCTTTCAACCCCCTCAGGGCATGCACTTCACTCTGCAATTCAACGGCACAGCCGAGCACACCGAGCAGGCACTTTTGAGGGCGAATGGATAGCAAGCTAGGTTGGGACGGCTTTCGCGCCGCCACCAAGACCTAGATGTAATACGCAGTTCTGCGGTGCACTGCCCACTGTTGCCACCATCCGCCACGGCCGTTTGGCAGACGGGGCGCTGGTGATGGCTGGCAACTTCGCCAACGTAGATCTGCGCGGCTTGTGGCAGCCATCTACCCACGTTCCCAAGCTCCCGGGCATTGCCGTCCCGTTGACTTTGGCCAGCTTTGGCAATACAATAATGTTGCAGGGGCGGTTAGCTCAGGTGGCCAGAGCGCTGCGTTGACATCGCAGAGGTCAGTGGTTCAAGTCCACTACCGCCCACCCTTCGGTCCATAGGAAAGGCGAAGATCGGGACGAGTATCCGAAGGCCCGACGGAACAGAGAGGTGGGTCGCGGCTGAGAGCTCACCCTTAGGGCTCGGAGAAAACCCCCCGGGAGCCGGCTCCGAAAGCCGAGGTCGGCGAGTAGGCAGGCCCGCTGGCACGCGTTAACGGCCAAAAGGAGAGGCGGCTCCACGCGGCTGCCCGAATCACGGGTGGAACCACGAGCACTACCCCTCGTCCCAGGACGGGGGGTAGTTCCATTAGTGGAGAGGTGTACCATGACGGTAGCCACGGAAGAAAGACAGAAACAGTTGTACGCCATGAGGCACACGGCCGCCCATGTGATGGCCGAGGCGGTTATGTCGCTCTTTCCCGAGGCCAAGCTGGCCATAGGTCCGCCCATCGAGGACGGCTTCTACTACGACTTCGACCTGCCGAGGCCCCTAGCCCCGGAGGACCTCAGGGAGATCGAGCGCCGAATGGAGGAGATAGCCCGACAGGACAAACCCCTGGTGCGCGAGGAGCTCACCCGGGAGCAAGCGCGGGAGCTTTTCAAGGATCAGCCCTACAAGCTGGAGATCCTGGACGAGATAGCTGAGGGTGACACCATCAGCATTTACCGCCAGGGCGACTGGTACGATCTTTGCAGAGGCCCCCATGTGGAGTCCACGGGTAGGATCGGGCACTTCAAGCTGCTGTCGGTGGCGGGCGCCTACTGGAGGGGCGATGAACGGCGGCCCATGCTCCAGCGCATCTACGGCACAGCCTGGCCCACCCAAGAGGAGCTCCAGGACTATCTGCACAGGCTCCAGGAAGCCCAGCGGCGGGACCATAGGCGCCTCGGCCGCGAGCTCGATCTCTTCAGTATCCACGAGGAGCTGGGAGCCGGCCTCATCTTCTGGCACCCCAAGGGCGCCATGGTGCGCAAGCTCCTCGAGGACTTCTGGCGCGACGAGCACCTGCGGCGCGGATATGAGTTCGTCTACACCCCTCACATAGCCAGAGACGTCCTCTGGCAGACCAGCGGTCACCTGGACTTCTATCGCCAGAACATGTTCCCGCCCATGGACGTCGATGGGCAAAACTACCTGGTAAAACCCATGAACTGCCCGTTCCACATCACCATCTTTAAGACGCGCATCCGCTCCTACAAGGACCTGCCCCTCCGTTGGGCAGAGCTGGGAACCGTCTACAGGTACGAGCGCTCCGGCGTGCTCCATGGGCTCATGCGCGTCCGAGGCTTCACCCAGGACGACGCCCACCTTTTCTGCCGGCCGGACCAGATAGAGGACGAGATCCTGGCCATCCTGGATCTGACCACCTTCATACTTCGCTCCTTCGGCTTCGATCAGTACGAGGTCTTCCTCTCGACGCGGCCCGACAAATACGTGGGGTCCCTCGAAAATTGGGAGAGGGCCACGGCAGCCCTCCAACGGGCCCTCGAACGGGCTGGCCTGCCCTACGAGATAGACCCAGGGGAGGGCGTCTTCTACGGCCCCAAGATCGATGTCAAGATCCGCGACGTCCTCGGAAGGTCCTGGCAGTGCTCCACCGTCCAGGTGGACTTCAACCTGCCCGAGCGCTTCGATATGGAGTACGTGGGCGATGACGGCCGGCCCCACCGGCCCATCATGATCCACAGGGCCATATTCGGCTCCATAGAGCGCTTCTTCGGCGTGCTCATCGAGCACTACGCCGGAGCCTTCCCCTTCTGGCTGGCTCCGGTGCAGGCAGTGGTCATACCCATCGCCGACAGGCACCTAGACTACGCCCGCGAGGTAGCCCTGCGCCTCAAGGACGCAGGCCTTCGGGTCCAGGTGGACGACGGCAAGGAGCGGATGAACGCCAAGATAAGGAACGCCCAGCTTCAGAAGGTGCCCTACATGCTCATCGTGGGAGACCGTGAAGCCAGCGAGGGCACGGTTTCGGTGCGGACCCGCAGCGGTGAGAACCGGGGCAGCAGGCCGTTGGAAGAGGTGACCGCGAACCTTCTTGAAGAGAACCGCAGCCGGCGCTGACCGGCCAGCAGTGGTATCATTGTGGAGACGCTGTAGGTGCTGATATGACGGGTTCTAGGTTCCTCTCCGGGTTGGCTCTCGGGTGGATAGCTGGGACCGTGCTGGGGCTGCTGCTGGCGCCCCAGCCGGGGCGGGAGACTCAACGGCAGGTCCGGGAGACAGTGCGGGAGATTATGGACGCTGGCAAGGCGGCCGCCCACGAGGAAGAGAGGCGCCTGCTGGCCAGGTACAGGGAGCTGATCTCTCGCGTCTAGCGGTCCTCGTGATTGGGTGCCCTAAAGGGCCTGGAGGGCCCCCACAAGCACCTCTATGGCCCTGCGGTACTCATCCAGCTCGATATGCTCCTCGGGCGTGTGGTCCAGGGCAGAATCTCCGGGCCCGTAGGCCAGCATGGGGCACCGCCACCTTGATGCAACCACGTTCATGTCCGATGTGCCGGTCTTGACCTTGAATCTCGGCCTGCCGCCGACCTCGCGGATGGCATTCAGCATGGCCCTCACCAGGGGGGTGGACTTCTCAGCCCTGTAAGCCCTCTCCTCCCCCCAGGTCTCCACCTGGCCGGCCCCTGCGGCCCTCTTCACTTCCTCGCCGAGCCAACCGGGCTCGACCCCGGGCGGGAGCCGAAAGGCGACCACCGCTTCGGCCCACTCGGTGAAGCCGTCACCTCCGCTCCACAGCCGCCTCAAGGAAGGATCGATGCGCTCAAAATGCCCCGAGGCCCTGGAGTTAAATTCTTCGCAGAACTCGCGCATCCTTAACCAGAAATCGACGGCCTGCTCGACAACGGAGGGCTCGGGCACTGCCGTGTGCCGTAGCGGCGCCGCGGCTTTCCACCGCGCCAGCAGTCGGCCCTTGTAGCCGAGGGTCAGAGCTTCCCAGCCGCTCGGCTCGCCGATGATGGCATAGTCGGGCGAATAGTCCTGCATGGCCTGCCTGGCTCCTTTCGAACTGGCCGATTCCTCCTCCACGGCCCCGAAAACCACCACACGCTTTCCCTCCAGCTTTCCCTGCCTGGCCAGGCTGGCCGCGGCCCATATGAAGGCCGCCATGGGCCCCTTGGCGTCCACTGCCCCCCGTCCGTAAAGCCGATCGCCCTCGAACCTCACGGGGATGTAGCCTTCCACCGTATCGATGTGGCCCAGCAGGACGACCGTCACGGGCCCCTCACCTACCGTGCCCACGGCGTTCCCCGCCCTGTCCAGCCGCGCCTCGAGGCCCAACTCGCCCATGGCCGACACTAGGAACCGGGCCAGGGCAGCCTCCTGGCCTGAGGGAGAGTAGATCTTCAACATCTCGACCAGGAGGTCCACCTCAGTCATCGGCATCTCCCTCCGGCGCCAGGTCCATGCTGAGCACCTTATGGGTTGCCTCCACCACGCGGTCCAAATCGTCAGCAGAGATCACCAGAGGAGGCAGGTAGCGGATCACGTTGGGGCCGGCCGGCAGGGCAAGGACGCCCAGCCCTGCCAGCGCCTTCAGGTATGGCGTGGCCCGGCGCCGAAGCTCCACCCCAACCATGAGACCCAGGCCCCGCACCTCGCGCACCACAGGCGCCTCTATCTGCCGAAGGGCAGCCAGAAACCTCTCCCCCAAAGTCCTAGCCCTGGCCGGCAGACCATGGGCAACGATGAAGTCGATGGCGGCTACAGCCGCAGCGCACACGATGGGGTTGCCGCCGAAGGTAGCACCGTGCATCCCGGGCCTCAGGCCCTGCACTTTGCCGTTCGCAAGCACCGCCCCCATGGGCAGGCCGCCGGCTATCGCCTTCGCGAGGCAGAGCAGGTCTGGCACCACTCCGTAGTGCTCGAAGGCGAACATGCGCCCTGTGCGCCCGAAGCCCGTCTGAACTTCATCGAAGGCCAGCAGGGCGCCGGTCCTGTCGCAGACCCGCCGGGCGGCCCTAAAGAAGTCCTCAGAAGCCAACCGTACCCCGCCCTCGCCCTGCACCACCTCGAGCACCACCGCGGCCGTACGGTCGCTGACGGCCGCCTCCAGCTCGGCAGTGCTTCCGAAGGCGATGTGCCGGAAACCCGGCACCAGCGGCTCGAAGGGTCCCCTGTACTTCGGTGACCAGGTTGCGCTGAGGGCTCCCATGGTGCGGCCGTGGAAGCCACCCTTGGCTGCCACTATCTCGGTGCGGCCCGTGGCGACCCGCGCGAACTTTATGGCGGCCTCGAGCGCTTCGGCGCCGGAGTTGCACAAAAAGGCCCGGTCCAGCCCTGGAGGTGCCACTTCGATCAACTTCTGGAGGAGAAGGGCCCTCTGGTCGTTGCTGAAGCTTTCCGGACAGGTTATGAGGCGCCGGGCCTGTCTCTCCAGGGCCTCGATCACAGCCAGATTGGCGTGCCCAACGCTGGCCACGCCGTGCCCTCCAACGCAGTCAATGTACTCCCGTCCCTCGTCGTCCCACACCCGGGCGCCCTGGCCTCGGACGAGTGTGATACCTCGTTTGGAGTAGACGGGCAGCTCGTGGCGTAGCTCGACCTGATGGGGGTTCACTCGATCACCGTCCCCTGGCCCGCCAGCGCGCGGGATATCGGCCGATCGACGTTGCCCGAGGCCAACACCACGCGGCGCACTCCGCCTCGAAGGGCTTCGCCGGCTCCCATGAGCTTCTTCTTCATGCGCCCTAATGCCAATCCCATATACTCTTCCAGCTCCGGAGCCGGCACCCGAGCTATCAGCGACGCCGAATCGTTCACGTCGCGCAGGAGGCCCGGCACGTTGGAAAGTATTATCAGCTGCTCAGCCCCCAGGGCGGCCGCGACAGCAGCGGCCGCCCTATCGGCATCCACGTTCACCGCCACACCCTCGTAACTCAGGGCAGGCGGGGTGAGCACGGGCAAGTAGCCGTGATCGAGGAGCAGGCCGATAAGGCCTGCGTTCACCTCCTCCACTTTGCCGGTGTAGTCATCCCTTAGCACCTTCTGTTTGCCGTCCTCCACGATGCGGATCACGGCCTTGCGAGGCCCTCTCAGAAGGCCTCCGTCCAGCCCGCTGAGGCCAACGGCATTGACACCCAGCCCTTGGAACAGCTCCACCAGGCGCTTGTTAACCTTGCCCACGTAGGCCATGGTGAAGATCTCCAGGGTCTCGCGGTCGGTGTAGCGGCTCTCCACACCCGAGACCGAGGTAACGAACCTGGGCGGCTTTCCGAGCCGCTCCGAGAGCAGGTTCGTCTCATGGGAGCCGCCGTGCACCAGCACCATCCTGAGGCCGCCCTTCCACAGCTCTGCCACGTCCCTACACAGAGGGAGGTACTCTATCCCAGATCCTCCGCCTATCTTGACGACGATCATAATCGGATGCTCCGCTCAAGAGAGGACTCAGATGGGATGCAGACCGGGAAACTCGAGGCCTGTCCGCTCGTCGTAGCCCATCATCACGTTCATGGCCTGCACGGCGTTCCCAGCGGCCCCCTTCATCAGGTTGTCGAGGGCGGCCATGACCACCAGCCTGTCCGACGCCGGGTCGCGTTCGAACCCGATATCGCAGAAGTTGGAGCCGGTCAGGATCTTGGGCTCGGGATAGCGATACACCCCAGAGCGCTCCTTCACGATGCGGACGAAGGGCTCCGAAGCGTAGGCCTCCCTGTATATGCCCCACACGTCCTTCTCGGAGAGGTCCTCCCTCAGGAATACGTGGGCGGTGACCAGCACCCCTCGGACAAGGCCCACAGCGGTGGCCGAAAAGTGCACCGTAGGCTTTTCGCCGAAGTCCAGCTCCTGCTCCACCTCGGCCGTGTGGCGGTGCATGGTGGGCTGAAAGGAGCGGAGGGCCTCACTGCGCTCGGGATGATGGGTAGCCAGGCTGGGCTTGTTGCCCGCCGCCGAGGAGCCCACTTTCGCCTCCACGACCAACCTGTCCGTCCTGGCGACCCCCTGCCTGAACAGGGGCATGAGGCCGAGCACAGTGGCGGTGGCAAGACAGCCCGCCCCGGTGGCCCAGCGTGCCCTCCGGAGCTCCTCGCGCCTCAGCTCCGGAATGCCGTAGACGAACTGGGAGAGCAGCTCGGGCCTGGGGTGCTCGTGGCCGTAATACTTGGGGTACGCGGCCGTATCCCGAAGACGGAAATCGGCGCTCAGGTCAATCAGCCGCTCGGCCAGGCCTGCGAACTCGTCTATCCTGAACATGCTGGACCCGTGAGGGAGTGCCAGGAACAGGAAGTCCACGGGCCTGAGGTCCTGCACAGAAACGAACTTAAGGTCGGTGACCTTGCGCAGATTGGGATGCACCTGGTGGACGAACTTCCCGGCGTTGCCCTCCGAGGTCACCTGCTGTACCTGAACCTGGGGATGGCCCAGCAGAAGCCGGAGGAGCTCCCCGCCCACGTAGCCAGAAGCACCGACTATGGATACCCTCACCCGCGGGCTACCTCCAACACATGGTCCACGATGCGGCCGGGGATGTCCACCCCTGTGACCTCGATGGAGTTGCGGAACTCCATGGTGTAGTTGACTTCATTCACCAGGATGCCGTCATCGGTCTCGAAGAGGTCGATGGCAAGGACACCGCCTCCCACGGCACGGGCGGCTGCCCGGGAGAGACAGTCGATCTCCGGGGTTATGGGGCAGTTCTCGGCCCTGCCACCCCGGGCCGTGTTGGTGATCCAGTGGGGCGAGTACCTGTAGATGGCGGCTATGGTCTCGTCACCCACCACGAAGGACCTTATGTCCCTGCCCGGCTTCGGAATGTATTCCTGGATGTAGTAGACGGAGTGGTGGTAGGTTCCCAGAATCTGCTTGTGCTCCAGCAGGGCCTCGGCGGCGTCCCGATCGTTCACCTTGCTCAGCAACCTGCCCCACGAACCTATGGCTGGCTTTAGGACGACCGGATAGCCGAGCTGTTCTATGGCCCTGAGAGCCGACTCCGGCGTGAAGGCCACCATGGTGCGCGGCGTCGGCACGCCGTGCTTGATCAGGGCAGTTGTGGTGAGCAGCTTATTGCCGCAGATGTCGGCGACCTTATAGGTGTTGATGGTCTTCACGCCCCAGTCGTTCAGGATCTTGAGGGCATAGAGGGCCCGAGAATGGTTTATGCACCGCTCCAGGATGACATCGAAGTCCCTGAAGGAGTTGTCCTGCAGGTCAAAGATGACCTCCCGGTCGTCGATGGGCACGGCCTCTACGCCTCGCCGACGGAAGGCCTCAAAGATCAGCTTCTCCTCTACGCGCCTAATGGAAAGCAGGACCCCGATCTTCACCGTTCACCCCCGATCTTCTGGCGCCAATGGGCCCCTCACTCGCCCCAGTCCTCTTCCTCTTCAGGGGCCGGGGCCAGCTCAACGGGGTCCACAGCCACCACCTCGAGCTCCGACCCGCACTCGGGACAGACCACGATCTCGCCCTTCTCGACATTTCCAAGATCCCAACGGGCCGCGCACTCCGGGCACTCTCCCATAGCCATCGCCAGCACCTCCCGTCACAGGTAGCCTCTTTAAGAGCTTACAACAAAAGGGCCCGGGAATCCCTCCCCCAGGCCGCAAAGCCTCGCAACAGGCCCATTATACCACTGTTAGCTGTCAGGCAGCCGGGACGAGCCCGTCGCGCACCGCTCGCCACAGCCGTCGGCGCTACAGGGGGACCGGTCCCGAAAGCTGGAACAACGAGAGCCTAGCACCCTTTGGCAGGCCTACACCGTGGCGCCTCAGCCCTCGGCCACAGATTCCAGGAGCACCGACCTAGATCCCACAGCACCGCGAGGCCCGGCCCGCCCACCGGCCGTGAAGCAGCTTAATCACGCGCGCAGGCCAGCCGTGAACGCCGAAAGGGTTCGAAGGAGAGGGCTCAGGGCAGCCAGATCGGCCGCCCACCGGCATCGAGCTAGCCTCTGCCGTGTAAGCCGGCTACCAGGCCGACCAGCCGCCGTCAACGACTAGCGTCGTTCCGGTGACGTAGCTCGAATCATCGGAGGCGAGGAACAGCGCCGCCTTGGCGATCTCGTCCGCCTGGCCCACCCGCCTCAAGGGGATCTTCTGCAGGAACGCCTCTACCGCCTTGGGGTCCTTGAGGAGGAATTCGGTCGCCGGGGTCTCGATCAGTCCGGGAGCGATGGCGTTGGCCCGGATGCCGTAGGGGGCTAGTTCCAAGGCAAGTTGGCGGGTCAGAGCTATCACGCCGCCCTTCGTGGCAGCGTGGGCGAAGTTGCCCAGGCCGGGCAGGGCCCGCATGCCGGCAACCGAAGCCGTATTGATGATCGAGCCGCCGCCCGACCTTATCATCAGGGGCAGAGCCGCCTTCACCACGGTGAAGATCAGGTGGAGCTCATTTCGGACGGTGAACTCCCAGTCCTCCCACGACATGTCGACCACCGGCGCGAACCTAGCCGCGCTCGCGTTGTTGTAGAGGACGTCGAGCCGGCCGAAAGTTTTGTCGGCGAGGTCCACCAGCTGCTGCACCTGCTCCCGATCCGCCAGATCCACAGGCTCCAGCGAGACCATCTCTCCTCCGGCGTCCCGGACCATGTGCACAGTTTCTTGGTTGTCCTGAACCTTGAGATCGCACCCGACGATCCTGGCGCCCTCGCGAGCGAACAGCAGGGCCGCCGCCCGACCCTGGCCCCCAGCCGTGCCTGTGATAAGCACCACCTTGCCCTCCAAGCGCCCCTGCATGGTCTATCCACCTCCCTAAGTCAGTGCAACCGTCAAGCGCCCCGCAGTCTCCAACATACCTCTTGCTGTCCTTCATTATAGAAGCAGATCCGCCTCCGATCCACCTAAGTGGACAGGTCTGCCTTAGAGGCCGTCAGTTTCCGCAGGCATCGAAGGGAGCCGTTCTTCAATTGGAGACCTTGTGGGTGGCGCGATACAGCGGCGCTCGGCAGCCCTGGTTACGGGTCCCCCGACGCGAGGAATGCCTGAGCACACTCGCCGTCCCTTTGAACCTCCCCGCCCCTGCCTCAGCCATTGACGGCCAGCCTCTGATCCAGGGCCCCGGACCTACGGCCCTGGGCCGCTCATCCCCATCTAGCTTTGCTGTGCTCCTTCCCAGCAAACCAGGCCCAGCCTTGGTGCAGGCCGACGGGGCCACTATCACCTTTCAGGCCCATGGCTCCCGGCTAACTCCGGCTGTCCATGACCGCCTGTGTGCTCAGCTGGAGGTGGTTCCACGGCTCCGAGCGCCGAAGCCGAGAGGTGTCTTACTCCACCCACAAAACCGCCGGCAAGGCCCACCGGTAGAACCCTGCGTGAGTCCGTCTTCTCAAGCGCTCCCTAAGCTCCCTTAGCGTCCTTCGCGCCGACCCGGCCAGTGCCAAGAGCGTCGGTCCTCAAGCGGCGAAAGTGTGACAGCCCGAAGGTCCGAAGCCCAGGGAAGGCGACCGGTCCGAAGAAGCGAACAAGCGCGCCGTCTGTTGCGAGGCTGGCATGGAGGCTCCGTGTCGTGCACCCGCCGAGACCCTGGGAAGCCATTCGGACCCACGAGGGCCTTATTAACGATGATAAAGAAGTGACGTGGCTCCGAACTTCCAGCTCCAGCCATCCTGGCCACACACCGTTTCCTCCGACGCCTCGAGGCACAGCATCCCTTGGCGGTGGGCATAGGCGCGTCGTGAGCCGATGCCACACTGGAGCCCGCTGCAGCTCCGCAGCCTAGCCCGCAGGAAGGGCTGGGCAGGAGCTACCGGTCATCCCACAGCGGGTCTCTATGCGGGCCTCAAGCATCCCGAGGGCGCCCCCTGAGGATCGGCTTGCCAGCGAGGGGTTGGACACGGGTTCAGCACTCGCTGTAGCCGCACACGGGGCACTTACGGCAACCCTCCTCGTAGACCAGCGAGTTGTTGCCGCACCCTGGGCAGAGGTTGCCAGTGAGCTGTAGCTGTGCCTTTCCGTTGCCGTTCCCTCCGTTCTCCGCTAAACCTAGATGCTTCTCAAGGGCCTGTGCCACGGCGTCCGGCAACGACCTCACCCTGTTGGGCCCAAAGCCCACGAACTTGCTCCCGCCGATATTCTTCAGCTGGCCTGCTATCTCCTTGGCCCTCTCGTTCTGGCTCATGGGGGACGGGAGCCTGAGCGCCAGGGAGATCAACCTGCCCAGCGCCTCGGCCAGGGCGGCTATGTCGCTGCCGGCCTTGCCCACGTTTATGAAAACCTCCAGAAGGCCGTCCTGGTCGCTGTTCAGTGTGATGTTGACCGTGCCTTCCGGCGCTTTGACCTGTCGGGTATACCCGGAGACAACCTCGGGACGCGGCTTGACTGCCGCTGGCACCGGGCGCGTCTCCTCCTTCTTGGCGGTGCCCACGTTGAGCACCTGGGTCCCCTTGCACCCGTCGCGGAAGACCGTTATGCCCAGGCAGCCGAGCTCGTAGGCCAGGAGGTAGGCTCGCTTCACGTCCTCGACGGTGGCCGAGTTGGGCATGTTGATGGTCTTCGACACAGCGTTGTCCGTGTGCCTCTGGAAGGCCGCCTGCATCCGCACGTGCCACTCCGGATCTATCTCCATGGCCGTCACGAACACACGCCTCACGTCGTCCGGAACGTCCAACCCCCGCAGAGTACCCTGCCGTGCCAGGGCTGACATCAGCTCGGGACTGTCGAAGCCCCTTCGACGCGCGGCTTCCTTGAAGACAGGGTTTACGAACTCGAGCTCTCGACCGTTGGCCCGATGGGTGTAGGCCAGGGCGAAGGCCGGCTCTATGCCGCTGCTGCAGTCAGCTATGATGGAGATCGTGCCTGTGGGGGCTATGGTGGTCACTGTGGCGTTGCGGAGGGGCTGGCTGTCCCGGTAGATGGACCTCGGCCAGTTCGGGAAGGGACCGCGTTCCTGGGCTAGACGGGCGCTTTCGTCGTGCCCAACCCGGTTGATGAACGCCATGACCTCCTCGGCCAGCTCCAAGGCCGCCTCGCTGTCGTACGGGATGCCCAGCTTGAACAGCAGGTCGGCCCAGCCCATCACCCCCAGCCCTATGCGCCGGTTGCCCTTGACCATCTCGTGGATCTGTGGCAAAGGATAAGGGTTCACGTCTATCACGTCGTCCAAAAAGCGCACCGAAAGACGGACGACCCTCTCTAGCTCGGCCCAGTCGATGCCGTCCCAGTCCTCCGTAACCATGAGGGACAGGTTCACCGACCCCAAGTTGCAGGCCTCAAAGGGGAGCAGCGGCTGTTCGCCGCAGGGGTTGGTGGCCTCGATGAGCCCCAGCTCCGGCGTGGGGTTAGCGGCAGACCTGTTAATCCTGTAGATGAAGATCATCCCCGGATCGCCGGAGGCCCATGCCGCCCTGCAGATGCGGTCGAAGACCTCCCTGGCCCGCAGGCGGCCCACCACCTGACCCGTGTGGGGCGCCACCAGGTCGTACTCGCCGTCCTCGGCGAGCGCCTTCATGAAGGCATCGGTGGCAGCCACCGAGATATTGAAGTTGGTGACGCCGCCGTCCAGCTTGCACTCGATGAACTTCAGTATGTCCGGATGATCCACCCGCAGGATTCCCATGTTGGCGCCGCGCCTGGTGCCGCCCTGCTTGACCGACTCCGTAGCGGCGTCGAATACCTTCATGAAGGAAACCGGACCGCTGGCAACCCCTTGGGTGGTGCTCACTTCCGATCCCTCGGGCCGAAGACGCGAGAAGCTGAAGCCCGTGCCCCCGCCGCTCTTGTGAATGATGGCAGCGTACTTGAGGGCATCGAAGATGCCCTCCATACTGTCCTCCACGGGAAGCACGAAGCAGGCCGACAGCTGCTGGCCGTTCCCCTTTCCAGCGTTCATGAGGGTGGGAGAGTTGGGCAGGAATTTGCGGCTCACCATAAGGTCATAGAAGGCCTCCGCCGCTTCCTCGGCCGTCATGGTGCCCTGCCCATGGAGCCGCTCGGCTTCAGCAACAGCCTGAGCTACCCTCCTGCACATCTCGTCGGCCGTCTCAATGGGCTTGCCGTTGCGTTTGGCCAGGTACCGCTCCTCCAGCACCCTCAGAGCCGCAGCAGACCATGTCCCCTTCTTCCGTTCCACCCGCTTCATCACAATCCCTCCACATCGATGTCGCGACGCACTACCACGCTCGGCTCCCCATGCTCCCTGGTCAGCCGATCGATGGCCTCTCTCATCTCCTCCAGGTCCTTGTAGCTCTGATAGACCGACGCGAACCTTATGTAGGCCACAGCATCTATAGCCCTGAGCCGCTCCATAACTACCTCGCCTATGATGCGGCTCGGTATCTCCGCTTCACCAAGCTTGAACAGCTGGCTCTCTATGTCGTCCACCGCCTTCTCGAGCATCTCCGTGGGAACCGGGCGCTTGGCACAGGCCAGCCTCATGCCTTCCAGCACCTTCCGCCTGTCGTACGGCTCGCGGCGGCCATCCCTCTTCACCACCGTAAGACCCACGTTCTCCACCCTCTCGTAAGTGGTGAACCTCAGCCCACAGCGCAGGCACTCCCTGCGCCTCCGCACCGCACCACTGATGTCCCTCGAATCAATTACCCGCGTCTCCTGGTACTGACAATAAGGACACCGCATCGTAATTCAACACTTTTTCCACATATCCACAACATCTAGTGGGGGGTGGGGCCCGAAGGCCCAATATGTTGTGGTACTTGCAATATAACGCCTCCGAGAAGATCTGTCAAGGGGTGAGCAGGGGATGGCGGAGCGAACTTTCTCTGCCAGGCAGAGCTTCTCAGGGTCCGGCTAGCATGCCCGGTACGGCACCGACCCGCCTCGGCAGCCCCCTGTTCGGAAGGGATCGGGGTAAACACGGGCCCGAAGCCTTGCGCCACCGAGCCCGTGTGTTCATCCCGACCGAGCCTGTATCTCCAGGTGGTTAGCTGTCCTTTGCCATGGGCCGAGGCATAGACGCGAGGTGTCTTCATCAGGTGGTCCGGGATGCCGGGGCGCACAGCCCACCTGGCCGGGAGCCCTCTACGCCAAGCAAAGCCTGATGGCTGCTCAAGCTCTCGGGGAGAGTTTCGACAGGAGGCAGGGTTGGGCTCTTGCCCCGAACGACCTGGCAACGATCCCCTGGCTTCCTACTCCTGGCTTTGACCTTCTGGTCCAGGGGTGTTTAAATAGCCCTGTGAAGCTCAGCGAAGCCCAGTCCAAAGCTCTGCTAGCCCGCTACGGGGTACCTAGCCCTCCCTCCCGTGTGCTCACGGACCCCGTTGAGGTCGAGGCCGCGGTAGCCTCCCTGGCACTTCCACTGTTCGTGAAGGCCCAAGTGCCCGTGGCGAACAGGGCCAGCAGGGGACTGGTGGTCGAAGGCCGACGCCCAGAGGAGGTATACGCAGCGGTCACCAAGCTCCTGGGCCACAGGGAAGGACGTTGGAAGGTGGAAGAGCTCCTCTTGGAGAAAGCCGTGCCGGCGGAGGACCTGCTGTACGTTGCCGTTACGGTAGATGGAAAGCGCCGCAGGCCCATACTCCTGGCCGGCCGCGACGGTGGAAGCGGCGTGGAGGAGCGCATCGAGCCTAGCATCTACGAGCTCCCCTGCCTGAAGCCTTGGCCGCCGTGGCTTGGGCTGCGGACAGCCTCAGACCTGGGCTACCGCGGCGAGCTGGCCGCGGGCCTCGCCAAACTGCTTTCAGGCCTTCTCCGCGCCTTCTTCGACTGCGAAGCCTTGCTCGTGGAGGTGAACCCCTTGGCCCTCGGCCCCGGGGGATGGACTGTCCTGGACGCCAGGATCGAGCTCGATGACGATGCCCTGTATCGACATCCCGACCTGACGTCATCAGGGCCCAAGGGACAGACGGAGCTCGAAGCCGCTGCCGAGGCCGTGGACCGGCTCGACGGGCGCGGGGTGGCCGGCAGGCTCGTGGAGTTCGACGGGGACCTGGGCCTCCTCATAGGGGGCGGCGGGGCCAGCCTGACAGTCTTCGACGCCGTGCTCGACGCAGGGCTCACGCCCGCCAACTATTGCGAGATAGGTGGCAACCCCACGGTCCGCAAAGTGGCGGCCCTCACCAAACTCATCCTGTCGAAGCCCTCCGTGAGGTACCTGGCCGTGATCATGAACGTGGTCAGCAACACCAGGGCGGACCTGATAGCCAGGGGCGTACTGAAGGGCATCCTGGAGGCCGGGCGCGACCCCGCAGAGACTCTGGTGGCCTTCAGGGTTCCGGGCTCTTGGGAGGCAGAGGCGGCCCTCCTGCTGTCCAGCTACGGCCTTCGCCCTCTGGACAGGGAGACTCCGCTGGACCTGGTGCCCTACCTGATCAGGGAGAGGATCCTGCGCGGTGAGGCTTCCGGCTGACGTTCCCATAATCGTGCAGGGCATAACCGGGAGAGAGGGATCCGCCGTAGCCAGGGAGTCGCTGGCCTACGGCGCCCGGGTGGTCGCGGGTGTGACGCCCGGCCGCGGGGGCGAACAGGTGCAGGGCCTGCCCGTGTACGACACCGTGCACGAGGCCGTGCGCTTCCACGGCGCCCGCGCATCAGTCCTCGCCGTTCCTCCCTCCAGCTTCCTGAGCGCCCTCTGGGAGGCCGCCGATGCGGGGATCGGGCTGATGGTGGGTATGACCGAACGGGTGCCGCGCCACGACATGCTGAAGGCGCTGGAGATTTTGAGGGAGGCGGGAGTCCGCCTCATAGGTCCCAACAGCCTAGGACTCATCGTCCCCGGGAAGACCCGCGTGGGCATGGCGGGAGGAACCGCCGAGGCCGCCCGGGCTGCCTACTCGCCGGGACCTGTGGCGATTCTCTCGAGAAGCGGAGGCATGACCACGGAGCTGGCCAACATGCTCACCCGAGCTGGCATCGGCCAGAGCATCTGCGTCAGCCTGGGCGGGGATCCCATCCTCGGCACCACCTACGTGGATCTGCTGCCAGACCTCGAGAGCGACGGCATCACCCGGGCCGTGCTGCTGTTCGCCGAGCCCGGCGGCACCATGGAAGAGGAGCTTGCCCTTTACCTACGGGAGAACACGTGCCGTCTTCCCATAGTCGCCTTCGTGGCGGGCAGGTTCGTCGAGCAGATGCCAGGCCAGCGCTTCGGCCATGCCGCAGCCATTGTAGAGGGAGAATCGGGTCGGCCCTCGGCCAAGATAAAGCTCCTTAGGGAGGCAGGGGTCATGGTGGCCGAAAGGCTCCGCGACATTCCCGACCTCCTACAAAAGGTGCTCCGGTGACGCCTTCGGGAGGGATCTTCATCAGGGTGCTGCTGGACGGGCGGAGCTGCATCGCCTACCAGGGGTGCCGAACTTGCGTGGGCGCCTGCCCGGTGGACATCTTCAGGGCCAACGGTGGCCAGGTAATGGTGGAGCCAGAAGCCGAGGACGAGTGCCTGCTGTGCGATGCCTGCGTCTCTGCCTGCCCGGTAAATGCCATCAGTATCCACAGGCTCTACATAGCTGGAAAGGAGGTCTGAGAGCCCATGCCTTGGGAGCCCTGGTCAACTTCCATATCCAACGTTGGAACCAACGAGGTGAGGATTCGAGGCTATTCCGTCCTCGACCTTATGGAAAGGGCCTCCTTCGGCGACGTAGTATTTCTGCTCATGACTGGCGAGCTTCCTCGCCGAGGAGAGGGCAGGATTGTAGAAGCGATCCTCGTGGCCGCGGCAGACCACAGCCTGGCCGCGCCCTCCACAGATGCCGCTCGCATCGTGGCCTCCTGCGGCGTGCCCCTTCCGTCAGCCGTGGCAGCCGGCATCCTGGCCCTGGGAGACCATCACGGAGGAGCTGCCGAGCAGTGCGCAGAGATATTTCTGAGGGCGGACTTGGCCGACCTGCCGGGATCGGCTTCCCGGCTAGTCAGGGAGGTGCTGCCCCAGGGGCGACGGTTTCCGGGATACGGACACCCAGTACACAGCAAAGACCCCCGGGCGCAGAAACTGTTCGAGATGGCCACGTCGATGGGCCTCCGGGGCCCCTACTCAGAGCTGGCACAACTGATAGAGGGCGAACTGCGCCTTCAGAGCGGAAGGGAGCTGGCCATTAACATCGACGGGGCCATCGCGGCCCTCATGCTCGACATGGGCATCGACTGGAGGTTCGGAAAGGCCTTCTACGTTATAGCCAGGTCAGCTGGACTGTGCGCCCACGTGTTCGAGGAGCAGACCCGAGAGCGCCCCTTCCGCTCGCTGCCACCCGAAAAGATTGGTTACAAGGGCCCGCCGCCCAGATCCCTCTGACCCATGCCCCTCTACTTACAGGCTCAGAGGGCTGGCGCCTCCCGAAGGGGCTTTGGTTTGCCCTCCGACGGCCGTGCCGCTCCTTCTGCGGCCTTCGCGTCCTTCGGAGCCGCCTCGGAGGCGGCCACCAGCGCGGGCTTCCTGGCAGGCCTCGCCTCGGGCCGGGGCGTGTCGAAGATCGCCTCGAACTCCTCGCCCTCCAACGTCTCCTTCTGGATCAGCAGCTCCGAGATCTCGATGAGCTTGTCCCTGTGCTCCGTAAGGATCGCCCGAGCGCGCTCGTAGGCCTCGTCTATGAGCGCCCGGATCTCCTTGTCGATCTCGTAGGCGATCTCGTCCGAGTAGTTCCGCTGCTCGGCTATCTCCCGGCCCAGGAAGACCAGCTCCTCCTTGCGCCCGAGGGCCACAGGCCCCAGCTTCTTGCTCATACCGTACTCGGTGACCATGCGGCGGGCTATCTGTGTTGCCCTCTCGATGTCGTTGCCAGGACCTGTAGTGATCTCGTTGAAGATCAGCTCTTCGGCCACGTGGCCTCCCAGGGCAAAGGCCAGGAAGTCCTTGAACTGCGAGCGGGTCCACAGATACCTGTCCTCTGTGGGCAGGACGCGGGTGTACCCGCCCATCATGCCCCGGGCTATGATGCTGATCTTGTGCACGGGGTCCACGTTGGGCAGGAACCTGGCCACCAGAGCATGGCCCACCTCGTGGTAGGCCGTTATGGCCTTCTCGCGCTCGCCGATGATCCGGCTCTTGCGCTCCGGGCCAGCTATCACCCTGTCTATGGCCTCCTCGAACTCCTGCATGCTGATGACCTTCTTGTTCCGCCGGGCGGCCAGGATGGCGGCCTCGTTGACCAGGTTCTCCAAGTCAGCTCCGCTGAACCCGGGGGTCTGTTTGGCCAGCACATCCAGGGACACGTCCTTGTCCAGCGGCTTACCCCGGACGTGCACCTCCAGGATGGCCCTGCGCCCTCGGATGTCGGGCCTGTCCAGCACCACCTGTCTGTCGAAGCGGCCGGGCCTTAGGAGGGCCGGATCGAGGACATCGGGCCTGTTGGTGGCGGCGATGACGATCACGTTGGTGTTGGTGTCGAAGCCGTCCATCTCGACCAGGATCTGGTTGAGGGTCTGCTCCCTCTCGTCGTGGCTGCCACCTAGCCCGGCTCCCCTCTGTCGGCCCACAGCATCGATCTCATCGATGAAGACGATACAGGGGGCGTTTCGCTTCGCCTGATCGAAGAGGTCCCTCACGCGGCTCGCACCCACGCCAACGAACATCTCCACGAACTCGGAACCCGAGATGGAGAAGAAGGGGACCCCCGCCTCGCCCGCCACAGCCCGGGACAACAGCGTCTTCCCGGTGCCCGGAGGACCTACCAACAGGACGCCCTTCGGTATGCGCGCACCCAGAGAAGCGAAGCGCTCCGGGTACTTAAGGAACTCGACCACTTCCTGAAGTTCCTGTTTCGCCTCATCCACCCCTGCTACGTCCGCAAAGGTGACCGACGGCTTGTTCCCCACAAACATGCGGGCCCGACTCTTTCCGAAGGAAAGGGCCTGGTTGTTGGTGCCCTGAGCCTGCCGCATCATGAACAGGAATATGCCCACCAGGAACAGGGTGGGCAGGATGAAGCTCAGGGTGCCCAGCCAGTTGCCCCACTGGCTGGCAGGCCTCACCTCGATGACAGGCATCTTGTCCTCAGGGACGCCGGCCTTCTGCAGGTAGTCCCTCAGCGGGCCCGGTTCCTTGATCGACGTGTCTTCCCTGGCGCTGTTCTTGTACCTTATAGTGATGGTGTTGTTGTCCTCATTGGTTATGATCTTGGCTATCTCCCCAGCCTTGGCCTGGTCGACCACTGTAGTGATGGGGATGGTCTCCCGGCTGCCTGTGGGGGGATTCATCATGGTGAAGAACAGCGCCAGGACGGCTACCAGGATAACCAGGTAGATAAAGCTGTTCTTCAGCCATCTATTGTCGCCCATCGAAGCCTCCAGACGATCCGCGGCAGCGGATCAGCAGCATTTCGCATTTCCTCTAACCCATTGGCATTATACCAGACCATCGATCCCCCAGCCTCAGGCCCCGTTCATCCCTCCATGGCCGCCAAGGCCTCCGGGCTCACCACACCCACGAAGGGAAGGTTCCGATACAGCTGCATGTAGTCAAGGCCGTAGCCCACCACGAACTTGTCGGGTATGACGAACCCCACGTAGTCTATCGGAACGTCCACCACCCGCCTCGACCGCTTGTCCAGAAGAGCGCACACCTTTACGTCCTCTGGGCTGCGGGATCGGAGTATCTCTAGGATGTAGGCCAGGGTCAGCCCGCTGTCCACAATGTCCTCAACTACTAACACACGCCTGCCGCTGATGTCGGTTTCAAGGTCCTTGAGGATGCGCACGACCCCGGTCGTCTGACTGCTGGCCCCATAGCTAGCAATGGCCATGAAGTCCAGCTCTACCCGGAGGGGCAACAGTCTCACCAGGTCCACTATGAACATAATGGCGCCCTTAAGCACGCCCACCACTAGAAGCTCCTGGCCCGCCAGGTCCGTCGCTATCTCCTCCGCCAGTTCGGCGACGCGCCGCTTCAAATCCTCCTGGGATATAAGCACTTCCCCAACTACCCTGTCCAAGCCCTTCATGCGCTACCCAGCCCTCCTCACCTCGAGCCTGAGGACCCGGCGGGTCGAGCCTGTCACCTTGAACCTCTCGCTGATGCGGACCCCGCACACCCATGCGATCTCATCCCCCACGGCCAGCAGGGGCAGATGATCCCGCAGGGGGGCAGGAACCTTCTCGTCCACGAGGAAGTCCTGCAGTTTCTTCGGAACCTCCATGCCGAGAGGCTGGAAGCGGTCCCCCTCCTTCCTGGTCCTCACGACGGGATCCCGCACCAGATCGTGGTCCAGGTAGGCGGTCGCGCGGTTGCCCCAAATGCGGCCCTCCCATGCCTCCAGCACCTGGGACACGATCTCCCACTCCTCCGAAAGCCTGGTCCTGCCGGCAACCACCAACGCGACGCCCTCTTGCTCCATTATCGGCAGGTTGTAGAGGGAGCTGAAAGCCCGCGGCAGGCAGGCGCGAGCCGACATCACCAAGTAGGTGTCGTCTAGGGCGGCCACAGATCCCCCGGGCAGGTCTATGACGGCGGTGCCCTCTCTAGCCTGAAGCAGATCTAAGACGGCCGACACGTGCCCTTCCTCGAGCTGAGCCGACGTCTCCGCCGACGCCACTTCGAAGGCCTTGCGCAGGAGCCGTTTCCGAAGGGACGGATGGGCGGCCGCAAGGCTCTTGACCTCCAGGGCACTCCACCCAGATCCGCTCTGCGACACCATCTGCCACAGCCCCTCCACGGCACCGGAGATATAGTCCTCGTCGTCGGCCAGGAGGCGCGACATCTTCAGGAGGTTAGCCCTGAAGCCAGGCATCAGAAATTCGAGCTGCGGGATCAAGGTCATCCGCAGGCGGTTCCTGAGGAAGGACGGATCCGCGTTGGTGGGATCGCGCCTCGGAATGTAGCCAAGGGCCTGGACCGCGGCCTCCACATCCCTTTTCCAGATCGTCAACAGGGGTCTTGCCAGCATGAGACCGCCTGCTCTGGGCAGGATGTCCCTTGGGAAAGGGCTCAGGGGCCTCATCCCCACCAGGCCCCCTAGACCCGTGCCCCTCATGATGTGCATGAGGACAGTCTCCACCTGGTCGTCAGCCGTGTGGGCTAGCACAATCTTGGAACATCCATGCTCCAGGGCCTCCTGGCCCAAGAACGAATACCTGGCCCGGCGCGCGGCCTCTTCGACGCTGCCGCTCCCCTCTTCAGCCAGGTGGGCGACGTCGGCCGACCCCACGCTGCACGGGAGGTCCATCTCCTCGCACAGGGCGGCCACGAATTCCGCGTCCTCTCCGCTCCCGGGGCGAAGCCTGTGATCGAAGTGGGCGACGTGCAGTTTCCAGCCCCACCGATCGCGGCGGCTGGCAAGCCACGCCAGCATCAGGAGGGAATCTGGCCCACCGGAGACAGCGGCCAGCAGGCTTTCCCCCCGAGAGAAGATCCCGTTTCTAAAGGCCTCCTCATCTATGTGGCAGAATATAGCAGGTTCCGTTACATCCATACACACCTCGTCGTGCAAAGATTCTAGCAGGAAACGTCGAGGCGTTCCTCAAGGATGGGCGACAGTTCCGGAAGACACGTCCTGTGGGATCCCAAGGCCGCCATGGAGGCCAAGCGCCGCAGGCGCTTCGAGCGCCGGGTGGAGGAGTGCCTTGCCCTTCTGCGGCCCCGGATCGGCCACCTCATGGAGAACTTGGTCTTCGAAGCGGCAGACGAACCGCCTGCAGACAAGGAACTTCTGGGCGAGTACTTGGGCATACCCAGGAGCCACCGAACCGACTACACTATGGTCCTGCCAGACCGCATCGTCCTGTATAGGAAGCCCATGGAAAGGGCCGCCCGGTCCACCAGCGAGCTCAAAAAGGAGATCTGCCGCACCATCGTCCACGAGATAGCCCATCACCTGGGGATGGACGAAGAGGACATCCTAAGGCTACTAGGACCCGAGTACGCCTAGCCTCCGCAGGGTGACCAACGGATATAATTGGCCCATGGCGTCCCCGATGCAGCTACCGGAGGAAGGGCGGCATGTGGGCATATAGGCCGAGGGTGAAAGTGGTGGGCTTTCCCAGGAACGTGGAGGGGCTCACGGCAGGCATGGCGCGCATCAGCCGCGACCCTACGCCCATACCCCAGCTCATCCGTGAGGCTCGGGAGAACACGGCCCTGGCCCGAGCCCGGAACGAGAGAATAGTGTACGAGTACGGCCACAACTCCGTGGCCGAGCACGGAGCCTTCAGCGTAGCCATATGGGATATACCCAGGCACCTCTCCCTCGAGGTGGTCGCCCACCGCCTGGCTTCCTATACCCAGCAGAGCGCTCGGTATATCCCCTTCGAGAGGGTCCCTCGGAAGTTCTTCGTGCCCCAGGAGTACCGGCGGGGAACGGCCCAAAGGCTGTACACATCCGCGCTGAGGCAGACCTTCGACACCTACCTTCATCTCTACGAGCGGCTGACGGAGCACATCCTCGCCCAGGACCCATCCATCAAGCCCGAGGCCGCCAGGCGCAGAGCGACCGAGGACGCCCGTTACGTCCTTCCTTTGGCGCAGACGACCCAGATCGGTGTGACCGCCAACGCCCGCGAGTGGGCTCTGATCATCTGCCGCTTCCTGGCCTACGACCTTCCTGAGGGCCAGGGCCTGGGCCGTGCCCTCCTCAAAGAACTTCAACCCCTCGCCCCCAGCCTGTTTCCCGAGCCGTACATCCGGGCCTTGCCGTACCCATCGGAGGCCCTGCGAGCCCTGAGGGAACAGATGTCCAGCCTGCTCGAAGGCGAGGCGGATCGTTCCCGCGTGGGCAACGGCCGCGGCGGGTCGGACGTTCCTTCACGGGAACCTACACCAGCCCGCCAGGGCGAAAGGGTGACGCTAACCCACGTGCACCCAGCCGACCAACGGTCAGTAGCCGCCCAGCTCCTGTACCGTGTCTCTGGGATGCCCATGGGCCTCCTAAGGAAGGCCGCCCAGTCCATGACCGAGGCCCAGGCTCACAACATCATCCTTAGGGCCTATACGGGCCTCGGCGCCCACGACACGGTCCTTCGGGAGTTCGAGACAGTTATCTATACCTTCGAGGTCGTGCTCTCGGAGGCAGCCTATCACCAGCTTATCCGCCACCGGATGACCACCCAGCTCCTACAGCCGCATACGGTGCACCTAGGGCCCGTGGTGCCGCCCAATGTCGAGGCCGCCGGACTCCGGGGCGATTACCTGCGCGGCATAGAGCTTCTGGAGAGCACTTACCGGCAGTTGGGCGGCGACAGGCGCGCCGAGCTGTTGGTGGCTAATGGCCACCGGGTGAGGGTGTTAGTACAGCTGAATGCGAGGGAACTCATAGAGATGTCCCGGGTCCGCATGGAGCCCTCAGCCCAGTGGGAGATACGCCAGGTAGTCACAGAGATGGTCAACCTGGTCCAGGCCTACCACCCGGCCATCGCCATGGCCTGCGGCGGACGATCTGCCTTCAAGGCAGGCCAACTGCCCTTCCAGAGGGTCCAAGAGCCTGCCCTTCACTGAAGTGCCAAGGCGGCCTTCAGCATTTCCCTCCCCACGGGGAGGGCAGCCGACACGCCGTCCCCCCCGTTCTCGATCACTACAGAGACCACGTACTTAGGATCGTTCGCTGGAGCGAAGCCTATGAACCAGGCATGGGGCGGTCCCTGTGGGTTCTCGGCGGTGCCGGTCTTGCCCGCCACCGATGTGCCGGGCAGGGCCGCAGGCCTCGCCCATCCCGACCTAACCGATTCCACCATGGCCTCCTTCACCTGCCGAGCCACCTCCGCGTCCATGACTGGCTCCGATTCCTCCGTGAACCGATAGGTAACGGTGCCACGCGGGGTCACCACCCTTTCCACCAGATGTGGTTTTGGCAGCAGGCCGTCGTTGGCAACAGCAGAGGCTACCATGGCCATCTGTAACGGCGTGGCCAGTATCTCTCCCTGCCCAAAGCCGGTGTCGGCAAGGCCAGGCTCGCGCAGGACAAAATCTCTGCTGCGATACAGCAGGCTGACCGAGGCGGGAAACTCGCCCATGGACACCTTGCCGAAGCCCAGGGATTTCGCCGTGGCCTCCAGTTGCCCTGGGCCGATGGCCAGGGCCGCCTGGGCGAACACCGAGTTCAGCGACCAGATGTAGCCCTCTATCAAGGTGTAGCGGGTGCGGGCAGGGTCGGGACGGTTAGGATCCGAGATGACGTGGCCCTGGACCTCGAGCCTGCCCGTGTCCGTGAAAACCGAGTTCAGGGCGAGCTTCCCGCTCGACAGGGCCGCGGCCAGGGTGACCGTTTTGAAGACCGACCCCGGCGGGTACAGGCCCTGGAGGCCCCGGTTTAGGAGGGGTGAATCGGCCCTTGTGGAAAGCTTCTGCCAGTTGGTCAGGACCCTCTCGGCATCCTGGCCTCTGGGCTGGGAAAAGTCGTCGGAAAGCTCGGCAGGAGGAAAGTCGGGGCTTGACACGGCGGCCAACACCGCACCCGTGCGCGCATCCAGCACGATGATGGCTCCTCGCCGTCCGCCGAGCAGGGTATCAGCCCCCTCCTGAAGCCTGCTGTCAAGGGTGAGCCAGACATCGTTCCCCGGGACCGGCCTGCCCAATATCCTATAGAGCCAGGTGGACCAGTCGCCCCCCTGGCGTCCGGCCAGGAAGGCATCGAGCGACAGCTCGAGCCCGCCCTTTCCCAGGAGCCGCGGGCTGTAGTATCCTAGCAGGTTTCCCCACCGGTTGAGCGGATACGACCTCAGCATCACCTCCCCCGAAGGCTGCGACCTTGCCAGCACCACGCCCTGCCGGTCCAGCAAGGCACCTCGATAGGTGCGTTCCTGAAGGAGTTGGATCCGAGGATCACCCCTCGCCAGCGGGTTCTCGGCCCCCGCCAGGGTGGACCTGACATCGACCACCTGGAACCTCGCCAACTGAAGGCTAAGGGCCACAAACCCGACCAGCAGCACGGCACCAGCCTGCACGGTCCACCGTCTGGGGCCTCGCTCAACGGGCAGGGCCACCTGTACACCTAGAAGGGCCACGAACGCCCCAAGGGCAAGCCCAAGCCACCAAAGCAGATCCTGGGACTGGACCATGCCCGCCAGGGCCACAGCCACCCCGAGGACAATCAGTCCAGTGCCGAGCTGTGGCCTCATGATGCCGACCTGTGGGAAATAGCCATGACCAAGGCCATAGCGGCGAAGTTGATGACAAGAGAACTGCCCCCATAGCTTACAAAGGGCACCGTTACGCCGGTCAGGGGCAGAAGGCGGATGCTCCCACCAACGATAGCGATCGCCTGGAGCCCGGTAGCCAAGGTGAGCCCCAGGGCGGCCAGCCGGCAGAAGGGTTCACGGGCGCCCAAGGCAATCGAGAGCATAAGCCAGACGTAGCAGAGAAGGAGCAGCAGGACGACGAGGCCCCCGGCCAGCCCGATCTCCTCCATCATCGCAGGGAAGATCATGTCCGTATGTGCTGCCGGCACAAGCCAGGGGGTGCCCGCCCCCAGTCCTGACCCATAGAGGCCGCCGTTCACCACAGCATAGATTGCCTGGAGTACCTGGTAGCCTGCCCCGGCCGGATCCTGCCAGGGATCTAGCCAGGCCTCAAACCGGGCACGGACCCGCGGCACGGCCAGGTATGCCGCCACGCTCCCCAGGGCAAAGAGCAGGGCTCCCAAGATCACGTAGCTCTTCTTTCCCGTGGCCGCGTAGATCATGCCAACCGCCGTTCCGAAAAGGATCAGTGCTGGTCCCAGATCTCCCTGAACCGCCAAGAGGGCCAGGCTAAGCCCAACCATCGTCAAGAGAGGGCCTGCATATTCCTTGGCCGGAACCGTGAACGGGCCCAGCCTCTTCCCTATCCTCAGGAGCAGCGCATTGTCAGCTAAATACGAGGCCAGAAATAAACAGAGGAGAACCTTCATTGCCTCCGAAGGCTGGAAGTGGAAAAGCCCCAGGTTGAGCCACAGCCTCGAGCCCGATGGTCCCGTTCCGAAAACGAAGGTAAGCCCCACGAGGGCCAAGCCAAGGCCCGCCCACGTGTACCGGTACCTAGCTAGCCACACCACATCACCCGCCACGCGATCCGTCACGGCGAACACGACGGCGGACATCAGGATCCACAGCCCCTGCTTGGCGGCTATGGATGGGTCCATGCGGTAGATAAACAGCATGCCTACCCCTGCCAGGAGCACCGCGGACGGGATGAGCCCATAGGCCGCCCTTGGGCGGTAGATCGAGGTCCACACGCTCAGAAACAGCCCTGCGGCCGGCACGCTAGCAAGGGCAAGCATCTGGCTCCACGTGGGCAGGCCCTGTCTCAGGAACAGGCTGGCCCAGCCGACGGCCAATGCCCCGCAGGCGATGGCGAGGAGACCTACGTCGCGGGTCCGAAGCCGCTCCTGCCAACGGACAGGCCGCGCCCCCACCACGAGCGGCTACCCCCTCAGATGGCGCCCCGAGCCCGCAGTTCGGCAAGCTTTCTGGCATCGAGGCCCAGCTCGCCGCCCAGTATCTCCTCGGTGTGTTCGCCGAGCAGGGGCGGATGGCGCTTTATGCTGGCAGGCGTTGCGGACAGCTTGTACGGTGGGCCCACGAGCCTGACGGTGCCGGCCGTGGGGTGGGGTATCTCCTGAACCATGTTCCGCGCCAGCACCTGGGGATCGTTCAGAACTTTATCGACCGTGTTGATCGGCCCCACCGGGACCTCGACCTCTAGCAAGGCCCGATGCCAGTAGTCGGTGGACCTGCCGGCAAAGAGCTCCTCGAGGATCGCCACCAGCTCCTCACGGTTCACCACGCGGGCCGGGTTCGTAGCAAAGCGGGGATCCTCAGCCAGTTCAGGCCGTCCCAGCACGGCACAGAGCCGCCCAAATTGGCGGTCGTTTCCCACCGCCACAGCTATCCAGCCGTCGGCCGTGGGGAAGGTCTGATAGGGAACGATGTTGGGATGGGCATTGCCGTAGCGTCGCGGCACCTCGCCCGACACCAGGTAGTTGCTGGCCACGTTGGCCAACCAGGCCACCTGAGACTCCAGCAGGGATATGTCTATACGCTGGCCTAGCCCAGTCCGATCCCTGTACCTGAGGGCCGACACGATGGCATAGGCCGCGAACATGCCTGTAGTGATGTCAACGACCGCTACGCCAACCTTCATGGGAGGGCCATCGGGCTCGCCCGTGACGCTCATGATGCCCCCCATCGCCTGAACGATGAAGTCGTAGCCGGGACGATCCTTGTAGGGACCCTCCGGCCCGAACCCAGTTATGGAGCAGTAGACCAAGCGGGGATTGATACGGTTCAGCGTTTCGTAGCCCAGGCCGAGCCTGTCCATTGTGCCGACCTTGAAGTTCTCCACGAGGACGTCGGAGCGTTCCACCAGTTTAAGGAGCAGCTGCCGAGCCTCCTCGTCCTTCAGGTTCAGGGTAACGCTCTTCTTGTTCCTGTTGACGCAGAGATAGTAGGCACTCTCCCCGCCCGCCCAGGGCGGGCCCCACTGCCTGGACTCGTCGCCAGCTCCAGGAGCCTCGACCTTTATGACCTCGGCGCCCATGTCTGCCAGCATCATGGTGCAGTAGGGGCCTGCCAGTACCCTGGTGAGGTCCAGAACGCGCACGTCGCTGAGAGGCATCGTCAACCCATCCTGATTTCCCAGTTGTAAGGTATATCCGGAGAGTTGTAGGGTATGCGGTACTCGTCGGGATTGGCCCTGTCGTAGGGCTCGGTAGGAAAGTTGATCAGAAGGGAGGGCTCTACGCCGATGGTCTTGTAGCCGTGGTAGACGCCGGGCGGAATCTTCACCAGCAGGTTATTCCGCTCGCCTATGAAGAACTCGTTCACCTCACCGTAGGTCGGCGACCCCTCCCGCGCATCGTACAAGGCCACCTTCACCATGCCCTTCACTACGCAGAAGTAGTCCGTCTGCTTCTTGTGGTAGTGCCAGGCCCTTATGACGCCGGGGTAGTTGAGGGAAACGTAGGCTTGGCCGAACTTCTCGAAGATCTCGTCGTCGGCCCTCAGGATCTCCATGAGCGAGCCGCGCTCATCGACGTTGACTGTAAGTTGTTTGACAGCTACACCGTGGATCATCCTTCCCTCCCATCTCATGGCTTTCGAAGGACACAGATCAGCCGATCGCTGCCGGCGCCGAAGGGCTCGAGATCGTAACTTCCGTACAGCGCCTCCACCGCCAGGCCAGAAAGCTTAGCCAGGAGGGTGACCTCGCCTGGAAAGAGGTACCGCAGCGTGAAGCGCGTGACGGTCCGCTCCACCGGTCGTCCCTCCCCCCAATCTTCATACACCACCGTAACTTCCTCGGCCTGCTCCTCAAAATGGGGCACCCGGTGGACGAGCTTCATGAGCCCTCCCTCCACATCGATCCACTGTACTTCCAGGCCCTTCGAGGGCTCGTAGGGGAAATGGGTAAAGGGCTCCGGCATGTCGACCACCAGCCTTCCCCCCGAGGCCAGGCGCTCGGCCACGGACCGCAGCGACCGAAGCTGATCTTCGGTGCCGAGAAGGTGGCCAAAGGTTCCGAGGCCGAAGAGCGCCCAGGCGAAAGGGCCCTGCACCCCCTGCAGGTCTCGGGCATCAGCCTGGACTAGCCGCACCTTCCCCGCCGAAGTCCAGGGGTCCAGGTGCTTGGCCGCCAGTTCCAGCATCGGCTGGGAGACGTCTACGGCAACCCCCCAGAGCTCCATCTCAAGGAGCAGGCGTGTTATGCGGCCGGTGCCGCATCCTAGCTCCAGGAAGGGTGAGCCCAGCCGCCTTGCCATGTGCTCGTAGAGCGGGAAATCATCGCGGTAGCTTCGGTACTCCCTATCGTAGTAGGCGGCCACACGGGCATAGGCATCGCGGTACATGGGCAACCAAGTATATCACTGGCCTGCCTCCGATGGACCTACCCGGGCCCTGAGCTCCCGAACGCGCTCCGAGAGCCACCGCGCCTCATCCTCAGCGGTCAGCAGGTTGCCGCGAACCTTTTCTTTAAGCAGCTCAGTGAGGAGCCTGCGGTAGATGGGGCCCGGCGGCAGGCCCAGTTGCCTCAAGAACTCCCCGCCCAGCTCCGGCCGTATGTGCCTTAGAACGTGCAGGTAACGGCTCACGGCCTCTGAGACAGCTCGGTCGGGCCAGCCCAGGGCAACGGCCCACAGGGCGCCCTCGTGCAGCCCGTCGAGGGCCAAAGCCAGGTCACCAGGATCCACCTCCGGCAGCAGCCTCTCGACCCTGCGCACAACCTCGGCCACCGCCAACACCGCCTTCCGGTTCGCCTTCTGGAGACCGAGGTTGGCCACCAGGGCGGGGTGCCCTTCCAAGGGAACCCTCAACGCGAGCAGGGCAAAATAGGCCGCCTCCAGATGGTGCGCCGGCACCTGAGAGCGAGCCACGGGATAGAGACCGGCCAGGGAAGCGTCGAAGGTCAGGCTGGGATGGATCTGGGCGAGGAGACCCCAGCCGGCGAGCCGAAGCAGAGCCCTCTCAGGTTCCCTCTCCTGCATTATCAGGACGAGCTCCCCGTACACCCGCTCCCTAGACACCCTGTCCAGTACCCCGAGCTCCACGGCGTGCCTGATCAGCTCCTCGGTTCTCTCCTCCACTCTGAACTGAAGCCTGGTCTCCAGTCGGGCCGCCCTCAGCATCCTCGTCGGGTCCTCCACGAAACTGAAGTTGTGGAGCACTCTAAGCAGCCGGGCCTCCAGATCCTTCAACCCGCCGAAGTGGTCCACGAGCCGGCCGAAGGACGACGGGCTCAGGGAGACCGCCAACGTGTTCACAGTGAAGTCCCTGCGCAGGAGGTCCAGCCTAAGGGAGCTCGGCTGGACCGTGGGCAGGGCGCCAGGGCGGGCGTAGTACTCGGTCCTGGCTGTGGCCAAGTCCAGGCTGCTGGCCTGGGGGGGAATCCCCTCGAGCCCTGCCAAGTCGACCTTGGCCGTACCGAACCGCGGGTGGGCCACAGCCCTCACCCCTAGCCGTCCGGCCACCGCCTTCGCCAGCCTGATGGCATCGCCCTCGACCACTAGGTCTATGTCGTAATTAGGAACCCCGAGGAGAAGATCGCGCACGATCCCGCCCACCAGGTAGGCCCGATACCCCATCTCCGCTCCTGTGGAACCCACCTTCCGCAGTAGCTCCAGGAGGGCAGGAGGGTAGCTCCTCTCAAGCAGTGCTGACACGTCCAGGGCAGCGGACCCCGGCTGCGGCGCTCCTTGCCAACTCCGCAGGATGTCGGCCGCCAGCACAGTGCCCACGAGGCGGCCATCGGCCATCACCGGCAGGGCTGTCAGGTCTGCCTCAGCCATGGCAGACCTCGCTTTGCCCACAGGGTCCGACGGCGAGACAGTGGAGATACGACGCCTCAAGAACGTCTTCACGGGGAGGTCGGCCAATCCGAGGTTGATGGCCCTGTCCACATCCCGGCGAGATACGAGCCCCTGGATCTCCCCACGAGGGCCCGTCACCATCGCCAACGGTATGCCCACCTTCAGCATCTGTTCGTGGGCCTCAGCAGCCGATGCTTCCGGAGACAAGGCTATCCAGCGCTGCACCATGATCTGGCCCACAGTCAGCGCCGGAGGGATCTCCCTATCCAGGATAGTGCGCAGGCGATCCCGAAGCTGGGACAGGTCCCCTGTCTTCACCAGCCCCGCCGCGGCCCGGGGATGCCCACCCCCACCCAATTGGGCGAGTATGCGGCCCACATCCACCTCCTCGGCGCGGCTCCTGGCTATAACCTGTACGTGTCCATCGAGCTTGACGAGCACGAACAGGGCGTCCGGCTCCAGCAGGGACATCAGATGGTTCGCGAGCACGGAAAGCTCCTCGGTGGTCCCCGGCGCCTCCGCCCACGCTATGACCACTGCACGATCGTGACACTGTAGCGTCTCGGCGTTCCGCATCAGGTCCTCGAAAATCTGACGTTGGTGGAAGGTTATCACGTGGGTAAGCAGGGTGTGGACCATCTGTAGATTTGCCCCCTGGTCCAACAGCCAGGCCGCGGCCCTGAGGTCGCGCGACGTGGTGTCGGGGAAGGTGAGGTTCCCCGTATCCTCGTAGATGCCGGCCAGCAGGAGGGTGGCTTCTACCTGCGAGAGGGCCACATCCTGGGCCGAAAGCAGCTCGACTAACAAAGTGCTGGTGGCCCCCACTTCGCCCGTGAAGAACTCGGCGTCTTCGGGAAGCTCGGGCAACCTAGGGTGATGGTCGTAGACCACAAGGGACAGCCTCTCAGCCCTCGTCAACCCGAGGGCCTCGAGCTTAGGGACGTGCTGGGTGTCTGCCAAGATAACGCACGACACAGGCTGCCTGGGAAGCTCGCCCGCGTCGAAGAGGCGGAACTCGTCACCGTAAAGGGTCAGGAACTCCCTGACGTTTCTATTCGGCTTGTGAGGCGCCAAAAGGTATGCGCTCGGGTACAGACGGCCGATGGCCACGAGGGAGGCCAAGCCGTCGAAGTCGGTGTTGGCGTGAGTGATGGCTACCTGCACGGGCGCATCACCTACGCACCCGGAGCACTTGAAAGGATCCCTTCCGGGTCGCTAGTCCCCAGCAAATTGGCACCCGCCTCCAGGAGCCGACAGGCTTGAAGCCAAGTCCTGATGCCGCCCGCTGCCTTTATGGGCACACGGGGTCCGGCGGCCTGTCGGATGGCCCTAACCTTCTCCTCCGAAGCCCCAGAGGGGCCGAAGCCCGTGGAGGTCTTTAGCATCATAGCCCCAGCGTCCAGCGCCAGCGTGCTCAACTCCGCGATCTGCACATCGGAGAGGTACCCAGCCTCGAGGATCGCCTTCACGGGCACCGAACCTGCCGAACGCACCACCCACGCTAGATCCTGCCAGCATTCGCTCCAACGGCCCCCGAGGAACCAGCCCAGGTTCAGCACCACGTCGAGCTCGTCTGCCCCCTGGACCACTGCCGCTTCAGCCTCGGCGACCTTTGCAGCCGTGGCGGCCGCTCCCAACGGAAACCCCACCGTGGAGACCACGAGCAGGCGGTTCGTACCTCTTGCCTCGGCGGCCAACTTCACGTAGCAGGAGTTCACGCAGACGCCACGCAGGCCCAGGTTAACCGCCCTCTGTACTAACCTCACCACGTCGTCGGGACCGCACACGGGGCGCAGGTCTGCAACCTCTAAGACGGCCGCCATATCGGACCGCTGGCGGGGCAACCCCTCAATCGACCCCATCGACACCCTCGTCGAACCGCACCAACGGCCTCGGCCCGAGGTAGACGAAGGCCCAGTCGAGCAGCACCTCCAGCCGATTCCTGAACCCGGTGAGCCACAGCAGGTGTACAAGCCTCCACAGCAGCCACGCGGGGAATCCATCGAAGGTGACGCCGAAGAGGTTGGCCACAGCCCCATACCTGCCGGCGATGACCAGGTCGCCCCTGTGCCTGTACACATACGGCATTGGGGGTTCCCCTTGCAGATATCGGATTATATTGCGGCCTACGGCGCGCCCCTGTTGGACCGCCGCCTGAGCGCTGGCTGTGAAGCCCGGCCTGCCCGTCGGCGAGCTTGCGAGGTCGCCCACAACGAACACGTTTTCCCAGCCTGGAAGCCTGAGGCAGTCGTCCACAAACAGACGTCCGTCCCCGCCTGTCGCCACGTCCTCTCTGAACTTCGGCGGTGCCCCCTTGATACCCCCTGCCCAGACCACCAGGGCGGTCTCCAGCTCGCCGCAGCCCCTCACCCGAACCCAAGAGGGACCTATCTCCTCCACAGGAGAACTGAGCATTACCTGCACTCCTCTGCTGGTCAGGCTTTCCAGGGCTACTTTGCCCATGGGGCTCGGCATGTTGGCCAGCAGGGTCGGGCCAGCTTCGAGAAGGACGATGCCCGCATCCTGCCCCCTGAGGCGAGGGAACTCCCGGCCCGCAACGTCGCGGAGCAGGGCCACCAGGGCACCGGCCAGCTCCACGCCCGTGGCACCGCCCCCAACTATGGCTAGCCTCGACGGCACCTTGTTACCGCTATCCAACGCCTCCAGCCAGTGGAGCACGCTGCCACGCACCCGCAGGGCATCGGGCAGGCACTTCAGCGCGAGGGCATGCTCCCTCACGCCGGGCACGCCGTAGTCCTGCACCGCACTCCCCGGAGCCAGCACGGCCACGTCGTAGGGGATCGGACCCCGGTCGCCCATCAGCTCCCCCTTGGACAGGTCCACCCCCTCCACCTTGGCCCGGACAAACTGAAAGCCCTGGCGAGCCGCTATAGAGCGCAGAGGATAGGCCACACTGGACGGTCGCACCACGGCGGCCGCCACCTGATAGAGGAGGGGGGTAAAGACATGGTAGTCGTTTTGGTCTACAAGGGTCACATGGAAGGGCCGCGGTGGGGCCACTCGGGAAAGCTCCATGAGCACGCTGAGGCCGGCAAACCCTCCTCCAACCACCACCACTTTGAGTGGTGCGCCGCGCCTGGTCAAGACTATGCTGCGTCTGCGCCCGAGCCATAGCGCCGCCGACAGCGTCAGCGCCGCCAAAACGAGGATCCTCTGCCAACCCTTCATTGACGCCTTGGTCTCCCCCCAGCTGCACGGGCTAACTATAAGTGTAACGCCACTTTCCCATCTGTCGGCAGCGGTCGTCCTCGGGAGAGCGCCCTCCGGACCCCCTGGGCCCAGAGGGTACCTACCTCGGCACAATCTTAACATCGCGGGGATACCGCCCTGGTCACGCCCCGAGTTGCAGTCCCGAGATCCGTATGGAACACACAGAAAAGCTCGCAGTTTGGCCAAGTCCAAGGTCGAAGGTCGCCGGCTGTGGTAAGACAGGCATCAGCACAAAGGCGGGGCCAGGCCAGCGAAAGACGCGGGTGGCCAAGGGACGATTCAGCTAGATACTGGAGCTCCCCCAGACAGCAAGCTCGCGGCACCTCGCCACAGACGGACACTTGGCACCTTGCCCCAAGTTGAAAAGCTACCGCCGCGCCGGGTGCCTTTGAGGGTGCGCGTGGCCTCCCTGGCGCTCCAGCGTTCCGCAGCTCCAGGCCGACGCATATCCCGTCTACCAGGCAGGCCTTCCACAACCTGCCCGTGCATTGGGGCGAGCAAGGCCGGAGCCTCAGCCCGTGCTGCCGGGCATGCGGCCGGGTAGCGCACGGCCCGTGAGGGCTCACCCTTGTCGGACGCTGTCGTGAGTTGAGAAAAGCGGACCGAGAGGCATCTTGCGGCGTGGACGGGAAGAATCTGAAGAGCATCGGCCGATGGCCCCGGGCACCGAAAGGACCCAGGCTCCGCAGGGCCGAGCCCCCATCCCACTGCTGCCCTCTCCGGGTTACCCCTGGCCCGGCGACAGGCAACCCCAGCCTGGCCCCTGACGGTCCCGGACGGTGTACTTTCAGCCCCTCCATGGGTTTCCTCCGGAGCACGTGAAGGCGCTTGGGCAGTAGCCTCCCCGAGGCACAGCGGTCCTCGATGGCGGCAGCGAAGCGCCGGCCCGACGAGCGGGCACCGCGGTGGCCGTGGTTCCGTGCCGAAGGTTGCACATCTCGCCTCGAAGCGGGGCAGACGGCGATGGGGTGAGCGCACCTTGACACTGGTCCAACGCCTGGGTATATTAGTTTATGGACGACGCGGGGTGGAGCAGCGGTAGCTCGTCGGGCTCATAACCCGAAGGTCGACGGTTCGAATCCGTCCCCCGCTACCGGGGCCGTCCAGCGGCTGGACGGCCCCACTTCCATGCCGGCGTAGCTCAGTGGTAGAGCAGGGGACTCATAAGCCCTTGGTCGCTGGTTCGAATCCGGCCGCCGGCACCGTTGCCACTTTGGCTGATAGCCTAGTTTCCGGCAAGCAATCTGCCGCAATTTAGCCGTGCACCTGGCCCTGCAGGCAACTGGCGAAGCTACCCGAGCCGCAAGCCTTCCGAAGTTTGGAACCTCGACGCTGTGCTGAGCGCTGTTCAAGCCCTGTCAATGCCGCGGCCCCGGCACTCGATCTTTGGGCTATCGCCATTGCCCGGCAGCGGACAGGTCCACAACGCACGGATTCTCCAGAGCCCTGGCTGACACCTGGACGGGACCGGGGTTGGAGGGGAATCAGATGCACAAGACCTTCGTCCCCTGTCTTACGAAGGGCGCCTGAGCGGTATCGGGCAGGCAGCCATGAAGGAGAGGCTTCGAGCAGGCGTGCATCCCACAGGTCGGTCTGTCTGTCAAAGGCTAGGCCTAGGCAGCTTCCCCTGCTCACCGGGGGGTCCCAAGCCTCCTGGGGCTCCTACCATCCCGTACGCTTAAGCCTGAACGCCCCATGCTCGGCAACGGTGTCTTCCCCCAGTGCTTCATCTGAAGCCGCCCTATAGTCGTTGCCCCTGCTCCCACATCTGTGCTTGGCTTTGGTCCGGTGCACAACGCACAGGCCCCGGCCGGAAGGCTATCCGGCTCCGCCCTCCGCCAGCGGAGGTCTTCGCAGTTCGGTTCCACCACTCGCCCTGATACATAGCCCTTCATCCCGAGTAGACACCACGCGGGGCCTCCCCTAGCCGCAGGCAGCTTCCCTGCGTGGTGACGACGGGCCATCCCTTAAAATAGGTGGAACACCTGGGCATCCTCGTGCGTGCGGCGGGCCCATGGGCGACCGACTGACACCCATCCGCAGACAGTATCTTGAAATAAAGAGGAAGCATCCCGACGCCATCTTGCTCTTCCGCCTGGGGGACTTCTACGAGGCCTTCGATGAGGATGCCGTGCTGATCAGCCGCGAGCTGGAGCTCACCCTCACCGGGCGCGACATGGGAAAGGGCGCCAGGGTACCCATGGCCGGTATACCCTGCCACGTGGCGGAAAACTACATCGCCAGGCTCGTGAGGAAGGGCTACAAGGTCGCCGTCTGCGAGCAGGTAGGGTCTCCCCAGGGCCGCGGTCTCCTGGACCGCCGGGTGGAGAGAGTGATCACCCCAGGCACCGCCCTCGAGCCAGGCCTGCTCGTTGAACGCGAGGCGAACCTTCTGGCCGCAGCCCTCTGGCAACAGGGACGCTGGGCACTAGCTTACCTCGACGCTTCGACGGGCTTATTCCGGGCCACCTCCGGCACCGGGCCGCCCGGCCGCCTCCACGAGGAAGTGTCACGACTGTTTCCACGGGAACTCCTGGTGCCCGCTCACGGCAGCGAAGAGCTTCCGGAATGGGCTCAGGAGCTGGAGGATCTCTCCACGCACATAACGCCGCTAGAGCCGTGGCACTGGGAGGCCTCAGCGTCGGCCGAGAGGCTAAAGGCCCGCCTGGGGGTCGTCACTCTCGAAGGCTTTGGCCTTTCTGAAGACGACCTCGCCCTACAGGCGGCGGGTGCCTGCCTGGCCTACCTGGAGATTACCAGGCCGTCGGCCCTGGCCGGCGTAGACCGCTTCGAGTACAGACCCTCCTCTCACTGGATGCAGTTCGACCACAGGGTCATCCACCACCTGGAGGTGCTCCCACCGGCAGACGCCCAGGGACCCAGCCTTCTGGAGGTCCTGGACCGCACCCGCACCCCCATGGGGGCTCGCAGGCTCCGGTCCTGGCTGGCACAGCCCCTCATGGACCGACAGGAGATAGAGCACCGGCTCGACCGCATCCAGTTCTTTCTCGATCGGCCAAGGTTACGAGCTTTGGCAGGCGATGCCTTGAAGAAGGTTCCCGACCTGGAGAGGGTCCTCAACCGATCGCTCCAGGGGACTGCCGGGCCCAGAGAGCTCTTGGGCCTGGCCGCGGGCCTGCGGGAAGTCGAAGTGCTCCAGCCCCTTCTGGAGGCCGAGAGCTACCTAGAGGCCCATCTGCTCCACAGCCTCCCCGCCCTGGCCTCCGAGCTCGAGGCTGCCCTCGATGCAGGGCAAGAGATCCCGGGGCGCTTCATCCGGCCAGGTTACTGCCCGCAGCTGGACGAGCTGTTCGAATTGGCGGCCGGGGGCCGCCAGTGGATAGCCAGCCTGGAGGCCCGGGAGCGGGAGAGGACGGGCATCAAGGGCCTCAAGGTCGGCTACAACCGGGTCTTCGGCTACTACATCGAGGTCACCCGGTCACAGCTCCACCTTGTGCCGCCGGAGTACGAGCGCCGCCAGACGCTCACAGGGGCCGAAAGGTTCGTCACGCCTGAGCTCAAGGAGATGGAGGCCAGGATCCTGACAGCCCAGGAGAGGGCCGAGCAGCTCCAGGCCGAACTGCTGGATGACCTGAGACGAAAGGTCGGCGCCGAAGCGGCCATGCTGAGGGAGACCTCGGACGCCCTCAGCAGACTGGATGTAGCCCTGGCCCTGGCCGAGGTGGCTGCCGCCCGCAGGTACGTAAGGCCCCGCCTCACCGACGCGCCCATCATCCGCATTAGGCAGGGCAGACACCCGATCGTAGAAGCCTTCATGACCGAACGCACCTTCATCCCCAACGACGTCAGCATGGACCCCGACGATGCCCAGATACTCCTAGTGACCGGCCCCAACATGGCCGGAAAGAGCACCTATCTGCGGATGATCGGGCTCATAGCCCTAATGGCCCAGGCAGGTTGCTACGTGCCCGCGGAGGAGGCCGAGATCGGTTTGGTGGACCGCCTCTTCACTCGCATCGGCGCCCACGACAACCTGGCCATGGGCCAGAGCACCTTCCTGGTGGAGATGATCGAGACCACCCAAGCGCTGACAGGAGCCACCAACAGGTCGCTCATCCTCCTCGACGAGGTCGGCCGGGGCACATCCACCTACGATGGCCTCGCCATCGCCCAGGCAGTCGTAGAATACCTGCACAACCATCCCACCGCCAGGGCCCGCACCGTCTTCGCCACTCACTACCACGAGCTGACCTCCATGGCCGACCGCCTGCTCAGGGTGAAAAATCTGCGCACGGAGGTCTACGAAGAGGCGGGACAGGTCACTTTTCTCTACAGGATCTCTCCAGGGGCCGCGGATCGCAGCTACGGTATCCATGTGGCCCGCCTGGCCGGCATGCCCTCACAGGTGGTCCACAGGGCTGAGGAGATATTGCAAGAGTTGGAGGCCCGCCGCTCGAAGGGCGCCCCATCGGCAAAGGAGCTACAGCTGTCCTTCCTTCCGGCAATGGATCCCTTGCTGGAGGAGCTGGCAGGGCTGGACATAGTGGCGATGACGCCCCTCGACGCACTGAATTACCTTTACCAGCTGGTAACGCGGGCCAGGTCCATCGCCCACAGCACCACGGTACAGGCCAGGGAAAGATCCCGAAAAGGCAACCGGGCAGGGCCTTGAGCGGGTTCCCTGCCCGGTCTGGCACTGGGGTTGTGGGGTTGCCGCCTCAGTAGATCTCCAGGTACCGTTCGAGCTCCCACGGACTGACATACATGCGGTACTCGTCCCACTCCTTCCGCTTGGCCTCCACGAAGCGCTCGAAGACGTGCTCCCCCAAGGCCTCCCGGATCACCTCGTCCTTTTCCAGTTCAGCGAGCGCCTCGCCGAGGGTGGCGGGAAGGGTGGCGATGTTGCGCAGCTTCAGCTCTGCCTCTTCCAGGTGGTACAGGTTCTCTTCGGTGGGCTCAGGGACCGGCATCTTCTTCTCAATGCCGTCTAGCCCTGCCGCCAGCATCACGGCGAAGGCCAGGTAGGGGTTGGCCGACGGATCCGGGCACCTCAGTTCGATCCTCGTAGACTCGGGCCGCCCTGGGCTGGTCTTAGGGATCCGGATCAGGGCCGAACGGTTGATGCGCGCCCAACTTATGTAGACGGGTGCCTCGTAGCCCGGCACTAGCCGCTTGTACGAGTTCACCAGCGGCGACAGCACTGCACACATCCCGCGGGCGTGGTAGAGCTGGCCCGCGATGAAATGCTTCGCTATGTCCGACAGGCCGTATTCGTCGGAGGGATCCACGAAAGCATTTGCTCCGGTGTCTACGAAAGCGAGGCTCTGGTGTGTATGCATCCCGTTGCCGTTTATACCCTGGATGGGCTTCGGCATGAAGGTGGCATGGAGGCCGTACTGCTGAGCCACGGCCTTCAGGGTGTACTTGAAGGTTACGGTGTTGTCGGCCGTGCGCAGGGCGTTGTCGTAGCGGAAGTCTATTTCGTGCTGACCCACCGCCACCTCGTGATGGCTCGCTTCCACCCTGATGCCCATGGCCGCCAGGGCGTCTGCCATGTCCTTGCGAACCTGCATCCCCAGGTCCGTGGAAAAGTCGAAATAGCCCGCCTTGTCGTGGGGCAGAGGCGCCACATTCCCACTTTCGTCCGTCTTGAACAAGAAGAACTCGAGCTCGGGCCCCGTCTGGTAGATGTAGCCCATGTCGACAGCTTTCTGCATCATCCGGGCCAACACGGCCCGCGGGTCGCCGGGAAAGAGCTCGCCCTCAGCATTGAAAACCCAGCAGATCACCCGGGCGGTCACATGCTCCTTCTCCCACGGAAGCACCGCGAAGGTAGTCAGATCGGGCATGAGGAACATGTCGGACTCGGCTATCCGGGCGAAGCCCTCGATGGAGGAGCCGTCAAACCATACGCCGTGCTCGCAGGCGTGCTCAAACTCCTCGATAGGGATGGTAACGCCCTTTACCACCCCAACTATGTCCGTGAACTGAAGGTTCACAAAGCGCACCTTGCGCTCCTGGGCCTCCTCCAGCACCTGCCGCACAAGGGTCTCTTCAGCCTTCACCGGCCACACTGCTCATCCCTCCTAGCTAGGTCTTTTCTGCCCGTCAGCATAACAGGTGGAGGACCTTGAAACTTAGTGCGGAGCTGAGAATCGCCGCAGGCTATTTGTGCATTCTGCACAAACCTCACGCCCTGGCCAGCTTTCTGAGGGCCAGCGCCAGCTGAAGCTCGAAGAGGTCGGCGTAGGAGGAGAGGTCGTACCCGGATATCTCCTGGAGGCGCTTTATCCTGTAGATCATGCTGTTCCGATGTATGTTGAGCTTCCTGGCCGCCTCAGCGATCTGGCCGTTGGCCTCCAGGTACGCCTCCAACGTCTCCAGGAGGCCCAGGTGGCGCCGTCTGTCATATTCCTCGAGCGGGCCAAGCACGCTCTTAAAGTACGACTCCGCGGTAGACGTAGCGATGTCCCCTAGGGCTGTCCAGGGACCGGCCTCGGCGTACCGGACATGGTGCCTTCCCGTTGCCGCCGCGGCCCGCGCGGCCAGGCGCGCCTCGCGGTAGGCCTTTCTCAGCCCCTCGATACCTCCCCTGGACGAGCTGAACCCCCAGAAGGCATTGGCCCCGCCGTCGCCTGCTCGGTAAATCGAACCAATGGCCCGGCTTTCCTCGCCCGGACACACAAGCACCACCTGGGCATCGACTTCGCAGGCACATCCACCCCCCATGTCGTCACAGACCTGCCAGGCGATGTCCAGCAGCACGGTTCCTGAAGGCCGCCCCACGCCCACAAAGAAGGGCTGGGACAGGTCCACCCCTAGATATCGGCCTTGGTCGAGGAGGATCTCGGGATTCAGCGCAGTTTCTTTCAGAACCCTGCCGACGAACTCCGCTAACTGCCGCCTCCGTTCCGCCCGACCGGGAGACCGTGACCTAGCCAGGGCACAGGCCAGGGCGGCTCGGTTCAGAGCCCACTGCTGGAGGGGCGAAAGGTTCCCAGAAGACAAGCACACCACCAGTCCGTGCAAGTGGTTGCCATCCCTCACAGGGCATGCCCAGAGCCGCACTGGCCCCCACTCTACCTCGTAGGCCTCGGCTTGCCCTCTAGCCTTCTGCAACACCGCCATCTCCCACCCAGAAGCCAGGCCAACCCACCCGTCCCCGGCACGGCAATGCAGAGTTCCGTAGGCGTCCAAGTAGGCAGCGGGGAGACCCGTCGTCTCAGCAAGGGCAGCGACTACCGGACACGCCCCGGAACCAAGGGCAGCCGCCCTGGTGAGGCTGTTGCTCACCTCCAGGCTCGCCCTGTACTGGTCCGACCGCGCCTCGGACACGGCCCTGTTGATCTCCGATTCCAGCTCGGCCAGCCGCGTGCCCTCGGGAACCTGGAGGACCACCAGGCCAGCGCCTTCAGCCCTGGCCACCGCCTCCGCCGAAATCGTCCCATCGACCACCACGCAGGCCACCGATTTCTCCGCCATGCGCTGCACCAGATGCAGGTCCGTGACACCCGTATGGCTGCGGCGCAAACCCTCCAAAGACACCAGCACGATCTCCGAGGGGCGAAGGCCCGGAAAGGCCGGCGGGTTCCAGCGCAGCGATATGGCCCAATGCACCTCCCTCTCCAGCCCGCCAGCTCCCGCCAGTATCGAGGTGCCAGCAGGAAAGGCCCTCTCAAAGATGTCCCTCAGCCTCACCAGTGGCGTGAACATGGCTCCTGTGGTAAAATGTGGCCAAATTTTTTAAATGGTGCTTGAGAGGTGTACATGGCGAAGAAGGCTGTCATTGCCATCGGCGGCAATTCCCTGATCCGCGACAACCAAGTAGAGATACACCAGCAGATGCAGGCAGCGCGGGACACCTGCAAGCACATCGCAAGCCTCATAGAGGAAGGGTACAACGTCGTCATCACCCACGGCAACGGCCCACAGGTAGGATTTATGCTTCTGCGCTCGGAGCTTGCCCGACCCACCGTCCACCCGGTGCCACTGGACACCCTGGGCGCTGACACACAGGGGGCCATTGGATACTGGCTCCAACAGGCCCTGGCCAACGAATTCAGGCTGAGAGGTATAAACCGCACGGCGGCCACGGTGATCACCCAGGTGGTGGTCGACCGCGACGACCCCGCCTTTCAAAACCCCACCAAGCCCATAGGCCCATTTTACAGCAAAGAGGACGCCGAGAAACGCATGAGAGAGGACGGTTGGGTGATGGTGGAAGATGCCGGCAGAGGTTGGCGGCGAGTGGTGCCCTCCCCTCAGCCCCGCGAGATCGTTGAGCTACCTGTCATCAGGCACCTGGTGGAGAACGGGTTTATAGTAGTGGGCGTAGGGGGAGGCGGCATCCCTGTGATCCGCAACGGGCGCGGCGAACTCGAGGGCGTGGCGGCCGTCATCGATAAGGACAGGGCTTCGGCACTGCTCGCCGTCGGCATGGAAGCCGACATGATGATAATCTCCACGGCCGTCGAAAAGGTGGCCCTCAACTACAAGAAGCCCAACCAGGTCGATCTGGACCACATGACCCTGGAGGAGGCCAAACGCTACCTTGCCGAAGGCCACTTCGCCGCGGGTAGCATGGGCCCCAAAGTGGAAGCCGCCATCTACTTCCTGGAGCGCGGCGGCAAGGAGGTCATCATTACCGATCCCGACCACCTGGAGGCGGCCGTACACGGCAGGGCGGGCACCCACATCACCCCCAGCTGAAAGCCTCCGACCCTCTAGGCTACCCAAGCGGTCAACAAGCGGAGTATCATTGGGCTAGATACCGCAGCCCAGGTGGATGGCTATGAGGGTTGTAGTGGTTGGGGGCGGCCTCATAGGCCGGTCCATCGCATGGCGTCTGGCACAAAGGAACGTTGAGGTCCACCTGGTAGAACGAGCTGGCCTCCAGGGGACTGCCTCGGCAGCCGGGGCTGGCATGCTGGCACCCCTGGCCGAGGGCATCGAGCCTGGCCCCCGCCTTGACTTCGCCATCTCCTCCCTCCGCATGTACCCAGAGTTCTGCCGCGAGCTCAAGGAACTCACTGGGATCGACGTGGGGCTCAGACAGGACGGCATCCTCCGCGTGGTCTGGGACGAGGACGAGGCCAGCCTTGTGCTCCAGAGGTTGGAGAGGCAGAGAGCCTCGGGCCTGCGGCTGGAGGTCCTCCGGGGCCCGGAGGTCCGCACCTTCGAGCCCCATTTGTCCGCCTCGATCCCTATGGCCGTGTTCTCGGCCGACGAGGCACAGGTTCACACTGGGAGACTCCTGGAAGCCCTGGTGCGAGCCTGTGCCCTCTCCGGCGTTGTGTCTCGCTCGGAAACCCACGCCACCGGGCTCGCTTCGTCTGACGGCCGCGTTTTGGGAGTGAGGTTGGCCGATGGAACCCTTCAGGCCGCGGACGTGACGATAGTGGCAGCCGGAGCATGGTCAGCTGAGATAGTCTGTTCAGCCGGAATCGACCTTCCCGTGGCTCCCGTGAAGGGACAGCTCGCAGAGCTCTTCGCCCCGGCCCTGATGCTCAAGACGGTGATCTTCAGCCACCGCGGATACATCGTGCCCCGGGGCGACGGCTCGGTGTTGGTGGGTGCCACAGAGGAGGCGGCTGGCTTCAACTCAGAGCCCACCGCAGCGGGAGCACATCAGGTAATTGCCGCAGGCCTGCACCTTGTGCCGGCCCTGGCGGAAGCCCAGTTCAGGGCAATGCGGGCGGGTTTCCGACCAGCGTCGCCGGACAGGACGCCCATCATAGGTGCCTGGCCAGGCTTGGAGGGCCTGCTGATAGCCACCGGCCACCATAGGAACGGCATATTGCTCACCCCATCCACGGCGGCTGCTGTGGCCGACCTGGTGCTTACCGGAACGTCACCTCTGGACCTCACGCCCTTCTCGCCGGCCAGGCTTGCTCACAGCTGACGTCCCGGCTCGTACACCCAGGGATCTACATCCCGCTCGTACTTTACTACCTCCTCCGGGCTGAAAAAGAGGGATATTTCGCGCTCCGCGGTCTCCAAGGAGTCGGACCCGTGCACTAGGTTGCGGCCTATCTCCATGGCCAGATCTCCGCGGATGGTGCCCGGCTGGGCCCTCAGAGGGTCGGTGGCCCCCATGGTAGCGCGCACTGTCTCCACGGCCCTGGTGCCCTCCAGGACCCCCACCACTACGGGAGCCGACGTAATGTACGCGATCAGGCCTGGGAAAAAGGGTTTGTCCCTATGCACTTCATAGTGGCGCTCCGCAAGCGCCCGGTCCAACCACATCATCTTCAGCGCAACGATCCGAAGCCCCCGGGCTTCGAACCTCCTCAGTATCTCTCCAATGAGGCCCCTCTGAACGGCATCGGGTTTGACGATTACGAGCGTCCTCTCCAAACCTACCTCCTAACGTTACTTCCTCGGACCAACTGTACGCCTCTGGCGCAGGGAGATCACTACCTCCCCCGCCGCCTCTAGGCCAAGGCCCATGCGGCAGTAGGCCATGGCAAGGAGTCGGTGGCGAACCTCGAAGGGCACCTCTGGGGCGGTGCGTAGGTAACTGACCAGCCCTTCGAGCTCCTCGGCCGGACAGCTCCACATGCGCCGTCCCAGTCGGTGCAAGTCAAACCCGCCGAAACGGACCAGCTCGCTCACGGTCGCAAGCTCGGCCTCCGGCTCCTCGATCTGCGCAACCGTTTGTGGCACGGTCCCCTCCTCGCCTGTGCCGGCCCGCTCGTGCTCCATCGGCGCGGCCAGCTCAGAGGCTGTCTCCCCGGCCTCGGCAGGCTCCGGCGGCGCGCCTCGCGCGTCCACAACCTGTTCCTCGACGCCTCCTGTAGGGAGCTCCACGGCGGCTTCCGAAGCTTGTGACTGCCCGAGAGCCTGTGAAGCGAGGGCCTCGGCTTCCTCAACGGCCGCCTCCACCTCCTCCAGGTCCACTAGGCTGTGGCCTTCGGGAACCGTCAGGGACATCAGCTCCACATCGAGCTGCTGGTCCAACTGCTGAAGGACCTCCAGGTCCTCCCTCCCCAGGGGCTCCTGAACGGGAAGGTCCACCGCCTGGCCCCTCAGCTCAGGGAGGGGATGTGCCTCGAGGAACTCTCGCATGCAGCTTGCCGTGCCCGATCCATCTGGGTCCAGGTCCCTGAGGAGGCCGAGCCATCCCTCGAATTCCGGCGCCACGCCCCTCTGCCTGGCATCAGCGGCCAACACAGCTACCGCCGGCAGAAGGTGCGGTTTCAGCTGCAGGAGGCCCTTGGCGATGGATGCCGCCTCGCGCAGATCGCTGCTGCGCCGCCAGGCCACCTCCATGAGCCCCAACCTCGCCAACAGGGCGTCCTCCTCCTCGGCCTCCAGCAGCTCGGCCGCCGCAAGGTCGTACATCCCCTGGTAGAGGTGCAGCCATGCGAGCCGCAGGCCGGAGTAGAGGAGCGAGTCATGACCCGAGGCCTTCGCCAGCTCCTGCAGACGCACATCCAGGGGCGCAAAGAGCAGAGCGTTGCGCACGGCCCTCGACGCCCCTTCAGGGTTAGACTGAAGGGTCAGCTCGGCAACCAGTCGCCACAGCTCGGCGTCCATAGGCTGTAGGTCCAGGGCCCGACCCGCGGCCTGTACGGTTTCCTCGCCCCGGCCCAGTGCTAAAAGAGCAAACACAAGGGCTCGCCGAAGAATCCAGGCCGAAGGGTAGAAGGCCAAAGCCTGCTGAAGCATGTCAAGCGCCGCCTCGGCTTCGTGTTTCGCCAGCCTCGCCTCTACCTGTCGGAGCAGTTCTCCCATCAACATATGCCCATCCTGCAGCTCTACTTGCCCCGAAGCCCCCTCAGCCACTTGATGAGGTGGTGCCTCTCTATATACAAGATGTCGTGGCCCGCCCTCTCGGCCTGGAGCTCTCCCGAGAAGACGGCATGGCGAATTACGTCCTCCCCGAGGCTGAACAGCTCAGCAACCTCGTGGACCGTGTAGCGGTCCTTCTTCAAGAGCTCCTCGTAGCGAGACGCCTCCCTCACATGCTCTCCACCCTGTGGATCCATATATGCGGCCTCCTTAGCTCATCGAGGGTAGGTAGATACTGGGGTCCCTCCCACAGACGATTCACAAAGCCCAAGCCCTTCTTGGAAACAGCCTCCGAAACGAAGGCCTCGCCCAATCGGTACTGTTCCAGCTTCAAGGACAGCCCCGTGAGCCTGACAAACAGCTGCTCGGGGGCCGACCGGTACTGGCGCCTGGCTTCGAACCTGGCCTTGATCTCCTCGAACTCCGGTATTAGGCGCATCCCCAACGCGTTCATCACGTAGTTGCTGTATCCCTCGATCACGGCCAGTAGGGCCTGCAAGGTGTGGAAGAGCGCCAGCTGCCTGGGTGAGAGCACGGCCTCGATCAACGGCTGGCCGCGGAGCACGTTGTCCACAGCCCGCGACCAAGTCTCCATTGCCCGCCTGAGACCGTTCCCGCTGAGTTCCTCGGCGGCGGCAGCGAAGTATCTCTCCAGAAGGTGATTGAAGTGGCCGACTAGCCAGTCGTTTCCCTCGAACTCGAAGACATGGCTAGCCTCGTGCAGCGCGATCCACAGCCGCAGGTGGTCGGCAGGCACCCCGAGCTGGGCCACCATATACGTGATGTTCGGCTCGACGAAGTAGAGCTGACCTGTCTGCACGGGCCCCGTCCCGAGGATCGCCACGTCGTACTGACCTAAGACCCTTTGGGCCAGGTACCCGAGCAGGAACCCTATCTCGTGGGACAGCACGAAGCGGTTGATCCCGCCCATGAGCGCGCCGGTCCACGGCCGCTCCATCGATATGTGCGTATGGATCCTCTCGACAGGGTCGAGAAGTCTCTGGAAGGCAGCTATGTTGGCATCTATCCACTCCAGCCTGTCGAAGGCAGACACCCGAACGGGCCGGGGAGGCGGTCTCAGGCCGGTATAGGCCGCTATCTCGATCACCGAGCGGTCCACAAGGTCGCGGTAGATGGTGTCCAGCTCGGCCTTGGCAGCTTCCGGCAGTCGCCCGTCCTTCACCAGAGACTGGGCGAGCTCCCTGACCTTCGGCCAGTCAATGAGGGGTGGCACCATCCCTGCCGAATACATCCTGGCCTTCCGGTCTAGCCATACGGCACCTATGGCCAGGCCCGCTATCGATAGCCAGAGGAGCGCTGATCGCTTGCTCACCCGGATTCACCCCGATGGTTCAGCCGTGAGGTTTCCACGCCTTTGAGCCCACTGCACCAGTGCACGACCTTCCGGGCCATCATAACCGCACCGACAGGCTCCAGTCAAACTACCTCCTGACATGGACATCCCCGACTCGTGCCGTGATCCTCTTCTGATCCATATACTCCAGCAAGGCCAGGGCGAACTTCCTGCTCGTTCCTAGCCTGTCGCGCAGCTCGGCTACTGTGATGGAGCCCCTCTCGTCAAGGGCGCGGTACACCGCATCGACCGCCGCTCGAAGGGCCTCCCTGTGGAACACGATGCCCTCTGCGACGGCGATCACTTCCCCGGAGCTCTCCAGGACCGCCAGGAGGGCCGGTCCAACACCGAACTCCTCCGGCGAGGGCGGGTTGAAAGGACTGCTCTTCAGGGCAGCCAGGAAGCGGCTGGCCACCTCCTGCTGCTCCGCGCTGAGCCTAACTGAGTGCGAAGGAAGGCGCACCACGCTGCCCTCGTCCACCAGGAGGCCCTCCTTGCGGGCCCTATCGATCACCACCGCGGCGAGCCTAGGATCCAGCCTGAGGAGGCTCCTCAACTGCTCCCTAGGCATGCCTGGCCGCATGGGGTGCTGTCGGTGGTAGCGTTCTAGTTCTCTGGCGATCTGCTCGCGTATGGAGGCCCAAGCCGAAGGGGCGAGGAGCCATGCCTCGGGGCCCTCGCCCAAGCGCAGCACCTTGCCCTCACCGACTATTCGATCCACCACTTCGCTGAACTCGGCAGTCGCGATGTCCACCAGACGCCACAGGGTGCCCACCTGGATAGCACCCCTTGAGGGCAGCATGCCCATTACCTTGGCTTCAGCCGAACCGACCTCAAGGGTCCGGAGCCGCGTCACCAGCTGCACCCTGCGACCCCTCTCAACCGGCCGGGCGTCCAGGACGACCCCTCCCGCGACCGTCAAGCTTGGCGAGGGCCGACGTAGTATGAAGCGATCGCCCATCTGCACGGCCAACGGCCTCGAGAGGCTGAGCTCCACCAGGACGGGGTTGCCGGATTGGGGGGCGCTCTCCTCAAGAAGACGGATCCTGGCCATGGTTTCTGCAGTGCCTACGTAGCACTCCAGTTCCAGACCCGACCTGAGCTGAAGGGGCGACGAGGGTGTGGGTCTGATTAACGCGAAGAAGCGCTGCGTGACCAACGCCATGCCCGGCACCGTCACCACCATCCCGCGCCTGAGCTGTTCCACGTCCACACCCGCCAGGTTTATCGCCACCCTGGTGCCCGGCAGTGCAACCTCCACCCTTTTCCGATGGCTCTGCAGACCTCGGATGCGCGCTCGAATGCCGTCGGGGGAGATCTCCACCTCCTGTCCAACCCTCAGGGTGCCCCCCGTCAACGTGCCTGTGACCACGGTACCGAACCCAGCCACGGTGAACGCTCGGTCGATGGGTAGCCTGGGTCGACCGATGTCCCGAGCTGCCGGAATCTCTCGGAGCGCGGCATCGAGCGCCTCCACCAGAGATGACAGCCCCTCCCCTGTGCGGGCCGAAACAGGAACCATCCTGGAGCCCCCGTAGGGAGTATCTTCGAGAAGGCCCTGCACCTCCTCGGACACCAAGTTCAGCCACCCTTCGTCCACCAGATCGATCTTGGTCAGAGCTACCACCATCTTCGGGATCTCGAGGAACCGCAGGATGTCCAGGTGCTCGACAGTCTGGGGCATCGGGCCTTCATCGGCGGCCACCACCAGCAGGGCAAGGTCTATGCCGCCGGCCCCGGCCAGCATGTTCCGGATGAACCTTTCGTGGCCAGGCACGTCCACTATGCTGACCTCCGCGCCGCTGGGCAAGATCAGCCACGCAAAGCCCAGGTCTATGGTCATCTCCCTGACCTTTTCTTCCTTGAGGCGGTCCGGATCGATCCCCGTAAGGGCCTTGACCAGGGTCGACTTCCCATGGTCCACATGGCCAGCAGTCCCGATTACCGCCAACCCCTGACCTCCCTATGCATCCTTGAATGCCACTCTACCACAGCCCGCTGAGCCTTCCATCAGGTAAGCTGGGAATCCCGGTGCCGGGTTTGTCTCTCGGATGTACCCATGTTATTATTCCTCAGACCAGTTACTCCCTTTGGAAGGTCTGGGCGATGATAATCAAGCTGGCCCGCGAGATGGGCTTCTGCTTCGGCGTGAAGCACACAATAAAAGTAATAGACAGGGCCCTGCAGAGCCACCAGAGGATAGCCACTCTGGGCACCCTCGTGCACAACCCCCAGGTCGTGGAGGAGTTGGAGCGGCGAGGGGCTTACGTGTCCGAGGCCATACCCCAGGACGATGGGACTACCGCAGTGGCCATCACCGCGCACGGGGCAGGCCCTCAGGTGGCCGAAGCGGTACGGGCCCGACAGCTGGAGCTGATCGACACTACCTGCCCATTGGTCACCGAAGTGCAACAGCTGGCGCGTCAGCTGACCCAGGCCGGGTACTGGGTAGTGGTCTATGGGGACAGCGCCCATCCTGAGGTCAAGGGAGTGATCGGCTGGGCAGGCGAAAACTCCTGCGCCGCTACCGACGTCAGCCAGTTGCCCCCGACAGTGCCCAACAGGCTCCGCAAAGTGGCAGTGATATCTCAGACGACCCGAAACGTCCACCACTTTCTGGAGTTCGCCCATCAGGTCATGGCCAAATATTCCCCGAGGATCAAGGAGTTTAAGGTCCACAACACCATCTGCAAGCCCACCATTGACCGACAGGACGCTGTTATCGAGCTTGCCCATCAGGCAGACCTGGTGATTGTAGTAGGAGGAAGGGAGAGCGCCAATACCCGACACCTGGCCGAGTTGGCCCTGCAGGAAGGGACTCAGGCATACCACATCGAACGGCCCGAGGAGATCGACCCTCGGTGGCTCGAGGGGATAGGGACGGTGGGCATCACCGCGGGCGCCTCCACGCCGGACAACGTCATTCGATCGGTCGTAGAGTTCCTGTGTCTCCTCAGGCCGGACTCGCAGGTGGTTCAGCTCACTGACCCAGAGACCTGACCCATTCGACCAGCCGCCGGTCCTCTTCGGAGAGTTGTCCCCACGAAAGTAGGTCCGGCCGCCTTTCCAGCGTTCTGAGCAACGCCCAACCCCTTCGCCAACGGGCTATCTGTGCGTGATGCCCAGAGAGCAGGATCTCCGGGACCCTCCAACCCCGAAACTCCGCCGGCCTCGTGTACTGAGGGTATTCCAACAGTCCCTGGGAGAAGCTCTCCTCCGCCACGGAGTCCGGGCTAATTGCACCCGGCAGGAGCCTTGCCACGGCGTCCACTATCACCATGGCAGGGATCTCGCCCCCAGTCAGGACGTAGTCGCCAATGGACAGCTCGTCGGTAGCAAGGTGAAGCCTCACCCGCTCATCCACGCCCTCGTAGTGGCCGCAAATTATCCCCACCCGCCTTTTCCCGGCAAGCTCTCGAGCTATGGACTGCTTGAAAAGCCTTCCGGATGGAGTGGTCAATATAACCGGCGCGTCTGGGCCGCGGTCGGTTCCCATAACGGTCTCCACGGCCAGGAATATCGGCTCAGGCTTCATGACCATTCCCGGCCCACCACCGTAGGGATAGTCGTCCGTCACGCGGTGCCTGTCCTGGGCGTAATCTCTGATGTTGTGGACGTGTATCTCCAGCCTGCCCTCCCGCACCGCTCGGCCGATTATGCTATATTCGAAGACCCCCTGGAACATGCCGGGGAACAGGGTAAAGATATCGAATCTCAAGGTGTTTCCTCCTTAGGCCAGCCCGACAGATGCGGCGACCCGCCTTCTGGATAGCCCTCATAATCATGGTACTCATAATCGCTCAAGCAGCCTCCCAGTTGGAGTGGCCTAGGCCATCCTCCGGGCAGACCGCACCCCCACCTCAATCCGCCGGAGGGCCGACCACCAACCCCCTCGTGGGCCTTCACACGCGGCTCACGGACGAACCCGACCCAGCCAAGATACAGCGCACCTTCGACATGCTCAAGGATATGGGCGCCCGCTGGGTGGTAGAGTACTTCCCGTGGGACCACCTGCAGCCCCGAGGTCCAGACCACTTCGACTGGTCCCACTCGGATCTGGTGGTGAGCGAGGCCCGTCGGCGCAACCTCCAGCTCATCGCGCGGCTGGACGGTGTGCCAGCATGGGCAAGGCCACTTGGCACCACCTCCAAGTACCTCGATGAGGAGCACTACAGGGATTTCGCCAACTTCGCTGCAGCCTTCGCCAGACGCTACGAGGGGGCACTAGCCTACCTGGTGATATGGAACGAGCCCAACCTCTCCTTCGAATGGGGCTTCAGGCCTGTAGATCCTGAGGCATATGAAAGGTTGCTCTCCATAACCTACGCGGCCGTGAAGAGCGCAGCACCCAACGTGCAGGTAGCTTTCGCCGGCCTGGCACCCACCCTGGAGCCGCCCGGCAGCCCCGCGGGGCTGAACGACCTTCTCTTCCTCGATCGGGCCCTCGAGGCCGGCGCAGGGAGCTCCGTGGATGCCTTTGCCGTCCACAGCTACGGCCTAAACCTGCCGCCGGACGACCCTCCCGCGCCTGACAGGATCAACTTCCGGAGGGTCGAACTGCTCCATCAGATCGCCGTCCAGCACGGCGCCGGCTCAAAGCCTTTCCTCATTACCGAGGGCGGCTGGAACGACAGCAGGCGCTGGATCTACTCGGTATCCCCGTCTCAGCGTATAAGGTCCACCATCCAGGCCTACGACCTGGCCTGGAAAAATTGGCCTTGGCTCAAGGCCATGTGCCTGTGGGCGTTCCGTTTCTACAGGCCAACCTACACCTATCAGGACAATTACACCTTCGTCGACGACGACTTCACCCCGAAGCCCATATTTGAGGCGGTGAGAGACTACACCCATGGCCAAGTTCCCTAGCCAATTTCCATGGGCCGAAGCGCTCATCGCCCTGGCCGCAGCCTCCATAGCCATCGGCCAGCAGCTGGCCCTCGGTCCGGCCGACGACCCCGGATGGAAGAGCATCCAGGAGAGGCGCGTCCTTCGGGTGGGCATGGACCCCAGTTACAGGCCCTTCGAGTTTTGGGAGAACGGTCAGATCCGCGGCTTCGATGCCGATCTGGCAGAGCTTATAGGCCAGACCCTTGGCCTCGACGTTGAGATCGTTCCCACGGGCATGGACAGCTATTTCGATGCCCTCCGGCTCAACCAGGTCGACATGGTGCTCTCTTCCCTGGTACCTGTCCCAGAATACCGCAAGGAAATAGGTTACACGGGCCCCTACCTGGAGGCTGGGACCGTGCTCCTGGTGCCACCCTCCAGCAGGTTAGCTGGAGTGAGAGACCTGAACGGCAGAAGGGTGGCCGTTGAGCTCGGCACCGACGCCCACAGGGTGGCCCGCAAGCTCCAGAGGCAGGGCGTTACCCTCGCGCTCCTTACCTTCGACACTGCGCGGGAGGCTGCGCAAGCCACCATTGCGGGAGATGCCGACGCTGCCCTACTGGACGGCGTGGCCGCCTCATGGTACTCGCTCCACAACAGGCTCAAAAGGATTGCCGTCGTGGAGTCGGTTCCCTACGTCATAGCTACACGGGCCGACAGCCATCAGCTTCTGTCACGGCTGAACGCGGCTCTAAGGGCCCTACAGCGCGACGGCAAGCTCAATGAGCTGGAACTGAAGTGGTTCGAGCCCTGACGGTCCAGTCACGATACGGAAGGGCTAATACTGGAGGGGGGTCGAAGCATCCCGGGCATTGGCCAGGACTGCGCCGATCAACTTCACCTGCCCCATGCCCAACAGTTCCTTTGCCCTCAGAGCAAGATCCCTCTTGGTCCGGTAGGCCTCCACGACCAGGATCACGCCCTGGGCCCAACGGGCGCACACCAACCCCTCGCTGGCGCCCAGCACGGGCGGGAGTATCAGGACCACGCGGTCGAAGGCCTCGAACAAACCAGCCAGCAGGGGAGAGGCCCTCTGGAAGGCCACAACATCCGGTACGATCCGTCCCGGCGCCCCAGCTGCCAGCACGTACAGCCCCTCCAGCTCGGTGGATGCAACCAACGGCTCAGGCGGTGCCCCTTGCAGGCAGTCAAAGACCCCGGGGGAGCCGGAGGTGCCGCACACCGAGTGGGCCGCAGGGCGACGAAGGTCGGCATCCACTACCAACGTGCGGGCCCCGCCCAGGGCCAGGAGAGCCGCCAAATTGCAGGCCACCGAAACCCGCGAGACCTCCAACCCCGGGCTGGCTATCCCCAACACCCTGAGGGGCTCCCCGCTCTCCAACATCAAGAGGGATGCCAGCAAAGCTCGGTAGGCCTCGGCTAACCTTGAGTGCGGCTGCCCTACCACCGCAAGCTCCTTCAGATAACCGCTCAAAGCTTCAACCCCCTTTAGGTAACCTGGCCGCCTCGGCCGCGCGAGGACTCTCCAACACCTGCAGGCCTTTCTGCCGCGACGGAGGTATGGCTGCCAGCACCCGAAGCTGCAGGCACCGTTCCACATCCTCCACACGTCTGAGGGTACCGTCTAGAATACCCCAAAGGGCCAAACCCAACACGCCCGAGGTGAGCCCCACCAGCAACCCAGCGAGAGCATTCGTGAGGGTGTTCGGCGATACTGGACTTTCCGGCAAAAGAGGGGCATCGACCTTCTGGATGTCGACCTTCAGGTCGCTAGGCGGCAGCTGTAAATTTTCGGCCTGAACCCGCTCCACAAAGGCATCGGCAAGGGCATTGGCTATAGCCCGCGCCTGCTGTGGCAGTGTATCGTCGACGGTGACCAATATAGTGCTCTCGTCAGGATTGGGAACCACCCGCACCTGGCCGGCCACCTGCTCGGGCGAAAGGTCGACGCGCGTGCGCCTGACCACCTCCGCCGCCAGCTCCCTGGATGTGAGCACGGCCTTGAAGGAGTTGAGCCTCGATTTCAAGAACAGGTCCAAGGAGTAGTCGGCCCGATTCGGACGGGCGAGGAGGACGACCGAGGCCCTGTAAAGGGGTGTCTGCGCCCTGCTGAAGGCGTAGGCGGCACCCATACCAAGGAGGCCAGCCAGCGCCAGAACGTACCAGTAACGTCTGACCGTGTCGGCGATGTCCCGGAAGGTGACGCCCTCCAGCACGTTCACAGGAACCACCTGCGCTCAGGGGGTATCTCCGACAACAGCTGGAGCCCCAACACCCCCTCCACCTCCGAGCCAGTCTTGACGCTGTCGTCCAGGTAGTCCACTAGCATAGCTACGCCCACGGCCAGCGCGATCACTGCCACCAGCTTTACGGCAAGTTCCAGCAACCTCCGCATGGTGTTTTCGCTCGCACCGTCTGCCCGTTGCACCACCGCTACTGCCGCGTCGTCGGTGCCGGGCCGTCCAAAGTACTTCATCCTGTTGGCTACCAGGCTTTCAGCTATGCCGTTGGCCAACTGCACCGCAACGGTCGGGTCGTTCCACGTCGTCGAAACCGAGAGGATCCTATGGGTCCTCTCGACGGCCACAGCTCCAGCAACCGCATCGGGGGAGAGCCCCAACCGCCGTGCCCACTCCTGGCTGACCACGTCGTTCAAGAACACGTTCCCGCGCACTATCTGGGTCATATCATCGATAAGGTACTCGGAGGCCAACCAGTTGTAGTAGCGATCGTAGTCGTAGTAGAGGGAGCTGACCGGGCTGGGGATCTGGTGTATCACCACCTTAGCCGTAGCCGAGTACAATCTCGGAGCTGTCAAGTAAGAATACAGGCTTGCCGCAACGCCCACAGCCAGCACCACAGCGGCGACAGTCTTACGCCGCCACAGGAGCTGCCAATAACGTCTCAGCTCCATCGATCGCTCCTCTCCGATACAGGCCCGAACCCTGTCGCCTCAGCAACCTGCTCCATTATCCTCTGCCGAAACACTTTTGTGTCGAAGTTCAGGGCGTGAGCCCTCACCACTCGGGGGTCATACCCCCGTGGATCGAAGGACACCAGGACCTCCACGAGCGCTTCCGGCGTCTGGGCATGGAACAGCCTTCCCGTAACGCCGTCCACCACGGTCTCTGTGGCGCCACCTCTCGCATAGGCGACGACCGGACGGCCCGAGGCCATCGCCTCGATGGGCGCTATGCCGAAGTCTTCCTCGCCTGGGAAGACGAGCGCCTTCGCCCTCGAGTAGAGCTCCCTGAGGGAAGCGTCGTCCACCCGTCCAAGGAAGAGCACGTTGGGCCCGGCCATCTGCCTCAAGGATACACCGTACCTGCCCTCACCCACCACCACAAGAGGCCAGCCAAGCTGGTTGAAGGCCTCGATCGCCACATCTAGACGCTTGTAGGGCACCAACCGCGACACTATCAGGAAAAACTCGCCCGGGCCGTCCGCCATCCTGTAACTTTCCACGTCGACAGGGGGATAAACGACCACGGCCTCCCTGCCGTAGAAGCGCCTTATCCTTTCGGCAACGACCCCGGAATTGGCTATAAACCTATCGACTTCCCCCGCAGTCGCGCGGTCCCAACGGCGCAGGATAGGCATCACCAAGGCCAGCGCCGCCACTACGGCCGATGAGATCGGTTCCCGGGCCACATATTCTCGGTAGTTCCAGGCGAACCTCATGGGGCTGTGGCAGTAACAGATATGGATGGTGCCATCGCCCTTACGGACGCCTTTTGCGAAGGCACTGCTGCTGGATATCAACAGCTCGCACTCTGGACGGAGCCTCCGGAAAACCAACGGGTACAACAGAAGGTACAGCTGGTGTTTCCTGTGGGCCATGGGCATCCTGTCCAGGAAACTGGTGAAAACGGCGGCGGAACCGAATATGTTCAGTTTAGTGCGGTCCCACATGGAGGTGTAGATGGGGGCCTCGGGAAAGAGCCTGTGGAGCTCGAGGAGCACGCGCTCAGCTCCGCCCCACTGGTTGAGGTAATCGTGGACCAGCGCCGTGCGCATGGAGGTCAGAAGGCCCCTCGCCCGGTCAGCACGGCCGGTATGCTCCGCAGAAGTATCTTCACGTCGAGCGTCAGTGACCAGTTTTCGGCGTAGTAGAGATCAAGCTTCACCATTTCGTCGAAGGAAAGCAGACTGCGGCCGTTCACCTGCCACAGGCCCGTGAGCCCTGGGGTCACCTCCAGCCGGCGCAGGTGCCACTGCTCGTACTTCTCGACCTCCTCTGGGACCGGCGGCCTGGGCCCAACCCAGCTCATCTGACCAAGTAGAACGTTGATCAGCTGCGGCAGCTCGTCCAGGCTCCAGCGCCGTATGAACTTACCGACCCTGGTGAGGCGAGGATCGTTCCGCATCTTAAATATGGGACCCCTGGCCTCGTTGAACGCCTCCAACAGAGGCCGTTCTGCCTCCGCACCGACCTTCATGGAGCGGAACTTGTAAAGGGTGAACACCCTTCCACCCTTGCCTACCCTGCGCTGGCGGAACAGCACTGGCCCCGGCGAATCGAGCTTGATGGCCAGTGCGATGAATATACAAGGTATCAGGGCAACACAGCCAACCACCAGGGTGAGCAAGATGTCCATGCCCCTCTTGAGGAAGAGCCTCCACCCCCTTATGCCCACGTCCTTGATAGCGATTAGGGGCACGTCGCTGAGGTTGTCCAAACGGACGGCATCGAAGCTGAGCTCGTAGACATCCGGCACTACCAGCACCTCCATGCCGTGGGATCGGCAGTGCTCCACGAGGCTGTAGACCGTGGCATGGGAGCTGGACGGGAGGGCCAGGATCACCGTGTCCACTCCGCCCTTCAGTACGGCGGGCAGGTCCTGGCTGTGGCCCAAGTACCTGGGCGGATCAGCCGTTTGCGGAAGGTCAAGCAATATGGCCTCATCGATGGGCTCGGAGGCATCGTCGAAGAAGCCCATCAGCTTGTATCCCAGTTTCGGCTGTGAAAGGATGTTCCGCATCACCTTGCGCCCGGCCGATCCGGCCCCTACTACCACCACTGTCCTTGTGCCTATCCCCCTCCTCAGCAGTTGGCGGCGAAGGACGTGGAGGATAGCACGCTCGGTCACCACTAGGCCGATGCCGACCGTCCAGGCATATACGAACACCAGGCGCGAATAGTAGAACCCCCGGGCAGCGAACACGATGACGATCATCACGGCCACGGCTGTCGTGAGGCCGGCCGCCAGCGAAACCGCCTCATCTATGAACCCTTGAAACCTACCACGCCTGTAATGACCCCTCAGCAGAAGAACCATCATGCCCAGTGCCGCCAGGATGAGCCCTATGGGCACAAACTCGGTGTAGGGCACGTAGTTCTCTGCGGCAACTTCCGGGCCAAGCTCAAGGTCGTAACGAAGTAGATAGGCGAGGGTCAGACCAAGGTAGATTAAAAGGCCATCGGATGCAGCCAGCAGAGCAGCTGGTAGCCAGCGCCTTATACCGGCCGCCAAACTGTTCACCCCCTAGACTCCGGCGGTCGCAATTATACCAATCTGCTATACTCTTGGCATGACTCGCCGGCTCCTTTCCCTAGGCCTTCTAATCCTCTCCCTGGCCGTGCTCTCCAGCGCCCTGTACCTGGACAGCTACCTGTACAGGGGCGTCGATTACGGGGAGCACGACGCCCCGACCCCTCGTCTCCCAGGGAATGGGATGGGGGTGAACACCTTTCTGGACCGGGAGACCGATCCCGAAAGCATCAAGCGCACCCTCGAGATGGTCCGGGCCGGAGGTTTCACCTGGGTGCGTCAGGAGTTCCCCTGGGAGGACCTGGAACCCCTCCCAGGCACCTTCGAAAGGTCCGATACCCGGGGCGGCAAGGTCAGCACCTGGAGCAAGTACGATCTGATAGTTTCGGAAGCCGACAGACTGGGCCTTAACCTTTTGATCCGTCTGGACCGGCCGCCGGCCTGGGCCCGGCAGAAGGGCCTTGCCACCAGCAGGCCAGACTCCACCGGCCCTCCAGATGACTATGCCACCTTCGCGAACTTCGTGAGGCGCGTAGCCGAACGGTACCGAGGAAGGCCGAGGTACTACCAGATATGGAACGAACCCAACCTGCACAACGAGTGGAACGATCAGCCCATCGACCCGGCCGGGTACGTCCGCCTGCTGGCCGCAGCCTACAGGGCCGTCAAGGAAGCGGATCCGCAGGCCACCGTGGTGATGGCTGGCCTTGCGCCCACCGACCAGCTGGGCCCCGAAAACCTGAACGACCTCATATTCCTGGAACGGGCTTACCAGGCTGGCCTTTCGCGCTACTTCGACGTGATGGCGGTGATGATATACGGCCTGGGCTATCCGCCTCAGGACCGCCGCACCGACCTGTTCAGGGCCAATTTCTCCCGCCCAGCCCTGGTGCGCTCTATCATGGAACGCTACGGCGACGCCCATAAGCCCGTCATCGCAGCTGAATACGCATGGATATCCCTGCCTGCCGATTGGACCGGTAGACCGTCCATCTGGGGCGATTCCGTTTCCGAGGAGGTACAAGCTAGGTACTTGGTCGACGGCTACGTCAGGGCCAGAGCCGAGTGGCCCTGGCTGTCCACTATGTTCGTGTGGGCCTTCAAGTGGCCAGCCTCGGCCCCGAGGGATCCCCGTGACCCCACCCCGTACTTCGCCATCGTCCAGCCTGACTATCGTCCGCGCCCGGCCTACCACGCCCTGGCATCCTACGCCCAGCACCAGGAATGGGCCATAGGTAGATACACGGTTCCTGCAACTTCCCTCAGCTTCGCCACTTACGCCAACCGGATAGATCTCATTGCAGAAGAAACCGGAGGCGCCGTCAGCGCGGCATGGCGCATCGATGGAGCCGAGGGAGGACCGGTGTCGTTGGCCCCGGGCCGAACCACCATAGCGCGCGGCCTGCCAGACGGGCTCCACCTAGTGGAGCTTACGTTGGATCGACGGGCCAGCGCGGAGATAGACCTCATACGCGAACGTCCCTTGCCCTTGGGAAGCACCACGGCCATTGCGGCAAGCCTCCTCATGGCTGCTGGGGCCGCCTTTAGCCTGCTGGCCAGCCTGTCCGCCCCCGCAGCGAAGGCCCTCAGGATAGGTGTCGGGCTTCTCCTGGGGCTCAGATCCCCGGGCAGGCCTTTCGCCAGAGCGGTGGCCTGGGCCGAAGAGGTGTACGGACACATCGGGCGTCGAACGGTCCTGGTCATCATCGCCGGGGCTCTGGTCTCCATAGTGGTCCTCGGCAGCATCAGACAGGCCATCCCTGCCACACTTTTGGCTTTCGCCGCCCTTTCATGCCTCTGGCCAGGCCTCGGCTTGGCGGGCGTACTGGCCTCTTTGGGCTTCGTTTTCCGCCCGGTGGACACAGGCGCAGGTCAGTTCGCCCCCGCGGAACTCCTGGCCATTTCCTGGGTTGCCGGCGGATGGGTTCGGTTGTTTTTGGAAAGGCCGGCAAACTTCGCCATGGATCGAAACACCAGCTCCCCCCGCGCGGAAGTATGGAGGGCTCACCCTTGGACCGCCATCGTCATCCCGGGCGCTTTCCTCGCCACGGCTACCCTCTCGCTTTTGGTGCCTCCTCCCTACTGGCTCAAATATGCCCTGAGGGAATACCGAACCGTCATCTTGGAACCCATGCTGGTCTACGCGACCATGTTGGCCCTGGGCATGCGGCTCGGCGACCTCAGGTGGCTGTTGGCTGGCCTGTCGGCGGGCGCTTCCGTGGTTGCCGGTTTGGGCATCGTCCAGTACTTGCGGGGCACCGACCTAGTGATGGCTGAGGGTGCGGCCCGCATTACATCGGTCTACAGACATCCAAACAGCTTGGCACTGTACCTCGATAGGGTCCTGCCCTACGGCGCCGTGCTCGCTATGACGGTGGCCAGCCGTTGGCGGCTGGCTGCCTTCGGAATCACAGGCATCTGTCTGGCCGGCCTCGTCCTCACCTTCTCCCGGGGTGCCTGGATCGCTACAATAGCGGCCCTGGTGGTGGGGGCCCTAGCACTGCGCCGCAGCCGGCTCGCGCTTGCCGGAGCCCTAGCTTCCGTAGCACTCCTGGGCATCCTTGCCATCATGCAGGTGGCCCGATTGGGGGACCTCCTCCAGCTCGGGTCTGGCTCCGCCTCCCTGCGCATGCTTCTCTGGCATGCGGCCATTAACATGATCCGCGATCACCCCATCACAGGGTTGGGCTTGGATCAGTTCCTGTACTACTACAACCCGCAGTACGTCCTTCCCGGCGCCTGGGAGGAACGTTACACCTCCCATGCTCACAACCTGATCCTGGACCTGTGGACCCGGTTGGGTATAATCGGCGTGGTCACGGGCATCGCGTTGCTGGCGTTTCTGATCCGTACCGGCGCCTCGGCCCTCCGAACTGCCTGGGGCACAGATCGTTGGCTCTTAGTGGGTATCCTTTCCAGCACAGCCGCCATGCTGGTGCACGGCATGGTAGACAATGCCTTCTTTGCCGTGGATCTGGCCTACATGTTCTGGGCATCCTACGGCCTGGCCGTGGCAATAGCCGCCCGTTCCCACAACGCCGCCTTGGCCCCTAGCACCTCTGACAAAGGCCTGGAGGTCGCACAGAATTGAGGATAGTGGTCACCGGAGGGGCCGGCTTCATCGGCTCCCACCTCTCAGAAGCCCTTATTGAGCTGGGGCACAGCGTGATAGTGCTCGACAACCTGCTGACCGGCTCCATCGATAACCTGTCTGGCCTGATAGGCCATCCGAACTTCGAGTTTATCAGGCACGACGTCACACAGACCATTGAGCTCGAGTGCGACATCATAGCCCATCTGGCCAGCCCCGCCAGCCCCGTCGGCTACCGGAAGTATCCCGTGGAGACCCACCTGGTGAATGCGCTGGGGACCTACCTTCTCCTCGAGCAGGCACGGCGCCACGGTGCACGCTTCCTCCTGGCCTCCACATCGGAAGCTTACGGCGACCCCCAGGTCCACCCACAGCACGAGGACTATTGGGGAAACGTCAATCCTGTCGGACCCAGGAGCTGCTACGACGAGAGCAAACGGTTCGCCGAATCCCTCACCATGGAATATCACCGCACCTATAAGGTGGACGTCCGGATAGTGCGGATCTTCAACACCTACGGCCCGCGCAACGCCGTTGAAGACGGCAGGATGGTCCCCAACTTCATTAACCAGGCCTTGGAAGGTCAGCCCATCACCGTATACGGCGATGGCACTCAGACTAGGTCGCTATGCTACGTGACAGACATGGTGGAAGGCCTCGTAGCGGCCATGATGGCTCCGGAAGCGGCAGGCCAAGTGATCAACCTTGGCAACCCCGATGAGCGGACGGTCATGGAGGTAGCTCTCCTGGTGAGGGAACTGGTGGGCGCGCAGGTTCCTATCGTTCATCTGCCTCTGCCGCCCGACGATCCCAGCAGGCGCTGTCCGGATATCACCAAGGCCCGCAGGCTTCTGGGGTGGGAACCGAAGGTGAGCCTCGTGGATGGCCTTACAGCGACGATAGAATGGTTCCGCAGACTTCGCTACCAGACCGCGGCCCACTGATGCCCCTTGTCACCGCGCTGAGAGGCCTTCGCCTCACCCAGGCCCAGTTCACTGCCGCGGCGGCAGCCCTGATGGCCCTGGCAGTTTCCCTTGGGCCCTTTCCTGTCGCGCAGGCCATCCCATTGGCCGTGGCCATCGGGTTTCTCAGCCTAATACGCCCGCAATTGGCCGTGTACCTGCTGTTGGCTTCCGTCCCCGTGCAGGATCTCGGCGCGCTGCCCTTCGCCGGGACCAACGTCACCGCAAACAAGCTGGCGACGGCGCTGGCAATGGGTGTCTTCGTGGCGGGCTACCTGTCAGGCCAGCTGAGGCCCAGGCTTACCAGGGCTGCGATCCTGCCCCTGTTGGCTTATCTCGCGGCGATGTGGGCGTCGATGCTGGGCGCGCGCTCTATTGGGTCCTCGTTGGCCGAAATCTACAGGTGGCTTCAGTTCCTCCTTGTGGTCCTTTTGGCAACATCCGCGCTCCGAACCACATCCCAGTGGCTGGCAGCCGCAGCTATTGCTGTTGCATCGGGAGCCGCCGAAGGTGCCCTGGGCCTGTACCAGTTCTTTACCGGCGCCGGGCCGCAGAGCTTCGCCATAAGCGAACAGTTCTCCCGGGCCTTTGGGACCTTCGGGATGCCTAACTCCTACGCTGGCTATTTGGGCCAAATTTTCCCGATATCGCTGGCTTTTCTTGCTCCGGCCACCGCGCACCTCCTCTCCGAGCGCTCACGAGGCCGCAGGTTACCAACCCTCATACTCTGCGCCCTGCTTGCGGCAGCCTCAGGGCTCACCCTTGCTGGACTGCTCGCCAGCTACTCCAGAGGCGCATGGCTGGGAGCCCTGGTAGGTCTGGCAGCCATGTTGCTGGCCGCCAGCCGACGGGCCTTCCTGGCGTTCCTTGCCGCCGCAGCCTTCGGACTTGGCATCCTGTGGCTGACAGGGCCTCAGGCGGTACCGCCAATCGTACAGGAGAGGGTGTCATCCCTCGCGGACCAGCTGCGCATCTTCGACGTGACCCAGGAGATGGTGACCCCAGCCAACTTCGCCGTGGCGGAGCGCATGTCTCAGTGGCAAGCTGGCCTGAACATGTTCCTGAGCAACCCCATCCTGGGGGTTGGGATAGGCAACTACAATGCGGCCTATCAAGATTATTTCGTAGGTATATGGGTCTTTTCCAGAGGCCATGCCCACAACTATTACATAAATGCCGCGGCTGAGACAGGCGTGTTCGGGTTAGCAGCCTATCTCTGGCTCCTGGGCTACTGGTTCCTTTCCCTCGCGAGAGGCGCGAAAGTGCAGAAGGGTCTGGGGAGGGCTTTGGCCGTGGGTGCCCTGGGAGCGGTTTCCGCCATGTCGGTGCACAACCTGGTCGACAACCTGCACGTACTATCCATGGGCGTGTATCAGGGCACCCTCTACGCGTTGGGCACCGTGATGTCCAAGGCTCAAGATGGGGAATCCCCGTGAGGATAGCGGTAACCGGAGGTGCAGGGTTCATAGGCAGCCATACCTGCGAACGGCTGGTGGCCCTGGGCCATACGGTGGTCTGCCTTGACAACTTCAACGACTACTACGCTCCCGAAATCAAGCAGGAAAACCTCAGGGCACTGATGGGCGACCCGGGCTTCGAGCTGGTTCGCGGAGATATACGCGACGCGGAGGCCGTCGAGAGGATGTTCGCCAGAGGACCAGTCGACGCGGTGGTGCACCTGGCCGCCATGGCCGGAGTCCGCCGTTCCGTCGAGATGCCCGAGCTGTACGCCGGAGTCAACGTGTTGGGATCGGTCCAGGTGCTGGAGGCTGCCCGGCGGCACAGGGTGCGGCACGTCATCCTGGCATCCTCCTCTTCGGTGTACGGAGCTCGCTCCAGTGTGCCATTCCGGGAGGACGACCCCATCGATGCGCCCCTCTCTCCCTATGCGGCCACCAAACGAAGCATGGAGCTTCTCGGATACGTCTACTGGCACCTCCACGGGCTGCCAGTCACGGTCCTGAGGTTCTTCACAGTTTACGGTCCCCGCGGCAGGCCGGACATGGCGCCCTACCTGTTCATGCGGGCGGTGCTGGAAAGAAAGCCCCTGCAGGTCTACGGCGACGGGTCCGCCCAGAGGGATTACACTTACATCGACGACGCGGTGGACGGCATCGTGGCGGCCCTCGACAGGCCCGCCCCTGGCTTTAGGGTCTACAACATAGGGAACAGCCGCCCCGTCAGCCTGTCGGATTTCATAGCCGCCATAGAACGGACTACCGGCCTTAAGGCCATAGTGCACTACGGACCCGAGCGGCCCGGGGACGTGCCGATAACCTGTGCGGACCTGACCCGGGCATCCCGCGAACTGGGTTACCGTCCGAAGATAGGGTTAGAAGAGGGGCTGAAGAAGCTAGCAGAATGGCTCAGACCGAGGATAGCTTGCATATAGACAAGGGCGGCCAGGCGGCAGGCCCGGAACCTTCTCCGCCGCCCCCGCTGGCGAAAAGGATCCGCGATCCCAAGACTCTCCTGTCCTTCGGTCTCGGCGTAGCCATCCTGGTCTTCTTCCTCAGCAGGTTCGACATAGACTTCAAGGCGGTGTGGGGCCAGCTTCAACGCACCGATGGGCTTTTTTTCTTGGCAGCTGTGGCCGTCTATTACTCCACCTTCGCAGCCCGAAGCATCCGCTGGCAGAAACTGCTCGAAAACGCCATGCCCAGCGAGAGGCGCAAGTGGTCCATGCCCGGCATCGGCGGCTTGACCCATATCCTGCTGGTTTCCTGGCTCGTGAACTGCGTCCTGCCAGCAAAGCTGGGCGATGCCTACCGGAGCTACCTGCTGAAAGTCCGGGTGGGTAGTTCCTTCTCGCTTACGGTCGGCACTGTGTTCGCGGAGAGGGCCTTGGACTTGCTTACCCTGTTTGGCCTGCTGATCCTTTCGGCCATCCTAGCCTTCGGCAACCACCTGCCCTCGGCCACCGAGCCCGTTTTGGGCTTCGGTCTCCTTCTCGCAGTACTGGCGGTGGTGGGCCTGTTGGCCATGCGCCACTTCGGCCACTGGATCGTTGCACTGCTGCCGGCTAAGCTCAAGCCCATTTACTCGCGCCTGCAGGAAGGTACCCTCGGTGCCTTCTCGACCGGGGCCTTTCCCCTCCTTGCGGCCACCTCCTTGGCCGTGTGGCTGCTCGAGGCATCGCGCCTGCTTCTAATATCCAGAGCCCTCCACCTGGAGATACCCCTGGCCCTTGCCTTCTTCGTGGCGCTGGCAGGGTCCTTGTTGACGGCCGTGCCGGCCCTCCCTGGCGGGCTAGGCTTGGTGGAGACCGGAACCATCGCCGTCCTATTGTGGTTCGGTATCGACCAGAACACCGCATTCTCTATCGCATTCCTGGACAGACTTATTAGCTACTGGTCCGTGATTCTCGTGGGCGCAGTAGCTTACCTAATACCGCAGAGATGAACCCGGACCTTCTTAGCGCCGGCGACCGACTGGCCGTGGCCATCGGATCCATAGTGCTCCTCGGCTCCGCCTTGGGAGCTGTCCTATGGCTCACCTCTCGGCGCCAGCCCAGCACTAGCCGGCTCGGACTGCTCCTGAGGAACACCTCCACTCCCATGCTGGCCCAGCTGTTCAACAAAGGGGTGGACCTCATCTTCGCCATGTTCGTCCTGAGGGCCCTGGGCCCCTCAGGGAACGGCGAGCTGGCCTTTGCCACGGTTGTCTGGCTTTACTCGGCCACCGTTGCCGACTTTGGGCTGACCGTCTGGGAGGCCCGCGAGACAGCATCGAAGCCCGATACCGAGCCCGACATCCTGGGCGCAAGCTTCTTGCTCCGGTGCGCTGTGACGCTACTGGTCTGGCCTCTGGCCTTGGGTGTAGTGGCTGCCTACTTGTGGGCATCCAACATCTCACCCGCTGGCGCCATCACGGCCGGCCTGTTCCTGCTCAGCCTGGTGCCCGCGAACTGGGGCGCAGCCCTGACGGGCATCTTGAACGGCCGAGAGCTGATGGTCGTTCCCGCTTTGGTGACCGTGTTCACGAACACGGTAAGGTTCGTGGTGGGGGTCACCGCCCTACTGCTCGGGTTCGGCGTCGTAAGTGTAGGCATAGCATCGGTGACCGCCGGTACCCTCGGCACTGTTGCCCTCCACTGGGCTTTCAGGAGATCTGTGGGGCCGGCAAGGCCGAGGTTCCGTCTCGAACCCCTCCCCGTCGTAGCCCGCGATGCCCTCCCCCTCATGGTCAACAGCCTCCTGCTTAACCTGTTCTTCAGGATCGACGTCTTCCTGCTGCAGGCCTACAGGAGCAGCCGCGAGTTGGGCCTGTACGATGCAGCCTACAAGCTCGTCAACCTGTCCCTGCTCATCCCAACCTATACAACTCTGGCGCTCCTGCCTCAGCTCTCCCGCCAGTGGACCTCAGAGGCGAGCAAGTTCTCCCACACCATCAACGTCGGCGTGAGGATACTGGCCGTGGCAGGGTTTGCGGTGCTGGGAGCCGTCCTGCTGACTTCCGATCTGCTCATAGCGATACTGGGAGGCCGCAGCTTCTTGCCGGAGTCGGCGGAGGCCCTGCGTATACTGATCTGGTTTGCGCCCCTATCGTATGCCAACGCCCTGCTCCAGCAGGCGTTGGTCTCCTCGAGACGCCAGCACTTCGTGACCCTGGCGTTCCTCGCAGCCCTCGCCTTCAACGTTCTGGCCAACCTGGCTGCTGTGCCGGCCTACGGCTTTCGGGCAGCAGCTTGGACCACTGTGGCCACCGAGGCCGTGCTGATGCTAGCCTTGGCATGGCCCGTGACGCGGACCTTGCGCAGTTGGCGGTGGGCGATCTCTTTGGCCCATCCCCTCCCAGCCTTTGCGTGCTCTGCAGGAACGGCTTTGGGCCTCAACGCCCTTGGAGCACATGCCGGAGTTCAGCTCGCGGCGGGTGCCCTGGTCTATTTGGCCGCTTGCACGGCAACTGGAGCCGTGAGGGTTTCAGAACTGAGGCTGCTCAAGCGGGCTATAGTGTAGTGGCCTTCCCCGTTGTAGCAGTACCCCGGGTCTGCTATCATCTTCTCCAGAGGCAAGAGCACGGGCCGTCACAAAGGCTGACAGTTACCGGAGAAGCGGTGGGACCCTCGCCCTCTACCTCCATAGCCATCCTGCACTACTCAGCCCCTCCCGTAGTGGGCGGCGTCGAGCGGGTAATCAGAGACCAGGCCGAAGGGCTTCTGTCCTATGGGTTTCGCGTGAAGGTCGTGGCCGCCAGGGGATCTCAGTGGCACTCGCAGATAGCCTTCGCTCGGGTGCTTGAGATGGACTCCCTCTTCGGGCCGGCTCTGGAACTTCAAGAGGCCCTCCTGAAAGAGGAAGGCCACCGCTCGGGTGACCAGTTCGAGGCACTCGCTAGAGCCATCGCGAGCAGGCTGGCCGACGCTCTAGCCGACTGCGACGTGGCCATCGTGCACAACATCATGACCATGCACAAGAACCTTCCCCTGGTCAGGGCGATGCACCTACTGGCGGAAGCCCCTCGATCGCCCCGCATGGTGCTCTGGACCCACGACATCGCCCTGTTGGACCCCGTCTATCGAGATCAGATCGGCCAAAGCTACCCTTGGAGCCTCTTGAGGACGCCGCTTCGGGGCGCTACGTACGTGGCTGTCTCCGAACTGCGCAGGCAGGAACTGTGCTCGACCATGGGCCTGAAGGCCTCCAGGATCGAGGTGATCCCCAACGGGCTCGACATCTTGGAGACGCTGCAGGTGTCGAAGCCGAGCAGAGATCTTCTCGCGCGCTGGGGGCTGCACCGTCGCAGGCCCTTGGTGCTCATGCCCGCACGCATCACCAGGCGCAAGCGCCTCGAGCTGGCCCTCGAGGCTCTGGCCATCCTGAAGGAGAGGTTCCCTCAGATCGCAGCAGTGGTGACAGGCCCGCCGGGCCCTCACAATCCCGCGTCGCAGCGCTACGTCGATGAACTGATGGCCCTGAGGTCCACGCTGCAGCTAGATGGGCACGCCTTCTTTCTGCAGGCCGAGCCCATACACGGAGGTACATGCCCTATTTCCGATGGGACAATCTATGAGCTGATGCGGTTGGCCGACGCCGTACTCATCACCAGCTCCCACGAAGGCTTCGGGCTGCCGGCAGTGGAAGCGGCCCTGCTCAGGACGCCTCTGGTTACGTTCCCTCTGGAGCCGATCCGAGAGGCGGTTGGATCGATTGCCACATACGTGGAGCCGCCCGGAGGGCCCGAAGAGGTAGCATCGGCCCTGTTGAAAGTGCTTGAAAGCGGACCGTCTGTCCAACGGCGGAGGTTGATGGAGAGCTTCGACCGCGACAATATTGTGGCGAACCAGGTGGTGCCGTTGCTGGTGCGCGTACTAGGGGAGAAGGCCTAGGGTGCGCATCTTAGTACCCGTGACGGACCCCAAACAGCTCGATGCGGCGGCGTCCGCTTGCAGGGCCTTTGCAGGATCCAGCGCCGACAGCGCCATCGACTTCCTCTCGGTCGTGGAGATCGCCGAAGGGAGCTCGCTGTCCACCGGGGCCTTAGCCGCCCAGGCCCTTCGGGAGGAACTTGAGGCGGCCCTCCGAAGGTCCCTTGCCAGGCTGGGATTGCCGGCCCGCAGCATGGTTCGAGTAGGATATCACGCCTGGCAGGAAATCGCCGTGGCAGCCCTAGAGGGCCAATACGACCTGCTCCTAATGTTCTGTACTGGACTAAGCTCTGCCCGAGCACTGCCGGACCTGGTTGCCCGCTTGCTGGAGTCTCCCCCTTGCAATACCCTGCTGCTCCAACCCTTCGAACCAACGTCCATAAAGCGGATCCTCCTGCCCGCCCGCGGCGGTCCGCACGCTGAGCTAGCCTACCGAACGGCACTGCTCATAGCCCAGAACACCCAAGCCGAAGTGTCTTTGCTGCACGTCAACACCCCGAGCTCCATGGGCTTCCCAGCCGACCTACTGGCATCCCCCGCTGAGCCAACCCAAGTGCCCGTGAGACGGTACGTGCTGTTCTCGGAGCAAGTGGCAGAGGCCCTAGCGGCAGAGGCTGCAAACTACGACTTGGTAATCATGGGAGCGTCGGCACCGTCGTCGGGCAGCCTGGGCCTTGGCGATACAGCCGAGGCCGTGCTGGCTAGGGTCAGCGTGCCAACGATCTTCGCCAAGACGCGGACGGAGAGCTGGCAGGAGTTCAGCCATGCTGCTTCAACCGCAGAGCCCAATGTGAGGCTCTCCCAGAAGGTGGACAAGTGGTTCGCTGAGAACAACTTCCATGCTCGAGAGTTCTCGAATCTTGCGGAATTGGTAAAGCTCAAGGATCGGGCGGGCCTGACCGTGAGCTTGGGCCTGCCCGCCCTGAACGAAGAGGCCACCGTCGGCACCATCATCAAAGTGGTGAGGGAGGCATTACAGGACAACTACCCGCTTCTCGACGAGATCGTCCTCATCGACAGCGGTTCCTCCGACAGGACGGTGGAGATAGCGCTGGAGATGGGCATCCCTGCCGTCCGTCACCAGGACGTCTTGCCGCAGTACGGAAGCTTTAGAGGAAAGGGTGAGGCACTCTGGAAAAGCCTCTACGTGCTGAAGGGCGACATCATTGTCTGGATCGATACCGACATATCGAACATCGACCCCAAGTTTGTCTACGGACTCGTGGCACCCCTCCTCAAGGAACCGCGCATAAAGTTCGTAAAGGGATACTACCGGCGTCCCGTGCTGATTGGGGGTAAGCTTTACGAGACGGGGGGTGGCCGAGTTACCGAGCTCACCGTGCGCCCGCTGTTCAACCTCTTCTTCCCGCAGCTCTCGGGGTTCATTCAGCCACTGGCAGGTGAGTACGCAGGCCGCCGGGAGGTCCTGGAAAGCGTTCCCTTCTTCACGGGTTACGGCGTCGAGGCCGGACTGCTCATCGACATCGAGGCGGCCTTCGGCCTGGAGGCGATGGGGCAGGTCAACCTCGAAGAGCGGATACACAGGAACCAGTCCCTGGCAGCCCTGAGCCAGATGGCCTTCGCTATAACCCAGGTGGTGCTTCAGCGGCTAGAACAGCGCAGGGGCGTACGGCTCATAGAGCATTTCAACCGGAGCATGAAGCTCATCCGTGCCGAGGATGGGGTGCTCAGCCTGGACGTCCGGGAGATAGGCGACCGCGAGCGTCCCCCCATGATAACTATCCCCGAGTATCGGGAGATCCGAAGGGGTGCAGGCTGATGGGATCTCACAGGTCAAGCTGGGGCCTGCGCCTGCTGCCCATAGCCGCGGGGGTGATCGGCATCATCGTCCTAGGGACACTTGGCTACATGCTCATCGAGGGCTGGCCCTTCCTCGACGCCCTCTACATGGCCGTTATCACCATCACCACCGTTGGGTACCGAGAAGTACACCCCCTAACCGATGTCGGCAAGGTGTTCACCATAGTGCTCCTCATGGTAGGGGTTGCGACCATCTTCGCGGCCATAGCCGTGGTTGGCGAGATGGCCGTCCAGATGGAAATCACCAGGTTCTTCACAGGGGACAGGATGCAAGAAAGAATCGATAGGCTTACCGTTCACTTTCTCATATGCGGCTTCGGCCGAGTTGGCCAACAGGTGGCCACAGAGTTCGCCCGCCACAAGGTGCCCTTCGTGGTCGTCGACAAGAACCCGGAGGCACTGGAGATATGTAAAGAAAAGGGATACCTGTACGTGGAAGGCGACGCCAGTAGGGACGAGGTCCTCATGCGGGCCGGGGTGAAGCGGGCGAGGGGCCTCATAGCGTGCGCAGACTCCGACGAGGTCAACGTATACGTCATCCTCTCTGCCCGAGAGCTCAACCCAGACCTGTACATTGTGTCGAGGGCCAACTACTACGAGTCTGAGGCCAAACTTCGCCGCGCGGGAGCCAACCGGGTGATATCCCCTTACGCCATCGGCGGCCGAAGGATGGCCATGATGGCCATCAAACCACTAGTGGTCGATGCCCTGGATACGGTCATGTACGCAGGGCCCCTAGCGCTGGCCCTCGAGGAATTGGAAGTGGCTGAAGGGTCGCCTTTGGCCTACCGCACAGTAGAACAGGCGCGGAGGGGAGACGCCAGAGGGCTAACCATCCTCGCCATCGGCAAGAGGGAGAAGGGTTTGATCGTTCATCCCTCTGAAGATACCCTTATAGAGCCGGGCGACAGGTTGGTTGTGCTTGGCACGCCCGAACAGCTGGAGGAGGTAGGTAGAGGTTGAGACGCAAGCATCTTCATGGCATTGCCATGCTGGCTACACTCATCGCCGCGGTGGCCCCAGCGGCCGGCGCCGAGGCCGCGACGCCCCAAAGATGGGCCTACTACGTTCCGTGGGATCCATCGTCCCTCGACAGCCTGCGAACCAACAGCAGGTACCTTGACTTCGTGTCACCCTATTACTTCATCCTCGAGCCCGACGGGTCTATCACCAGCGACGAACCTGCCAGCCCCCTGCCCACCAACGCCAGGATAGTCCCCATGGTCAAGAACCGCGCCCAGTACGCCGACTTCCACCCTCAGATCGCGGATAGGTCGAGCCGGGCCCGCATCATCGGGTCGCTCCTCGGGATAGTCCAGCGTGGCGGCTACGCAGGCATCCACATCGATTTCGAGGGCATCTTCCCCGAGGATCGTCCCTACCTCACCGCCTTCATGTCGGAGCTGGCGGCCGCCTTCAGGGGTGCGGGAAAGCTTGTAACCATGGCAGTCGCCGCCAAGACCTACGATGCCACCCTCGGCTGGGCCGGGGCCTACGACTACGCAAACCTTGCCCCCAGCGTAGATCTGGTTACGGTCATGGCCTACGATTACCACTACAGCGGCAGCCCTAATCCAGGCCCCATAGCGCCCATAGATTGGGTGGGCAGGGTGGCCAGCTTCGCAGCCAGCCAGTTCGGCCCCAACAAGGTCCTACTCGGTATACCTCTTTACGGATACGATTGGAACCTCGTCACAGGTCCGCCCGCCAAGGCTCGCCGCTACGGCGACATAGTGGATTTGGTCTCCCGCTATGGAGGAACCTTCGCCTTCGACGACAACAGCAAATCCGCCTACTATCAGTACACGGCCCCGGACGGCGCGGCCCACGAGGTATGGTTCGAAAACGTCGCCAGTGTAGGGGCCAAGGTAGATGTGGCGATACGCTACAACCTCGCAGGCATCGCCCTGTGGCGGCTGGGTCAGGAAGACGGCGACGTATGGAAGGTGATAGGTGCGCTCAAGAACCCAACGGCTCAAGTGCCTCCCTTCGAAAGCAGCACAGACCGGATCTACTTCCCGCAGACTGGCCACTCCCTGGCCTATGGATTTCTCTATTATTGGCTGAAGAACGGCGGCTTGGCCCGCTTCGGATATCCCATCACCGAGGAGTTCGACGAGGTGAACCCTGCCGACGGCAGGATCTACACGGTCCAGTACTTCGAGCGGGCCAGGTTCGAATACCACCCAGAATATAAAGGCACCCCCTACGAAGTCCTCCAGGGACTGCTGGGGCGCGAAGCAACGGCGGGCAGGCAGTTCGCGCCGGTGCCACCTGTCCAGCAGGACGGCCAGAGTGTATACTTTCCCGAAACTGGGCACTCGCTGTCCGGAGTATTCTTGCAGTACTGGAGGTCCAGGGGCGGCCTGATGCAGTTCGGCTACCCTATATCCGAGCCCATCCAGGAGAACGGGTTCACGGTTCAGTACTTCGAGAGGGTGCGCATGGAGCACCATCCCGAATATGCGGGGACTCCTTACGAGGTGCTGCTTGGCCTCCTGGGCCGAGAATTGCTCGTCCGCAGAGGTTGGCTGAATTGAGCTCGGCCAAAGTCCTTCTGATCCACGGGCCGAACCTGAACACTCTGGGCACCAGAGAGCCCCATATCTACGGCACCACCACATTGGCCGAGATCGACGCCATGGCCGTAGATCTGGGCCGGGAGCTTAACCTGGAGGTGCTAACCTTTCAGTCGAACCACGAGGGCCGGATAATCGACTTTATTCAGGAGCATCAGGCAGAGGCGGCCGGTATTGTGATAAACCCCGGCGCTTTGACCCACTACTCTATTGCCCTGCGCGACTGCTTGGCAGGCACTGGCTTGCCCGTCATCGAGGTACACATTTCAAACATCCATGCTCGCGAGCCTTGGCGGAGCAAGTCCGTCATCGCGCCCATAACTAGGGGACAGATACTGGGCCTTGGTCCCCAGGGCTACCTTCTGGCCCTGAGAGCTCTGGCCGAGATGGTGCGGGGGACGAAGTGAGTGCCGACCGGGTAGAGCGGCTCCTGCAGATCCTCGGCCAGGAAGGGCTCGATGCCCTGATCGTTTCACACCCTGCTAACCGGAGGTACCTTAGCGGCTTCACCGGCGAAGATTTGCCACCCCTCGACTCGGCAGGCCACTTGGTTGTGTCCCCAAAGGGCCTCTGGCTTGTGACCGACTTCAGGTACGCTGAGCAGGCCCGCGAGGAGTGCCCCACCTGGGAGCTGGTGATCCGCGACGATTCCTTGCCAAAGGCAGTGACTGAAACTGTGACGAGGGCAGCCTTCCGCAGGGTCGGCTTCGAGGCGAACCACCTTATATTCTCCACGCATCAGCAGATGGTGGCCCAGGCGGCGGGAACCCTCGAACTGGTTCCCACTGAGGGGTTGGTTGAGCGCCTTCGCCTGGTGAAGGGCCCCCAGGAGCTGGAGTGCATTGGGAAAGCTGTGGCAATCGCCGATCAGGCCCTTTCCGAGGCCCTTCGGACCTTGAAGCCGGGAACCACTGAACGCGCCCTTGCCAGAACGCTCGAGAGCCTGATGGTGGAACTCGGTGCCGAAAGGCCTGCCTTCGGGACCATAGTTGCATCCGGCCCCAGGGCCGCGCTTCCGCACGCCAGGCCCGAAGACCGCCCTATCGGGCTACACGAGCCGGTGATCATCGATATGGGCGCCTGCTACAAAGGGTACAATTCGGACATGACCAGGACACTGTTTCTGGGAGGCGCTGACGACCACGGGAGACGGATATACCGCCTGGTCCTCCAGGCCCAGCAGGAGGCCGAGGCCGTCCTGCGGGCTGGCATGTCGGGCAGCGAAGCCGACAGGCTGGCCCGAAGCATCATCGAGGCCGCCGGCCTCGGGACCGCTTTCGGGCACGGCCTGGGCCACGGTATAGGGCTCGAGGTGCATGAGGCACCGAAGCTGTCCCGCCAGTCCAGGGACATCCTTCAGGCCGGGTCCACGGTAACCGTAGAGCCCGCTGTCTACCTTCCTGGATGGGGAGGTGTGCGCATCGAGGATCTTGTGGTGCTCCGTGACGAGCGCATCGAAGTGCTTACACAGTCGCCCAAGCCTAAGGACGGAGATATGGCGGAGGTCTCTGCATGATCACTACGGGTGAACTGCGGAAGGGGCTGGTCCTAAATCTCGAGGGTGAACTGGTCCGCGTGATGGACTTCCAACATGTAAAGCTGGGACGGGGAAGCGCCTTCGTTCGCCTGACGCTCAAGAACCTGCGGACAGGGGCCATAACCCAGAGGACCTTCCAAGCGGGCTCAAGTTTCGAGGACGTTCGGCTGGAACGGCGACGGGTCCAGTTCCTCTACAGGGAGGGCGACGAGTTCCACTTCATGGACCTGGAGACTTACGACCAGCCGGTGCTCAGCGCCGACATGTTGGGAGATGCGGTCTACTACATCAAAGAGAACGACGTGGTCGATATGCTCACCTATGACGGTCAGCCTATCTCGGTAGAGCTGCCCACCGCCGTGGAACTCCGCGTTGTGGAGACCGAGCCGGGCGTCAAGGGGGACACAGCCACAGGTGCCACGAAACCAGCCAAGCTGGAGACAGGTTTGGTCGTCACGGTGCCTCTCTTCGTGGACGTGGGAGACGTAGTGAAAGTGGACACCCGGACTGGCCAGTACATCGAGCGGGTATCGCGGTGACAGACCTCATATCTGGAAGGCCTGCTTCAGAGGATCTCGAACCCCTCTTTGACCAGCTGGGTCGTCTGCTGGAGATGCTCGGCCAGAGCGACGTCCAAGAGCTCACCCTGGAGACGGCCGCCTTTAAGGTTAGGGTCCGCCGAAACGTGGTTGGAAGGGTGCCGGAAAGCCCGCCAGTTGTCGACAGGCAACCCCGCACGGGGTTGGCCACGGTGACGGCTCCCCTGGTCGGAACCTTCTACAGGGCTCCAAACCCCGGAGCGGAACCTTTCGTATCCGCTGGACAGACCGTAGAGCCAGGCCAGGTGGTGGGCATCGTGGAAGCAATGAAGGTCATGAACGAGATCACCACCGACGTGGGCGGCAGAATCGTCCGCATCCTGGTGGAGGACGGACAGCCGGTGGAGTTCGGCCAGCCCCTCATGGAGATCGACCCACAGGGCTAAGGCGGCCCCTCTCCTCCCCTCTGCGGTCGTCCAGTAGGCCCGTGTCAGATAGCCCCTTTCCCTCCGCGCCGCGCCCCAGCGCCTCCGGAGGCAGTCGGTAGGGGAACCCTAGCGGCCCATCGACGGCAGACGATCCATATCCAGCGCACGAGGAGGCTCTGCTCCGCATGTCAGGGTATGGGAGAGCAGCCCGGACAGGACAGACGTCGTGCCGACAGAATGTAGGCGTCACCTGCCTTTGGATGCGCAGTCGCACCCACCCAGGCCGCGTTGCCAGGGTGGTAGGCCCGGGAATCCCCGCCCATTTTAGCCTGCGCAGCATGCCCAGGGCGTGGCCTGGGTGGAAGAGCTGTGGGCACCTCACCGTAGCCAGCCGACTCGAGCCAACGACCTTTTTCAGGCCTCGACCACCGCCAGGGGAGAGCGTGCCGCCGGTCTCCGCAGAGAACTAGCTGTCTCCCCATGAGAGATTCCGGCCTAAACGCCCAGGAAGGGCGCCACAGCACGCGAGCCACGCCCTCGGCAGCCTGGTCATGCCCGTTCCTGCATATCACCCCTCAGAAGCCGCCGCCTCTCCGCTAGTGGCCATCGATTCTGGCCCACATTTGCTCACGTAGCCGCACCGCCCCGGTGGCGGAGGTCACATACCGCCAAGGCCAGTTCCGTAATGAGGCTCCCGAGCCGGCAGCAGGGCATCCATGCCCGGTCGTCGCTCCGCGTGAGCCCTCTCGGCTCTCAACCGGCCGCTGCATCACCGCCGTTGCGGCCGTGCCACGGTCCCGTGGGTTCTACCGAAGGACGGCTCCCCAGGTTGCCAGGGGCCACCGCACCGGCTTCTGCTTCCAAGAGTCTTTGCCAGCCGCTGGGGGTCGGGAGCCTGGGACCTTTTACGCCGATGTGGGGTAGCCGTCCCGACGCCCATAGCCACGCACCGCCCGCACCATACGGGCACGACCCAACTTTCAAGCGAGCAACAACATTTCCTTTGTAAGAACAGCTGCTCCACAGCTGGGTCCAGAGGAAAACGGAACAGCAAATAGACCTGGCGGAGGGCACCGGGACCGCCTCCTAGCATCTCCCAGCCTTGACCAAGCACCGAGGCGCGCAGCGCCGAGGACGGGGCTACCCGGCAGGGTCAAGCTACCGTGAAGCCCAGTGCCCGACGGCAGACAGCCGCCGTAGGTAGCCTCTGCCTGTGGCTGCCGAACCAGCCCACCTGGCGCCCAAATCCACGCGTGGCCTGCAGCGGTTGTCACCAACCTGGTGGGTGCTCCGCTGGGCCTGCCCCAGCCCCATCAGGCGAAGCCGTTGCTCACCACGACAAAGAGCCTCCGGCCAGATTGAGAGGCACCGGAGGTCGCCACCAACCTTCGGCGGCTATTCCTCAGAACTCCGTCGACAGTTCAGAGACCGCCAAAAGCTCCGTCTGCACACCAGTAGATCGGGGTACCCGGGGAACCGTGCAGGGAGCACACACTGTACAGCCGCCGTGAAACGGCATCTAACCATAGCTCAGACGGATTGTCTTCGGTTCGGCGAAGGGCACACAGCTCCCACCTTCGAGCCGCTACAACCCGCGGACCGCCCAGAGGGATGCTATCGCCTCAGGGACCTGCTCCAGGCTGGCCACCACTGCGTCCGCCAACCCTGGGTGAGGACCGTCCGCACTGCGGTTCAGCCAGATCGCCCTGAGCCCAGCTCGCTTGGCACCCTCCACGTCGAAACGGTAGGAATCGCCCACATGCACGGCCTCGGAGGCCTGTACGCCCAGACCGTCCAACAGCGCCTCGAAAAGCCTAGGATCCGATTTGTAATAGCCTGCATCGGCAGACGTCAACACCTTGCGGAAGAAGGGGAGGAGTCCGTATCTATCCAGCGACCACAGCAAAAAGGGCGTATAAAGGGCACTGCTGAGCACAGCCATTGTTATCCCCGCTTCGGCCAAGCGCGCTAGACACCGGTGAGCTCCCCGCATCGCGTAAGCGCTAGCCAGGCACGCCTGCTCCAGAGCATTGAGACTGCGCAGCACCGTCCACGCCTCGGCATGAACGCCTACCTGCTTCAGGAGCTCCAGCAGGCCCTCCACAGGGCGCATCTCCACGCCGGAATCGTGCACCCATATCCGAAGCTGCCTGTAGCCGTTGTCTAGCTTCGATCTCTCTACAGCGCTCAGCGGGCTAATGTGGCCCAGCTCCGCCAAATGCTCGGCCACCGCAGACGCTAAATGCCTGGTCTCCAGCTGAAACCAGGAATCGGCGTGGAACAGCGTGTTGTGGAAGTCGAACACAGCCAGCCGAGGAGCCACCTAAGGCACCAGGCTCAGCATCTGCGTCAGGTCCGATATCCTGAGGCAGTCCAGCTCCGCGTCGGCAGTTCTGTGCTCCCGGTCCACCAGCACCCCCTCCATACCTGCCGACCTTGCCCCCAGCACGTCGTGGATGTAGCTGTCACCCACATGTATCACCTGCTCAGGCCCGAGGCCGAACCGGGATGCCGCTAGGCGATACAGCTCAGAGCTCGGTTTGGCCAGGCCAACCCTAGCCGAGACCACCACCGTGTCGAGATAGGGTGCCAACCCCAACGGCAGAAGCAGGGCATCCACCAGGCGCGTACCCCAGTCGGAAACCACGCCTATTCGGTACCCTCGGCGCTTCAGGGTCTCGAGGGTCGGCCAGACATCCGGAAAAACCAGCCACTGTTCGACGCTGTTGAACCCGTCATAGACCTGTTGGGCGGCCGCATCTACAACATCGCCCAACCCCAACCGCCAAAAGATCAGCGAGTAGTAGGCCCGCCACTTCTCCCGGATGGACACCTCGCTCGACCATGTCTGAGGGTCCTCCCTTATGAAGTTCTGGTACAGGTCGTTTGCATCGGCCATTTCCCGGAGCACGTCCTCCACCGTCACCGCGTAACCCAGACGGCTAGCGACCTCCGCGCACAGCTGTGAAATGTCCTTGCGCGGTCCGATGAGGGTCATCCCGGCATCGAAGCATACGGCCGACACTTTGGAGAAGTCTGGGCCCTTAACTGCCACGAGGTCCCTCTCTCGTGAGAAAGTAACGCGTCAGAACCAGGGCGGCGATCAACAGGCCGGCAAGGGCCGTATAGGCCTCCAAGGGCCCGGATTGAGAGACAAAGGCCCCGAGAAAGCCCACAGAGACAGCCGCCAGATACAGAGCCATCACCGCTTCCCGCTTGCTCCATCCCAGCGCCACCAGCCTGTGGGATAGGTGGTCCTTCCCTGGGGTGAAGGGCGAAACACCCCTGCGCAGCCGTGATACGGTTACCAGCAACATGTCGTAAAGGGGTACAGCTAAGACCATGACCGGCACCATCCAGGTGACCAAGTCCTGGTTGTGAGGGAACCTCAGTTTGATGCCAGCCACCGCCAGCAGGTACCCGAGGAGCAGGCTACCGGCGTCCCCCAGAAATATCTTACGGGATGGGCTGAAGTTGTGGTACAGAAATCCTAGCGAGGCGCCCAAGAGCGCTGCACCCATGGCACCCACCAAGTACTGGCCGTTGGCCGCAGCCATGAGCAGGTAAAACCCGGAGGCCACAGCCGCCAGTCCTCCGGACAGGCCATCCATATTGTCACAGAGGTTGAGGGCATTGGTTACGCCCACGATCCATAGCACCGTAACAAGGTAGTTGGCTTCCCTCCAGGGCAAAAAGCTTACCGTTATGCCCACAGGAAGTAGGAGCACGGCGATGGCCCCCTGGCAGACAAGCTTGACTACGGCCGACAGCGGACGACGATCGTCCCACAGCCCCAGGAAGCTCATTAGGACGGCACCCAACAAAATGCCCCCCAGCTGGCCCCAAAAGAGCTCGCCGCCGGCCAGGGCCAAGGCCGCGGCAACCCCCCCGAAAAGGGCGATGCCGCCCAGGAGTGGTGTTGCTGCCTGATGGTCCTTTCGGCCGCCGGGCTTGTCGACCATCTCCAGCCTCAGGGCCAGCCGTCTCACGAGGGGCGTCAGCCCGAGCACCAGAGCCATAGCTAAAATGGCGAGCAGGAGATAGCTGCTCACGTCACTGTCCCGCCTTGCTCCTCAGATAGGGCAAAAGGCCTCTAAGCTGTTCCGCCTGGTCCTGCGGCGCCAGCCTGATGGCCTCCTCCAGCTCGGCCAGAGCGTCAACATACCTTCCAGTGTCGCTGTAGACGACGGCTAGGTTCTTGTGGATGTTGAAATCCTGCGGGGCCAGCGCCTCCGCTCTGCGGAAATAGTCCACTGCCTCCTGCAAGCGGCCCACGTGGTAGAGGACGAAACCCAGGATGTTGTTCGCCTGGAACGAGTCCGGATTGCGTTGTGCGTAAGAGGTGAGCACGTCTACCAGGTCGCCCAAGTTACCGTTGGCCTGGCAGAACGCCACCCGCTCCTCAGCCCGATTGTCCAGGGTCAGCGCCCCTGGATCCAGGCCGAGGGCCCGGGCGTAGCTTGTGCAGGCCGCCCGGCCGTCGTTTTGTGGCCTGTAGTAGTAATCTCCCAGATAGATGTAGCTGATCGCGTAGATTGGATCCAGCTCGAGGGAGTGCTGAAAGGCCCGCCATGCCTCCTCCATGTTCTGTAGCCATTGGTCGCGCCTGTCAGCGCCGACGGCCTGTGCCAGCATAGAATAGCCGATGCCCAGCTCGTCCCAGAGCTGAGCATTGTTGGGGCTCAGCTCCAAGGCTCGGCGCGTCCAGCCGACGGCCTCCTCGAGCTTGCCAGGGTCCCTCGTGGCGCTTCCCCAAAGGCGCAGCAATCGGGCGACGTTGGCAGGGTGATCGCTGTTCAGGGGCTCGATACGGGTTGCCTCCAGAAGCGCAGCCTTCGCCATGGAGAAGTAACGTTCTTGCTCTGCCTGGGATCCGGCCCGCCGGGCCATTTCGATGGCACCCCCGGCTACCGCAAACCGGTAGTAGCCCTGGTCGGGCGCTGTCTCCGAAGCTCGGATGTAGGCAGCCAAGGCGATGTCCAGCCGACCTCCAGCCCCGATCGCCTGGCCCAACTGCAGGTACATGTCCGCAACGATCAGCCGCAGGTCCGTGTACCAGGCCAGCCATGCGATGACGACCCCCATGGCGGCTGCGGCGACCCAGGTGGGCATCCCCAGCGGCCGCCCCCCCGCTGGCTTCTTTTGCCCCCTGCCCCTGGATCCCCGATTCTTGTCAGTGACGATTTGACCCTCCTGAGGGTTATGCTGGAGACCGGCGCCGTAAACTAGCCTTCCCATCAGCCCCAGATATGCGACGAAGTACGTCCAGGTAGCCGCTATCTGGATGCCCGTCTGCACCTCCACGAAGTGGGCGGCTACTGCCGCGCTCAGCCCCACTAGAAGCACCTTCTCGCCACTGTCGGCCATCGACCTCAGGCCGCGGACCGCTGTTAAGCAAGCGGTGGCGAACACGCCCAGCAGTGCCAGGAGTCCTACGGCGCCCGTGTTAACCTGGGCATCCAGCAAAGCGTTATGCGCCCTGTCTGGCGTAGCGTTGCGGGCCTCGAAGTGGGCCAGCTCCGGCGGATATACGCGGCCAAAGACGTAGAACATGGTGTCCGGACCGTAACCAACCACGGCCCGAAGGGGATCCCTCGCGGCCAACTGCACTGCACCCCGCCAGATCAGCAGGCGGACCTTCCCGGTACCCGTCTCGGTCTCGAGGAGTCGCCCAAGCCGCCCCAGGTAGGGAACGTCCCTCAGGGGCGCCATAGGAGAGCTGGGCAAATTGAAGACCACCAGAAGGGCACCCAAAGCTAGGGCTCCTAGCAACGTGGCAACGGCCCATCCCCTGCGTCCCCGGATGAGCAGGAGGGTGACTGTCCACACCAGGAGGCCGGCGCCCAGACCCAGCCACGGCCCGCGGCTTTGGGTGAGAAATATTGTCGTCAGGACGAGCGCGAGGGATACGCCGGTGCCGGCTATGGAAGCCACGATCCACATCCGCCCCGAGCCGGCAAGTCGCATGACCGCCCAGCCAAGGGCTACGAAGACAGCTATCGCCCCCGGCATAACCCACCAGGGGCCCAGGGGCGGCACATCTCCCTGACCCGCTGTCACTGGAAGTCGAAGGTAGGCCAGTTCGCCCAACAGGGCTAGGTACAGCACCACGTTCTGAAGGATCAGCAGTCCCACCGCTAAAACTAAGCGGCCGGCCCGCTCCGGCCCGCCCTTGTCCGCAGGCCTGTTGCGCAGACAAGCAACCAGGGTGTAGAGCTGGGAAAGGGCCACCGGCACCACCAGGATAAGGTAAGCAGCCAGGAATATGGGGTTACCCAGGGTAGAACTGACCCTGAAGGTAACGTTCCCCTTCCAGCCTACTGGGTCCAGGTTGAAATGCTGAAGTATCCCGTAGATGCTGATCGGCACGGCAGTAGATATGACGAAGTGCTTCAATCGCCCCAGCTGTTCAGGTTCGGAGAGGTAGAGGAATATGCCAGCCCCTATCGTCATGTAGCTCAGCAGGCTGTAGATGCCCTGAAGGCGCTGATAGGAGCCCAACAGAGTCGCATAGGGGGCGACGGAGAAAAACGACGACAGAACGTTGGCCCCCGCCAACCCCAACACCGCCCACACCAAAGGGTTGCTGAGCTTCACCTTCAAACCTTGGGCGCGGAGGACGAAGCGATCGAAGAGGATCAGGCCAGCGGTCACCAGGGCCAGGGAACGGAGGAGGGCGATCTTGTCGGGCTCGAAGATTCGGCTGCTGAAGATGTTGAAATAGAGGGGCGCGGATACAAGGGCGACGAGCCAGCACAGCTCGATCAGCCGCGCCACCCATCGATGGAGGGCCTCAGCCGTAGACACCCGATCCCTCTACCGCCTTGTACCGGGAGGCCTCAGCGATGATGTCAAGGGCACTGGCCACAGCCGAGGCGCTGGGGGCAGGGCCAGCCAACATGGCCGCCAGTTCGTGGACGCGGGCATCGCCGTCCACCGAAGCCACAGCTACGGCGGTCCTGCCATCCCGTTCGCCCTTGGTAACCACTATGTGGCGGTCGGCAAAGGCGGCTACCTGGGGCAAGTGGGTAACACAGATCACCTGGCGCCGCAGGGAAAGACGCCACAGCCTTCGTCCCACGGCACCGCCTCCCCTTCCGCCGACTCCCACGTCGATCTCGTCGAAGACGAGGCAGGGAGTGTCGTCAGCTTGGGAGAGGACCGACTTGATGGCCAGCATCAGCCGGGCCATCTCGCCGCCTGATGCGACCTTCGCCAAAGGCTTGGCCGGCTCCCCTGGATTGAGGCTCACCAGGTACTCGACCTCGTCGAGCCCCCACGAGCCCAGAGCGCGGAGCTGGTCCCCTGACGCCGACCCCTCGCCAACCCGCGGTTTCACCGAAACCACGAAGCCTCCACCTGGCATCCCCACCTCGGGCAGTAAAGAGGTCACCTGTCCCGACAGGGCCTCGGCCGCCGACCTTCGTCGTTGCGACAATCCGAGGGCCAAAGGTAGTGCCTCGGAGACCACCTCATTTAACTCGCTTCTCAGGCCCTCCATGGAGGCCTCCGCGGACTCGAGCTCAGCGAGCTTGGCCCTGAGATGCTCGGCCTCTCTAAGCACCGCCTCCAGGGAGCCACCGTACTTGCGCTTTAAGCGGTTGAGCGCATCGAGCCGCGCATCCACTGCGCTCAGGCGTTCGGGATCCACCTCGATCCTGTCCCGGTAGGAGCGGATGCGCCGCGTTAGCTCCTCAGCTTCGGCAAGGATGGAATCCAAGGCCGCGTACTCTGCCTGTAGGGTAGGATCGAGTTTGGCCAGGTCCAACAGCCTCTTCGCGGCCCTTCCCAGCCGATCGAGAACACCCTCCCCAGCTTCACCATGAAGGTACGTATAGATCTCGTCGGCCCCCTCCAGCAGGGCCTCTGCGTTGGCCAGCACCCTGCGCTCGGCAGCCAGGGCCTCGTCCTCGCCAGGAGAGGGCGCAAGGGACTCTATCTCCCTGAGCTGGAACTGCAAGAAATCGCGCTCGTGGTCCCTGTGCGCTAGCAGTTGCTCTTCCCGCCGGATCAGCTCCTGCAGGCTGCGTATGCGCTCCACCAAACCAGAAAGCCTATCGACCTCCTGCACCAGACCCGCGAAGCGGTCCAACAGCCGAAGTTGATGCTGGGGGCTCAAGAGGAGTTGGTGGTCCCCCTGACCGTGGATGTCCACGAGCAACCGGCCGACGGACTGCAGAAGGGAAGCAGGCACCATGTGGCCGTTCACCCTGGCAACGCTCCGGCCCGTGGCCTGCACTTCTCTCCCCAGGACCAGACACCTGTCCTCGGCCTCTACCCCTGCTCCCTCCAGCAGACCCAATACTTCTGGCGCGGTGCGAGCCCCCTCCAGATCGAAGACCGCCTCTACCCGGGCCGCATCACAGCCGGACCTGATCACATCGGCGCTGGCCCTGGCACCGAGGGCCAACTGGAGGGCATCGAGCACTATAGACTTGCCCGCACCAGTCTCCCCCGTGATCACATTGAGGCCGGGTCCAAAGCCCACTTCAAGGCGATCGATTATGGCGAGATTGCGGATCTGAAGTTCGACAAGCATCGGCCACACCTGCGGCGTGACGCGTGGAGGTCGCAAGAGAATCTTACCATGGCGGCTCCGAGGGGGTGCAGGCTGCCATCAGGCTTGCCGCGCAACTACCAAGCCAACGGTGGCTACGGCGCCCGCTTCGCACAGCAATTTGGCTACAGCCACAATGGTTGCCCCTGTCGTGGCGACATCATCCACGACACCCACCCTAAGTGCCGACAGGTCCGGCCCATGCCATCGGAAGGCGCCGATCAAATTTGTTGCCCTGGACGCAGCGTCGAGCATTGTCTGCGGCTGGGTGTGGCGGACTCTTACCATCCCGTCCAAAACTGGGATCCCCCAACACCCCGCAAGGGCACGAGCTAGTAGCTCGGCCTGGTTAAAACCTCTTTCCCGCCTCCTGGCCCTGCTGAGCGGTACAGGGACCAGGGCATCAACGGTCTCCCTTATCGCCCACAGCCGCTCAGCCATAAGACTGCCCAGGGGCACCGCAAGGCTGGCCACCGACCCATACTTCAGCGCCTTGACGGCCTCTGCCACCACACCATCGTACGGAGCGGCCGCCACGATGCGCCTGCAGTCGGGGGCAAAGCGGCACTCAGGGCAGGGATCCGGCCCCGGAGCGCTGCAGACGGCACAACGCTCCCGGGGCAGTTGCGGGATCCCCTGGAGACAGTCACGGCACAGGCAGGCCCCAACCCTGCGGCAGCCTACACATCTCTCGCCAAGTATATGGGCCAGAAGTCTTTCCAACACCCTCACGGCTCAAAGGCAACCCGGTGGCCTACCAGGGTGCCGGTGGCCCTGATCGTGCCGGCCGGCAGCTCCAGTGCCATGGCCGCGCCCGTCCCGCCGAAGGCATTATGCCATGGCCGCATGGCTTCCACAAGCCGCACGACCCTACCTGCCTCGTCCAGAAAAACCACGTCTATAGCAAAGCGCATGAAGAATGTGGTGATGGCCCGACAGGCAGGGATCAGCAGTCCCTCACCCTCCCGCAGCCTCGAGCTGCCTATCAGCCCGACGCCGCGCTGAAACAACCCGCGGGCTACCCTGACCTCCCCAGCCAGGAGGCATCCAGTGTCTTTGTTGACAGCTTTCATTTTCTGAAGACGTTCAAGATCAGCGGGATTGCTGGCCCGAAGATGATGATGTACATGGTCGGAAAAATAAGGGTGACCATAGGGATTATCATCTTTATCGGGGCCTTCCTCGCCAGCTCCTCAGCCAGCTGACGCCTCCGGATCCGCATCTGCTCGGCCTGGATCCTGAGCACCTTAGCAATACCGACCCCCAGCTGTTCGGCCTGGATCACGGCCACAACGAACTGGTTCACCTCGTCCACGCCGGTTCTCGAGGCCAACTCCCTTAGTGCCTCCTTTCGCGACATGCCCAGACGCAGCTGGCTCACATAGCGCCGCAATTCCAGGCACAAGGGGGTATCCCACTTCTCGGCCACGCGGCTGACAGCCTGGTCGAAGCCAAGGCCAGCTTCGACGCTTATGTTCAGCAGGTCCAGCACGTCGGGAAGATTCCTTCGGATCTGAGACTGGCGAGACCGTATGGCCCCGCCCAGCCACAGGCTGGGCGCTATATAGCCCATGACGCCCATAACCACCGCGATCAGCAGCCTCTGGAGCAGTTGAGCACCGGCCAGCCACATCACCCCGTAGGCAAGCAGACCCAGCACGATGGCCGCCAGCCCCTTCAGCCCAACGAAATCCAAGGCCTGAAGTCCACCGGGACTGCCCGCCATAATGAGGTTCAACCGGAGCCGTTCTAGGTTAGACCCTGGCGTAAGCCTCTGGGCCAGCAGGGCGATAGTGCGCAGCACCGGCCTCACTATCCGTTCGGCGAACGGCCTCTGGAGCTCCAGCTCCGTGAGGGTGCGGGGCCTCGCCACGTAGCGCCGCAGCCTCTCCTCGGCTATAGAGGGCCGCCTCTCCGCATAGAGGCCGTAGAACAGGAGCATGACCCCCACGGCAGCAGCCATGGATATGAGTGCGGGCACCAGAGCCTGGGGAACCATCACACCTCTATGGCAACGATCTTCCGTATGATCAGAAATCCAGCCAGCATCATGATCAATCCGATTATCGGAAGTATGATCCACGGCCACACGAAGAGCCTGCCCATGTAGCTCGGGCTCAAAATCAATAGGGCTCCGCAGAGCACGGCAGGGAGCAGGCTCACTATGTAGCCAGCTATGGTCTGCTGAGCTGTCAGCACCTTGATCTCTCCGCGGATCCTCACCCGCTCCCGGATAGTGTGCGCTATGGTATCCAAGATCTGCGCCAGGTTGCCCCCTACCTCGTGCTGGATCACGATGGCGGTGATCATCAGGTCCAGATCGTCGCTTGGAACCCTACGCATCAGGTTCACGAGGGCCTCATCGAAGGATAGGCCCAGACCCACCTCCCTGACAACCCTCCGGAACTCCTCGGACAGCGGGGCAGGTGCCTCATCGCCGATCATGTCCATGGACTGGAGCAGGCTGTAGCCAGCCCTCAGGGAATTGGCCATGAGCATGATGCCGTCCGGCAGCTGCTCATTGAAGGTCCTGATCCTGGCCCCCTTGCGATAGCGAACATATAGCCCTGGAGCAAGCCAGCCCAGCACCAGCCCAATGCCCGCGAAGACCCACGCCCCCACCCCGTAGGCCCGACCCACCAACAGGCCGAGGGCCAACCCGGCCAGCCCGAAGACAACCCTGAACAGGTAGTACTCGCCTACGGTGACCTTGAGATCGGCCTGGGCCAAATCTATGGCCGTGCGCGTGTACAGCCCTCGTTGGGCCACGGCCCGATCCAGCCGCCTTCTAACCCGCGAGCCGCTCGGCTTGGACCCCGCCTGGGCACGCGCACGCCGCCCGACACCGAGATACTTGGCGATCCGCTCGTCTATCTCGGATTCCCGGGCCGCACGCGCCAGGCCGACGAAGATAAGGATGATGCTGCCACCCAGCACCAACGCTAAAAGGGCGGGCAGGACAACCTCCATGTCCGTCACCTTAGCCAGGCATCCACCCCGAATATCCCCGGGGGCAGGTAGATGTCCATGGTCTCGAACTTCTCGACGAACTTGGGGCGAATACCCGTGGGTTTGATCTCTCCGACCACCCGGCCGTTCTCAATGCCGTACTGGTCGAAGCGGAATATGTCCTGCAGCACCACTACGTCGCCCTCCATCCCCTGAACCTCGGTAATGCTCACCACTTTGCGCGAGCCGTCCTTCAGCCGGCTCTGGTGAACGATCAGGTCTATGGCGGAGGCTATCTGCTCCCGGATGGCCCGGAGGGGCAGGTCCATGCCGGCCATCAGCACCATGGTCTCCAACCGAGCAATCGTGTCCCGCGGCGAGTTGGAGTGAAGGGTCGTCATGGAGCCATCGTGGCCCGTGTTCATGGCCTGCAACATGTCCAAAGCCTCTCCACCTCTGACCTCTCCTACCACTATCCGGTCAGGCCTCATCCGCAGGGCATTGATGACCAGGTCCCTTATGGTCACCTCACCCTTGCCCTCTATATTGGGTGGCCTGCTCTCGAGAGTCACCACATGCTCCTGATGCAGCTGCAGTTCAGCCGCGTTCTCGATAGTCACTATCCGCTCGTCGGCGGGTATGAAGCCGGAAAGGATGTTCAGGGTAGTGGTCTTGCCTGACCCGGTGGCCCCCGAAACTATAATGTTTAGCCTTGCTTTTACGCACGCCTTGAGGAACTCCACGATGTCGTGGGTCCACGTCCCTAGGCGGACCAGGTCCTCTGCGGTCAGGGGCGTCCTGTGGAACTTCCGAATGGTGATGGTGGGTCCCACCAACGACAGGGGCGGAATGATTACGTTGACGCGGGAGCCATCCGGCAGGCGTGCATCCACCATTGGGCTGGCCTCGTCGACACGCCGACCGATGGGCGACACTATGCGATCGATGATGCGCTTTACGTGCAGATCGTCCAGAAAGGTTATGTCGGTCTTATAGATCTTGCCGCCGCGCTCTATGTAGACCTGCTTGGGACCGTTCACCATTATCTCGGTAATGCTGTCATCGGCTAGGAGCGGCTCCAGGGGTCCCAATCCCAGGATCTCCGCGGCCACGGCCTCAAAGAGCCTCACCCTGTCGCTTCGGTTGAGGGCGACACCTTCCGCCTCGAGGATCGCATTGAAGCTCTCCTCGACCATGCGCCTCATGTCGCTGTCCGACAGGTCGTTCCGCAGATCCAGCTCGGCGATGAGCTTCTTCTGTACCCGCTGCTTAAGAGTGAGGAAGCTGTCTCCCAACTTCGCAGTGTTGGACGTCACTACCGGCCTGGCTGCCGATGTAGCCTCGGCAGTTTGCGGGTCGTGGGCCTGCACAGGCCTAGCAACAGGCTCCTGTCCTCCCAGACGTCTCAGGAGACCCCCCATGATCACCTACCTCCCCTTATAGGCACCCTGAACACTTTGCCGAACTTGCCTATCAAACCTGTCGTCTCACGCCCGTTCACCTGCTGCACCTCTCCCGTCAATACGTGCACCAGCTTAAATATGTCCTGGGCGAACCGACCGTTGGGCTGGGACAGCACCAGTGGCACTCCCTGATTGACGCTCATGGTAACGCCCTTGCCGTCGCTGACCACTTTGGCATCGAAGGGCCGCCCCAGGCTTTCCTCGGCCACCTCTACTTTGATTCCGGTGTCGCTGTCAGCACGATTGAGCACGAGGAGCATTTTCTCCCTTGGGTACCCGAGAAGATCGGCAAGCTCCAGGAACTGCTTGCCGTCCCGGATCAGCGGCAGTTCCAGCTTGAGGATCAGCAGCACCGTGTCAGCCATGTCGAGCACCGTCAGCACGACGTCGTGGAGGGATTGCCACGTGTCCACAAAGACGTAGTCGAAGTGCCTGCTTGCTATCTCGAGAACGCGCTTCATAAGGTCCGAGGTGATAAGGTCTGCTGCCTGCGGCTTGGGCGGCGCCAGCAGAGCCTTGACGCCCGAGGAATGGCTTACCATGAGGTCCAACAGCAGATCGTCGTCGAGCCTAGCGGCCTCCACTGCTACATCGCCAAAGCTTCTGCTGGGCACAAGGTTGAGCATGAGCGCTACATCGCCGAAGTAGATGCTTCCATCGATGAGCGCCACCCGCTTGCCCGTGGTCTGGGCCACGGCCACGGCCAGATTGGTCACGATGGTGGTGCGGCCCACTCCCCCCTTAGGCGAATAGGCGGCCACGATCCGGCCCCTGCCCACCTCGCTTTTCGGAGCCTCCTCAACCTGCTTCTGCTCCAGCTCCTCAACTTCGACGATTTCCCGATGGACCCTGCGGATGGCCTGTACGAGCTCGTCACTGCTGAAGGGCTTCACCAGGAAATCACGGGCACCGGCCCTCATGGCGCGACGCATGTGTTCCTGATCACCGTCCACCGACATGACTATCACGCCGGTGCGCCGGCTCAGGCCAGCGATCTGCCTTGCATACTCGATGCCGTCTTCCCTGCCGAGATGGGCATCGATCAAGACCACGTGGGGGTTGTGCTCGCGGCAGACCTCCACGGCCTCGGCTCCCGTGGATACAGAACCCACCACCACTATGTCCGGCTCGAAGTAGAGCAGCTTCGCCAGATTATCCCGCGTCTCGGGTACATCGTCAGCGATAACCAGGCGGATCTTATCCTCCGGCATCTCTATCACCTCGCGTTGCCAGGCACAGGGAGACCGTGCGTCTGGATCACCGTGTCCTGCGTTACGCCGCTGGTATGCTCGATGTCGTGGTCGTCCTTGGAGCGCAGCACGAGGTGGATGATCCCAGTCTCCCTCGCATATTTGATCAGCTCCGCCTGGGCATCGGTGACGGCCAGAAGCAGAATCACGTCGCCCGGGGCTTGGGACTGCCCCTGCTGTCCCTGCTGGGACTGTTGTCCCTGCGCAACAGGTGCCACCTTAAGCACCTCTATGTCCTGTAGCAACGTCTTCACCGAGGTAAGCTCCCGTCCGGTGGTCCCCTGATTGGCACCCTGGGCGCGCTCCAGGAACTTCGTGCTGTAGAGAATGTCCACGAAGTCGTGCTCCTTGATGGTGCCAGCAACGCCCGATATGGCGTCCACCAGGAGGGCCATGGCCCTCTTGCCCTTGGGAATGGAGAAAGAAAACCCGCCTTCGGCAATCTGGGTCCTGGCGATGCGCTGTTCGGCCTTGAAGGAAGAGAGAGCCGTCTTGCCCACCACCAAAGTTGGATCCCTGACGTCGTCCGGTCCCACTGTGTTCTCATCTACAGTAGCCGTCTTGAGCATGTCGGCCGCTATGATGGAGTAGGCCGGAATCTCCCTGGCTGCCACGACGACGTCGACCTTGCGCACCTGGTTTGCAGCCGCCTGCCGTTGTGCCGAGCTGGCGTACCAGAAGGCCCCACCTCCTGCCAGCAACGCCAGCACCACACCCAGGGCTATGAAAAGTTTGCCACCGCTCATGCCGTCACCTCTGGCCCGTTTCTATGCCTACCTAAAAGGCTCGCATCTCAGCGTACCTTCGTCCAGGGCAATCAGTACCTTCCCCACCAAAGCCAACGTACTCTCCTTCACCTCCAGTCCATCAGCCTGATGATCTTGCCTCGGAAGCCTCGCAGGCCCTCCAGGGTGGGCGAGATCTCTGACACAACCTGCCCGTACACAGTGTTTGGATTGTTTTCGTTCGGCCCATACCTCGTAACCATGACCATGGCGTACCCCTGCACCACTACGTAAGAAGCAGCCGGAGGGTCTTCCCAGGGAGATCTGAGCTTGATGGTCACCGTCGTGTAGTGGTTATTGTCCCCATGCCTCACACACAGCTGATAGTTCCCGGTGGCCTGGCCCTGGTTAGTGGAGGTCATGGTCACGGAGGCCGAGCGCGTGCTGCCGTTCACAATGCTGAGTTTCTGGCTGGTGGGGTTCCAGGTAAGGTTTAACCAGCTTGGCAAGCCCGGCTGGCACGACATATCCGCGGTGAGAGTCACGTTGCTCGCACTGTACCCGTTGACTCCCATGGAGTAGAGGGTCACGGTACCGCTGTGCTGACCGGCGGTGTCTATGAGCACTTCTCCCGGGTCGGCCATGATCACGTGTTCTGGCGGTGTAGCGGCCGACCTGAAAACCACCGAAGCGTACTTAACGATGTGCGTATTGGCCTCCTCAAAACGCAGCCTAACCACAGCGACCACAGGAGGGTCAAGCTGCGGAGGGTCCTCGTTCAAGCGTGGGTGCCTCTGCTTGACCTTCATCACGAAGGATGTGCCCGAGGGCGGCACCCCGATGGGATTGCTGGGGAGCGTAACCTCCACCTGGGAAGTATCGGGTAGGGCGAAGACCTCCGCGGCCACATAGATGCTCAGGCCTGGCGAGTTGTTGTCGGGGGTGATCGTCACGTTGTACGACACTTCGGCCGTCACGGTTGAAGGTACATTGTTGAGAAGGGAACAGCCTCCCACCCCGGCCGCACAGGCCTGCACCGTGTAGCCTGGCCGGTCCCAGACTATGCCATCGTAAACGATGACGGGTATGACGCTGCCCGTTGTGTACCCTGCCTTGTAGAACTCCCTCACGGCATGGGCCGTGAAGTTGTTGCTCACACCGTTAAGCACAGCGATCTGATCGCCCACCAGCGGCACCTTGGGGTTTCGGTACCCGGTCTTTATGTAGCTGCTCTCTAGGTCCTTAAGGGTCTGGGGGTTGGTCCCGGGCGTAACCCCGCTAAGGTACTCCGTGGGCGGAGCCGTGATCTGCCTTATGTCCAGGTTGATAAAGCCGTTGAAGTAAGATGCGCCGTTGTTGGTCGCAACTCCCGCACCCAGTATCGGCACCTCTGGGCCAGGTACGGCCGGCGGCGCCCCCGAGGTGTAAGGGCTCATGGGGACCCACACCTCCAGCGGTGTCCCAGGAAAGTGAGGCTGAGGCCACCACTGCTGTGTCGCGTAAGTGCTTCGCTGGTCCCAGCCCCATCCCTGTGCCAAGACGGACCGGTTCGCCACATAGTCGGTCTTGGGCGTGTCGAACTTGTCGTATCGGCGGACTGCGATGGGCAGGAGGCCAGTATTCGAGAACCCACCCATGGCTCGCGCGCTGATGGTGAAGGTATCTATCCCTACCAGCTCCGTGAAGATGCCCTGCACCCTGCCCTGAAGGGCTACGCGCACCGAATCTTCTGTAATCTCTATGCCCCGGGTGAGGTTGGAGCCCGACCCAACCGGGGGTGTCAAGGGTTCCAAAGTCAGGTTTAGACCAACTGTATTCGAAATAACGTACTGATAGGCTACATTCCACGCCTGGGCCGTGTCCGCCCCATCCCGCAGTGCGGCCAGGGCCGCCAGCGCCGCCGAATCCGCGGCCAGTTGCAGGTGCCTCCTTGTTAGAAACCAGTTGGCTCCGTCGAGAGCCACAGCTGTCACAGTTATGAGCACGAAGAAAGTCGCGGCGGCTATAATGACCAGCGCCTGAGCCGGTAACCCTCGGGACAAACCAAGCCTCCGCCTCACGTTCTCACCTTCCCACAATGCGCATCTGGGTTGTAGCCCTTAGGTCGAACCTGGCCGGCATGGGCAGGACGTCCAGCACGAAGGGAAGACGGTAGTGGTAGGTCACCGAGACTATTACGGGGTCGCCAACCCTGGAGTCGGCGCTGTTCGGCCCGTTGGTCACAGGGTACTCGACCCTGAGGTCCTTGGTGCCTCCAGAGGTCGAGTATGCTCCTGGATCGAAGCTGGCAGGGTCGCCGCTAGAGGCCGTCGGGAGATTCTTTAGGGCATCCAAAACTGCGTTCTTGACGCAGTTGGGAACCCCGTTCGGCCAGGTGTAGCTGAAGCCAGTGCACCAACCCCGCATCTGGTCGTTCTGGGACTGGCTGTAGTCAAAATCGTAGATGTAGCGGCTGGCCGCCCTCGCCCCTTCCCGGGAGGCGTTGACCACCTGCACGTAGGCGTAAAAGACCATCCCCAGCTCCATGATCCCGGCCAGCAGGAGGGCCAGGATGGGGAGCGACAAGGCCACCTCGACGAGAGATTGACCTCGATGGCCCCTGGTCGGCCAGCCCATCATTCGATCCTCACGACCGAGCGAGCCTGCAGGTCCAGCGCAGGTAGCGGCATCATGCCGTAGACCAGCCGATAGTGATAGGTAACTTCAACGGTAAAGTACTCCCTGGTGCGCAGGGGGTTGTCCAAGGTGCCCGGAGAATAGGTTATAGTGACATCGACGTTGGGGTTCAGCTCCCCAAAGTAGGGCGCCATGCCGAGGGGTCGAGGGAACACGGCATCGTAGGCCGAAGCAACAGCAGCCCTCACCACAACAGTGCGGGCGTTGTCGGCATAGGCCCGCTGTGCTGAAGGATCCACGATGCTGTCAGGCACCTCAATTTTCAGGACCGAGCCGGAACGGGCCCCTTCCCTGGCCGCATTGGTTATGGCCACATAGGAGTGGACGACGAAGCCCAACTCTATGAGGCCGAGGATCGTCACCAACACTATGGGGGATAGAAGGGCGAACTCTACCAGGGAGACACCGCGCCTCACCGCACAGAACCAGCACATTGGCCAAAGGCTCCGTAGACAACCCTCTTCGCACCCTTCACCCTCACTGTGATCAATCATCGGCACCGATAGCGAAAACACTAGCGGCAATTTCCTGCGGGTTATAATCTAGCTTGCTAGCCATCTACCCTTTCAGGAGGAGGCACCGATGAAAGGCTACCCTGTCAGCCGGCTGCGCAACGTTGGCCTCTTTGGGCATGGCAGTTGCGGGAAGACCTCGCTCTCGGAAGCCATGCTTTTCGATGCAAGGGCGATCAGCCGGCTCGGCAAGGTGGAAGAGGGCAACACCGTCTCTGACTACGAACCCGATGAGATCAAGCGCAGGATGTCGATCAATACCTCTCTGCTCCATCTGGAGTGGAAGGAGTGCAAGATCAACATCCTGGACACACCCGGCTACATGGACTTCGTAGGTGAGTTAAAAGCGGCAATGCGGGTCGTCGACACTGCAATCTTGGTCGTCGATGCCTCCTCCGGCATCGAGATCGGCACGGAGACGTGCTGGGGCTTCGCACAGGAGGTGCAGGCACCCAGGATCATCTTCGTCAACAAGATGGACCGCGAAAATGCCAGCTTCCAGCGCACAGTCGAGCAAGCCCAGAGCCTGCTCTCCCGATCCGTGGTCCCCGTACAGCTCCCCATAGGACAGGAGGCCGGCTTTCACGGCATAGTTGACTTGGTGACAATGAAAGCCTACACGTTCTCGACCAAGCGTGACGGAACTTACGAAGTGGCCGAGGTGCCCAAGGAGCTGGAGCAACAGGCCCAGGAAGCCCGGGAGCTCCTCATGGAGAAGGTGGCCGAGGCCGACGACGAGCTGATGACTAAGTACATCGAGGGCGAACCTCTCACCGAGGATGAGATCCGAAAGGGGTTGGCCGCCGGGATCGTCAAGGGGACCCTGGTGCCCGCCCTGTGCGGTTCTGCCCTCCTCAATATCGGCATCCAGCCTCTCCTTGACGCCATCGTGGAGTTTGCCCCGTCCCCCGAGGCCTTCAGCGACATCACGGCTACGAACCCCATCGACGGGAAAGAGGAAGCTTTTCCACCCTCGCCGGCTAGCCCCCTCCTGGCCCTGGTTTTCAAGACAACGGCCGATCCCTACGTGGGCAAGCTCACCTATTTCAGGGTTTACGCCGGGTCCATGCGGACCGACTCCCACGTCCTCAACGCCAACAAGGGCAAGGAGGAACGTATAGGCCAGCTGTTCTATCTGCAGGGTAAGGAGCAGCAGGCCACACCGTCCATAGAGGCCGGCGATATGGGGGCCGTGGCAAAACTTCAGGAGACCAGTACCGGAGACACCCTCTGCCCTGTTGGCCGGCCGCTGATCCTGCCAGGCATCACCTTCCCCGAGCCCGTGTACGCCGCCGCGGTGTATCCCAAGACCAAGGTAGACCTTGACAAGATGGGCCAGGCCATCGCTCGAATCCTCGAAGAGGACCCAACTTTAAAGGTGGTAAGGGAGCCCAATACGGGCGAGACCCTTCTCTACGGCCTTGGGGAATCCCACGTGCAGATAGCCGTTGAGCGAATGCAGAGAAAGTTCGGCGTCACCCTGATCCCGCAGCTGCCTAAGGTGCCGTACAAGGAGACGATAAAGGCCAAGGTAAACGCCGAGTACAAGCACAAGAAGCAGACGGGCGGCCATGGCCAGTACGGCCACGTGTTCCTCGAGATAGAACCCCTACCCGATGAGGAGTTCCGCTTCGAGGAACGCATAGTGGGAGGCGTGGTGCCGAAGCAGTTCATCCCTGCGGTGGAGAAGGGGGTGCGCGAGGCCATGACAGAAGGAGTCCTGGCCGGATATCCCATGACAAACATCAAGGTCGTCCTTTACGATGGATCCTATCATCCCGTGGACTCGTCCGAGATCTCCTTCAAGATTGCCGCGGCCCAGGCCCTGAAGAAAGGGGCAGCCATGGCCAAGCCCGTCATCCTGGAGCCAATCATGAAGCTTGTGATAACGGTGCCAGATCAGTTCACTGGAGACATCATCGGCGACCTCAATGCCAAGCGGGGACGGGTTTTGGGGATGACCCCCGCAGGCGGCGGCAGGACCACCATCGAGGCCTTAGCGCCCTACGCTGAGGTGCGGCGCTACGCCACGGACCTTCGCTCCATCACCCAGGGGCGCGGGGTCTTCCGTATGGAATTCTCCCACTACGAGGAGGTGCCTCAGCACCTGACCAACCATATCATCGAGCAGGCGAAGCTGGAGCGCGAGAAGGAAAGGGAACGGGTCTAACGGACCGGACTACGCTTCGGGCACCTTCGCAGTTATGTGGAGGCCCACAGCCCAGGGGCGCGAACGTAGCCACTGTGCCTCATAGAAGGCTAGGCGCCATAGCGGTGACAGCAACGGCTTGGTTACTAGGTTGATCAGGGTCTTTCCCGCAGGGCTGGCGCCCTCCACTTTCTCCCTGCGCCAGTAGTCAAGGATGTCGTATATCTGGCCCAGGGGATGGAAGCTGTAGGACAGAGCCGCGATGTGAAGTCCCTGCCCCTCGAAGAGCTCCCGAACCTGTACTTCGGTGAAGCACTGGACATGGCCAACCTGCCGGAACTTCCACTCGTGTATAGGAACCAGCCGGCTGCCTTTGAGAAGCCTGAAAAGCGTGCGTGGGTTACATTCGCAGGGCACGAAACTGTGGAGCAGGCCGCCGGGCCTTAAAACCCTTCGGCACTCCTCCGCAGCCACCTCCGGCCTGTGCAGGTGCTCGAAAACGTCGAAGGCAAGGACCAGATCGAAGCAGGCGTCTTCAAAGGGGAGACGGGTGGCATCGGCCACCAGGAATCTCCCACCACCCGCGCCAGCTGCCTCGCGTATGGCGGTAAAGCTTATGTCACACCCCACGATACAGGCTGCCTGGTACATCCCCCTGAAGAAGCGGATGTACCGACCAGCCCCACAGCCCACCTCGAGGATCCGGCCTACATCTCGAGGCAGGATTTCAAGCGCCCGGACCAGCCTCAGGGCTGAAAGATCCCTGCGGCTGGGGTCCAGATCACCCCGACCCTCGATCCTAGACGCGTCCTCGTAGTCGAAGGCTCTCAGCTCCTCAGCACCTGCTTCCGCAGCCATGCCGCCAGTTCCGTCAAGTTCCGAAAGACCAGATCGGGCTTCACCTCGTCCCTGGCGAGATCCACCTGGCTCGAGACACCGGTAAGGATAAGCGCGCTCAGCATGCCGAGCCTCTTGGCCCCCGCCACGTCCGTCGCCAGGTTGTCGCCCACCATCAGCACTTCCTCCGGCCTGGCCCCGAGCCTCTCCAAGGCTACCTCGAAGAGCGTTGGCTCCGGCTTGCCCAGGATAATGGGATCTACACCTGTGGCAGTGCGGAGCGCGGCCACGATCGCGCCGTTTCCGGGTATCAGGCCCTCGGGCGACGGGAACGCCGCGTCGCCGTTGGTGGCCACGAACTTGGCGCCCTTCCTCAAGGCCAGTGCGGCCACCTTGAGCTTCTCGTAGGTCAGGCCGAAATCTATGCCAACGACAACCCAGTCGGGATCGCGATCGTCCCACTGGAAGCCGCCCCCCGAGCTGTCCACCACGGCCCGAACTAGAGCCGGGGCTCCTATGACGTAGACCCTGTTCCCCACCTCAGCCCTGTGCTGGGCAAGGTACCACCGGGCGGCCTCGGCCGAAGTCACTATGCGCTCAGCGGGCACGGGCCAGCCCATCCGAGCGAGTTTCTCGGCGAACTGCTCGCTGTCCATGCTCGCGTTGTTGGTCACCAGCATGTAGCTGAAACCCGTCGCCTCTATGAAATCCCTGAGGACCGGCAGGTCGGGCATGGGCTCGTCCCCACGGTAGACCACCCCGTCCATGTCCAACAACAGATGGCGTATCCCGCGCAACCGTTGACCGCCCATATCTAAGTTCCCATCGGGAATTGCCTGCATGGTACAATTCCTCAGCCTTTCCGAAAACAAGGATAACTTTCGATGCCCCTCACAGTCTGGGATTTTGTCTTGCCTGCATTGCTCGTCCTGTTCCTGCCCCTAGGGTTCTGGCGAGGCCTGTGGCGGGAGATACTCACCTCGGTGGGGATACTCCTGGCAGCCGTAACCACCCTCATGTGGACAGGCATATGGGCACGCCTGCTCGCCAGCGTGCTGCGGGCGGACCAACCCACTGCCCAGCTCGCAGCCCAACTCACAGGCTTCCTCGCCATCACGGTCCTCGTGGCGTACGGGATCGGCCTCCTGCCCCTGAGAATTGATAGCAGCGCCTTATGGACGCGGCTGTTGGGGGCATTGGTCAGCTTGATAAACGGCAGCATCATCTTCAGCTTCATACTCCAGTTTATCTATTACTACTACACGGCCCTGAAGGTTCAGCCGAACCCCGTGAATGCCTCCGCGGTAGCCTGGAACCTGGCGAACTGGGCCGGCTGGTTCTACATGTTGTTGGCCCTGCTGGGGTTGGCAGCGGTAGCGCTCTCTGCCGTAGCAAGGATCGTTGCCGCCCTGTCCAGAGTGGCCCGCAGGCCTGCACCCGCAGCCAGCGGAGAAGCCCCGCCATCTGTCGACACAGCCACCAAGGCACCGGAAGAGCACCAGGCTGACATTTCGCAGGGATGAACGGGTACATTCGCGACCCGTGGCTGAAAGTCCTGATAGCCGTCGGCACCATAGCCGCCTCCATCTGGGTGGCCGCGCAGCTGTGGAGCCTGCTGATATATCTGGGCGATCTCCTTCTCATGATCTTTCTCGCGTGGCTGATCTCCTTCGTGCTCAGTCCGCTGACGGATGGGCTCTACAGGCTTGGCCTTCCGCACGCCGTGGCCGTGTCCGTGGTGTACTTGGCGCTCCTGGGCGTCATAGGGACCTCCCTCGTCTTAGTAATGCCCCCCATGGCCGATCAGATCAATCAGCTAGCAGGCCAGATAAGCTCGCTAGCGGTGCAGAGCCCAGCCGTCATCGGCTGGATCACCTCCATCGCCAGGAGCTGGGGCATAGAAGAGCCCCAGCTTCAGACCATCTACACGGGCCTGATAGGCCAGATCCAGTCGTTGAGCCTCAACCTGCTTAAAGACGTCCTGGGACTGGCCACCAGCGTGGTTACAGTGGCGGTAGCATCCCTCCTGGTCCTTGCCCTGTCCTTCTACATCAGCTTGGACGGACCGAAGCTGAAACAAGCCATCCTGGGCTTCCTGCCGCCCTCGTACCGGGACGAGGCCGAGATGATAGCCCTATCCATCGACAGAAACTTTGGAGCCTTCCTGCGAGGACAGGCCATAGTTGCCGTCGTGTACGGTCTGGTCACAGCTGTGGCTGTTACCCTAGCAGGTCTGGACTACAAGCTTACCATCTCTGTGTTTGCAGGAATAGCTATGTTCGTGCCCTTTATAGGCGGCGCGGCAGCACTGATCCCGCCCCTCTTTGTAGCCGCCTTTCAAAACCCAGGTGCCCTGTGGTGGCTGCTCATTGGCCTGGTGGTGGCTCAACAGCTTATGTTCAACTTGGTCGTGCCTCGGCTCTTCGCCAGTGCGGCCGGCACGCATCCGATCCTTGTGCTGGTGGCCCTGGCGCTCGGTGCCAAGGTGGCCGGTTTGTGGGGAGCACTTTTCGCTGTCCCGGTGGCCGGGGTTATAAGTGCCCTCACGAGCTACTTCTATCTGAAGCTGACGATGCCTACAAAGGAATGAGCCGGGGCCCTACTCCATGTGCCCCCGGCTTCTGGCGAACTGCTTGCCCAACAGACCCAGCAGCACCTCGTACTTGGTCCCAGCATATTCGGGATGGTATTCGAAGCGCTGTCGTTCGAAGTACTGCACAGTGTAGGGTTTGCCGTCCTCCGGGTTAACCTCGGTGAACTCTTCGGAAATGGGATAGCCAAAGGCGGCCAATCCCCCATTGCTCAGCCAGTAGCTCAGAAAGCCGTAGGCAAGCGAATGGCCAGTTTCGGGAAAGTACCAGCGGTCCGCGGTCGACTGGAAGGCAGGCACGGGATCGAAACTTCGGCCCTGGGATATTAGGGCACCTAGACGCGTTAGCTGCACTTCGAAGGCCGTGCCTTTGTGCTCGGGATGGTACTCGAACCGGGCGCGTTCGAAGTACTGCACCGTTAACCCATCTTCCGAAAACTCCTCGGAAATCGGGAAGCCGAAAAGCTCCAAGCCCCCGTTGTTTTCCCAGTAGTATCTAAAACCGTTGGCCAGGTTGTGGCCCGTCTCGACGAAGTACCGGGCACCCGGCATCGGCATGGAACGACTGAAGGGGTTGGAAGGAGTGCCGCCCGTCTGGCCCTGCGGGGTCCCGGGGACATGCCGTACGTACCTAGGCGCTGTCGTGGCGTCAACCCTCAACTGACTTCCCTGGGCCACAACCTGCGCAACCCTTCCATCCCTCTCTACAACTACGGCCGATGGGGACTGGGTGGGCAACGATACGGATCCCCATCCGTCGGTAGACCAGACCACGTCCACGGCCTCCTGGCCGCGCGAGAACCGGTACACCCGCACGTCGGGCCCTTCCTCGAAGTAGAGATCGTCGATGTACAGGATGCCCTGGCCCGTCTTTCCGTCCGGATCGTTGTCTACCATAAGGGACTGAAAGGTTATGGGGTAGTCGATTCGGCCATCACCGTTCCCGCCAGAACTCACGAAATAGTCCGACAGCTTCGCGGTGCGCAGGTGCCACCCCGGACCCTCCACATTGCCCAGGCTGACCATGAACCGCTCGCCCGAACGGTCGGTAAAAGTAACCCACAGCAGATGGCCGCTGTTGTCGCCCCAAAGCCACAGGCCAACCTTGGCGGGCTGGCCCGGGATCTGTACCGGCGCAGAGAAGTCCACGTAGTCCTTTCCTGGGGCCCAGAAGCCGTACTCCAGCCGAAGGCTCCCCGTACCTCCATGCGAAGGCTCGCCCGCGAGGCCAGCTGAGCCCCCTGCACCGTCTCCCCAAACGTGCCATGCTGTGGGCTGCTCTGTGAACGGCAGATACGTCCTGGCTCCGGTGGGAAGGTCCAGCTGTCCCTGAGGGGTTGCGTCGCCCAGCACCGAGATAAGCGTTCGGTAGGCCGTGTAGGCTGGTTTCAAGCTCCGCCAGTCGCGCCGGACAAGCCCATAGTTATGTTCATCATTACTAGCATCCCAACCGTCGTTGGCCAGGTCGTACCAGAAGATCCTCTCGGCGCCCACCGACAGGCCCTGCACCATGCCGCGCACCAGATAAGATGCCTGCAGGTCCTCGCTGGCTACACCCCAAGGGCCAGTAGAGGAAGTCCAACCCAGCTCTGTGAGCCACAGGGGCTTGTGGCCCAACCGGGCCACCAAGGCCCGGGCCTTCGCCAACTCAGAGCTGGCCAGCCTGCCGGCCTCGGGCGACTTCTTTCCCACGTAGGGGTGCACGGCCAGCACGTCGAAATTGCCCCACGCCCCTGCCGAAGCCACGGCTTCCAGAAAGGCCACGTCCACCCCACTGGTGCCGCCTATCACCACCTGCGCAGCCGGGTCGACCGACTTGATCTCCGAATAGGCCGCCTGCAGCAGGCGACTGTAGGCTATTGGGTCAGGTCTAGGCCGCCAGAAAATATCGTGGTTTTCTTCGTTCCATATCTCCCACGCGGATACGCGGCCCCTATAGCGGGAAGCGACAGCCCGCACGAACCCGCGCCACGCCTCGAGATGCGGCATCTGATGGACTATGGCTGAGGGGCTGCCAGACCACCCTGGCGTGGCCCAGCCCGTCGAATAGACAAGCAACCCCAATATGCGGACCCCCCGGCCCGTGAGCTTGGCCACCATCTCGTCAGCCAGTGCCCAGTTCCAACGGCCGGGAGAGGGCTCTATCACATCGAACCTGAACTCCTCGCGGGCCCATAAACCACCCAACCCTGCCACCAAATCTGCCGGACCAGATAGCCCCCCCGTAAGGGCATAACGAGTGGCTATGTGGCTGTTCACCCCGAAGGGGCTGTCTGCCATGGCGGCAGAAACGGGCAGCACACCCACAATCACCGACACCGCGACCCACCAGGCGCGGAGCAAGGTCACCGGCGAATCCTCCCGACGAGCACCTCTACAGGACTCCTATCGGCCGGCGGCCCAGGAATCTTTGGAGGGTTTTCTATTTCCACGGAGGTATCTGCGCGGCCCAAAGCTGGTGGGCTGTCACCAAGTACAGCGTGTTAGTCGAGACATCGTAACTGATAGAGCGTATGTCGGAGAGCAGCTTGCTCCCCGATGGGCGAAGCAACTGCCTGACGTTCTTTCCGTCCTTGCTGACCTCGACGATCCGCTCCCTGGCTGGATCGACGATAAAGATCGAGCCCACACCTGACCAAGTGAACACCTGACTAGCCCCTGCCAGGGGCGGATCGAGCTTGAGCTCAAAGATGGCATCCACTGCACCACGCACTGCCCGCTGTATCCTGCCATCGGCCGTCAAGAGGTAGATCCGCTCGTCCACCGCGAGGGCGGTAGCCTGCTCGGCATCGGCCGGATTGTCCAGCCATGGCTCGCCGCCGGCCCCTATCTGCCCTAGGTCTACCCTATAGATCTGGCTGGGGCGACCTGTAAGGATATAGATGGAGCCGCCCCAATAGGCCACATCAAGCACAGCGCCCCAGTCCTGCGAGCCGGGTATCCTCACAGCCCTCCAATTCTGGCCGGACGTTTCGCCCAGGAAGATCTGGAACTTGTCGTCAAGAACCCAAAGGCCACCGCCTGAAGCTCCCAGAGCTACAGGGTTCCCTACCTGTACCCCTTCGACGATATCGCCCGCCCCAAGGATCTGCACCACCTGTTGTGCGCCCTGATCGAAGTCCAGCACGGCAGCTAGGCCTTGGTCCAGGATATACAGATGTCCACTCGCGCTCGCCACACGCCAGAGCCGGCTTTTCTCGCCCAGGGGAGATGCGTCTAGGATCAGCCTAGGAAGCCTCAGCCTGTAGATTCCGCTCAGCGCCTCCAGGTTCTCATCAACCTGGGAGAGAAGACTACCTACCCTCTCGGACCCAACTTGGGTGCGGGCGGCCTCGTCGAGCAGCTCCGATGCCCGCTTCAGCTTCTCCTGGGCCACGGCCGCGTCGCGCTCCTGTGCTGCCTCCTGATTGAGCCTTTGGGCCTCGGTCAGCAGTTGTTCAACCCTTGCAGCCTGCGTCCTGTCGAGCTCAACTTTCACTCCGACCGCCACGACAGCCATGGCGAGGAGGGCTAGCAAGAGGTACCTGATCCACCTCCTGCCCTTGCGCACGGGGAGCCGCGGCTCTACGTAGCGAAGCCGCGGAAGGGGCTCCCTCCGCAACATCCGGGGGAAGGAGATGGACCCAAAAGCTCCGAGGATCCCGGTCATCCTGGCAAGGATGCCCGAAGGCCGAAGCCTACCCCGCGATCCAGGAGCCGACTCGACGTTCAGGCTACGCTTCCTTATGAGGGAGGAGACCACCTCCACCGAACTCGCACTCTCTGTTTTCCCCCCCAGGAAAGACGACGCCACCTGCACGAGCCTGTCCACCATCCTGGCCGAGCGAGCACGCGAAGCGGCCGGTGCCACAATGTCCACGGCCATGAAGGCACCTCCCATCAGCTCGCGGCTCCTGGCCATGTCCCGCACGCGGTTCGCAATCGCCTCGGCATCGCCGAGGGCAATCAGCTCATCTTCGTCGAGCGACAAGAGGAGCCGCCCCAGCTGGGGACTGCACAGCACCACCACGGTGCCGGTCTCTGCACGGACCCTCGCAAGATCCGGATCCACCTCGTCCGTCAGGCCAAGGGGCATCTGCCGCACGAAGGGCGCTCTGGAGGATATGCCCACGTAACTGCCGGCCCCCACGCTCAAGAGGTCGCCGCCCTGCACCACGTATGCCCGGGCAGGCGGAACTACACAGAACTGCAGTTCATCGCCCCGCAGCACCACTGCCGCCACCCCGACACCCGCCCGCTCCCTGACAGGCTTGAGAAGGTTGTGACGGCGCAAGTCGGCATTGACGTTGACGAGGGCCCTCACCAAGGAGCCCGCCAAATGGCGGTGTTCATCGGCGTAGAACTGCTGCATGATGCTCTTCAGGGCCGCTTTGGCTACCGCCGCCATCCCTTCATCGTCATGCTCCGGTTCCAAGAGCACGAAGAGCCTGCCCCGGCTGGCCAGCTTGGAGGCTGGAACGTGGTCAGCACCGTCCAGAAGCCGGCCCTCCAGCCCCACAGATCCAGGCAGGCAAAAGAAGGCAGGCAAGGCAGCGATCGAGGCCGCGTTAGGTGACAACCATACCCTCCACTGACCTGTTGCACGCCATTATACTTGTGGGACGCTGAGCAAGCGAAGGAAGGATGCCTTGGCCTCCCGAGCCCGAACTCCGGCAGCCACCATAGCAGTGCCGAACTGGAACGGCCTTCCTTACCTCCAACGATGCATCGACAAGCTCCGCGCACAGACCGTGCAGGATCTGGAGATCGTGGTGGTCGACAACGGCTCCTCGGATGGATCCCCCCAGTGGATAGCCGACCAGGCGGACTTGGTGGGCATCTTCAACCCGACGAACCGGGGGTTCGCAGCCGCCAACAATCAGGCCCTGGCCGCGGCACGCAGCCCTTTCTTCGTCACCCTCAACAACGACACCGAGCCCGAGCCGAACTTCCTCGAGGCACTGATTGACGCGTTGGTGTCAGCGCCGGAGCTTGGCAGCGCTGCAGCAGTGATGGTGTGGAGCCATCGTCCAGATACCATAGCCACGGCCGGCATCGCCTTCCACAAGGACGGCACGGCCACCGACTTCCTGGCCGGCATGCCCTTGCCAACCGTCAGGACACAGGAAGTCTTCGGCGCCAGCGCCGGTGCCGCCGCTTACCGGGTCGACCTGCTCCGTAAAGTGGGCGGCTTTCACGAAGCCTACTTCGCGTATCTGGAGGACGCCGACCTGGCGTGGCGCTTGAGGCTTCATCGATACGGCTGCCTGGTGGCCGAAAGGGCTGTAGTGCGCCATGTCTACTCTGCAACCTCCGGCCGCTCCAGCCCCATGAAACGGTACCTCCTGTCGCGAAACCGCCTCATGCTCATCATGCGTTGCGTCCCCGCCAGGTTCCTTGTCCAATGGTGGCCCTACATCCTGCGCTACGAGCTCATGGCATGGGCCGAGGGGATCCTCAGAGGCGATTGGCCGCGCCTGCGCGGCCGCCTTCACGCCATGGCACAGCTCCCCAAACTCTTTAGCGAACGAAGGGACGTTCAGGCCCTCTGCAAAACCGACCTGGATCGGCTCGAAAAGCTCGTCCAGCCACCTCTCCCGTGGAAGGAGGCGCTGCGACTCCATTACAGGCCCGACGAGCCAAGCGCGCATCCTACTTATGTCTAGTAATGTTGTATCCTTTGGGTTATCGTGTTACAATACCCGAAATCGATTGGCAACGGACCGAAGCGTAGCCGGAGGGAACAGCGCAACCTCCGGTGAGCTAGCATCTAATCCACCGAGGAGAAACGAAGGATGGCTATAGAGCGGATCCTGCTGATACAGCCGGAACCCAGCGAGCGCCTCATAGGCTTCACGAACCTGGCGAGGGTCGAACCTCTCGCCCTCGAGGTGGTGGCGGCGGCTATCGACGACATTGCTGATGTGCGGATACTCGACCTCCGCGGCGACACAGACATCGTCGGATGGCTTGCCCGCTACCAGCCTCACCTAGTGGGTGTTACCGGCTACACGGCGGACGTTCCTAGGATGAAGCAGATCTTCCAGATAGTGAAAGACTACAGCAACGACATCATCACCGTGGCCGGCGGGCACCATGCCTCCGTCAGCCCCACCTTCTTCTTCCTGCCCACTGTGGACTACATAGTGGTCGGCGAGGGAGAGCTTACCTTCAGGGAGATGATCGAGGAGCTCAACGGCCAGCGTCGTATGGATCAGGTCGCTGGCATCTATTACAAAGAGGACGGGGAGTTCCGGTGGACGGGGGACCGAAGGCTCATAAAGAACATCGACGAGCTCCCCGAACCCAGGCGCGACCTGGTGGACCAGTGGCGAGATAAGGTCTACTTCTTCAGGTACTGGCTGAACCCTTACGTGCTCGAGACCTCCCGAGGCTGCCCATATCGCTGTAACTTCTGCTCGGTATGGACCTTCTACGACGGACGCTACCGCATCAAGAGCCCAGAGCGCGTCGTGGAGGAAATCGAGAAGATCCCAAGCCGCTACGTATGCTTCGTCGACGACAACTTCACCCACAACCTCCGCAGAGCCGAGAAGATAGCTGACCTGCTGATCGAAAGGGGCATAAAGAAACGGTACTGGGCCCAGGTGAGGTCCGACAGCATCGTGCACCGGCCGGACGTCTTTAAGAAGTGGGCCGAGGCTGGAATGGACACGGTCCTGGTCGGCTTCGAGTCCATCGACCAGAAGTACCTGGACCAGATCAACAAGAGCAACACCGTGGAGAACAATGATCAGGCCATAGAGATACTCCACGACGTCGGGATACGGATCTGGGGCACCTTCCTCATCATGCCCGACTGGGACGAGAGGGACTTTGCCGCCCTGACCGAGTACGTGAACCGCCACAGGATAGAGTTCCCACAGTTCACGATCCTGACGCCCCTGCCCGGCACCGATTACTGGGAGGAGATGAAGGACAAGGTCATCACCACGAACTGGGAGGAGTACGACTATCTGCACTCGGTACTCCCCTTCGAGAAGCTCTCGCCGGAGGCGTTTTACAAGCAGGTGGCAGACCTCTACCGCAACACCGGCATGACCTTCAGCCAGATCAAGGAGGCCATCCGGTCCGGCGAGATCCCTCGGGAGGCCCTGCCGCGCCTGCGGCAGATCGGCGGCATGCTGGCCCAGCTTGCCGACGTCAGATCCTACCTGAAGGGAACCATCTTCGACTCGCTCCAGAAGCCCCAGGCTTTGTCCACGGCATAGGAAGTGTGCGCTAGCGAGGGGGTGCAGGGCTCGCCCTGCACCCCCTTTGCTTGTGTATATAATGGCCGTGGAGGTAGCGCCCCTTGAGCACGATATACTCTGCAGCCGATCTGCACATACACTCCCGCCACAGCGACGGCCTAAACTCCGTCAGGGAGATCCTAGACTACCTGGTGGAGTTCACGACCGTCAAAGTGGTGTCCATAACCGACCACGACACCCTTGCGGGTTCGTGGGAAGCCATGGAGCTTATACAGGCCCTGACACTGCCCCTAGAGGTCGTGCCCGGCGTGGAGATAACCACCCAGGGCGGCCATCTTTTGGCGTATGACCTAGTGGAACCGGTGCCGCCCTTCCGGAGCCTCGAATGGACCATCGCCGCAGTCCAGGAACAGGGAGGTCTCGCCGTCATCGCACATCCCCTGGCACCGCTCGTTGCCAGTGTCTCCAGGGCGTCCCTGCTCCGTCTGAAGCACTCGGGCCATGCACCCGATGGGCTGGAGACCCACAATGGGAGCATAGCGGGCCGGATGGCCCGACGCCGTGCGGCAAGCCTCAACCGACGCTGGCTTCGTTGGACACCCCTCGGCTCCAGCGACGCCCACATCCTGTCTCAACTGGCCAGCTGCGTCACCCTCTTCCCTGGATCCACAGCCGACGAACTGCGCCGTGCCCTCAGATCGGGTACGGTGCGGCCAGACACCAGCAGGACCGCCCTTCGCCTCGACCGTCTCCCTAAAGGCCCTAAGGCCTTTGGAATGACCGTTCTGGCCCTGAGCCATCGGATGGTCCTCAAGCTTGGCTCAAGGATGGCCCCTTGAGGGTGCTGTTAGTCTCACCTTACGATATCGATGTACCGGGCGGCGTGGTGGAACATCTCCTTCACCTGCGCAGCCACTTGGCGCGCCTCGGGCACAGCGTGGAAATCATGGCCCCGGCCTCGAAGAGGGCCTACAGTAGCTCGGCAGAGGGATGCCATTTCATAGGCACGGTGGTACCGATCAGGGCCAACGGAGCTGTGGCACGCATCACACTCTCCCCGAGACTTTCAGGATGGGTCAAGCACATCCTGGACACTGGCCACTTCGACGTCATCCATCTCCATGAACCCCTCTTGCCGGCCCTGCCCCTCACCGTCCTGTACCACTCCCAATCCTGCAACGTGGGCACCTTCCATGCCTACGGCCTCAGCCCCATAGCCTACTTCTATGGCCGCCCATTGCTTCAGCCCTTCTTCAACAGGCTCCACGGAAGGATCGCCGTATCGGAGGCAGCCCGGCAGTTCGTGTCCCATTTCTTTCCCGCAGAGTACGAGATCATCCCCAACGGCATCGACCTGGACCGTTTCAATGCGTCGGTGCCGCCGGCCGCTGACGTACAGCACCTGCCAGGCCCGAAGGTATTGTTCGTAGGAAGGTTTGAAGAGCCCCGCAAGGGTTTCAAAGTGCTGGTCAAGGCCATGCAGATCCTCTGGGGCCAGGGCCTGGAGCCGCACTTAGTGGTAGTGGGTCGCGGCAACGTGCAGCGGCAACTGTCTCAGATACCCTTCCCTTGGCGCCGGTACGTTTTCTTTGCGGGGGAGGTCGGCCGTCAAAGCCTACCAGGTTTCTACACCGCCTGCGATATCTTCGTGGCCCCATCGCTCGGCGGAGAGAGCCAGGGGATAGTGCTCCTCGAGGCCATGGCATCGCACCTGCCTGTGATTGCAAGCAACATTCCAGGGTACAACGAGGTCGTGCGCCACGGAGTCGAGGGGCTCACCGTCCCACCGGGGGACAGCGCATCCCTGGCCCACGCCATACGATACCTGCTCGAAACCCCCGAGCTCAGGACAAGGTTGGCCGATGCGGGCCTCAAGCGGGCCCAGGAGTTTTCATGGGACAGAATTGTGTCCCGGATAGAGGCCCACTACATGAAGGCCCTATCTGCAATCCGACTGGCCCCAGGCGTTGGAGCCTCCTTTCAGCCATGAACCGAGCTACAGGACGCCTCCCAACATCCTTGGTCACGGCCATGGCAAAGGCCCTGGACAGGCTGGGCTTCACCCCCAACACTTTGACCGTCTTGGGCTTCTGCGGCAGTGCTGCGGCGGCCCTCCTACTCGCCGCCGGCCATCCCCTCACGGCCAGCGCGGTATTCCTTGCGGCCAGCTCCCTGGACATGATGGACGGCACCTTGGCCCGCCTCCAACGCAAGGCGACCGTCTTCGGCGCCCTTCTCGATTCGACCCTGGACCGATACTCCGAGGCTGCTATGCTGGCAGGCCTCGCCTACTACCGGGCAGTCCGCACCGAACTCGATGTGGCAACGCTTCTTCTGATCCTCGCGGCTCTGGTGGGCAGTATCATGGTCAGCTATGTCAGGGCAAGGGCCGAGGGCCTCGGCCTATCCGGCAAGACCGGCATCTTTCAACGTCCCCTTCGAGTTGTGGCCGTCACCGCCGCCGTGGCCATTCCTCCTGCCATGGTTCCCCTTTTGGTGCTGCTCGCAGTGGGCTCTCACGCCACTGTCGTCCACAGGGTATTCTCCGTCTGGAGACAGTCGAAGGACCGCGCTGCAGTCTAGCACCGGGCCGGGCAGGCTACCGCATCACTCGTCCCTGGCAAGCACCCTGAAGGTGCCGAGGCCTTTAGCCACAAGCTCTCCCCGCGGGCCCCGGGCTTCCACCTCCACCACCGCAAGCCGCCGGCCGAGCTGAACCACGGTGCCCCGGCCCCAAAGGGGCCCCTGCCCGACGGGCTGAAGGAAGTTGACCTTTATCTCCACAGTCGCAACGGTCTGCCTCACCGAGAGCCTGCTGAGGACCGATATGGCACCTGCCGAATCCAGCAGGGATACCAGAGCACCGCCATGCACCACGGCGTCGGGCTGTAGCAAACGGCCGGCATCGGCCAAACGCAGGACGGCGTACCCGTCTCCCACCTCCATCACCTCTAGCCCGAGAAGCCGATAATATGGGCAAGCCTCGCCCATCTCTTTGAGCTCGGGGAAACGATATCTGTCAGACAAATCTGCACCCCCACGATGATCAGCAGGCTAGCCCTACAGGTTACCATGTAAGCATGAGCGAATCGACGCCTCGGCTCCTAAAAAGGTTAGGCATCAAGCCCAAGAAAAGCCTTGGGCAGAGCTTTCTCACCTCCTCCTCCATTTCCCAGGCCATCGTGCGCGCCGCCGATGTGAAGCAGGACGACGTGGTGGTAGAGATCGGGCCGGGCCTGGGCATCCTTACCACTGCCCTTGCGCAAACTGGCGCGTTGGTGATCGCGGTGGAGCTCGACGAACGCCTAATCGCCTATCTGCGAGACACCTTCTCCCACAACCCAAGGGTATACCTTGTCCACGGAGATATTTTGGACATACCACCCACCCAACTGCTTCAGATAGCATCGGCTTCCCCGCCCTACAAGCTGGTGGCAAACATACCCTACTACATCACGTCGGCGGTCCTGCGCCACTTCTTGGAGAGCCCACCGCGCCCCAGCCTCATTGTTATGACCATGCAGAAAGAGGTGGCACAGCGCATCGAGGCCCGGCCTCCAGAGATGAACCTCCTCGCCCTGTCAGTTCAGCTGTTTGGAAGACCAGAGATCATGATGGAGATCGGCCCTGGCGCCTTCTACCCTCCGCCGAAGGTCACATCGGCCGTGGTGCGCGTCGTGGTTCCGGATCGGCCGCCGCACGCCGTCAGCGACTATGCGATCCTCTTCAGGATTGCGCGAGCGTGTTTCCAACAGGCCAGAAAAAAGGCGGCCGGAACCGTGTCTCGGGCCTTGGGCATTCCCAGGGACCAGGTGGAAGATATACTGTTGGACCTAGGGCTTGACACCAAGGTTAGACCTCAGGACATACCCGTCGAAGCATGGGCAGAGCTGACCGAGCGCCTGAAACACTTGCTGTCCGAGCGTGGGCTTTCGCAAAGGTGAACCTCGCCCTGGAGGTACTGGGCCGCCGCCCCGACGGACTGCACGAGATACTGACGGTGATGCAGACCGTAAGCCTCTGCGATGTGCTACACGTATCCCGGAGCGCCAGCCCGCAGTTCCGCTGCAACGAGAAAGGGCTGGAGGGCAAGGATAACCTAGTGATCAGGACGGCCGACCTCCTCGCAAGACACCTGGGCCAGCCTCTTATTGCGTCCGTTGTCCTTTCGAAGAGAATTCCGGTTGCTGCAGGGTTGGGCGGCGGCAGCAGCGACGCTGCAGCCGCCCTAGCGGCCCTCCTGCGGCTCCACGGCGTAAGGTTGCCTTTCCAGGAAGTGTCGGCGCTGGCCTTTCAACTGGGAGCCGACGTCCCCTTCTTCCTCCAAGGCGGCACGTGCCTGGTGGCCGGCGCAGGAGAATCGGTACGACCCCTCCGACCGGTCGGGCCCTGCACCATCGTCGTGGTGGTGCCCCCTATAGTTCTACCCAGCAAGACGGCGACCATCTACTCGTTGCTAAGACCGCAACATTTCAGCAGCGGAGGTTCCGTCTCGGCCCTAGCTGACGCTATCGACAGGAGCGGCGCAGTGCCGTCGGAACTGCTTACGAATACCTTCGAAGCCGTAGCACTAGGGCACTTCGACCAGCTGAGAAGCCACTGGGACAAGGCGGCCTCCATAACACGGCTCAGGCCCCACCTTTCGGGAACTGGCCCCTCCTTCTTCTTTCTGCTGGACACTCCCTCCACGGCCCGCGAGTGCGCCGCAGAATTGCGCAAAGCTGGGCTCCGAACCTTCGTCCTATCGCCGACCCGCCGGGGCCACATCGTGAGAAGGGCACCGCCGTCGACATAGTGAGCACGGCTGGCAGGAAACCGAAAAGACCCAAAAGGAACTGGCAATTACCGGCCGCAGCTCGACGACCCCGAGGGATCGCCTCCACCATAGGGATCAGTGCTCTCCGCAACCATGAGCACAGCAACGGCCAAAGAGGGTCCCAGGTACCCGGGCCTCCCGGCATTATCCACCGTACCGCTTATCCTCCTATAGTCTGGTTGCAGACGCAGGCCCCATGCAGCAGCACCGACCCAAGCCTTAGGCCCTCCAGAACAAAGGACGTCGCCAAATCGCCTGTCACCCCCAGGGCTAAAACCCACCCCAAAGCCCTTGCCAAGTTTGGCCCACTCCTCGGGGGAGGCTCTGGCAGGGCCAAGGCACCTGGCCGTGCCGCGGCAGTGCATCCAGGATGCCTGCCGCATTGTCCGCCCGAAGCTGGACCCACTGGAACACGCGCATGGAGACCCATGGGCACCCATTCCTACCCCGCTTTCGGGCCCTTCGAAATCGCACCCCTGGGGTGATCCGCACACTGCCCCACCCGCGCACCCGTCCAACCCCCGCGGCCGGGCAACCGGGGGCACCAGTGCCTGAGCGAAGGTTCGCCAGCACTTCTACAGCCTACCCTGCATCGACCCAACTGGTGCTACCCCCGCGACACCCTTGGGAGCGTTAGCATCGAACCCCCATGCCGCCACCTCAGATGCATTCGGAAGATAGGCGCCCTGGACAGCAGACCGGAAATGGGGGCCCGCATGAGGAGATGCACCCACAGCTCCCCGTGCACCGTGCGCCACCTAGGCCAACTGCCCCGCTCGGGTAGGACAGATACGCGTGAACCGAGGATGAGGCCGGAATTGCAAGGGCAGATGCCCACACAGGGCGGATAGACCGTCGTCGACGCTGTTCGGCATCCTCGGTACAGAGACCGACCTTCCCACGAAGCACAAGGCGTTGAGGGCCACAAACTATCTTTCCATGGCCTGGGGCCAACCCCAGGTTTCGAGCGAACTACAGGAGGACAAGAGAAGGCGACTGCCCTAGCATGCAGACGGCTAGCGCAATCCGAGACGGGCGGCCTAAAAACTTCACACAGCGCCCGAATAGCTCCCTGCAAATCATCTAGCTCCGAGATCACTCCAACCGAACGCCGACCTCCACCGCAGTCCAAAGCTGGAGCATGGTACACAGCGGTCGGCCTTCCCTCCTCGGCCCCGGGCAATGCGAACATGTGTCCCAGCCCCTATGCTCAGAGCTCCTGGGATTTGACGCCCCTCCAGCGGCCTCTTAAAATCGACCCGGGAGCATGGGTATCGCCAGCTACAGAGTGCTTTCGAACCGCTACAGGATCCAGGATGTCATCGGCGAGGGGGCCATGGCCCAGGTTTTCAGGGGGACCGACCTCCTCCTGGAAAGGCCCGTGGCCATCAAGGTCCTGAGGCCGCAGTACGCGGCGGACCCTGAAGTCGTTACGCGTTTCGAGTACGAGGCACGGGCAGTCGCCAAGCTGAGACACCCTAACATCGTCGAAGTGTACGACGTGGGCGACGATAATGGCCTGCGGTACATAGTCGAAGAGCTCATCGAGGGCCAGAGCCTCCGCCAAATCATAGATAGCCAAGGGCCCCTGCCGATTCAGCAGGCCGTCGACTATGCTCGGCAGATGTGCCTAGCACTCCAGGCGGCCCACAGGCAGGGCATAGTCCACCGCGACGTAAAGCCTCAGAATGTGCTGGTGACCCCCGAGGGCACGCTCAAAATGGTGGACTTCGGGATAGCCAAGGCCTTGGCCGCCTCCAGCCTCACCCAACAGGGTATCTTCTGGGGAAGCCCAGCTTACACGGCTCCCGAGCAGGCCAAGGGGGAAGGGACAGTGCCCGCGAGCGATATCTACTCCCTGGGTGTTGTTCTGTTCGAGATGCTGACCGGCCGCCTCCCCTTCGAGGCTGACAGCCCCATAGCCGTGGTGGTGGCCCACATGGAGAAGGCGCCTCCCAGGCCATCCCAGTTCAGGGCATCGATCCCGGCCTGGCTCGACTCCTTAGTGCTTCGGGCCCTGGCCAAGGAGCCGTCCCAGAGGTTCGCTTCGGCCGATGAGTTCAGGGCCGCCCTCTCCTCAGGTATGGAGGGGTCGTTGGCGGCTACGTCCATCATGGCACCGGTGAAGGGAGGGGTTACCGGAAGCCGGCCTGCGTCTCCCATGGCTAGGATGCCCCAGGACGTCGCATATCCCAGAAGGCACCGTTCCAACCTGGCCAGCGTCCTAGGTCTGGTCTTGATCATCCTGGCTTCGGCGGCTATCGGCTATGCGGCCTATCTCGCGGCTCCATCCCTGCTTCAGGGGTTCCTCAGCGTTGCCTCGATCCCCACACCGCAGTCACAACCCACACCGACCCAGGTCGCCCGAATTGAGACGCCAAGGCTCATCGGGCTTTCCCTCGAGCAAGCTCAGCAGGTCGCCCTAGGGGCCGGCCTTTCCCTCAAGGTAGAAAGCGAGCGTTACGACGCCGACGCCCCCACGGGCACCGTGCTCAGCCAGCAACCCGCGCCCAATACCGCGGTGCCTCCAGGAACGGCTATAGCGGTCACTGTCAGCAAGGGTCCTGAACCCGTGACGATACCTGGAGCCGTGAATGTGCCGTACCCCGTGGCCAAGGGGATCCTGGAAGCCCTTGGCCTGAAGGTCGAAAGGAAAGACGAGGCCAGCACAACTGTGCCGGAGGGCGCGGTGGTACGTTCGGAACCCCCCTTCGGCACCGCCGTACCGCCGGGCAGCTCCGTCACCCTCGTGGTCAGCGTAGGCGACAAGGTGAAGGTCCCAGACGTGTTCAACTGGCCGTTGGCGGACGCGGAGAGGGCAATCGAGCAGGCAGGCCTCAAGGTAGGGTCAGTCAATTTCCAGACCCAGGAGGACATCCCTCACTTCGATATCACCAAAGTTGGGGTCGGCCATGCGCTCAGTGTGACCCCAGACTTCAACACCTGGGTGCCCAGAGGCACTGTCATCTACATAGCTGTCCGTGCCAAGTAACCGTCAACCGTTCAGCCAACGTCTGACGGCCTCGGCCGCTCCCCAGCCAGGGCCAATTTCCACCTCACATTCTGGCAAGGACCTCAGGAACCTCTCCCCGTACCGCCTCTTGGCCAGGCGCGAGTCGAGGATCACTACTACTCCACGGTCGCTGCTCGACCTGATCAACCTTCCAAAACCCTGCTTAAACCTCAGTATGGCCGAGGGTACGGTGTATTCGTGGAAGGGATCGGCAAACTGCTCCGCCTTGGCCGAGAAAACCGGGTCCTGCGGTACCTCGAAGGGAAGCCGGGCGACCACGAGCACGCTCAGCGCCTCCCCTACTACGTCGATGCCCTCCCAGAAGCTGGCCGACCCGAAGAGCACCGCCCTTGGCAGCGCCTTGAAGCGCTCCAGCAAGCTCCTGCGCGATCCGTCGATCCCCTGACCCAAGGGCACGATGTTGACGCGCGCCAGGCGGCTCTCCAGCGCTCGGTAAGTCGACCGCAGGGCAGAGTTGGATGTGAACAGGGCCAGAGTGCGCCCGCCCGCCGATTCCGCTATCCTTCCGAGGTGCTCTTCAACCGCCTTCTGATATCCGGGAGAGTTCGGGTCGGGCAGGTCGTCGGCCACGTATACGAGCACCGCCTTGCCGTAATCGAAGGGAGCGTCGACCGAAAGCTCTTCGGCCTCGACAATTCCTAGCCGCGATGCAAGGAAATTGAAGTCGCCTTCCACGCACAGCGTGGCCGACGTGAGCACTACCGCATGCAGGTGCCCGAAAAGCTTGTCCCTCAGCACAGGCCCCACGTACACAGGTGCCCCGCAAACCTCCACCAGAGGGCCGTTGGCCTCCAGCCAGTAGACCTCGGCTTCTCCAGGCTTGAAGAATGCCTCCTCGAGGCCTTGCACACCGGCTTTCAGCAGATCGGCTTCGTCCTCCATCAGTGCCGCCAGGTCCGGCGCCTTCAGAGCCAGTTCAGCAGCCATTTCCCTCAGAGCCGAGGCGATGTAGCGTAGGGACGGCAACACGGCCGACGCGGTCTGCAGTACCCTCTGCCATTCCGGCCTCGCGCGTAGGTCACCGTGCAGCCGAACCTTCAGCACCTGCTGGCCCTTGAGCTGGCCAGCCACCGTCTCCTGGACTGCAAGGGCCAGGTCCTCTACGAGCCGATGGCAAGCCTTTGCCTCTTCCAAGGCGGCCTTCGCCATCTCCTTTAAACGCTGATCCCTTCCGACCCGGCTAATCTCAGCTACGGCCTGGCCCAACGGAGACGACGACGCGGCCAACGCCTCGACGAGCCTGCTCAACCTGTCTAAGGAGACCCGGAAGCCAAACTGTTCCGTGGCTTCGGCCTCCAGGTGGTGCGCTTCGTCCACGACCAGGTGGCGATACGACGGGATCGCCCCATTCTCGGCCACAAGGTCAGCCAGAAGCAGGGAATGGTTTACCACCACAATGTGGGCCGATTCGGCCTTGCTACGGGCCCTCCTGAAGAAACACCTGCCCTCTGCCCACTCGCGGCACAGAGAGGGACGACAGCCTTCGGCTGCAGCGCTGATGCGGTGCCAGGCGCTTTCCTCATCCTCCGCCATGTTCAGCTCAGCACGGTCCCCGGTCTCTGTACTCTTAAGCCATACCAGCAGGCGTGCCTTGAGGCGCGCCTCGGCTTCGCTCAGCACAGGACGCCGCCTGAACTCCTTCCAACGGTCCAGGCACAGGTAGTTGCCCCGACCCTTCAAAAGGGCGGCCCGTACACCGCCACCGACCGCTCCTTGAACGATGGGCATGTCCTTGAAGAAGATCTGTTCCTGTAGGTTTATGGTCTTCGTGCTCACGACAATCCGGGCGTCGTTGGCCAGGGCATAGCGCGCCGCCGGCAGAAGGTAAGCCAGAGACTTGCCGGTGCCAGTGCCCGCCTCGATCAGGGCTGTACCGCCCTGGTTAAGGGTCCGCAGGACCAGGCGCATCATGGCCAGCTGGCCCGGGCGCTGCTGGTAACCCTTCAGATAGCGGCTCAACGGTCCCCCTGGGGCAAAGTCGGCCTCGAGCACTGCCTCATCGACCGCCGACGGAGGATACTTCGGCTTCAGCGGCTCCTCATCGCGATAGGCGCCCAGCGACAGCTCAAGGGGGTCCACCCCTTGGGCCGAAAGCAGATCCCCCAGGTTGTAACCACCACTGCCACCGATGGCCCGGCGCCTGATCACATCCTCCAAGATAACGGAAAGGGGCGATCCCGAAAGCGCCAACCCTGCGAGCTCAATCAGTGTCTCGTACCCTAGCAGCTCCATCTCTCGCCTGATAGCCAGGAAGACCTTCATAGCAAGTTCAGCGTCGTCCAGAGCCCTGTGTCGGCGCGACACAGTAATGCCGAGGCGTTGCGCTATGGACGCCAGATCGTAGGCTGCCAGGTTAGGAAGGAATATGGTCGCCAACTCGTAGGTGTCAAACCGCGGGTTTTCGAGCCTATACCCGGCCCTGGCCAGGAGGTCCAGATCGAAGTGGATAGACTGCCCAACAATTGGGAGGCTGCCCACGAAGGCCATGAGCCTGGGCGCCACCTCGTCCAGGGGAGGAGCCGCGTGAAGCTCGTCCTGGCGGATGCCGGTCAGAGCACTGACACTGGGCGATACGGGCTTGGAGGGCCTGACCAACGAGGAAAACCGGTCGACGATGCGCGTACCCTCGAACTTTACCGCGCCAATCTCGATGATCTCGTTGGCTTCTCCCCTGCCCGTCATCTCCATGTCCAGCGCCACGCAGGCCAGGGGGCGACGCGGCTGCTTCATGGCGCTGGAGTGGGGGTTGCCCTGGGGGGAATTCTCAGCTTCTGTCCGACTGTCAGCAGGTTGGGATCCTTGATGCCGTTGGCCCTCACGAGATCCTGCACTGTGAGGCCGTATCTCTGGGCTATGCTCCACAGGTTATCGCCCGGCTGGACCGTGTACTCCTGCCATTCATCGGTGGCCCCTGGGATGGGCACCTCGCTGGCAACCGACGGCGTGGGAACGACGGTGGGCCGTGTAGGCGTAATGAACTTCACCTGTACCGCCGGCGTAGGAGTGGCGGAACTGGCGCCCGAATTACAGGCCACTCCCGTAACAAGGACAAAGGCCACAAGGCCCACAAGGATCCACGATCTCGACATAGCTAGTCAATTCTACCAGAGCACGGGCCCGCATGCTCCGTGGTAAAATGGCCAGGTCCAGCCAGATGAGCCAGTTTGCTATCCCCGACCTGAATCCAGAGCAGATGGCGGCCGTGTCCGCACCGCCCGGTCCGGTGCTGATCGTGGCAGGCCCCGGAAGCGGTAAGACCCGCGTGCTCACCGCACGCGTGGCTTACCTTATAGCAAACCTCGGCATCCCACCATGGCAGATCATGGCCGTGACCTTCACAAACAAGGCCGCTAGGGAGATGAAGGAGCGGCTTCAAAAGCTCCTCGGGACCGATGCGGAAAGGATCACCGTGGGAACCTTCCACGCCATCGGGGCAGGCATATTGCGCAGGTACGGCGAGGCCATAGGACTAAGCCCCCACTTCGCCATCTACGACGAGAGCGATCAGCTGGCCTTAGTCAAACAGGCCATGGCCGAGCTCGGCCTTGACGAGAAACGGGTGTCAGCCAGGTCCATACTGAACGGGATTTCCAATGCCAAAGCCAAATATATCACTCCGGACAGGCTGCGCCTTCGGGCCACCACTCCCTGGGAACAACGCCTCGCCCAGGTATACGACAAGTACGAAGAATTGCTCCAACAGAACAACGCCCTGGACTTCGACGACCTCCTACTGCGCTGCGTACAGCTCTTCGAACTGAACCCAACCGTCCTTGAACAGCTCCAGGACCGATACCGTCACGTCCTGGTGGACGAATATCAGGACACCGACCACCTGCAGTACCTCTTTTTGAGACACTTGGCTGCCAGGCACAGAAACATAACCGTGGTGGGTGACCCCGATCAGTCCATCTTCCGCTGGCGCCATGCCGAGATACGGAACATCCTGCGCTTCCAAGAAGACTATCCAGACGCACTGGTCTTTAAGCTCGAGGAGAACTACAGGTCCACCAAGCGAATTTTGGAGGCGGCTCTTGCCGTGATACGGGCCAACCGTATGCGCATTGAGAAGCAGCTCTGGACCCGCAATCCCGAAGGGCCGCCCATCTTCCTCTTCGAAGCGGCCGACGAGCGAGACGAGGCCGATTTCGTATCCTCACAGGTGGCAGGCCTGCTCTCACGAAAGGAATGCCGGCCAGGAGATATCGCCGTCATGTACAGGGTCAACGCGCAGTCCCGAGCCCTCGAGGAGGCCTTTATCCGGTACGGCCTCAAGTACCACCTGGTGGGAGCCATTCGGTTCTACGAGCGGAAGGAGATAAAGGACGTCATCGCCTTCCTGCGGGTCATCGATAACCCCTTCGACAGCCTCAGCCTCGAACGTGTGGTGACGAACAGCCCCGTGGGACAGGGCATCGGAGCCCGTACCTGGGAGAACGTGCTGCACTGGAGCCAGACTACCTCGACCCACCTCCTCGAAGCCTGCAGGCAGCTGGCAGAGTCTGGCCCCAAGGGTTTAGCAGGCCGAACGCGCCAGGCCCTGCGGTCCATCGTGGAGCTCTTCGATAGGCTGAAGGCCCTGGCCGATAGCCTCAGCCTCCCAGAACTGATAGATAAGACCCTGGAACTGTCGGGCTACCGGGATTGGCTTCGGGATGGGACCGAAGAGGGCGAGGAGCGATGGCAGAACGTTCAGGAGCTGCGCACCGTGGCCCAAGATTACGGCGGCGTGCCTGCCTCTCAGGCCCTCAGCCTCTTCCTGCAGAACCTGTCCCTTATCTCGGACGCCGACACCATCAGAGAGAGCGGAGAGACCTCCTTTATGATGACCCTGCATTCGGCCAAGGGCCTGGAGTTCCCCGTAGTTTTTATCGTTGGGCTAGAGGAAGGGCTCCTCCCTCATTCCCGGTCCATGGACGACATCGAAGAGCTCGAAGAGGAACGGAGGCTCTTCTACGTGGGTGTCACCAGGGCTAAGAGACTGCTCTACCTGGTATACGCTGCCAGAAGGACCATCTACGGCTACACGGAGCCCAGCGCCCCCTCCAGGTTCCTCGCCGACATTCCCAAGAATCTGCTCCATAGAGCGGCGTTTCCCTCGAGTCCCCAGCTTGCTGGCTTCAAGAAGGAGGCAGACGACCCTGGCCTCCAGACCTTGACCTTTAGGCCGGGGGACCGGGTGGCCCACCGCACTTTCGGGGAGGGCACTGTCACCGCAGCCCGGCTCGTGAACGGTGACGAGGAGGTCACCGTGCTGTTCCCGGGAAGGGGCCAGAAGGTTCTGCTGGCGCGCTACGCCAATCTAGTGCACCTGGACCCAGAACGCAATAAAATTCTATGATACCCTCGTCGAGGAGGCACAGGTCATGGCTGTAGCTACAAAGAAGTGGGTCTACCTCTTTCAGGAGGGTCGCGGCGACTGGCGCGACCTGCTGGGCGGCAAAGGCGCCGGCCTAGCCGAGATGACCAACGCGGGCTTGCCCGTCCCTCCGGGCTTCACCATCACTACAGAGGCCTGCAACGCCTATTACCAGAACGGCCGTCAGCTCCCCGAAGGCCTCTGGGAGCAGGTGATGGAGGCCCTTCGAGAGGTCGAAGAAGCCACGGGCAAGAAATTCGGAGACCCCGACAACCCCCTGCTCGTATCCGTTCGCTCAGGAGCCAAGTTCTCCATGCCTGGGATGATGGATACGGTCCTCAACCTAGGCCTCAACGCCGAGACCGTGCGCGGCCTCATTCGCCAGACCGACAATCCGCGCTTCGCTTACGATGCCTACAGGCGGTTCATCCAGATGTTCGGCAAAGTGGTGCTGAACATCGATGCCTCCCACTTCGAGCGAAAGCTCGAAGAGCTGAAACACCGACGCGGCGTTAAGGAGGACACCGAACTTACCGCCGAAGACCTGCAGCATTTGGTCGAGGAGTTCAAGGCCATAGTCAGAGAGCAGACAGGGCAGGACTTCCCCACAGACCCGTACGAACAGCTACGCCTGGCAATACAGGCAGTGTTCGACTCCTGGAACAACAAGAGGGCCGTCGACTACCGCCGTGTCAACAAGATACCGGACGACCTCGGCACCGCGTGCAACGTGCAGGCCATGGTTTTTGGAAACATGGGGTTCGATTCTGCCACCGGCGTAGCCTTCACCCGGAACCCCAGCACAGGCGAAAAGAAGCTTTACGGCGAGTACCTGCCCAACGCCCAGGGCGAGGACGTCGTGGCCGGCATCCGCACCCCAAAGCACATAGAAGAGATGGCCACCGATCCATACCTTCGTCAGGCCTACGAGCAGTTCCTGCAGGTGGCTGACAAGCTGGAGCGCCATTACAAGGATATGCAAGATCTGGAGTTCACCATCGAGCGGGGCAAGCTCTACATGCTCCAGACGCGCACCGGCAAACGGACGGGTCGAGCCGCTGTGAAGATCGCCGTGGACATGGTGCGCGAGGGCATCATCGACAAGGCTACCGCCGTGCGGCGCGTGGCGCCGGAGCAGCTCGACCAACTGCTCCACCCATCCATCGACCCCAATGCCCGGGCCCAGGAGATCGCCAGCGGCCTGCCAGCAAGCCCTGGGGCCGTTTCGGGTGAGATCGTGTTCGACGCCGACGAGGCCGAGCTCATGGCCAAGGAGGGACACCGGGTCATCCTGGTGCGCACGGAGACCTCTCCCGACGACTTCCACGGCATGGTGGCCGCCCAGGGTATCCTCACAGCCCGAGGGGGCATGACGAGCCACGCAGCTGTTGTCGCCCGAGGCATGGGCAAGACCTGTGTAGTGGGTGCCAACATCGTGATCGACTACGAGGCCCAGACCCTGAGGGCAGGAGATCTCGTGCTCCACAAAGGGGACCAGATCACCATCGACGGGTCCACCGGCAAGGTGTACGCCGGCGTCGTGCCCACAGTGCCACCGGCCCTCACCGAAGAATTCAGGACCCTCATGTTCTGGGCCGACGAGTTCCGCAGGTTGGGCGTAAGGGCCAACGCCGACACCCCAAAGGATGCCGCCACTGCCAGGGAGTTCGGTGCTGAAG